>SAMEA3663054__coassemble_459_pt1 | contig 103780 bp, 97 predicted proteins | sample SAMEA3663054__metabat2_high_PE_006 | metagenome-assembled genome bin SAMEA3663054 (sample SAMEA3663054) | pig gut metagenome | biome: pig gut; feature: pig-associated habitat; material: faeces | place: France | collected 2012 | reverse complement strand
GAGAACTAGATTATGAGACTAACGTTTGCCGTCGCGCAAGCGACTTGGTACAATATATATGTTGCTACGATTTCACAAAGAGAGGAGCGAAAACAATGTTTCAAAGAGCATCATACCGATTCAGGACATTACTCCATTCAAAGAATATTTCAGAATTTACAGACAATGTGACTCCATTTACTATACAGTTTGTTGCCGGGGTTGCTTTGTTCCTGTTTCTGATCCAGCCGCTATTGTATCTGCGAGAAGGATTTGAAGGAAAAATTACGGTACCTGCATTTGGAAGCTATAGCATTAATCTAGATGCTGTCATGCCGCTTATTCTCGTTTTCTGGGGGATTGTAGTATTTTTTTTAATTTTAAAATCAATCAGGCATAAAATAACAATAGGATCTGTACTCGTTAAGAACCCGGCATATATTTTTTTCATATGCTTCATTATATGGATGATGATAAGTGTAGAACTGAATGGATTTACCGATATCACTCTGCTAGGCGATAGTTACCGTAATGAAGGTATCCTGACATATGCCTGCTATATCTGCGTTTTCTTTTTCTTAGGAAGCATAATCTATGATGAGCGAATCAAGCGTGTTCTGTGTGAGACATCGCTTATTGCAAGTGTAGGTACGGCTATTTTTGCTTATTACAGGTTCAATTTTCTGCAGACTGCAACTGACAGGCTGGAGTACTATCCGACTGCATTTTTTAACCAGTTCAATCATTATGGATATTTTCTTGCAGTAAATATTATGCTTGCTGCTGCCATGCTTGTGATGTCAAAGAGCATTGGCTGGAGCATCTGGTATATGATAGTGATCGCAGTGAATGTATGGATGCTGAATCTCAATAATACACTGGGTGCATGGTTTGCATGCATTGCCGGATTCGTGTTTATGATGGTGGCGCGTGCTGCTATGACAGGACATACACAATGGAAACCACTCATTCCAGCCGCGATATTTTTTGCAGTTACTATTGTGATGTCAATTTGTGGAAACGGGCAGTTGTCAGAATTCATACGATTTACTGATGAGATGGAGACTCTATCTACAGGAAATTATGCTAATACTGGGACTACAGGTGCCAGGTGGCTACTATGGAAGGAAGCGGTGCATCTCATAAAAGAACGTCCTGTTTTTGGATACGGAATTGAAGGCACTGCTGGGATGATGGAACAGGCTGCTGGCAATGATCGTTGTCATTGTGAGTATATGCAGTATGCTCTTTCATTTGGTATTCCTGCTGCAGTTTTCTATACAATTGCCTGCATCTGTGTGATTGCAAGAAATGTGCGGTTACGCAAGTTTTTAAAGGCGATGGCATTTGTATGTCTTACCGCTGCGTTCACCTATATGGTTTCTGCTGTCGTTGGCAATTCCATGTCTAATACTGCACCGTACTTTTTCATTTTCCTGGGATTGGGCTATCGTAGTGAGAAAGCATAATCAATAATAGTTGATCATGGTACCGTCGAATGATGTTAACGCAGCATTTTTGACAGAACGCTCATGCCACTCGCGACATGGTCCCTTCATCGCATCGAGGAAATCGTCTTCACCTGGCAGCTCCATAATCATTTTCTCCAATACAAGTGGAGTGTTCATATGATATAACCTCCTTTTCACTGAACACCTGTATCCGCATCTCTTGAGATTTAAATATGTCTGTCATAGTGCGCACTGATCAGAAAACTTTTCTGATCGGGCAGAAAAAAAAATTATACATGCTATAATAAGAATATAAGGTTAGAATCTTATCGGAGGTATATATGGAAAGACGACTACCTGTTGGAATACAGAGCTTTAAAAACATAAGGGAAAATGGTTATGTATATGTAGACAAGACAGAGTATATATGCAGGCTCCTGAGCGGATCCAAAAGCTATTTCCTTTCCCGCCCGAGGAGGTTCGGGAAAAGTCTGTTCATCTCTACTCTTGAAAGCTACTTTTCAGGAGAGAAGGAGCTCTTCAAGGGACTCTATATCGAGAAAAAGGAAAATTCCAGAGGTCGTGATGCCTGGACTAAGTATCCTGTGATATCATTTTATCTGTCAGGCGGAGCATATAATTCTGAAATAGGCCTTGATGATCTGCTTTCTGCTGTGCTTGAGGGCTGCATTGAAAGATATCAACTGGATAGGAAATCTATCATAGGTGATACACTCCCCGTGAGATTTCGTTCAATTATCGAGTGTCTGTATGAAAAAACCGGTAGTCAGGTCGTAGTCCTTGTGGATGAATATGATAAGCCACTTCTGGCTACAGCAATCTCCAATCCAAAGCAGGAGGAAGCGAACCGACAATTGTATAAGGGCTTTTTTTCAGTACTTAAGGATATGGACGGATATCTGAAGTTCGTATTCTTTACCGGAGTCACGAAGTTTTCTAAGGTTTCGATCTTTTCGGATCTGAACCAGCTTAACGATATATCTATGGACGATAAGTATTCCGGAATCTGTGGAATAACAGAGAACGAGCTTGAGGCCAGCTTCAGACCGGAGATAGAGTTACTTGCAGAAAAGCACGGGCTGAGCTTCGATGCTTGTCTTGCCAGGCTCAGGAAGACCTATGATGGATATCATTTCTCAGGTGAGGGGGTCGGGGTATATAATCCATTCAGTCTGCTTTCTGCGTTTGAGAAAAAGAATTTCAGGCGATACTGGTTCGGAACTGCAACCCCTGAAATCCTTATAAAGAAACTTAAAGAATCCGAATTATCCCTTTCTACGATAGTGGATGGAGTAGCTGCATCAGAAGATGAGCTTATGGATTACCGGATCGAGGACAAAAATCCGATCCCTCTATTCTATCAGTCCGGATATCTTACCATATGCGGCTATGATGATGAATTCGGTATATATTCATTAAAGTTCCCAAATGATGAGGTGAAATATGGATTCCTTAATTCTCTGATACCTTCCGTTCTGGGACAGGGAGGGCAGGAGAATCCACTGTCACTTAAATTTATGCTGGAGGACCTGAGGTCAGGAGCGCCGGATTCCTTAGTTATACCTGAAGGCAATTTACACACAAATTTGGGCTTGACTGATAGGGATAAAGGAGACCTTTTGATATGATAAGGCTTCGCAGATAGAGCGGATAAATTATTTTCTGTTGGATATTCAGGACAACTATGATATAATCTAGTAAGAGTGGATATGGAAAATGTGTATCATGGAAGGAGGTTTCCAGAATGTCAGACAACAAGTACGCAGGCACTAAGACAGAGAAGAATCTTCTTGAGGCTTTTGCCGGAGAGTCACAGGCGAGGAATAAGTATACTTATTTCGCGTCGGTAGCGAAGAAGCAGGGATTCGAGCAGATAGCAGCTCTTTTCTTAAAGACTGCTGACAATGAAAAGGAGCACGCCAAGCTCTGGTTCAAGGAGCTTGGAATGCTCGGCGACACAGAGGCCAATCTCAGCGAGGCGGCAGCCGGAGAGAACTACGAGTGGACCGATATGTACGATCGGATGGCCAGAGAGGCGGATGAAGAGGGATTCCCGGAGCTGGCTGCGAAGTTTCGCGGTGTAGCGGCTATCGAGAAGACACATGAGGAGCGTTACAGAAAGCTTCTTTCTAATGTAGAGGCGAAGCAGGTCTTCGAGAAGAGCGAGGTCAAGGTCTGGGAGTGCCGCAACTGCGGACACATCGTGGTCGGGACCAGCGCACCGGAGGTATGCCCGGTATGTGCGCATCCGCAGTCTTTCTTTGAGGTTCATGCAGAGAACTATTGACAACCGTAATAAAGGAGGAAATTATGCTATTCTATAAATGTAATCTTTGCGGAAACTTTATTACCTTCCTTACTGAGAAGACACCGGTGACACCGGTCTGCTGCGGTCAGCCTATGACAGAGATAAAGGCTAATACAACTGACGCAGCAGTAGAGAAGCATGTTCCGGTCGTGAAGACCGATGGCAATAAGATCACGGTTCAGGTCGGAGCTACAGCTCATCCGATGACAGAGGAGCATTATATCCAGTTCATCATCGTTGAGACAGAAAACGGCTACCAGAAGAAGGACCTCAAGCCGGGAGATGCACCATGCGCAGAGTTCGTTCTTGCTGACGGTGAGAAGCCTGTGTGTGCATACGCATATTGCAATCTTCACGGACTCTGGAAGGCAGATATCTGAGATCAGACTGATTCAGCTGCAGGGGACGCACCGTAGGGTGCGTCTTTTTTTTGTAAAAAAATGTGGCGAATATTCTCATATAATGGTAAAATGTGACAGTAATCGGAGGCTATTAAAAACAAAACGGAGGATTTATTATGATAGCTTTAATAATTATAGCGGTACTACTTGTACTTTTTTTCGCGACGGTAAGGATAGTGCCGGAGTCGAATGAGGTGATTGTCGAGAGGCTGGGGAAGTACAACAGAACGATGCGCGCCGGGATCAATTTCATGATACCTTTCATAGAAAGCTCCCGATCGAGGGTTTCGCTTAAGGAGGCAGTGCTCGATTTTCCGCCGCAGCCTGTCATCACGAAGGACAATGTGACGATGATGATAGATTCGGTTGTCTACATGAAGGTATTCGATTCCATGCTCTACACCTACAAGATCACCAATCCCAGACAGGGGGTGGAGACGCTTGCTGCCACGACGTTAAGGAACCTTGTCGGTGCGCTGACCTTTGACGAGACCCTTACTTCAAGAGATACGATCAATGCGAAGCTTCAGACAGAGCTCGATGAGGCGACGGATGCCTGGGGGATAAAGATCACCAGGGTAGAGGTCAAGAATATCCAGCCGCCAAAGGATATCCAGGAGGTCATGACCAAGCAGATGAGAGCGGAGCGTGAGAAGCGTCAGGCTATCACAGAGGCGGAGGCTCATAAGCAGTCGGTTGTCACTACTGCAGAGGGAGACAAGCAGGCAAAGGTACTTGCGGCACAGGCAGAGGCCGAGGCAGCGGTTGCAAGGGCGCAGGGCGAAGCGAAGGCAATAGAGCTTCGAGCGCAGGCAGAGGCGATGGCGCTTCGTACACTGACTGAGGCAAATGTATCGCCTGAGATCATAAAGCTAAAGAGCTTTGAGGCGATACAGGGTGTGGCAAACGGAAACGCGACAAAGATATTCATGCCGACCGAGCTGCTGGATGAGGTATCCGGGGCAGAGATCCTTGGCGAAGGAATAAAGAGCGGATTTTCCGAGGCGCCGCGCAGAGTGGCAGGACAAGAGGATCTGAGTGATCCCCATATGACGATAGCTATGTCACCGCGGTCAGAAAGCCAGATCCATAAGGATGTGGCGGAGACCTCGAAGAAGATGATGGATGAAGAGTCCTGATCTGAAAGAAAAAAGGATATATGAGTTTTCTTGATGATGTAAAGAAGCGGATAGTAATAGCTGACGGGGCGATGGGGACCTATTACCAGAGCCTTTATCCTGAGGATGATGAGCTGGTCGAGAGAGCGGTCATCACACATCCTGACAGGATTTCTGATATACATAAGAGGTATATTAAGGCCGGAGCCATGCTTATAAGGACCGACAGCTTTGCGGTGTCGGGGCCTTTTATTGAGTCAGATGAGGAAAAGGTCCGGATTGCACATGAAGCATACAGGATTGCAAGGGATGCTGCCGGGGACAGTTGCTTTGTTGCAGCTGATATCGGTACTGTCTTTGATCCGGCAATGGAGGGCCATGTATTCTGGGATATAAAGCCCGTAATAGATGCGTTTCTCGATGAGGGAGCGGATATTTTTGATTTCGAGACACAGACCCAGACAGAGGGACTCACTGAGATTTTTTCCTATATCAGGGAGAAAAATCCGGCTGCCGTGATCCTGGTTTCTTTTTCTATAAATAAGACAGGTATGACGACCGGCGGACTGTCGGTCGACAATATAATGCGCTTCGGAGCTACCGAGGAAAACATAGATGCGTTCGGCTGTAACTGCGGCGTCGGTCCTTCACACATGGCTTCGATCATCTCGAAGGCTCATATATATTCTGACAAGCCGTTTATAGCGATGCCTAATGCAGGCTATCCGTACAATCTGAGAGGCAGGCAGATATACAAGGGGAATCCTGTATTTTTCTCTGAAAAAATGAAGACCATAGTCTCACTCGGAGCCGGTCTGATAGGCGGATGCTGTGGTACCACGCCTGAATTTATTGAACGGCTGAGCCGGGCATTCGCAGGGAAGAAGCCTGCTGCAAAGAATATCACTCAGCTGACGGGAAAAAAGACAAGAACTTTTTCATCTTTTTATAAAAAATTACAGAGCGGCGACAAGCCGTTTATCGTGGAGCTGGATCCGCCTTTTAACAGCGATATATCAAAGGTCATGAAGTCAGCTCGTACGCTTGCTGATGCTGATATTGACATGATCACGCTGTCTGATTCCCCGATGGGACGGAGCAGGATGGACCCGATGCTACTTGGTGCGCTCATGCAGCAGGAGACTGGCGTGGATGTGATGCCGCATGTGACCTGTCGTGACAGGAATATCATAGGCCTTCGTGGTTCATTGCTCGGAAGCTATGCGGTCGGAATAAAGCATTTCCTGATGATCACCGGAGATCCGGTGCCGTCGGCTGACAGAAGCCAGATCACACCTGTATTTGATTACAACTCGATAAGGTTTATGAATATGGCAAAGCTCATGAATGATGAGGTATTCTCTGACGACAGGATCATCTACGGCGGAGCGCTGAACTATCATGGGAAGAACGTCGATGCGATAGTGCGCCGCATGAATCTGAAGATTGAACAGGGGTGCTCATTTTTCCTGACGCAGCCGGTATATGGTGATGAGGATATAGAGCGGATAGCTCTGCTCAAGGAGCGGACAGGTGCGAAGATCCTCTGTGGTCTGATGCCTCTTGTAAGCTATAAGAACGCTCTTTTCATGTCGACAGAGATGCCGGGAATCCGCGTGCCGCAGGAGATTGTCGACAGATATTCGCCTGATATGTCACGAGAAGAGGCAGAAGAAGTGGCAAAGCAGGTATCGCTTGACATCGCCACTAAAATGAAAGATATAACAGATGGCTACTACTTCATGGTGCCGTTTAACCGGGTGCAGCTGATATGTAGTATTATCAATGAGATTAGAGATCAGAGTTCTAAGTTCTGAGTTTGTGGCTGAAATCCGGCTAAAACCAGGAACTTATAACTTCAAACTTAACTAAGGAAAAAGAAATGACTGTATCAGATTTTAAAAAACTATTCAACTCCGGGCATCCGATCTTCCTTGATGGCGGTGTAGGCACGAATATGATGAAGGCCGGTATGCCTATGGGTGTCTGCCCGGAGAAGTGGATGGTGGACAATCCCGGACCTATCGGGAAGCTGCAGCATGACTATATGGAGGCAGGAAGTGATATAGTACTGGCTCCTTCCTTTGCAGCAAACAGGATCAAGCTGTCAGAGTATGGCCTTGATGATCAGGTAGAAGAGATCAACAGGACTCTTGCTGAGAATACAAGGAAGGCCACAGAGGGCAAATGCCTTGTCGCTGGTGATATGACGATGACTGGTCAGCAGCTTGCTCCTATAGGTGAGCTTGATTTTGAAGATCTTGTAAATGTGTATAAGGAACAGGCTCAGGCTCTGATTGACGGCGGAATTGATATTTTTTTCATTGAGACAATGATGAGCCTTCAGGAGACGAGGGCTGCACTTATAGCTGTAAAAGAGCTGGCAGAGGACATACCTGCAATTACTTCGCTTACATATAATGAGGACGGCAAGACTCTGTATGGTTCTTCTCCTGCGAACGCTATTGTTGTTCTTCAGTCACTTGGTGCAGATGCTGTAGGACTCAACTGTTCTACAGGTCCTGACAAGATGCCGCCTCTTATCGAAGAGATGAGACGGTATGCGAAGGTCCCTATAATTGCAAAGCCTAATGCAGGGCTTCCTGAGCTGATTGATGAGAATACAGTATATAAGATGACTCCGGATGAGTTCGCTTCAGATATGGAGGCTCTGGTAAATGCAGGCGCTGCCATCATAGGCGGCTGCTGCGGTACAACTCCGGCACACATCAGGGCAATGGTTGAGCGAACAAAAAATATGGACGTCCTGAAACCGGCGCCGGTTACAGACCGTGTGATCTCGTCTGAGCGAAAAGTGCAGGAGATAGAGCCTGGAAAGAACTTCCTTGTGATAGGTGAGCGTATCAATCCTACTGGAAAGAAAAAACTCCAGGCAGAGTTACGAGAAGGCTCGATGGATATGGTAAATGATTTTGCCAGAAGCCAGGACGAGAACGGGGCAGCAATACTTGATGTCAATATGGGCACGAACGGCATTGACGAGAAAGAGATGATGCTTCGTGCGATAGATGAGGTCACATTCGCTACGGATCTGCCTCTATGTATAGATACCAGCTATCCGGAAGTCATGGAAGCTGCGCTCCGCCGTTATCCGGGACGTGCTCTTATCAATTCCATTTCAGGTGAAGAGGAGAGAATGGAAGTCATGCTTCCAATTGCGAAGAAGTACGGTGCCATGTTTATCGTTCTCCCTCTTTCGTCAGCAGGACTTCCGAAGTCACTCGAGGAGAAGCATGCCAATCTCGACAGGATCCTTGATGCTGTTAAGGCAGCAGGCATGTCAGAGGACAGGTGCGTGGTTGATGTGCTTACAGCAACGGTCGGAGCTGATCCTGAGAGCGCAGTCAAGTGTTTTGCAACAATTGATTACTGCCGTAAAAAGGGTCTGCCGACGGTCTGCGGCCTGTCCAATATTTCCTTCGGTCTGCCTGAGAGGTCATTTGTAAATACTGCTTTTCTTAATATGGCAATAGCACACGGACTCACCTGTGCTATAGCGAATCCGTCACAGAAGCTTCTGATGCTTACGGCAGCAGCTGCAGACATGCTTCTCTGCAAGGATGGAGCTACAGAAAAATATCTGACCGAGGCATCTACAGCAGATGTTTCCATTTCATCAGGAAGTAAGACCACTGATAATAAGGAAGAAAAAAAGTCAGATCTGCCTCCTGTGATGGAAGCCGTGGTAAAGGGTGATACGACTCACATCCAGTCTCTTGTGAAAAAGGAGCTTGCGGCAGGCAGGGATACAAAGGATATTCTGGACAATGACCTGATCCCCGGCATCAATATGGTTGGAAAGCTCTATGAGGAGAAAAAATATTTCCTGCCTCAGATGATTTCCGGTGCCAATGCCATGGAAAAAGGCGTTGCAGTGCTTGAGCCTCTGATGAGGGCGGCAGCAGGCGGAGAGACCAGGGAGACTATAGTCTGTGCTACTGTTGAAGGTGACATTCATGACATAGGAAAGAATCTTGTCGTCCTGATGCTCAAGAATTATGGCTATAATGTCATAGATATGGGCAAGGATGTGAAAGCAGAAGATATCGTTGATGAAGCTGTAAAGAGCCATGCATCAGTCATTGGGCTGTCTGCGCTTATGACCACTACCATGGTACATATGAAGGAGGTCGTGGAACTCCGTAATGAGAAGTATCCTTCATGCAAGGTTGTGATAGGCGGCGCATGCATCACTCCGTCATATTCTGATGAGATAGGAGCAGACGGATATTCACCTGATGCCGCTGAATGTGTGAAGCTCGTGGACAGGCTTTTATCAGCTGAAAAGAGCAGTTTGGCACAGGCTGTTTCAATGTAGTAAAGTGTTTTGCATAAAGAACACCCTTTTGATGTAAAAACGATTGAATTTTCTCCTGAAAAATACTATATTATTTAAGGATAACGTAACGGCATGAATGCTGTTTCTTTATGTCAGAAAAGGCATAAAGACCGTTATGAAAAGTATAGTATAGGAGGAATACATACACATGATCAAGAGATCAATGAAGACCATGGATGGAAACCATGCTGCAGCTCATGCATCTTATGCATTCACTGATGTAGCAGCCATCTATCCTATCACACCTTCATCTGTAATGGCTGAAGCCACAGATGAATGGGCAACCGCAGGCCGCAAGAATATCTTCGGACAGACAGTCCAGATCACAGAGATGCAGTCTGAGGCCGGTGCAGCAGGAGCTGTTCACGGATCACTCGCAGCAGGTGCGCTCACAACCACATTTACAGCATCACAGGGACTTCTCCTTATGATCCCGAACCTGTACAAGATCGCAGGTGAAGGACTTCCGGGAGTATTCAATGTATCAGCTCGTTGCGTAGCTTCACACGCTCTGAATATCTTCGGTGATCATTCAGATGTTTATGCATGCCGTCAGACCGGATGTGCAATGCTTTGTGAGTCATCAGTACAGGAGGTCATGGACCTTACACCTGTAGCTCATCTCGCAGCACTTGAGGGACATGTTCCTTTCATCAATTTCTTTGATGGTTTCCGTACATCTCACGAGATCCAGAAGATCGAGACATGGGATTACAAAGATCTCGCAGATATGCTTGATATGAAGCAGGTAGAGGCATTCAGAGAGAACGCCCTCAATCCTGAGCACCCGAAGGAAATGGGCTCAGCTCAGAACCCGGATCTGTTCTTCCAGACCCGTGAGGCCTGCAACGAAGCTTATGACAATCTTCCAGCCATCGTCACCAAGTACATGGACAAGATCAATGAGAAGATTGGTACAGACTACAAGCTTTTCAATTATTATGGTGATCCAGATGCTGAGAGCGTCATCATTGCTATGGGCTCTGTTTGTGAGACAATCGACGAGACAATCGATTATCTCCGCAAGGAAGGCGAGAAGGTCGGCGTTATCAAGGTTCGTCTCTATCGTCCGTTCGTTAAGGAAGCCCTTCTTTCAGTTATCCCTAAGACAGTTAAGAGAATTTCAGTTCTTGATCGTACCAAGGAGCCGGGTTCAATCGGTGAGCCTCTTTACCTTGATGTTGTAGCAGCCCTCAAGGGTTCAGAGTTCGAGAGCGTTCCAGTTTACACTGGCCGTTATGGACTTGGATCAAAGGATACTACACCAGGACAGATCATCGCTGTATTCAGAAATACGCAGAAGCCAAGATTTACAATCGGTATCACAGATGATGTGACAAATCTCTCACTTGAGGTTAAGGAGAACCCTGTTACTACTCCAGAGGGAACTACGAACTGCAAGTTCTGGGGACTCGGAGCTGATGGTACAGTTGGTGCCAACAAGAACTCAATCAAGATCATCGGTGACAATACTGATATGTATGCTCAGGCATATTTCGATTATGATTCAAAGAAGTCCGGTGGTGTTACAATTTCTCACCTCAGATTCGGACATCAGCCGATCAGATCTACATACCTGATCTCACAGGCTAACTTCGTAGCCTGCCACTGTACAGCATACATCTACAAGTACAATATGGTTCAGGACCTCGTTCCGGGCGGAACTTTCCTCTTCAATACACAGTGGACAGAGGATGAGCTCGATGAGAAGCTTCCTGGCCAGGTAAAGAGATATATCGCAGAGAACAACATCAATTTCTACATCATTGATGGTGTCAAGATCGGTAAGGAGATCGGACTTGGAAAGCGTATCAATACAGTCCTTCAGTCAGCATTCTTCTCACTGACAAAGCTCATCCCTGAGGAGCAGGTTCTCAAGCTCATGAAGGATGCAGCAAAGGCTTCATATGCTCGTAAGGGTGATGATGTAGTAAAGATGAACTGGGATGCCATCGATGCAGGTGCCACCGCTTATCACAAGGTTAACGTACCTGAGAGCTGGAAGAACTGCAAGGATGATGATCTTTCAGTAGAGGTAAAGGGCGACAGAGCTGACGCTGTAGAGTTCGTTAAGGACATTCAGCAGAAGGTCAACGCTCAGCAGGGTAACACAATTCCTGTATCTGTTGTAAAGAAGTACGCTGATGGTTCTACACCTTCAGGAACAGCTGCTTTCGAGAAGCGTGGAGTAGCAACAGATGTACCTGTATGGGATGTTGACAAGTGTATCCAGTGTAACCAGTGTTCACTTGTATGCCCTCATGCAGCTATCCGTCCGGTAGCAATGACAGCCGACGAGGCAGCCAAGGCACCGGAAGGCATGAAGATGAAGGATATGACAGGCATGGACGGATACAAGTTCGCTATCAATGTATCCGCTTTCGACTGCACAGGCTGCGGCTCATGCTCAAATGTCTGCCCTGTCAGCGCTCTTACAATGTCTCCGTTCGAAGAGAACGAGGGTGAGCAGGCCTTCTTCGATTATGCTGTATCACTTCCTGAGAAGGAAGAGGTAGTAGATAAGTTCAAGATTACTTCTGTAAAGGGCTCACAGTTCAAGAAGCCTCTTCTTGAGTTCTCAGGCGCCTGCGGCGGCTGCGGTGAGACACCTTACGCAAAGCTTATCACACAGCTCTTCGGTGACAGAATGTATGTAGCAAATGCTACAGGATGCTCATCAATCTGGGGTAACTCATCACCTTCAACTCCTTACACTGTAAACGATCAGGGCAAGGGTGTTGCATGGTCTAACTCACTGTTTGAGGATGCAGCAGAGTTTGGATATGGTATGCTTCTCGCTCAGAGAGCTATCCGTGACAGACTTAAGAGAGAGCTCGATGATATGAATGCTACTGGATCTCTTGCAGACGCAATCAAGGAGTGGAATGATACCTTCGCAAGCGGAATCCTTAACGGACCTGCTACTGATAAGCTCGTAGCAGAGCTCGAGAAGGACGGAAGCGATGCTGCAAAGGCAGTTCTTGCTGAGAAGGATTTCCTTTCCAAGAAGTCACAGTGGATCTTCGGTGGTGACGGATGGGCTTATGATATCGGATACGGCGGACTCGATCATGTTATCGCTTCCGGCAAGGATATCAATATCATGGTTTACGACACCGAGGTTTATTCAAATACAGGTGGTCAGTCTTCTAAGTCTACTCCTTGCGGAGCTACAGCACAGTTCGCTGCAGGCGGTAAGGAGACCAAGAAGAAGGATCTCGCAGGCATGGCTATGTCCTATGGCTATGTATATGTAGCTCAGATCGCTATGGGCGCAAACATGGCTCAGGCTGTCAAGGCTATTGCAGAGGCTGAGGCTTATCCAGGTCCTTCAGTAATCATCGCTTATGCTCCATGTATCAACCATGGTATCAAGAAGGGCATGAGCAAGGCTATGACAGAGGAGAAGCTTGCAGTTGAGGCAGGTTACTGGTTCAACTTCCGCTTCAACCCACAGCTTGCCAAGGAAGGCAAGGATGCATTCTCACTCGATTCTAAGGCTCCGACAGGCAGCTATCAGGATTTCCTGAAGGGTGAGAACAGATACGCAGCACTTGCCAAGTTCAATCCGAACAAGGCAGCAAAGCTCTTCGCAGAGTCAGAGGAAGAGTCAAAGGAGCATTACAAGTATCTGACAAAGATGGTAGATCTGTACAAGGCAGAATAATCATCTTTTATAAGGCTTTTTCAGGGCGGCACCAGAAATGGTGTCGTCCTTTTTTTATAAAAATTCTGTTGCACATATTTTCCGTAAATGCTACAATATATAGAGATTTTGTAAACAGAAACAACAAGGAAAACAATTGCAGGAGTAGAGATGAGTTTTTTCAAAAAAGTAAATGACACTGATGACAAGCCTGTTGAGGAAGGTACTGATTCCACAGATAAGAGTAGATCATACTCTGATGTGAATACTGAGATCTCAGACCTTGATTCATTATTAGATAAGGTGCTTGCAGAGAAAAAGGCGGACAGACCTGCGCCTCCACCAGATGGTGAGATTCGCAGTGTGAAGGCATCAGATCTTCTGATGGGGCTGTCATCATCGGAGCCGGAAGAGCCTGAGGAGACACTGCTGAACCAGGATGAGCCAAAGCCTTCAGCCACAGTGCATGAAGCGAGTCCTGTAGAAAAGGCTTCTGATCCGGTGGATAATAAAAGTTCTGTATCAGCCGCTTTATCTGATGATAGTACAGATGAGCCTGCATCAGATTTTCTTGGGGAAGAAAAGCATGAGCCTGCATCAGATTTCCTTGGGGAAGAAAAGCATGAGACTGATTCTGCTGCCAGCATTCTGACAGAGGAGACACCATACGGATCAACGGCGGATGATGTTCTCTCAGGGAGCAGTAGTGATGATAGATTCACAGAGCCCCAATCGTCGCATGTGTCTGAAACCTTTTCACCAGAGACACATCATTATGATGAACCAGAGCCTGATTACAGTTCTGATGACACGGTGACAGGTGACAGTACAGAGGATGCGCTTCTGGTACAGATAGATGCCTTCCGAGACAAGGCCATCAGACTCTCAGGTCTTATCAATGCAAACCAGAAGAAGGTACTTTCTCTTGAGGCCGAGGTAAAGAAGAAGGAAGGGCAGATTTCCGATAAGGAGAATCAGATAGCAGCCCTGCAGGATGAATTATCGACGAAGCAGAAGGAAGCGGATGCACTAGTCACTACTGTAGAGACACAGGTCGATCGAATGCTTGTTTCTGTGAAGAAAGAGGTATCTACCCTGAATAATGAGCTGTCAGGTCAGATTACCCGTGAGAATCATGAGGAGTCGGCAAGGATTGCCAGTATCGTAGACAAGGTTAATTCATCAGTTCTTGAGATCAAGGATTACCTCGCACACGCAGAGGAAGACACCAGCCTTGAGGATATGAAGGAAGAGCTGTCAGAGAAGATTCATTCTGAGAATGTCAAGGTATTCAGGAATATCCAGGATACCATGAAGGAAATGGATCACAGTGAGCAGCTTGACATTTCCATAGATGAGAAATACAGATCATTAAAGCATCGTTCAGCATTTCTGCTTATTGTGCTTATCATTAATTTAATTGTTTCAGCGGTGATACTTCTTATGAATGCAGGTATCATACCTAATGATATTCTGAGTCTTTTAGGATTATAATTTTCAATGGAGAAATTAAAGAGAAAGCGTCCGGTCTGGGTAATTGGTCACAAGAACCCGGACACGGACTCCATCTGTGCTGCGATTGCGTATGCTAATCTCAAGAATCAGACTGAGGATGGAGATTTCATACCGAAGAAGGCCGGCCCTATAAATGAGGAGACGAGATATGTTCTTGATACCTTTCATGTGACTGAGCCTGAGACGGTGCGTAATGTCGGTACCCAGATAAAGGATATGGATTATAGAAGGACAGAGGGAGTAGATGAGCATCTGTCTCTGAAGAAGGCATGGGCCCTCATGAGACAGCTGGATGTCGTTACTCTTCCTGTCGTAAGGCCTGATGGCAGGCTGCAGGGCGTTATCGTAAATGGCGATATCGCCTATTCTTATATGGATGTGTATGATAATCGTGAGCTAGGCCGTGCAAGAACCCAGTACAAGAATATCATAGAGACTCTTAACGGCCAGCTGGTATGTGGAAATGAGCATGCCTATTTCAATCATGGCAAGGTGGTAGTGGCTTCGGGCGATGTAAAGACAATCCGTTCAGAGGTGGATGGAGATGATCTCGTCATCCTGGGGAATGTAGTAAGCCGACAGAAGGCTGTGCTCGAAGAGATACCCGGATGCATGATAGTCACCGGAGTGAAGTCAGTCGATCCTGAGGTCGCAAGGACTGCAGAGGCGATAGACTGCGTACTCATTACAACTGAGTATGACAGCTTCACTACGGCACGTCTTATCAATCAGAGCATACCAATCAGATATTTCATGACGAAGGAGAATCTCGTAACGTTTGATGAGTCTGACTATCTTGATGATGTGACAAGGGTCATAGGAAAGGTCAGACATCGTGATTTCCCGATCCTGGATGATAATCAGAAATATGTAGGAATGTTTTCAAGAAGAAATCTCCTGAATCCTGAGAAGAAGCGAGTAATCCTCGTAGATCATAATGAGAAGAATCAGGCGGTAGACGGCATAGATGAGGCCGAGATTCTGGAAGTCGTGGATCATCACAAGATAGGTTCTCTTGAGACCATTTCTCCGATATATTTTACAAACCGTCCGCTGGGGTGCTGCTCCACGATCATATACCGGATGTATCAGGAGAGAAAGGTCAAGGTAAATCCGCAGATGGCAGGACTCATGCTTTCAGCCATTCTATCGGATACACTGATGTTCCGCTCACCTACATGCACAGATACAGACAGGGCAGCGGCGGAGCAGCTCGCAAAAATTGCCGGGGTAGATATAGAAAAGCATGCAATGGCTATGTTTGAGGCAGGAAGCAATTTTTCCAGCAAGACAACGGCAGAAATTTTCTATCAGGATTTCAAGACTTTCAGTCAGGGTGATATAGACTTCGGTGTGTCACAGATTTCGGCTGTGACTGATAAGCAGTTGAACGGAATCCGCAAGAGCCTTGGAGAATACTTAGAGAAGGTACTCGCGGATCGCAATCTGAAGCAGGTATATGTACTTCTGACAAATATTCTCGATCAGTCATCACGGCTGATCTGCGCAGGGCAGGATGCCGAGGAGACCGCACGTAATGCATTCCCTGGAAAGCCGGTGCTTGAGGATGGCAATGGACGCTTCATAATGCTTCCCGGAGTGGTGTCGCGAAAGAAGCAGGTAATTCCGGCGCTTATATCCGCGATGGAGGAGCAATGAGTCAGGATACAGTCATTCCGTGGTTTCATATTCATAAGACCGCGGATACGTCAATATTTCTGTGTGAAAAAAATGAAATTTCTGAACAGGCAGTTGAAGAGACAGAGCCGATGATGAAGCCATACCGGAACCGCAGTACGACGTGGGATTACCGCTCAGCATCAGCACTTATCTATGAGGCCTTCCGGCAGTATGAAATCCCACTTGAACAGTACATGGTATCCTACTCAGGACGGCCGTATATAGCAGGCGGCAGAGGAGATATCTCCATAAGCCACAGCGGTCATTACACGGTAGTTGCCATAACCAGCAACCCGGAACTGTCAATAGGGATAGATATAGAAGAAATAGAAAGAGCAAGAAAAAGAAATATAACTGGGATCGCGAAGCGCTTTTTCCCGGAGAAGGAATTCATCCGGGTTCGGGACTCAGAGGATCCGACAATTGAATTCCTAAAGCTCTGGACACAGAAGGAGGCCAGGATGAAGGCACTGCGGGTTCCACTGGCGCAGACACTGAGAGAAAATGGAACTGAATCAGCTGCGCCTGCAGGAGATTTTCACAATAATGAAGATTTCATGTATATGGCATCAAAAAATTATGTGATGACAACGTGTTTTTTGAGGCCAAAACAATAGTAAATATTAAAGTTGAATAAAATTCACTGCATACTTGAAGAAAACTCTTGACATCATACAAAAGAGTGCTAGAATGTAAACAACTTAGGGAAAGGAAAGAGAAATGCAGAAGGTATTATCAATCCTCGTAGAGAATACACCCGGACTTCTGAGTCATGTATCCGGACTTTTCTCAAGGAGAGGATACAATATAGATTCATTCTCCTCGGGAGTCACGGCAGATCCGAGATATACGAGGATCACAATAGTGACACACGGAGATGATATGATACTCGAGCAGATCGAGAAGCAGGTCGCAAAGCTCTGTGACGTGGTCGATGTGAAGACACTTGATCCGAAGGATTCAGTCACAAGAGAGCTGATGCTTGTAAAGATTTCAGCCAGAGATACTGACAGGCAGTCAGTGCTTTCCATCTGTGAGATATTCCATGGCAAGTGCGTTGATGTGACAAAGGATTCAATGGTCATCGAGGTCACAGGCAGGGCAGGCAAGCTCGACAGTTTCCTTGATATGCTTGAGGACTATGAGATACTAGAGCTGGCACGTACCGGACTCACTGGACTCACCCGTGGCACGAAGGACGTAGTCATGATAGATGAGGATGGTCAGAGGCGTTCACTTTAGCCTCTTCCACATATATTAATCAATCTTTTTAAGGAGGACTTTTTTATGTCAGAAGCAAAGATCTTTTACCAGCAGGACTGTGATATGTCATACCTTCAGGGCAAGAAGATAGCTATCATCGGCTACGGCAGCCAGGGACATGCTCATGCCTTAAACCTCAAGGATTCAGGATGCGATGTAGTAGTAGGTCTCTATGAAGGATCCAAGTCAAAGGAGAAGGCTGAGAAGCAGGGACTCAAGGTTCTTACAACTCCGGAAGCTGCTAAGTGGGCAGACATCATCATGATCCTGACTCCGGATGAGAAACAGGCTGACATGTATAAGCAGGATATCGAGCCGAACCTCGAGGCCGGAAATATGCTGATGTTCGCACATGGATTCAATATCCATTACAACTGTATCGTTCCACCAGCAGATGTAGATGTAGCAATGATCGCTCCTAAGGCACCAGGACATACAGTACGTTCTGAGTATCAGGCAGGAAAGGGAACACCTTGCCTCATCGCTGTACAGCAGGATGCTACTGGTAAGGCATGGGATATCGCAAGAGCATATGGTGCAGGAATCGGCGGAGCCCGTGCAGGACTTCTTGAGACAACCTTCCGTACAGAGACAGAGACAGACCTCTTCGGTGAGCAGGCAGTTCTCTGCGGCGGCGTTTGCAAGCTGATGCAGACAGGATTCGAGGTACTCTGCGAGGCAGGATATGATCCGAGAAACGCATACTTCGAGTGCATCCACGAGATGAAGCTCATCGTAGACCTGATCTATCAGTCAGGATTCCAGGGCATGAGATATTCTATCTCCAACACAGCTGAGTATGGTGACTATGTATCAGGACCTAGGATCATCACTGAGGATGTCAAGAAGAATATGAAGGCCGTTCTCTCAGATATCCAGGATGGTACATTTGCAAAGGACTTCCTTCTTGACATGAGCCCGGCAGGACGTCAGGTACACTTCAAGATGCTTCGTCAGAAGAACTCAGAGCATCCTTCAGAGAAGGTCGGTGAGCAGATAAGAAAGCTTTACAGCTGGAATGACGGCGAGGACAAGCTGATCAACAACTAATAGAGTTGAGAGTTAAGAGTTAGAAGTTCTTAGTTAAAAGTTTTTAGCTTTGCTTTGTGAAGCTATATAAGCCCCTTTGGGATAAGTTCCCGGAGGGGCTTTTAACATATAGCTTTAAACTCTAAACTTTAAACTCTAAACTCTAAACTCTAAACTAATAACTAATATGTTATAATATGAAAAACGAAGGGAGGCATTTTATGTCAGGGAAAATTAAACGGATATTGTCAGTAATGGTGGCGGTGGCTTTTGCACTGGGTATTTTCAATGCGGTCACACCTTTTACAGAGGCAGAGGCTTCATCGAAGGTGAAGTATTATGGGGCGCTGCATGTGGATGGCGCGAATCTCGTAGATAAGGATGGGAAGAAGGTCCAGCTGCGTGGGATCAGCAGTCACGGAATCTCGTGGTTCCCGAAGTATGTCAATGCGAAGGCAATTAAGAACGTAAAGACCACATTCAAGGGAAATGTATTCCGGATTGCGATGTATCCTGATGAGTATGCAGGATACCTGAATGGTGGAGACCAGGTGAAGCTGGAGAAGACAATAGATACCGGAGTTAAGGCATGCAGGGCGAATAAGATGTATGCTATTATAGACTGGCATGTGTCCAATGCGAGGCCGAACCCGCTGGATCACAAGGACCAGGCAGTAAAATTTTTCAAAAAAATGTCTGAAAAATATGCATCGTATGAAAATGTGATATACGAGATATGTAACGAGCCAAGTGGCGGGACCTCATGGTCAGATATAAAGAAATATGCGAATGCTGTGATTCCTGCTATCAGAAAAAATGCACCGGATTCAGTGATAATCGTCGGTACACCTACATGGTCCCAGGATGTGGATAAAGCAGCAGAAGATCCATTAGAATACAAAAATGTAATGTACGCATTTCATTTCTATGCAGGCACGCACAAGGCAGATATGAGAAAGAAGGTACAGGCAGCCCATGATAAGGGCCTGCCGATATTTGTCTCGGAATTCGGAACCTGCAATGCTGATGGACAGAGCGGTGTGAATACAAAGGAAGCTGATAAGTGGATAAAGCTTCTTGATAAGAACAGTATCAGCTATGTAAACTGGAGCTTATGCAACAAGAATGAGGCGGCATCTATCATTAAGAGCTCCTGCAAAAAGAAGTCCGGATGGAAGAAGTCAGATATGTCAAAGTCGGGTAAATGGCTTTACAAAACACTTCGGAAATATTAAAATAAATTAAGTTACGCAAATACAGAAGGATTGGAAAGGAAAAGTATTATGGGAATGACGATGACACAGAAGATTCTCGCTAAGCATGCCGGACTCGATAAGGTAGAGGCCGGTCAGCTCATAGAGGCGAATCTGGATCTTGTGCTCGGAAATGATATCACATCCCCTGTGGCTATTCACGAGATGAAGAAGCTCAAGAATCAGGAGGTGTTCGACAAGGACAAGATTGCACTTGTCATGGATCACTTCGTTCCGAACAAGGATATCAAGAGTGCCGAGCATGTAAAGGAAGTAAGAGAGTTTGCGTGTGAGAAGTGCATATCGAATTTTTATGATGTAGGAGAGATGGGTATTGAGCATGCTCTTCTCCCGGAAAAGGGCCTGGTCGTAGCAGGAGATGCAGTGATAGGAGCTGATTCCCATACATGCACATACGGAGCACTCGGAGCTTTTTCAACAGGCGTAGGTTCTACCGATATGGCCGCCGGAATGGCAACAGGCAAAGCCTGGTTCAAGGTTCCTTCAGCCATTAAGTTCATACTGACTGGAAAGCCTGCACCGTTTATAAGTGGCAAGGATATCATCCTTCACATCATAGGAATGATCGGAGTCGATGGTGCCCTGTATCAGTCAATGGAGTTTGTCGGTGACGGACTTCAGTATCTCACAATGGATGACAGATTCACAATTGCCAATATGGCAATCGAGGCTGGTGGAAAAAATGGTATTTTCCCTGTAGATGACAAGACTCTTGAATATATCAGTGAGCATTCAGACAGGAAGCCTGTAGTCTATGAGGCTGATCCAGATGCAGAATATACAGCAGAGTACACAATTGACCTGTCACAGCTTCGCCCTACAGTATCATTCCCGCATCTGCCTGAGAACACGAAGACGGTAGACGAGGCAGGAGACGTGGAGATAGACCAGGTAGTAATCGGTTCTTGTACGAATGGCCGTCTGTCAGACCTTCAGATTGCAGCGGATATCCTGAAGGGCAAAAAGGTAAAGAAAGGCCTGCGTGTCATCGTGATACCGGCAACCCAGCAGGTATATCTCGATGCTATGGAGGCAGGATATATAAAGACATTTATAGAGGCTGGTGCAGTAGTTTCGACACCTACGTGCGGACCGTGTCTTGGAGGATATATGGGAATTCTTGCAAGCGGTGAGAAGTGTGTATCCACAACGAACCGTAACTTCGTAGGAAGAATGGGAGCAACAGACTCAGAAATCTATCTTGCATCACCGGCAGTAGCCGCAGCAAGCGCACTCACAGGAAAGATCACAGACCCGGCAACTGTATAAGGAGGTTGACATGGAATCAGCAAAAGGTATTGTACATAAATTCGGAGACAACGTAGATACAGATGTCATAATTCCTGCAAGATACCTGAATTCTTCAGATCCTGCAGAGCTTGCAAAGCACTGTATGGAAGATATCGATAAGGACTTTGTAAATAAGGTAAAGCCAGGTGATATCATAGTAGCTGAGAAAAATTTTGGCTGCGGTTCATCAAGAGAGCATGCGCCTATAGCAATAAAGGCTGCAGGAGTAAGCTGCGTAATAGCAGAGACATTTGCAAGAATTTTTTACAGAAATGCAATAAATATCGGACTTCCGATCATTGAGAGCAGGGAAGCTTCTGAGAAGATAAAAGAAGGAGATACCGTATCGGTTGATTTCGATCACGGCATCATCACAGATGAGACGACAGGTGAGCAGTTCAAGGGCCAGGCATTTCCTGAGTTCATGCAGAAGCTCATTGATGCCGGCGGCCTTGTGAATTATATCAATTCATAAGCTCATCCATCACAGTTCCGTACAGATCGCTGCAACGGACCTTGAAGTTCACACACATATTTTCGGCCTGTTCCTTTGTCATCACATGCATGTTGATCTCAAAGACGATGCGCCGGTGCTGCTTATAGCAAAGGTGTACCTGGTAGCCTTTTCCACCCGCAAGGGCGTCGTAATTGGCTGTCACGGTACCCTTTTTTTCGTTCAGTTCATTATTTTTCTTATAGAAGTCCTTGTAATCAGCCTCCATGCCGGGAGTGATCCGGTCATGGAGAGCATCAAGAGTCATAAGGCCGTCATCCGTGATCGTGAATCTGTCGTCACCTGAATCATGCACAAGGCCAGCCTTGCGCAAGGTCTCTAGCGCAAGGGCAGCCTTGAAATAATCACAGTATTCGTAATTAGTCATAAATGAAACGATAGTGATTCCCCTGACGGGATCGTCTGATTTCGAGATCAGCCCAAGTTCTGTCATTTCAAATATCAGATCAAGTTCAGCCATTATTCCTCTTCTTTGATGTAATTATCTTTTACAGCTTTGGCAACTACACAAGCTACCTTCGGGTCAAATGCCTGAGGCATGATGTTGTCGGCAGAGAGTTCATCGTCAGGTACAAGAGACGCAATTGCCTTGGCAGCAGCGAGCTTCATATCCTCAGTGATGGCCTTTGCACCGCACTCTAATGCACCCTTGAAGATTCCAGGAAAGGCAACTACGTTATTTACCTGATTCGGGAAGTCGCTTCTTCCAGTACCTACAACAGCAGCACCGCCTTCTTTTGCGAGAGGAGGCATGATCTCAGGGGTAGGATTAGCCATTGCAAAAATGATCGAATCCTTATTCATGGTTCTTACCATATCAGCAGTGACGATACCGGGAGCAGAAACTCCTATGAATGCATCGGCGCCGACGAGAGCATCAGCCAGAGTTCCGGTCTTGCCAGAGAGATTGGTGACATCCATCATTTTTTTCTGCATCCAGTTCAGGTCACTGCTCTTCTTGGAAAGAATACCTGACTTGTCACACATAGTGATATCTTTGAAGCCATATGTCAGGAGAAGCTTTGTGATGGCGATACCAGCAGATCCGGCGCCATTTACTACAATCTTTGTATTCTCGACAGTTCTGTGTGTGACTTTTAATGCATTGATCATTGCGGCAAGAAGGACTATGGCAGTACCATGCTGGTCATCATGGAATACAGGGATATCAAGCTCCTTCTTGAGCCTCTCCTCGATCTCGAAGCATCTCGGAGCAGAAATATCCTCGAGATTGATGCCTCCGAAGGTAGGAGCGATAGCCTTGACGGCTGCAATTATTTCCTCGGTATCCTGGGTGTCAAGAACTATAGGAAAAGCATTTACTCCTCCAAATGATTTGAACAGTACACATTTACCTTCCATAACAGGAAGAGCGGCCTCTGGTCCTATATTTCCCAGGCCTAATACAGCAGAACCGTCTGATACTACGGCAATTGTATTCCCCTTGATAGTATAATTATAAGCTTCCTCAGGATGATCCTTTATCTCAAGGCACGGAGCGGCAACTCCCGGTGTGTAGGTCACAGACAGATCATGCCTGGACTTTACCTCCATCTTCGGCTCGGTCGTGATCTTGCCATTCCATTCCCTGTGCATTTTCATAGCTTCTTCATTAATGTCCATATCAAGCTCCTTTTTCCTTTTTATAAAGTAAATTTTCTTTTTATCCGGCTATGCGTGAGAACATATAAGCCCCGGACCTGATATGTCCGAACGCATCAGTACAATGATAGCAGAAAAAAGAAACGCTTGCAATCGGACGCATGTTTAGTTATAATGCATTTAAGATTCATTTTTCAGAAGATTTATTTTCATTTTTATAGAAATCCCGATTGGATGAATATCGATAAAATCTTTCACGAAAGGAACTTTATGAAGGAAACAGAAAATTATGCTTCCCTGTCTGTCCAGAAATTAATAGAACTGGCACAGGAGCGAGGAATCAAGGGCGTCCGCGGCAAGAAAAAGGATTCGCTTGTCGAAATCCATAAAAAGTACGATGATGCCGTGGCAGCAGGAGAAAGTGATCCTGCAGGAGTAGCCAATCCGGCAAAGAGAAGGGGGCGGCCACCGAAGAATGCTAATGCCAAGGCAAAGGAAGAGGAGCCGGAGAAGAAGCAGTCATCAGAAGGGAAGCCGGTAAAGACCGCTGCTCCGAAGACAGAAGAGGCAGCAAGGCCGGAAGAGAAAAAAGAGGGAACGGAGAACCACAATAATACCGGGGACAATCAGAAGCAGAAACGCCCATATCACAAAAGAGACCAGAACGGCAGGAATTTCCAGTACAGCGGCCAGGGAAACCAGCAGCATGGCAGAGGCCAGAAGCCGCAGAGAGGGAAAAATGCCGGCGGTGAGCACAGGACGTATAATCAGCACAGACCTCATCAGCAGAATAATAATCAGAATACTCCTGAAGAAAATAAGGAAGTCCAGAAGCCACAGGAGGCTGCAGCTGCGACTAATGCAAGGAGTGAGCAGACAGTGGAGATTCCGCATTATGATGATGCAAAGCCATGCAGCGGAATGCTTGAGATCATGTCAGAGGGATACGGATTCCTTAGGAGTGGCGGATATCTGCAGGGCGATAATGATGTATATGTATCCCAATCACAGATCAGGAGGTTCAGACTCCGTACAGGTGATGTGATCACTGGTCAGACGAGAAGGAACAACCCGAATGACAAGTATGGAGCCCTTCTTTTCATAGAATCAGTTAATGGAATAAATCCGGAAGCATGCACGAGACGTACACCGTTTGAGAAGCTTACGCCTGTTTTTCCGAATGAGAGGATCAGACTGGAGAGACCGGGCGGATCCATAGCTGTGCGTATCATGGATATTATTTCTCCTATCGGTAAGGGGCAGAGAGGAATGATCGTATCGCCTCCTAAGGCCGGTAAGACGACACTCCTGAAGCAGGTGGCAATGTCAGTCATGAGAAATAATCCTGAGATCCATCTGATCATCCTTCTCATAGACGAGCGTCCGGAGGAGGTTACGGACATGAGGGAGACTGTAGAGAATTTCGGTGGACACTGCGAGGTGCTTGCATCTACCTTTGATGAGATGCCTGAGAACCATAAGAGGCTTTCAGAAATGGTAATCGAGCATGCGAAGAGACGGGTTGAGCTCGGACAGGATGTCATGATCCTTCTCGATTCCATCACACGACTTGCAAGAGCTTACAATCTCACGGTACCTCCATCAGGACGTACACTCTCGGGAGGTCTTGATCCTGCAGCCCTTCATATGCCGAAGAGCTTCTTCGGAGCAGCAAGGAATATGAAGGAGGGCGGATCGCTTACGATCCTGGCTACAGCCCTTATCGATACCGGCTCACGAATGGATGATGTGGTATATGAGGAGTTCAAAGGTACAGGAAATATGGAGCTTGTGCTTGACAGAAGCCTGTCAGAGAAGAGAGTATTCCCGGCTATTGATCTTGCAAAGTCATCTACGAGGCGTGATGACCTGCTCTATACTCAGGATGAGCGTCTTGTGGTCGAGAAGCTGAGACGTGATCTCTCCGGGCTTCGTAGTGAAGAGAGCGCAGAGACTATCATTGCAACCATCTCAGGTACCTCTACGAACGGTGAATTCATCAGCAAGATGATGAGCAGTATGTAAGGCCTTGTAGTTGCATTACATTGACAGATATAGTATATTAGACTCTGAATTCAGAGGTGACAAATGAAGAAAATAAGGATAGTTCTTGATGCCTGTGGCGGTGATAATGCACCGGATGAGATTATCAGGGGCGCATACGAGGCGCTGAAGAAAAGAGACGATATAGAGATAATTCTTGCCGGTCCGGAGGAAGAGATCCGAGAGAAGGTATCAGAGTATAGTGACATACCTTCAGGAAGGATTTCGTACTGCAATGCGACGCAGGTAATAGATATGGCAGAGCCGCCGGTGAAGGCCATCAGACACAAGAAGGATTCATCTATAGTAAAGGGACTTACTCTGGTGAAGGAAGGAAATGCAGATGCATTTATATCGGCAGGATCTACCGGGGCGATTCTTGTAGGGGGGCAGCTTATAGTAGGCAAGCTTCCCGGAGTGAAGCGTGCACCGCTCGCACCGCTTATTCCTACGAAGAAGGGAGTATCTCTTCTTATCGATTGTGGAGCGAATGTAGATGCGAGACCGGAGCATCTTTTATCCTTTGCAAAAATGGGATCTGTTTACATGGAGAATGTCCTGAAGAAAAAGAATCCTACCGTAGGTCTTCTGAGTATAGGTACCGAGGAAGAAAAGGGAAATGCTCTGGTAAAGGAGACCCTTCCGCTTTTGAAGGAATGCAGTGATATCAATTTCACAGGTCCTGTAGAGGCACGTGATGTGCCGTTCGGTGCAGCAGATGTCGTAGTGACGGAGGCTTTTGCAGGAAATATTGCGCTCAAGATGTATGAGGGTACAGCAAAGATGCTTGCATCCGTGCTGAAGGAAAGTCTCACCTCTACGACACGTTCAAAGCTTGGAGCAGCGCTTGCACTTCCGGCTCTGAAGAAAGGACTGAAAGAGTACGACGCATCAAAATATGGCGGAGCACCGCTCCTGGGACTTAAGGGACTCGTGGTAAAGGCTCATGGTTCGAGCAAGGCTGTAGAGATAAAGAGCGCGATACTTCAGTGCCTTACCTTTTCAAAAGAAGATATCAATGGAAAGATTCTCGAAAGAATAAATAAGGAGGAACAGTAGAATGGAACTCGATCTGTTAAAGAAGATTATTGCTGATGTGCTTTCGGTAGATCCGGATGAGATCACGCCTGACACTACATTCATAGATGATCTCGGCGCAGATTCACTTGATGTATATCAGATCATCATGGCAGTAGAGGATGAGCTCGGTATCGAGGTCAATGAAGAGGACGCAGAGAAGATCTCCACAGTAGGAGATGCTGTAGAGCTTATCAGTAAGACTAAAGGAGAGGACTAAGTAGGGGCCCCCCGCAAGGGGGCTTTTTTAAGGAGAAACAAATTGGAACATGATCTGAACAAATTAATGGATCGTATTGGATATCAGTTTAATGATGCAGATCTTCTTTTACATGCGCTGACACACAGTTCTTATGCAAATGAGAAGAACCTGAAGCCGTTTTCTGATAACGAGCGTCTGGAGTTTTTAGGTGACGCTGTTCTTGAAGTGGTATCCAGTGACTTTCTGTACAGGAATTATCCGGATATGCCGGAGGGAGATCTGTCGAAGCTGCGTGCTTCACTGGTATGCGAACCGACACTCGCATTCTGTGCCAAGGATATTGATCTCGGAAGCTTTATCCTTCTGGGAAGAGGCGAGGATGCGACAGGTGGACGTACAAGAAAGTCTATCACATCAGATGCCTTTGAGGCAGTTATAGGGGCAATGTATCTCGATGGAGGTATTGAGCCGGCATCTGCATTTATCAGCAGATTCGTGCTTACGGATATCGAGCACAAGAAGCTGTATCATGACTGCAAGACCGCTCTTCAGGAGATAGTGCAGGCAAAGCATAATTCCACACTCACATACGAGGTAATAGATGAATCAGGACCTGACCATGCGAAGGTATATACAGCCGTAGCAAAGGTCGGTGAGAAGATTATAGGAAAGGGCGTTGGAAGCTCGAAGAAGCATGCCGAGCAGGAGGCTGCGTTCAATGCCCTGGTGTCTCTTCATGAAGAAGACAAGGCAGATGTACTGAAGGACTGAGGGGAATAGCATGTATCTGAAGAGCATGGAACTCATGGGATTCAAGTCCTTCGCAAATAAGATCGTACTGAAATTCCATAATGGTATAACCGGAATAGTAGGCCCGAATGGTTCGGGTAAGAGTAATATAGCGGATGCAGTCCGCTGGGTATTAGGAGAGCAGTCAGCTAAGACTCTTCGTTCACAGGCGATGACAGATGTCATTTTCTCAGGAACAGAGACGAGAAAGCCGTTAAGCTATGCGTATGTAGCGATCACGCTTGATAATGCGGATCACGTGCTGCCTATTGACTTTGATGAGGTGACAGTTGCACGAAGGGTATATCGTTCGGGCGAAAGTGAATATCTGATCAATGGAGCAGTCGTGCGTCTGAAGGACGTCACGGAGCTTTTTTATGATACCGGTATCGGAAAAGAGGGTTACTCCATCATCGGGCAGGGCCAGATCGATAAGATCCTTTCAGGAAAGCCTGAGGAGCGGCGTGAGCTTTTCGATGAGGCAGTCGGAATCGTAAAGTACAAGAAGAGAAAGGCCGAATCCCTGAAGAAGCTTCAGGAAGAAGAGGATTCCCTTGTACGTATTGAGGATATTCTTGCCGAGCTTGAACGTCAGCAGGAGCCTCTGAAGGTACAGGCTGAGACTGCAAGAGAGTACCTTCGCAAGCGTGACCGTCTGAAGCAGCTTGATATCAATGCATTTCTCCTGGAGACAGATGCGATTTCAGCAGATGAGAAGAAGATAAGGTCAGATCAGGAGCTCACTAAGTCGCAGCTTGATGATTTCTATAAGAAGAGTAATGAGATAAAAGAATCATTTCATCAGCTGAAGGAGGAGTCTGCGAATAAGGAGACCGAGCTCGAGGAGCTCCGGGAGAAAAAACAGAGCCTCGATGTAGAGAATGAGAAGCGTGAGGGCAGGATAAATCTTCTTAAAGAGCAGCTGAAATACCAGAAGCAGTCTGAGGCAGATCTTGAGAACCGTCAGAAGGAGACCCTCGAGACTCTTGAGGCACACAAGGCCGAGAAGAAGGAGCAGGAAGAAAAGCTTGCAGAGCTAAACGATGAGCTTGCTTCGATAAATGGCCATGAGGAAGAGACTACCCGTCTTCTCAACAATGCGAAGAAATCCTCGAGCGAGCTTGAAGAGGATATTGATACGATAAATAAGGCATCTGAAGAGGTATCTACATTCAAGTCGCGTCATGAGGCAATGGTGCTTCGCAATAAGACTCTGAAGGAACAGCTGACACTGCAGAAGAGTCAGATAGCAGGCCGTCTCCTGTCCCGTCAGGCGAAGAATGACAATCTCGATGAACAGATAAAGGATGCACAGGCTGAAAATGACGCCCTTCAGAAACAGCTGGATTCTATTCAGAAGGAAATAGATGATATAGAATCACAGAAGCAGTCCATCGAGTCTGAGAGGGATTCACTCAAGGCAGAGCTTAAGGAAAAGACGCAGCAGTACAGCGTCACTCATACCCGTCTCGAATCGATAAGAAATATTGCCGAGAGATACGAGGGATTCGGAAATACAGTTAAGTCTGTCATGGACATGAAAAAATCGAATCCGGGCATCTATGGTGTTGTGGCAGATCTTGTGAGCACAGATAAGAGGTACGAGACAGCGATAGAGATCGCACTCGGCGGCAGTGTGAAGAATGTCGTTGTAGATACTGAGAATACTGCAAAGGAACTCATAGCATATCTGAAGAGAGAGCGTCTCGGAAGGGCTACTTTTCTGCCAGTGAGCTCGGTGCATGGCAATGCCAGAATTCCAGCAGGCGTATTAAATGAGCGTGGAGTCATTGGGACCGCAGATACACTCGTGAAGCACGACAGCAGGTATGATGGTATTTTTGCATATATTCTCGGAAGGTCAATTGTTGTTGAGAATATCGATTATGCCGTCTCTCTCGAGAAGAAATATCATCAGAGCCTGAATCTTGTGACGCTTGAGGGTGATACCGTCCGTCCTGGAGGTGCTATGACTGGTGGTGCCTACAGGCGTTCTGATAATCTGCTCGGAAGAAAGCGGCAGCTGGATGAACTGAGTGAGCAGTGTCAGAGGCTTACCAGGAGGCTTGAAGAGATCAATGAGTCAATGGATGATTCCACGCGAAAACGTGAAGAGGCTGCTACAGCTGAGAAGGAAAAGCGTGATGAATACAATTCCATTCTGATTGATAAGAAAAACAAGGAGCATGACCTGAGTATTCTGAATGAGCAGAAGGCTGATGAGAAGAAGGCCTACGAGGATATTATTCAGGAAGAGGCTGATATCAGGAAGAAGCTTTCCGATATGGAGGATGAGCAGAATTCATACGATGAGAAGCTGTCAGAGATTCATCTTAAGGAAAGCGATATTGCCGTAAGGTCGGATGAACTCGAGAAGGAAAAGAAGCGTATCGAAGGAAGCATCGAGAGGCTTTCAACGAAGCTTAATGATATACGTATTCAGAAGGCTTCTCTTACTGAGAAGGTAAATGCTGCAAATGACCGTCTCTCACGTTTTGAAGACAGCGAGGAAAATGCCCGGAGGCTTATCGAGGATCTGAAGAACCGTAAGGATTCTGGAGCGAAGGAGTCTGAAGACAGAAAGAAAGAGATTGAGGAGCTGAAGGCTCTGATAGAAAAAGGAAAGTCTGATAAGTCGAAGCTGAGTGATAGGATAAAGCAGATAGTCCGAGAGAAGGATGAGCTGGACAAGAGGAGCCAGAGCATTTTCGATGAGAGCGAAAATATTTCCCAGGAGATCTCTGTTCTCGAAAAAGAGAATCTCCGCCTCGAGCAGCGTTCTGAGAAGAATAAAGAAAGAACCGATGAGCTCACTAATTATATGTGGGATCAGTATGAGATCACACGGCACGAGGCTGACAGGATGAAGGATGAGGAGCTTAATGACCTTGCCGGAATCCGCAGTGAATCAAGGTCCATACAGTCGGATATCCGTGGCATGGGTAATGTAAATGTAAATGCTGTTGAGGAATATGAGGAGCTGTCGAAGCGGTATGAGTTCATGAATTCGCAGCATGATGACCTGCAGAGTGCCAGGGAGAAGCTGGTGCAGATCATAGATGACCTTGATAAGGGAATGACTGAGCAGTTTAATGCCGGATTTAAGGATATCCAGACTGAGTTTGACAAGGCCTTCAAGGAGCTGTTTGGTGGAGGACATGGAAAGATAACCCTTGATGAAAATGAGGATGTGCTTGAAGCCGGGATCAATATCATTGCATCCCCTCCTGGCAAGAAGCTTACGAATATGATGCAGCTCTCCGGTGGAGAGAAGGCTCTGACTGCGATAGCACTGCTTTTTGCAATACAGAATCTGCACCCGTCACCATTCTGTCTTCTCGATGAGATCGAGGCTGCGCTTGACGATTCCAATGTCGACCGTTTCGCACAGTACCTGAGCAGACTCACGAACCACACACAGTTCATAGTCATCACGCACCGTCGTGGTACGATGAATGCGGCAGACAGGCTGTATGGAATCACAATGCAGGAGAAAGGTGTGTCGACGCTCGTGTCTGTAAATCTGATTGAGGATCAGCTGACCAACTAAGCGAATAGGAGAAAAAGATGGGATTTTTTCAGAAATTAAAAGACGGTCTTTTTAAGACGAGAAGCGGCTTTGTGGCTGACATGGATGCCGTATTCATGGGACACGACAAGCTCGACGACGACTTCTACGATGACCTTGAAGAGACCCTTATCATGGGAGATATCGGTGTCAATACGACAGAAAATATCATCGAAGAGCTGAAGACTGCTTCAAAGAAAGAGCATATCAAGAAGCCTGGTCCGCTCCGTGAGTATTTCGTGAAGTATGTAACTGAAAAGATGGCTCTTCCTGATGATGCATATCATTTCACTGAAGTGACATCGGTTGTATTTGTGATAGGCGTAAATGGCGTAGGAAAGACGACTACCATTGGAAAGCTGGCGGCAAAGCTTCATGATCAGGGCAAAAAGGTTGTGATCGCTGCTGCAGATACCTTCCGTGCCGCCGCAAAGGAACAGCTTGAGGTCTGGTCGGACAGGGCTCATGCTGAGATCATCGGAGCAGGAGAAGGTGCTGATCCTTCGTCCGTGGTATATGATGCGATCGCTGCTGCAAAGGCGCGTCATGCCGACTGCCTGCTCATAGATACTGCCGGACGTCTGAATAATAAGAAAAACCTGATGGATGAGCTTGCAAAGATGAACCGTATCATCGACAATAATTTCCCGGAGGCATATCGTGAGACTCTTGTAGTGGTTGATGCCACGACCGGGCAGAATGCCCTTCACCAGGCACAGGACTTTTCCGAGGTCGCAAAAGTTACCGGTATCGTGCTTACGAAGATGGACGGGACTGCAAAGGGTGGTATTGCCATTGCGATTGCCTCAGAGCTTGGAATCCCTGTGAAGTACATCGGGATCGGGGAGAAGGTAGAAGACCTCGAACGCTTTAATGCAGAGGACTTCGCAAAAGCTCTGTTCGAACTCGAAGAGCCAGAGGTCAATGAGCAGGAGCTGCACCCGGATGAATGGCATGTGGACTGATCATGCCGGCCGTTCATTATCAGGGGATATTACCTGAATAACCCTAGGCACGTCTGCGACTGGGTATTCAACCTTGACATTCATGCCGGATTTGTTTTAAAATACAGAACATAGATTCTATATAAGGAGAAAAAAGATTATGCTTACAAGAGAAGATTTTGACGAGGCTTACAATGTAGTACATCAGGTGACGCTTGAGACGAAGCTGGTGTACAGTGATTATTTCAGCGCGCAGACCGGGAACAGGGTATATCTGAAGCCGGAGAACCTGCAGAGAACGGGTGCTTACAAGGTGAGAGGAGCATACTATAAGATTTCTACTCTTTCCGAAGAAGAGAGAGCAAAGGGACTTATCACAGCATCTGCCGGTAATCACGCACAGGGTGTGGCATACGCTGCAAAGCACTTTGGCTGCAAGGCAGTGATCGTGATGCCTACTACGACACCTCTTATCAAGGTGAACCGCACGAAGAGCTATGGCGCCGAAGTTGTGCTGCATGGTGATGTATATGATGATGCATGTGAGTATGCGATGAAGCTTGCCAAGGAGAATGGATATACATTTATCCACCCGTTTGATGATCCTGTTGTGGCTACCGGACAGGGTACTATCGCAATGGAGATCATCAAGGAGCTTCCTCTTGTTGACTATATCCTCGTGCCGATTGGCGGTGGCGGACTGGCTACCGGAGTGTCAACTCTTGCAAAGCTTATCAATCCGAAGATAAAGGTCATCGGAGTAGAGCCTGCCGGAGCTGCCTGCATGAAGGCGTCTCTTAAGAATGGTGAGGTGACGACACTAGACCATGTAGATACCATCGCAGATGGTACAGCAGTGAAGACTCCGGGAGAGCATATTTTCCCATATATCAAGAAGAATATAGATGATATCCTGACTGTCCGCGATGACGAGCTGATCGTGGCTTTCCTCGATATGGTCGAGAACCACAAGATGGTAGTTGAGAACTCAGGTCTCCTCTCGGTAGCAGCTGCCAGACAGCTGAAGTGTAAGAATAAGAATGTAGTCTGCATCCTTTCAGGCGGTAATATGGACATTATCACGATGTCATCAGTCGTACAGCAGGGACTTATCATGAGAGATCGTATTTTTACAGTTTCTGTCCTGCTGCCTGATAAGCCGGGTGAGCTGGCAGCTGTCGCAGAGACTGTCGCAAAGGAGCAGGGTAATGTCATCAAGCTCGAGCACAACCAGTTCGTAGCTGTGAACAGAAGCGCACAGGTAGAGCTTCGTATCACTCTTGAGGCATTCGGCACTGATCACAAGAACCAGATCATGGATGCACTTGAGAAGGGCGGATATAAGCCGAAGATCGTGAGGACGATTTTATAAGTTAGGTCTAAGTTATGAGTTATGAGTTATGAGTTATGAGTTATAAGTTATGAGTTATGAGTTCTAAGTTCTAAGTTATGAGTTATGAGTTCTAAGTTCTAAGTTCTAAGTTCTAAGCTTTTAACTCTTAACTCTTAACTCTTAACTCTTAACTCTTAACTTTTAACTTTATACTCAAACAGGAGAAATGATGGCTAAGAAAAAGGAAGAATATGGTGCGGACAGTATCGCGGTCCTTGAAGGACTAGAAGCGGTACGTGTCCGCCCTGGAATGTATATAGGTTCTACCACAAGGAAGGGCCTGAATCACATGATCTACGAGATAGTCGACAATTCAGTCGACGAGCATCTCGCAGGATACTGTGATACTATTCATGTCACACTGAATGACGACGGATCATGTACAGTCGAGGATAATGGACGTGGAATTCCGGTTGGAATGCATGCCAAGGGAGTTTCTGCAGAGAGAGTGGTATTCACTACGCTTCATGCCGGTGGCAAATTCGATCACTCTGTCTACAAGACCTCAGGTGGTCTGCATGGTGTAGGTTCTTCTGTCGTAAATGCCCTGTCAGACTGGATGGATGTAGAGATCAGAAGAGACGGCCATATCTATCATGACAGATATGAAAAGGGCAAGCCGGCTGAAAAGCTTGAAAACGGACTTCTTCCTGTTATTGGAAATACCAGACAGACAGGGACAAAGATCACTTTCCTGCCAGATCCGACTATTTTTGAAAAAACGAGATTCAAGGAAGATGAGATCAAGAACCGTCTTCATGAGACTGCATATCTGAATCCGAACCTGACTATCATTTATGATGACAACCGCGAGGGAATGGATGACCATCTGACATTCCATGAAGAGGATGGTCTGTCAGGATTTATCAGGGATCTCAATGCTAATAATGAGGCGGTCACCGATATCGTGACACTTAGTGGCCAGAGTGACGGAATACAGGTGGATGTGGCCTTCCAGTTCATCAATGAGTTCCATGAGAATATCATGGGCTTCTGTAATAATATATATAATGCAGAGGGTGGAACCCATATCACGGGATTCAAGACTATTTTTACCACGATCATCAATTCATATGCCAGGACTCTTGGCATCCTGAAGGATAAGGACCCGAATTTCACCGGAGCTGATGTGCGTAATGGAATGACGGCTGTCATTTCAATCAAGCACCCTGATCCTAGATTCGAAGGACAGACAAAGACCAAGCTCGATAATCAGGATGCAGCAAAGGCAGTCTCATCTGTTGTAAATGAGAGACTGGTGCTGTATTTCGATCGTAATGTCGATACATTAAAGGCTGTGATCGAGTGTGCCCAGAAGGCTGCCAAGATCAGAAAGACTGAGGAAAAAGCCAGGACCAATCTTCTGTCAAAGCAGAAGTATTCCTTTGATTCGAACGGAAAGCTCGCCAACTGTGAGAGCAAGGATGCCAGCAAATGCGAGATCTTTATCGTAGAGGGAGATTCTGCCGGAGGTTCAGCCAAGACTGCACGTAACAGAATGTATCAGGCAATCCTTCCTATCCGTGGAAAAATCCTGAATGTCGAGAAGGCATCTATTGACAAGGTTCTTGCAAATGCTGAGATCAAGACGATGATCAATGCTTTTGGCTGCGGATTTTCAGAAGGATACGGCAATGATTTTGACATCAGCAAATTACGCTATGACAAGATAATCATCATGGCTGATGCCGATGTCGATGGTGCGCATATAGCGACTCTGCTGCTTACACTTTTCTACAGGTTCATGCCGGAGCTCATCTATGAGGGGCATGTGTATATAGCCATGCCGCCTCTGTACAAGGCTATGCCGAAGAAGGGCGAGGAAGAGTATCTGTATGACGATGAAGCGCTTGCAGAATACAGAAAGAAGCACAAGGGACCATTTACCCTGCAGAGATATAAAGGACTTGGAGAGATGGATGCCGAGCAGCTCTGGGAGACAACTCTCGACCCGAAGCGCAGGAAGCTCAGGAAGGTCGAGATTGAAGACGGACGCATGGCAAGTGATGTGACGGAGATGCTAATGGGTAATGACGTGACGCCGCGCCGCGATTTCATTCACAATCATGCGACTGAAGCGGAGCTTGATCTGTGAGAGTTATGAGTTGAGAGTTGTGAGTTATGAGAGAAGTGCAAGCTGTATATTTGATGGCTATCACCTGTAACTCGCAACTCAAAACTCATAACTCATAACTCATAACTAACAACAAGGAGCAAACAATGCCACAGGAACTTATTCACTCGGAATATTCCGAGATTATGCAGAAATCATACATTGACTACGCTATGAGTGTCATCGTGCAGCGTGCTCTGCCGGATGTACGTGATGGCCTGAAGCCTGTTCAGAGACGTACTCTCTATGACATGTACGAGCTGGGTATCAGGTACAACGGCCCATACAGGAAGAGTGCCCGTATCGTAGGTGATACAATGGGTAAATATCACCCACATGGTGATTCATCTATCTATGATGCGCTTGTCGTAATGGCACAGGACTTCAAGAAGGAGATGCCTCTCGTAGATGGTCATGGTAATTTCGGTTCTATCGAGGGTGACGGCGCTGCAGCAATGCGATACACTGAGGCGCGTCTGGCAAAGGTCACTCAGGAGGTATTCCTGTCAGATCTCGACAAGGATGTGGTCGACTTCGTTCCGAACTTCGATGAGACAGAGAAAGAGCCTTCTGTACTTCCTGTGAGGATCCCGAATATCCTGATCAATGGTGCAGAGGGAATTGCCGTCGGTATGGCAACCTCTATTCCTACGCACAATCCGTGCGAGGTCATCGATCTCGTGATCAACTACATGAAGCATCCTGACATGTCCACAGCGCAGGCCATGAAGTATGTCAAGGGGCCTGACTTCCCAACAGGCGGCATTGTGACAAATAAGGATGATCTGCTCGAGATCTATTCAACGGGTCAGGGAAAAATAAAGCTCCGTGGCCGTGTGGAGACTGAGCCGGGGAAGGCAGGCCATACCAAGGTTGTAGTTACTGAGATTCCATATACAATGATCGGTTCCGGAATTGGAAAATTCCTTGCTGATACGGCAGCACTTCAGGAGAATCACCTGACTAATGATATCTCTGATATCTCCAATCAGTCATCTAAAGAGGGCATTAGAATTGTCATAGACCTGAAGAAAGGCGCTGATGTAGAGAATTTCATCAATCTACTTTACAAGAAGACAAAGCTCGAGGATACCTTCGGTGTCAATATGCTCTGTGTCTGTGATGGCCGTCCGGAGACCTTAGGACTCGTTCCTATCATCAGGCATCATGTGGATTTCCAGTATGAGCTTGCCAGAAGAAAATATACGACGCTTCTGAATAAGGAGCGTGAGAAGAAGGAAGTGCAGGAGGGTCTTATCAAGGCCTGTGACTGCATTGACCTGATCATAGAGATTCTCCGTGGCAGTAAAGACCGCGCGATGGCAGAAAACTGCCTCGTAAATGGAAAGACAGAAGGAATTAAGTTCAAGACTGCAAAGTCTGAAAAAGCTGCAAAGACTCTTCTTTTCACAAAGAGACAGGCAGACGCAATTCTTGATATGAGGCTGTATCGTCTGATAGGCCTTGAGATTGCAGCTCTTCGCGCAGACTATGACAAGACGATGCAGAATATTGCTGTATATACTGATATTCTTGAAAACCGTGATTCTATGACAAAAGTCATTATAGATGATCTGAAAAAGCTCAGGAAAGAATACGCAGTTCCGAGAAAGACTACAATCGATAATGTAGAGGAAGCAGTAATTGTAGAAAAGCCGCTCGAAGAGATGGATGAAGTCATCCTGATTGACAGATTCGGCTATGCCCGTGGAATTGATACAGCGACCTATGAGAGAAATAAAGAGGCAGCCGATAATGAGAGCAGACGAGTCATATTCTGTAAGAATACTGACAAGCTGATCATCTTTACAGATACAGGCAAAGCAGATACGCTGAAAGTTCTTGATCTGCCGTTAGGCAAATTCCGTGACAAGGGACAGCCAGTTGATAACGTGAGTAATTTCGATGGTGCGAATGAGAGAGCTGTATTTGTGGCGCCACTTTCAGAAATTATTGAAAAAGAGATGTATTTTGTCACAAAAAGGGGTATGATAAAGAAGGTAACAGGAAGCGAATTCGATTCGACCAGAAAGACGATAGCCGCTACGAAGCTCAGGGATGATGATTCTCTGGTAGCTGTTGATTATGCCACCTCAGGTACTTCGGTTGTTATAAATACAGAAAATGGATACCACCTGCGTCTTGAGGCAGATGACTTCCCTTCAATGCACAAGACATCTGTAGGTAATGTCGGTATCAAGCTGCATAAGGGTGATTCGGTTTCTGAAGTCATGACTATGTCAGATGACAGTGAAGAGGTCCAGCAATTCAATGTCGGCAAACCAGGTGGAACTGGTTCAAAAAAATAAACAGGAGAAACTATGGAAGGCAAACGTGTAAACAGAAATTATGCCGCAATGATGGCTGTCATAGTGCTTTCAGTACTTCTTATCATTACAGGAGCTCTGCTTGCGATAAATCCATCATTTCCTGTAGTGGGATTCATCTATGTGACAAGCGGTTTTGCGATAGCTGGCGGCTGCTGGCTGGTGCTGCGCTTTTTCATGAAAGAAGAGTACAGGTCGGTATCAAACTATGATTTCTCACTGGGAATCCTGCTGATCACAGTTGGCGTACTGCTGATCATCATGGGCGACCAGCTGTTATCATATTTCATCTATGTGATAGCCTGCCTTCTGATACTTCTTGGAGTCATTACACTTCAGTTTTTCCTGCAGTGTGCATTTATGAGAGGCCCGTTTTCAGCCTTTCTCAATTTCGTGATCGCGGTTGCAATGATAGCTCTTGGAGTGGCATTATTCATACTTGATCCTAAGCAGGTAATCGCCAATCTAAGATATATCTATCTGGGCCTGATGTGCGCCGGGATCCTCGGCATACTTTCACTACTGATGACATTTGTGAGAAGCATCAGGTATGACCGCTATCTGGCTCTTTCGGTCCAGAGAAATGAAGAGGATGAGCCGTATGTCGAGACATATCTTGATGCCAAGCGTTCACGCGACAGAAATCTCGAGGATCAGCCGTTTACAGTAATTGACATTCCGCCTGAACCGAATCCAGGAAGGCCGTGGAATGAACCGATAGAAGATAAGGATTCTGCATCAGATACCGATTCTGATAAGGCAGAGGATAAGGCTGATACTGATACAGATAATGACAGCAAAACGGATGATGATACATCCGGGAAGGACACAAAGTGAAACCAAAGATTTACATTGATGGACAGAGTGGTACTACAGGACTTCAGATCTATGACCGTATCGGAAGCCGTGATGATCTGGAACTCCTGACGATTGATCCAGAGAAGCGTCATGATGTAGAAGAGAGAAAAAAATACATCAATGCAGCAGACATCGTATTCCTGTGTCTGCCTGATGCAGAAGCCATCAATGCGGTATCGCTTGTAGAAAATGATAATGTAAAGATAATCGATGCTTCAACCGCTCATCGTACAGCTGATGGCTGGGTATATGGTTTTCCGGAACTGAGACCTGGTCAGAGGGATTCCATAGCACAGGCACACAGGATTGCTAATCCGGGCTGTCATGCTACTGGATTTATCAGTACAGTTTCTCCGCTTGTACAGGCAGGAATCCTTCCGAAGGACTATCCGGTGAGCTTCTTTTCACTGACAGGATATTCGGGCGGTGGCAAGAAGATGATAGCTGACTATGAGAAGCCAGACAGACCAGAAGTACTTTCATCTCCTGGTATCTATGGCAGGACTCTTAGGCATAAGCACATACCTGAGATGGTAAAGTATACAGGTCTCGAGCATGATCCTGTATTTCTCCCTGTGGTAGATGATTACTACAAGGGCATGGCAGGGACGCTCACTCTTCAGAACCGTCTGCTCCACGGACAGCCGACAGCAGAAGAAATCTGGGCATTCCTTCGCAGTTTCTATGAGGGCGAGGTATTCATCTCAGTAGCTGACTTCGAGGAGAAGCCTGGTACAGTATACGCGAATGAGCTTGCTGGGACCAATTATCTGAAGATATATGTCAGCGGAGATGCAGAGAATACAGCAGTTACCGCCGTCTTCGATAACCTCGGCAAGGGTGCCTCAGGAGCCGCAGTACAGAATATGAATATAGCCTTAGGTCTTGATGAGACCGAAGGACTGAGATAAATGAGATATATTTAATGTTTGATTGGTAAGTAATTACCGGGAGGTGTTTTTATGTGTACATGTGCGACATATGCGACAAAAGATCATTACTTTGGCAGAAATCTGGATCTGGAGTATTCCTATCATGAGACTGTAACGGTCACTCCGAGAAATTTTCCGCTGACATTCAGAAAAGAAAAGACGATAGACACTCATCCTGCTATCATTGGAATGGCGTTCGTGAACGAAGGATATCCGCTGTATTATGACGCCACGAATGAGTATGGACTGTCGATGGCCGGACTTAATTTCCCCGGGAATGGATATTTCACAGACCCGCAAAATGACAAGGATAATATTGCACCGTTTGAATTTATTCCATGGATCCTGGGGCAGTGCCGTAATCTGTCTGAGGCAAGGACCTTACTTTCACGCATAAATCTTGTCAATATCCCGTTCAGTGACAGCCTGCCGATCACGCCGCTGCATTGGATGATTGCAGACCAGAATGGATCTGTTGTCGTAGAGTCGGTAAAGGACGGGATACATGTCTATGATAATCCTGTCGGAGTGATGACTAATAATCCGACCTTTGACTTTCAGATGTTCAGGCTAAATGACTATCAGGCGGTCTCGAAGGATCCGGCAGAGAACAGGTTTGCTGAAGGACTTCCTCTTGAGCAGTACAGCAGAGGAATGGGCGGCATTGGGATACCGGGAGATCTCTCTTCTGCATCCAGGTTCGTAAAGGTGGCTTTTACGAAAATGAATTCTCTGTCCGGAGACGATGAATCAGCATCCATAAGCCAGTTTTTCCATATTCTTGGGTCAGTGGAGCAGCAGAGAGGATGCTGTCACCTTGGCGGTGGCAAATATGAGATCACAATTTATTCATCATGCTGTAATATGGATAAGGGAATCTATTATTATACGACTTACGAGAACAGCCAGATCACTGCCTGCGATATGCATCACGAGGATCTCGACTCAGCGGATCTGGTAAGTTTCCCTCTCGTCGAGGGACAGCAGATAAGGTGGTCGAACTGAAGGAAAGATATGTATCAGTATGCTTCACGATAGATCTGAAGGATGTCATCACGGTTCAATGGCTTTGGTCCGTCAAGGACTCGCTTGCCATTCTGTGAGACTATATCAGCAAGCGTCACAAGGTCGTTCTCGGTGATCTTGTCTGAGAGCTCACGAAGAGTGACAGGCATTCCGATAGATCTGTAATAGTCTACCTGCATATCAATGGCCTTTGAAGCACCGATTTCAGGATGATCGCTGTCTACATCAAGGCCCCATACATCATGAGCGAATTTGCCCCAGCGAGTCTTGTTATATGGCATATTGTATCTTGCCCATGCAGGCCACAGAGCTGAGAGACCAGCGCCATGAGCTATTTCAGGATACATACCGCTGAGTGGGTGCTCGAACTGATGGAGCTGAAGGAACTTGTGTCTTCCGAGTCCAGTCAGGTCGTTGTGTGCAAGAGAGCTTGCCCACATCATTGTAGCTCTTGCATTATAGTCTGTAGGATCCTCGATGCATTTCTTTCCGGCCTTATTATTTTCTCTCATTACTGCACATGCAATTGCATCTGTCAGATCTGTATGATCTCCTATATCGAAAAATCTCTCAAGAGTATGCATTGTGATATCCACGGCTCCGCATCCGGTCTGGAATGCAGGAACAGTGTATGTCAGGCACGGATCTTCGATTGCAAAGTTCATTCTGTTCTGAGGGCAGTTGATACCTTTCTTCGCATGGATCTTGTCATCCGAAATGACGCATGAATCGGACATCTCTGAGCCTGCGGCTGCAATAGTCAGTATGCAGCCTTTCTTTAATGACTTTGTAAATGGTACTTTCTGAGTCTGCAGATCCCATTCATCAACGTCCGGATTGGCGGCACCATGAGAGATGGCCTTTGATGAATCAATTACAGATCCACCGCCTACTGCAAGGATGAAGTCGACATTTTCATCGACAGCGAGCCTGACACCCTTTCTTACGAGATCAATAGTCGGATTGGCTCTTACACCACCGAGCTCTACAAATGGAATTCCCTCATCTGTCATTGCTTTTCTTACCTTCTCTAGCAGTCCGCTCTTCTCGGCAGAATGACCGCCATAGTGCAGAAGCACCTTTGTGGCGCCGAATTCCTTTAAATATTTTCCGACATTCAGTTCCTCATCTTTTCCGAAATATACCTTTGTCGGAATATCATATACGAAATTATTCATAGCAAGCCTCCTTAGTAAATAATCATAATCTTGCTAAACACTTCGCTAAACATTATAATCGAATCTGGAGAGAAATTAAAGACTGAAATATCCGATGCACAAGACTACGGGAATAGCAGGATATACACTGATATACAATTCTCATGGGCTCAGGCTCAAGGCTCATCAACCGTTCCAGGGAGTTGAGGCGGCACTGTCAGGCAATGTGGATATCGAGTCTGATTCAAGGCTTGTGGAGAAAAATGAGAACCGTATACTTGTGGCAGATTCTGATAACGGAGAGAAGATAAAAGAACAGATTGCAGACCTCAGGGAACTGCTGTAAATCCTTGCATTTTCACAGTAAGAAAGATATAATTATAAAGATTTTGAAGTAAGGAGTAATATGCAATGAAATTAGGCATAGTAGGCCTGCCAAATGTAGGCAAGAGTACACTTTTCAATTCACTGACAAAGGCGGGGGCTCTCGCAGCCAACTACCCGTTCGCTACGATCGACCCGAATGTCGGAGTCGTAAATGTACCTGATGAGCGTATTGAGAAGCTGACAGAGATGAATCACAGCAAGAAGACTATTCCTGCTGTTATTGAATTCGTAGATATTGCAGGACTCGTAAAGGGAGCCAGCAAGGGAGAAGGACTGGGAAACCAGTTCCTGGCAAATATAAGGGAATGTGATGCAATCATCCATGTTGTCAGATGTTTTGAGGATTCAAATATCGTTCACGTAGATGGCAATATAGATCCGAAGAGGGATATTGAGACGATCAATCTTGAGCTTCTTTTCTCAGATATGGAAGTTCTTGACAGGAGATATCAGAAGATAAATAAGCAGTCCAATATGGATAAGACTCTGAAGCCGGAGGTGGCTCTTCTTGAGAGACTAAGGCCATTCCTCGAAGAGGGAAAGATGGCCAAGGCATTCGAGTGTGAAAATGAGGACGAAGAAGCTCTGCTTAAGGGATACAATCTCCTCACTGCAAAGCCTACAATCTATGCTGCCAATGTCGCAGAAGATGATCTGGCAGATGACGGAGCATCAAATCCGCATGTACAGGCTGTAAGAGAGGCAGCAAAGGAAGACGGATCTGAGGTATTTGTAGTAAGTGCTGAGATCGAGCAGGAGATCTCAGAGCTTGATGATCCAGAGGAGAAGAAGGAGTTCCTGTCAGATCTCGGACTCAAAGAGTCAGGACTTGACAAGCTGATCAAGGCATCATATTCACTTCTCGGTCTCATCTCATTCCTTACCACAGGTGAGGACGAGACAAGGGCATGGACCATTACCAAGGGCACGAAGGCTCCGCAGGCTGCAGGCAAGATCCATTCAGATTTTGAGAGAGGATTCATCTGTGCAGAGACAGTTGCATACAAGGATCTGATGGACTGCGGTTCAATGCAGGCCGCCAGAGAAAAAGGACTGGTACGTACAGAGGGAAAAGAGTATGTGGTTCAGGATGGAGATGTAATCCTGTTCAGGTTCAATGTGTGATAAGAAAGAAGGAAAACGAAGATGAAATGTCCGTATTGTGGATCAGACAACACCAGAGTCATTGATTCAAGACCAGCAGATGACAATACCTCTATCAGACGCCGCAGGCATTGTGACGACTGCAATAAGAGGTTTACGACATATGAGAAGGTAGAGACAATACCCCTGATCGTGATCAAGAAGGATATGGGCCGTGAGCAGTATGACAGAAGGAAGATTGAAAAGGGAATTCTCGTTGCCTGCCATAAGAGACCGGTGTCTGCAATGGAGATCACGAAGATCGTAAACGAGGTCGAGAAGGATATCTTTGCCCGTGAAGAGCGTGAGATTCCAAGTTCTGTCATTGGAGAGATAGTAATGGACAAGCTGGTGGATGTGGATCCGGTTGCATATGTCAGATTTGCATCAGTGTACAGGGAGTTCAAGGACGTGAATTCATTCATGAATGAACTGAAGAAAATGATGAAAGAGAAATAAGCTTGCAATTACAGATGCAATAGTGTAAAATATTTCAGTAAATTTTGAAAAGAATCAAGGAGGTTCAGATATGGTAACAGCCGGCGATTTCAAAAACGGCATCACAATCGAGTATGACAATGGAGTATATCAGATACTCGAGTTCCAGCATGTAAAGCCAGGAAAGGGTGCAGCATTCGTTCGTACCAAGCTTAAGGATATAAAGAATGGCGGAGTAGTCGAGACTACATTCCGTCCTACAGAGAAGTTCCCACAGGCTCACATCGACAGAAGAGATATGCAGTATCTTTACAACGATGGTGATCTGTACTACTTCATGGATACAGAGACCTATGACCAGATTTCTCTGCCGAAGGAGGATATCGGTGATTCCCTTAAGTTCGTTAAGGAGAACGAAATGGTAAAGATCTGTTCTCACAATGGTGATGTCTTCGCCGTAGAACCGCCTCTCTTTGTAGAGCTTGAGGTTACAGATACAGAGCCGGGACTCAAGGGAAATACGGCTACAGGTGCTACAAAGCCTGCTACACTTGAGACAGGGGCTGAGATTCAGGTACCTCTTTTCGTAAATACAGGAGATAAGCTTCAGATTGATACCCGTACAGGAGAGTATCTGAAGAGAGTCTGATTGGAGATTGTTTAGATGCAGTATGATGATATTCCTCTGAAGAAGCTGCTGTCGGACAGACAGGTATTCGCGGTATTTGATGAGGAATTCCGGAACGGGGGATGGCTTGATGTGACAGCTCTGCTGGATTCAGAAAGCAGTTTCTCTGATCTGTATCGTGATGGTACGGTTCCTACAGGAGTCCTCGACCGGATAAAGACAAGGCTTACTGATTTATAAGAGGTTATGAGGGACGCCATGCGTCCCTGTTTTATTGTATTGGGTATTTTTTTATGAGTCGTACACCACTTGAATGGAAGGAATTTTACACAAGCAGTTCTTTTTCAGCAAAATACAATTATTCAGGCCGGCTTGGTGCCTGGATTGACGATGAGGGTACACATTTCAGGCTGTGGAGTCCGATGGCGCAGGAAGTGCATCTGAGGCTTTTTGATCATGGCTCACCTGAAGAGGACGGTACAAAGGGAGATGCTCCGACATCCGACTATACCATGCAGTATGGGAAGAATGGCGTTTTCTCCATCAATAGCAGAAAGAATCTGTCCGGCAAATACTATGATTATCTGATACAGTATGAGGATGAGACGGTACAGACTGTTGATCCTTATGCAGTGTCATGCGGAGTGAACGGACTCAGGGGTCAGATACTTGATCTGCCTGCTACTGATCCTGACGGATGGGTAGAGGAGGGACCTCCGGCAGAGACGGAAGAGACAGTGATCTGTGAGACTCATGTGAAGGACTTCTCATGGGACAGGTCAGGAGGATTTCCTGATGATGTAAGAGGAAGGTTCCTTGCATTTACGAAGCAGCATACGAGCCTTGACGGGAAGCCGACAGGACTTGCGTATCTCAAGGATCTGGGGGTGACCCATATCCAGCTGCTTCCTGTATATGATTATTGCAGTGTGGATGAGGCAGCAGCCTTTGCTAATAATCTCAAGGGTACTGAAGCCGGGGAGCCGTACAACTGGGGATATGACCCGAGAAACTATTTTTCTCCGGAGGGCGGTCTCTCCAGTGATCCATATCGTGGCGAGGTTCGCGTAAGGGAACTGAAGGAAGCAGTCATGGGTCTGCATAAGGCAGGCTTTCGGGTGATAATGGATGTCGTATTCAATCACACCTATGGCACTGATACTCCGCTACAGAAGACGGCTCCATGGTACCATTACCGCCTGAATGAGGACGGAAGTCTCTCAGAAGGATCATACTGCGGTAATGATGTGGCATCGGAGATGCCTATGACTCATAAGTTCATACTGGACTGTGTCATGTACTGGGCGAAGGAATATCATTTTGACGGATTCCGCTTTGATATAATGGGTCTTCTCGATACAGACCTGATGAATGATATAAGAAGGCATCTGGATGATGAATATGGCAAGGGAGAGAAGCTGATCTATGGTGAGGCATGGGACATGCAGACACATGCGTATGGTGATGCAGTGATGTCTGACAAGTCACATTTCACGAAGCTTGATCCATCAATCGGCTACTTCAATGATATCATCAGGGATTCTGTTGCTGGATGTGCTTTTATTGATGATGACGCAGGATTTGTCGATGGATCAAAGGATGAGGAAGCCCTGAAAAAGGGAATTGCATCCTGCCTTGGAGGAGATGGCATTATCTCAAATCCGTCACAGAGCATTACCTTTGTATCATGCCATGACAACCGTACGCTTTGGGACAAGCTTTCAAAGATTAATGGACTTCATCCGGTTGGTGATTCAGAGGACAAGAGACTCAGACAGAACAGACTTGCAGCTGCCATATATCTGATGACTCCGGGCAGACCGTTTTTCTTCATAGGAGAAGAGGGTGCCAGGACCAAGAATGGTGATGAGAATTCATACAACGCGCCGATTGAAGAGAATGCAGTTCACTGGGATCAGCTGTATGAGCATGAAGATCTGATCAATTATTACAAAGGGCTGATAGCACTCAGAAAGAAGCTGCCAATCCTATGCAGAAAGGATGATCATCTGGCCGATGACTATATGATCACAGGAGGCAGTGAGGACGGCCTTCCTGAGGGTCTGGTATTCGTACAGGCAAAGGATGCCACGGGACATCTGCTCTTCGTGTACAATGGCTCAGAATACAGCAGAAAGCTTTCCCTGCCTGACGGACATTGGCAGCTTCTTGCGGATACGGACTGCTCTACATACTGGCAGGATTCAAAGCCTCATATTGAGAATGAGAAGATAGTTTCAGAGCCGATGTCGGCAATGATCCTGAAGAAAATGTGACAGGAGGAAAACAATTTTGGAAAGCAAAAAAAATATTATCCTTACAGGAGACAGACCTACAGGAAAGCTTCATCTGGGACACTATGTAGGCTCTCTTCGCAGAAGAGTAGAGCTTCAGAACAGCGGTAAATTTGATGAGATAAATATTCTGATCGCCGATGACCAGGCTCTCACAGATAATGCAAAGAACCCGCAGAAGATCAGGGACAATATGATAGAGGTCGCTCTTGATTATCTCTCTGTAGGTATTGACCCTGATAAGACGACTATCTGTGTTCAGTCGCAGATTCCGGCACTTCATGCCATGACCTTCTATTTCATGAACATGGTGACGACTGAGCGTCTGTCCAGGAACCCGACTATCAAGAATGAAATCACTCTGCGTGGCTTTGACAAGCCGGGAAGTGAAGGCATCCCGGCAGGATTCTTTACCTATCCTGTATCACAGACCTCTGATATCACTGCATTCAAGGCCAACTGTGTGCCTGTAGGAGAGGACCAGGAGCCGATGATAGAGCAGGCGAGGGAAATCGTCCGCAGATTCAATGCGACGTACGGTGATGTGCTCGTAGAGCCTGAGATCATGCTTCCTGATACCAAGGCAGCCATGAGGCTTCCAGGCATTGATGGCAAGGCCAAGATGAGCAAGTCCCTTGGAAATGCTATTTATCTGGCTGATGATGCAGCGACTCTTGAGAAAAAGGTAAAGAGCATGTACACAGATCCCGAGCATCTGAGAAAGGATGATCCGGGACATCTCGAGGGCAACTGTGTATTCACCTATCTCGATGCATTCTGCACCGATGATGATTTCAGACAGTTCTGGCCGGAATATGAGAATCTCGATGAGCTCAAGGCTCATTACACAAGGGGCGGCCTTGGAGATATGGACTGCAAGAAGTTCCTGATCAAGGTACTTAACCGTGTGCTTGATCCTATCCGTGAGAGCAGACATGAATGGGAGAAGAGGATCCCTGATGTCTATGACATTCTTAAGGCCGGTACTGCTCATGCAGTTGCTGAGACGAACCAGACTCTCCATGAGATGCAGGAGAAGATGAGAATCAATTACTTCGATGATGACTCGATCATTAGTGACTGGGAGAGCTGGATCGCAAAATAATTTTACGCAAAAAAATACCGCGGCCCTGAGGACCGCGGCTTTTTTATTTTTTATCCTTCTTTTTCTTCTTTTTCTTATCCTTCTTGCCTGACTTATCAGCTTTATCCCTCTTTTGTTCAGGCTCCTCCTTCTTCACAGGCTTCTGTGGATCATATTCAGGAAGCTCATATTTTGCATGATAGCCCTCCTCCATCAGCTGGAAGCTTTCATTTCTTGCCTCGCGCTCCTTCTGTGAATATTCATGCATATCGAAGGTGCCGTCTATAGCAGAAATGATATAGGCTGCTATATTGGAGCAGTGGTCTGCAACACGCTCGAGATCAACCGTGATATCTGAGAGGTAGAGTCCCTGCTCGAGGGTACATTCTCCAGACTGGAGACGCTGTACATGATGCTCGTTCATCATCAGGTTGATGGAGTCAATCGTATCTTCAAGAGGATCAATCCTCTTTGCCATTTCTATATCATCATCCTTGACAGATCTGCTTGTAATATCAAGGATTTCTCCGACTGCATCTGTGAATACCCTGAGTTCTTTTAGAGCACTCTCTGAAAATATGGTATTATTCTCATGCATCTTGTCAACTGACTGCTTGATATTCAGGGCATGATCACTGATTCGCTCGAAGTCATTGGTTGAATGAATGAGCGATGCAAGAGCGTGGCCTTCTCTGTCTGACAGATCACCAGTGGCAATCTTTGACAGGTAGGTATTCAGATGATCCTCATACTCATCAACGAGATCCTCAAGCCTTACGACTTCATGAGCTGTTTTCTCATCGTATTCGTATAGCAGACTGATCGCATTCTTCATAGCGTCACTGCTGTGTCTCATCATCTCTACGAGAACTGTCTTGGACTGATTCAGGGCAAAGGCAGGTGATGAAAGGAATCTGTCATCAAGAATTGTGAAGGTATGAATGCTCTCAGCTTCCTTCTTTTCATCCTCTGTGATAGGAAATACCCTCTTGACGATCCTGACGAGGATATCTGAGAACGGCAGCATGATCGTCACGGCTGCGATATTGAATACGCTGTGGAAAATAGCTATCGTAACAGGGGTCGCAAGCTTTGTCATGAAGTCGAAGTGGATGATCGCATTCAGTATATAGAAGACTGTCATGAATACTGTCGTCTTGATGATACAGTAGAACATCTGCATCCAGGCTGCCCGCTTTGCGTTTCTTCCGGCTCCGACAGATGAGATGATTCCTGTGATAGCTGATCCGATATTCTCACCCATGATGATTGGGATTGCAGTAGCAAAAGTTACTGTTCCGGATGTAGACAGTGCCTGCAGGATTCCGATTGATGCGGATGAGGACTGGAGAATAGCTGTCATGCCAAGTCCTACGAGCAGTCCGAGGAACGGATTCGAGAACATTGTGAGAATGCTCGTAAATGTCTTGTTTTCTGCGAGCGGTGATACGGCGCTTGACATTGAACTCATACCTATAAGAAGGATTCCGAATGAGAGGAGGATGGCACCGACATTCTTATGTCTCTCCTTCTTGCTGGTCATCAGCATTATGAGTCCGATGAGTCCGATTATCGGTGCGAAGTTCTCTGGCTTGAACAGCTGGAGCAGCAGTGCGTCACTCTGTATTCCTGATAGTGATAGGAGCCATGCTGTGATCGTGGTTCCGATATTGGCTCCGAGGATGACGCCGACTGACTGTTCGAGGCTCATGATTCCTGAATTTACAAAGCCTACGCACATGACTATCGTAGCGCCGGATGACTGGATGACTGCTGTCACGAGCATTCCGAGAAGCGCTGCCTTCCATTTGTTGTTGGTCAGGCCCTCGAGGATCTTTTCCAGCTTGCCGCCGGATACCTTCTTCAGTGCTTCGCCTAAGTACTCTATTCCATAGAGGAACAGGACAAGGCCGCCAATGAGTTTCAGTAAGATAATAATGTTCATTTTCTTCTCTCTTTACATAGATTTCACACGGAAATTACATACAGAGTTTAAATGATTTTGGTGTCAGTTGCAACAGTTAATTTTGATTTTACGTACTTTTAACATTATTACCGTTCAAACGGTTTACTGTACTTCCTTGAAATGACTGTGATTTTTGGTTATTATATTTAAAAACCGAAAGGAGAAATTGTGATATGTTAAAAGAAGGTATTACTGGTGAGGCCAGTGCTGTTGTTAATGATGAAAATACTGCTATAAATATGGGGAGCGGGACGCTGCCTGTTTTTGCTACTCCTGCGATGGTGGCTCTTGTGGAAAAGGCTGCATGGAGTTCGGTGGCTTCTGAGCTGGAAGACGGACAGTCGACTGTTGGGACTGCAATGACTCTTTCACATGAGTCTGCCACGCCGAAGGGCATGAAGGTGACTGCGAAGACGACTCTTACTGCCGTTGACAGGAGAAAGCTCACATTTTCATGGGAAGCCTATGATGAGGCTGGTCTTATCGGCAGAGGCACTCATGAGAGATTCATAGTTACTGATGATAAGTTTGTACAGAAAGCTGAAGGCAAAAAAGCATGAAGATAGCACTTGCACAAATGCAGATGGACATCGACAAGAGAGTCAATGAAAAGAAATCACTTGCAATCGCTGGTCAGGCGGCTAAGGCCGGGGCTGATCTGCTGCTGTACCCAGAGCTGACACTGACTCCGTTCTTTCCTCAGTATCCATCGAGACTTCTTGAAGGGATGGGGATAAAGCCGGATGCTTTTTCTATTGAAAAAGATGCGCAGATTCTGACTCAGTTTTCAGATGCTGCCAGGGAAAACGGCATCTATCTTGTTCCGAATTTCTATGTGAAAGAGGATGAAGGCAGATTATTCGACAGGTCATATTTCTTTGAAAAGACCGGAAGACTTGTTGGGACTAGTGATATGCACAATATCTTCACAGCAGAGAATTTCTATGAAGGTGATTACTATCATCCGTCAGAGGAGCCGTTCCGTGTGTTCCCAACGCCATTTGGCAATATCGGGGTCGTGATCTGCTTTGACAGGCATATTCCGGAAAGTATCAGGGCCTGCGCTCTTGCCGGTGCTGAGCTGATACTGATCCCGACTGCCAATCTGACTTCAGAGCCGCTTGATGTATTCAAGGCTGAGATCATTGCCGAGGCATATCAGAATAATGTTTTCATTGCCATGGCCAATCGTGTCGGTGAGGAAAATGAGCTGACATTTGCCGGAGATTCACTTGTTGTGGACCCTGATGGCAGGGTACTTGCTCGGGGTGGTGCTGAAGAAGATCTGATACTCTGCGATATAGATACCGGAGAGGCACTCAGGGCAAGGCAGACAAGACCGTATATTGGATTCTGTGTGCCTGACAGACAGGTCTATGATTTTGAGGCTGAAGAGATCTCTCTGGAAAAAGAACCATCAATAGAAGATGTGTATATGGCAATGGCTGACTATGACGAGGGTGATCCGAAGAGGATTCAGCACTTCACCAAGGTCTATTACTATGCACATCTGATTGCTGTTGGAGAGCATCTGCCGCTTAAGGTGAGACAGATCACGGAAATTGCTGCAATGGTTCATGATATCGGCATTCACAAGGCTGAGAAGAGCTTCCATTCGACAGCTGGCAGGCTGCAGGAGAAGCTTGGAGCGCCTGAGGCAGTGAAGCTGCTTCGTGATATGGGTTTCCCTGATGAGGTCGTAAACCGTGCCTCCTATCTTGTAGGACATCATCATACATATACTAATATAGATGGGATTGATTACCAGATTCTTGTAGAGGCTGATTTCCTTGTAAATATATACGAGGATGATATTGATGAAAAGGCACGTGAGAATGCTTTTGAAAAAATTTTCCGGACTGAGACCGGAAAGAAACTGTTCCGTCAGATGTGGCCGTTGCAGTAGCTGATATGTATGGCAGTGGAAGATTATTTCACTGTCATATTTTTTACTTTTTTTGCAAATTTATGAAAATAAGAGTAATACATCGAATAAATAAGAATAATGATGATTATTGCAGAATATATATAGATTTTTGAATTTGATTACCCGCGTACAAAAAACTATTATATATCTTGTCAGTTAGCACTCCACCAAATTGAGTGCTAACAAGATTAAAGAGATAAATATTTAAGACACAAGGAGGTATTCATCATGAAACTGAATCCGTTATCAGACCGGGTAGTTTTGAAGCAGTTAGAGGCTGAGGAGAAGACCAAGTCAGGCATCATCCTTGCTGACAGCGCTAAGGAGAAGCCACAGGAGGCAGAGGTCATTGCAGTTGGTCCTGGAACAAAGGATGTCACAATGCAGGTCAAGGCCGGACAGAAGGTTGTTTACAGCAAATATGCCGGAACCAATGTCAAGCTTGATGATGAAGAGTACATTATTGTAAAGCAGGATGATATTCTTGCTATTGTTGAGTAATAATAGAAAGGAAGATAAATAGTCATGGCAAAAAATATTAAATTCGGTGCTGACGCAAGACAGGCACTTCAGGCCGGCGTTGACAAGCTCGCTGACACAGTTCGTGTAACCCTTGGACCAAAAGGAAGAAACGTAGTTCTTGATAAGAGCTATGGTGCTCCGACAATCACAAACGATGGTGTTACAATCGCCAAGGATATCGAGCTTGATAATGAGTTCGAGAACATGGGCGCACAGCTCGTTAAGGAAGTTGCTACGAAGACAAATGATGTCGCTGGTGATGGTACTACAACAGCTACAGTTCTTGCTCAGGCAATGATCAAGGAAGGCATGAAGAACCTCGCTGCAGGCGCTAATCCAATCATCCTTCGTAAAGGCATGAAGAAAGCCTGTGATACAGCTATTGAGTCTCTGAAGAAGATGTCTGACAAGGTATCAGGCAAAGAGCAGATCGCTAAGGTTGCAGCTATTTCAGCCGGCAATGAAGAAGTCGGACAGATGGTTGCAGATGCAATGGAGAAGGTTTCAAATGATGGTGTAATCACTATCGAGGAATCCAAGACAATGCAGACTGAGCTTGACCTTGTAGAAGGAATGCAGTTCGACAGAGGATACATTTCATCATACATGGTAACAGATAATGAGAAGATGGAAGCTACTCTTGATGATCCATATATTCTCATTACAGATAAGAAGATTTCTAATATTCAGGAGATCCTTCCACTTCTTGAGCAGATCGTACAGAACGGCGCAAAGCTTCTGATCATCGCTGAGGATGTTGATGGTGAGGCTCTTACAACACTTATCCTGAATAAGCTCCGTGGAACATTCAATGTAGTAGCTGTCAAGGCCCCTGGATATGGCGACAGAAGAAAAGAAATGCTTCAGGATATCGCTACTCTGACAGGCGGTACAGTTATTTCATCTGAGGTTGGTCTTGAGCTCAAGGATGCTACAATGGATCAGCTCGGACGTGCAAAGAGTGTCAAGGTCACAAAAGAGAATACAACAATCGTTGATGGCGAAGGTGACAAGAAGGATATTGAGGCCCGAGTTGCCCAGATCAGACAGCAGATTGAAGAGACTACTTCAGACTTCGATAAAGAGAAGCTTCAGGAGCGTCTCGCCAAGCTTGCTGGCGGCGTAGCTGTCATCCGTGTAGGTGCTGCTTCTGAGACAGAGATGAAGGAAGCCAAGTACAGAATGGAAGATGCTGTCAACGCTACAAAGGCAGCCGTTGAGGAAGGTATCATCGCAGGAGGCGGAAGTGCTTACATCCATGCTGAGAAGGATGTTGAGAAACTCGCTGAGTCTCTTGATGGTGATGAGAAGACAGGTGCTAATGTAGTACTTAAGGCTCTTGATGCTCCTCTTTACTACATCGCTGACAATGCAGGACTTGAGGGTTCAGTCATCATCAACAATGTAAAGAATTCTAAAGATGGTGAGGGCTTCGATGCTTACAATGAGAAGTATGTCAATATGGTTGACAACGGCATCATTGATCCTGTAAAGGTTACACGTACAGCTCTTGAGCAGGCATGCTCAGTAGCAAGCACACTCCTTACAACAGAGAGTGCAGTAGCTGATATCAAGGATCCTAAGGCTGATGCAGCCGCAGCAGCTGCAGCACAGCAGCAGGGAATGTACTAATCGATAGTAGGGAAAACTAAATTTTTCAGGCCGACAGGAAAAGCTTCTGCCGGTCTTTATTTTTGCCATATTTTGTTGTAAAATATTTTAGATGAAAAAGGGGACAGGTCCATTTTTCATCTTTTCAGGAGACTGCATATGGATGAATCTATAAAGATGACTGTGTCTGCTATATGCACGGATAAGTCAGTCAAAAGGAAATACGCATACGTGACATTCTCGGATGGGAAGAGAAGCGCCGAGGGGATGATTCCGTCATGTGAGATCACGAAAAACGATGGATTCAGTGATGAGGAGATTGCAGCGCTCCGTTTCTACATGAAGACCAATCTTGATGAGCTGAAAAGGATAGCGGCTCAGATCAATGTGTTTGAGGCGTTGAAAAGAAGTTAGGAGAAAAGGTGGCTGAAGAATTAGTGGTTAAAGAGAAGAAAAGGCCTGTCATTGAGACAAAGCTGAGACATAATATAGTAGCGATTCCGGAAGAAGCGAGGGCGGCTTCTGGTATCGTGATATTCGGCAGAAGGATAAAGACGCTCGTATTTACCACGGATCTTGCGATCATCAGGAACTGCAATGCAGACGCTGTTTTTGCAGTATATCCTTTTACACCACAGACAGCTATTGGCGATGCTGTGATCAAGTATTCGTATATACCGGTTTTTGCCGGAGTAGGCGGCGGGACGACGCATGGGGTGAGAACCATAGGACTGGCAAAGGATATGGAGTCAAGCGGCGCTATGGGGATAGTGCTCAATTCTCCTATCAAGAACGTGAATCTGCTCGCTGTATCAAAGACAGTTGATATACCGGTGGTTATTACGGTGACCAGTATCAATACAGATATCAAGGCACGTCTCGAGGCTGGTGCATCAATACTGAATGTGGCATGTGCAGCAGATACGCCGAGGGTAGTGGCGCATATCAGAGAAAGCTTTCCGGATGTGCCTATCATAGCAAGCGGAGGCAATACTCCGGAGCATATCAGGGAGACTGTTGCTGCAGGGGCTAATGCCATCACCTATACACCGCCAGGTACGGCGGAGCTGTTTGCGACCATGATGGAGAGATACAGGGGAATAACGCTATAAGGAGGTTATATAATGAAGCTTTACGACTATGAGAAGAAGCATCTGAGACAGATGAGACGAGACGCGGCAGGATGTACACTTTTTCTCAAGAGAAATAAGGACTTTCCGCTTGAGGCACCGTGTGAGATCGCACTTTACGGCAATGGTGCAAGATGTACCCTGAAGGGCGGAACCGGGTCAGGTAATGTGAATTCCAGATTCTATGTGACAGCAGAGAAGGGGCTGGAAAAGGCCGGATTTACGATCACTAATCCCGGGTGGATGGATGCCTATGATGAGGTAAGAAAGACCGAGCGCGAGAGATTTGTCAAGCAGATAAAGCAGGAAGCAGCTGGTTCAGGAATGAGCGTTTCCATGTATTCCATGGGAAAGGTGGATCCGGAGCCGGAATATGACATTCCTGTTGGAAGTGGTGATGTGGCCATATATGTGCTGTCACGTACCTGCGGTGAGGGAAATGACAGAAGACCGGTAAGAGGTGATATACTTCTCACGAAGACCGAGATCAGCGATATCTTACAGATAAGGGCGAACTATAATAAATTCATGCTTGTCCTCAATGTGGGTGCTCCTATCGACCTTTCACCGATAGCAGATGCAGTCGACAATATCCTTCTGCTGTCACAGATTGGAGCTGTCACTGGAGTTGTGCTCGCAGATATTCTTCTCGGAAGGGCTGATCCATCGGGAAAGCTTACTGCTTCATGGATAGCATGGAAGGATCATGAGCAGATAGGCGATTTCGGAGATCTAAATGATACTCATTATGAGGAGGGAGTATATGTCGGCTACAGGTATTATGAGACAGCCGGAGTAAAGCCGCTTTTTCCATTCGGCTATGGAAAAAGCTATACAGATTTCGCTGTGACTCCTGAGGATGCGTCACTGTCTGGTGAAATTCTCACCGTAAATGCAAGGGTAAAGAATACAGGTGACTATGCCGGACGTGAGGCTGTTCTGGCTTATGTGTCCGTGCCTGATAATAAATTCGATGAGCCTGCAAGGGTGCTGGGCGGATTCACCAAGTCGAAGACTATTGATGCAGGCAGTGAAAGGTCGGTTGACATAAGAATAGATCTTAGAGATATAGCTACCTACGATGCACAGAATGGCAGGTATGTGCTCCCTGCCGGTGACTATGTGGTATCTGTGGGTGAAAGTGTAGAGGATACAAAGGAAGTATGCGTGCTTCATGCGGCATCGGAGATAGTGACAAAGGATGTTCAGGGTCTCCTCGACTTCCCTGATTTCCAGGATTACAGACCTGAGAGATCAGACAGGACGTATGATACCTCTCTTCCTGTAATTGAGCTGACTCAGGATGATATACCATGCGTGGAGGTTGATTATAATGCGAAGGAAGAAATAGATCCACGTGTAAAGGAAATGTCAGACGAGGACCTTGCACTTTTATCTGTAGGGGCCTTCAACGACGATAAGAAGGGCTTCGTGATAGGAGATGCAGGTCAGAGGGTTCCGGGAAGTGCAGGAGAGACCTGCGGAAAATTTGCTGACAAGGGCATCAGAGCACTGGTGCTCTCCGATGGACCAGCCGGACTCAGGCTTGACAGGAAGATTGGCGTAGATGATAAGGGTACATATTCATACGGCAATCCAATGCTTAACGACTTCATGGATTTCCTGCCAAAGGCTGCACAGATGATTCCTGGTATCAGGCTCAGGGACGCAGAGAGGCGTACCAGAGAGGGCGGACAGATAAAGTATCAGTTCGCGACAGCAATCCCTATCGGTACAGCAATCGCACAGAGCTTTGATATTCCTTTTGCAGAGGAGTGTGGAGACATAGTCGGAAGCGAGATGGAGACCTTCGGTGTCGATGTATGGCTTGCCCCGGCACTTAATATCCAGCGTGATATCAGATGTGGCAGGAACTTCGAATATTATTCAGAGGACCCGGTTGTGGCCGGATATTTTGCGGCAGCGATCACTAATGGGGTGCAGAAGCATCCTGGCAGATATACCTGCATCAAGCATTATGCCGCCAACAATCAGGAGACAAACAGGATGGTAAATAATTCCGTGGTCTCAGAGCGTGCAATGAGAGAGATTTATCTCCGGGGCTTTGAGATTGCTGTCAGGGAATCCCATCCGGGAACTGTAATGTCAAGCTACAACCTGATAAACGGAATTCATTCAATGGAGAGGCATGGACTGATCACCGATATTCTCCGCAGTGAGTTCGGATTCAGGGGTGCAGTAATGACTGACTGGGTAGTTCCTGGTATGGCCGAAAAGGATTCATCATATCATTATCCGGAGCCGGCAAAGGTTGCTGCCGCAGGCAACTCGCTGTTCATGCCGGGCGGAAGACATGATTATGAAGATATACTTTCAGGGCTTTCACTTGGAACAGTTACAAGAGAGCAGCTCGAGATCAATGTATCACATTTGCTGGCTCTGGCTGGAAACGAGGAAGATAAATGAATATCTATGACAAGCGCAATATCTCAATGATGATGGATCTGTATGAGCTGACGATGGCCAACGGATATTTTCTGTCAGAGAATGAAGATACGAGGGTAGCCTTTGATGTTTTTTACAGGAAGAATCCTGATGGCGGTGGATTCTCTATTTTTGCAGGACTTGAGCAGATAGTGGAATATCTGCAGGGAATGCACTTCGAGAAGGAGGACATAGATTATCTGAGAAGCCTGAACCAGTTTGATGATAAGTTCCTCGAATATCTGTCTGATTTCAGATTCACCGGTGATGTATATGCATATCCTGAGGGTACGATCATGTATCCGGGCCAGCCTATTGTCACAGTTGTTGCGCCTCTTGTACAGGCGCAGCTTGTCGAGACTGAGATTCTGGCGCAGGTCAATCACCAGAGTCTTATAGCCACAAAGGCACAGAGGATAGTGCGCTCCGCAAAGGGACGGGCTGTTTCAGACTTCGGCGCCAGAAGGGCACACAATAATGACGCAGCTATCTATGGAGCAAGGGCTGCTTTTATCGGTGGCGTGAAGGGTACGGCCACTGTGTCTGCCGGACAGTATTTTGATATACCCTTAGGCGGTACTATGGCGCACAGCTTTATCATGTTCTATCAGGATGAGCTCACGGCCTTTAGAAAGTTTGCCTCTATCTATCCGAATAACTGCATTCTGCTAGTTGATACCTATGATGTGCTGAAACAGGGAGTTCCTCATGCTATTCAGGTATTTAAGGAAATGAGGGAAAAGGGGATAGGGAGCAGTAACTACGGAATCCGAATTGATTCAGGAGATCTGGGATATCTCACCCAGAAGTCACGTCAGATGCTTGATGAAGCGGGCTTCACGGATGCGAAGATCGTGATCAGCAACAGTCTTGATGAATATACTATCAAGTCCATTCTCGACCAGGGCGGTCAGGTGGATTCGTTCGGAGTCGGCGAGAGGCTTATCACGAGCCGTTCAGAGCCGGTATTCGGAGCTGTATTCAAGCTCTGTGCAGTAGAGGAGAATGGTGAATTCTCACCAAGGATAAAGATTTCTGATTCAGTAGAAAAGATCACGAATCCCGGACTCAAGGATGTATATCGTATTTATGATAAGCAGGGACATGCTATTGCAGATCTGATCACCGGTCATGGTGAAGAGGTAAATGTTGATGAGCCATACCGCTTTGTAGATCCGATCGAGCCCTGGAAGGTAAGGGAATTCTCCGGCTGCACGAAGAAATCCTTACAGCAGCATATAATTCACGATGGAAGCCTTATATGCGAGCTTCCGAATGTCCGTGAGATACAGTCGTATGTCAGAAGCCAGCTGGATAATGAGATATGGCCTGAGGAACAGCGTTTCGAGAACCCTCACAGACATTATGTGGATATGAGTCCGAGGTATTATGAGATGAAGATGGATCTTCTCGCAAAGGGCGGACAGAATCCGAGTGCACTTTAAACGAAAAATTTTCAGCAGGGAGTTATTACTAATGGGCAGGAGAAAATTTGTAAGCACAAGAACGGTTCATGCCGGTGACAAAATCGACCAGACTATCACCGACAGAACTGGAAGAGAGATGATCAAGAAGGGGGCATATCTCGATGATTTCCAGATAGAATACCTTCAGAAAAAGGGTATTATGGGAATCTATATCTACGAGGGAGTGCCTGATGAGTTAGAGGAAAATATAAATATCCCTGCGGCTACCCAGAAGGTCATAGAAAAGTATCATAAGGATGATCCGGCCAAGGTAAGCATTTCCGAGGATGTAAAGAAAAGGGTCGGACAGGGAGTCGCCTATCTGTTCAATGATACCTCGAGCAAGGACTTCACTACGACCACGAATAATATAGCTGATGACCTGTCAAAAAGTATTCTTTCCAATAGTTCGATTGCAGTCGACATCCGTACGATCAGGACGAGTGATGAATATACCTTCAAGCATTCGGTAGATGTGGCTACGATATCTGCGATCATCGGACAGAAATACGGTCTTAATAAGGATAAGATGCATGAGTTGCTTGTTGCAGGACTGCTTCATGACATGGGGAAATCACAGATTCCGAATGAAATCCTGAACAAGCCTGGAAAGCTCACTGATGATGAGTTCAGGATAATGAAGTCCCACTCCCTGCTGGGGTATAATATTTTAAAAGAAAAAAATGAATTTTCACCGGATATTCTTCTTGGTGTACTTCAGCATCATGAGAAAATATCAGGAAAGGGCTATCCGATGGGTGTCACAGGTGATAAGATAGGCCTCTATCCAAAGATAATAGCAGTTGCAGATATTTATGATGCTCTGGTGACAAAGCGTCCGTATAAGGAGCCCTTCGGTCAGAGAGAGGCAATGGAGATGATCCTTGCTATGGGAAATGACCTTGATTTCAAGGCCCTGGAATGCTTCTCAAAGAGTGTAATTCTCTATCCGGTAGACAGCGTGGTCAAGCTGTCAAATGGCATGCTGGCAAAGGTAGTTGCCAATAATCCTGACTATCCAATGCGTCCGAAGGTAGTGGAGATTGAGACCGGGCGGGTACTTGACCTTGCTAATGATTTCCAATATAATAATATAGTTTTGGAATCATAGCTTGGAGGTTTTATTTTGGGTACTTTAAAGGATGAGATCACAAAGAGACGTACATTTGCTATAATCTCTCACCCTGATGCAGGAAAGACAACGCTTACAGAGAAGTTTCTTCTGTATGGCGGACAGATAAATGAAGCGGGTTCGGTCAAGGGAAAGGCTACCGCCAGGCACGCCGTATCAGACTGGATGGAAATAGAGAAGCAGCGTGGTATTTCGGTCACCAGCTCGGTGCTTCAGTTCGAGTATGGCGGGATGTGCATCAATATCCTTGATACTCCGGGACATCAGGACTTCTCAGAGGATACATACCGTACACTGATGGCAGCCGATTCTGCTGTAATGGTAATCGACGGTGCTAAGGGCGTAGAGCCGCAGACACGTAAGCTGTTCAAGGTGTGCGTGATGCGCCATATCCCTATTTTTACTTTTATAAATAAAATGGACCGTGACGCCATGGATACATTTGAGCTCATGGATGATATCGAGAATGAGCTTGGCATTGCGACCTGTCCTATAAACTGGCCTATTGGAAGCGGTAAGGAATTCAAGGGTGTCTATGACAGGAATACCAAAAAGGTACTCACCTTCTCAGATACCATGAAGGGCACGAAGGAGGGCGAGGAAACCGACTATCCTATCGATGATCCGGATCTCATAGCTGCCATTGGAGAGGACATGAGAGATAATCTCATGGATGAGATGGAACTTCTTGACGGAGCCGGTGCACAGTTCGACCAGGAGAAGGTGGACAAGGGAGAGCTTACTCCCGTATTCTTTGGCTCGGCCCTTACGAACTTTGGTGTGGAGACATTTCTTAAGCACTTCCTCAGGATGACGACCCCACCGCTTCCGAGAAAGAGCGATCATGGGATTATAGATCCGTATAGCGAGGATTTCTCTGCATTCGTGTTCAAGATCCAGGCAAATATGAATAAGGCTCACCGTGACAGAGTGGCCTTCATGCGTATCTGCTCCGGGAAGTTCACTGCTGGAATGACTGCCTTTCATGTACAGGAAGGCAAGGACGTACGTCTGTCACAGCCACAGCAGATGATGGCTTCCTCAAGAAAGATGATAGAAGAGGCGTATGCAGGCGATATCATAGGAATCTTTGACCCGGGTATCTATTCCATTGGCGATACGATCACTACTGCTAAGGAACATTTTAAGTTCGAAGGTATCCCGACATTTGCTCCGGAGCATTTCTGCCGTGTCCGTCAGGTAGATACGATGAAGAGAAAGCAGTTCACGAAGGGAATCATGCAGATCGCACAGGAGGGCGCTATCCAGATATTCCAGGAATATCATACCGGAATGGAAGAGATTATCGTCGGAGTGGTCGGTGTCCTTCAGTTCGATGTGCTGAAATTCCGCCTGGAGAATGAGTACAAGGTCGATATAATCATGGAGAATCTGCCGTACGAGTATGTCCGCTGGGTCGAGAACAAGGACATAGATATGGACACAATTAACGGTACTTCAGACATGAAAAAGGTTAAAGATCTTAAAGGAAGACCGCTGCTTCTCTTTGTTAATGAGTGGTCCATAGGCATGGTAGAGGAGAGAAACAAGGGTCTTGTACTGGCAGAATTTGGTCAGGAGAAGATGGAATACTGATATTTTCTGGATAATCAGGCGAAAAATTTCTTTATATTCTGTTTATATTTGTTTATTAAGATATACAAATTATAAACTTTCTTAAATGAGTATTAAATCCGTGGCAAAACTGTTGTCACGGATTTTTTTTCATGATATTATCCGGAACAGATGCAGTCGCTTGTGGTTTCTGGAAGAAGGGAGACATAAAATGGCAGAAGGGCAGAAGAAAGAGTTTAAATACGATGTGATCAGGTCGCTTGGAGTAATTTCAGTCAATAAGACCGGATGGACGAGAGAAGCCAATGTGATAGCATGGAATGGCAGACCTGCAAAGCTTGATATAAGGGACTGGTCGCCAGACCACACACGGATGAGCCGCGGTATTACACTGAATGGCGAAGAGTCAGACAAGCTGAAGGAAATACTCGAAGCAGCTGTAGTGGAATAAGTTCTTTTTATTTAGTACTTGACAATATCGCTAATATGTTCTATTATTGAACGCAGAAACAAACATTTTTTCGAAATGGAGTGTACGAATGGCAAAGGAAGATAAGAAGGACGAGAAGCTTAAGGCATTAGACGCAGCGATCTCCCAGATTGAGAAGCAGTACGGCAGGGGATCGATCATGAGACTCGGAGACAGCTCGAACCAGATGAAGGTAGAGACTATTCCTACCGGTTCGATCAGTCTTGATATAGCCTTGGGACAGGGCGGGCTCCCGAAGGGCAGGATAGTAGAGATTTACGGACCTGAGTCCTCAGGTAAGACGACTCTTGCTCTTCACTGTGTGGCTGAGACGCAGAAGCGTGGAGGTATTGCCGGATTCGTGGATGCAGAGCATGCTCTTGATCCTGTATATGCGAAGAATATCGGAGTAGATATAGACAATCTCTATATCTCACAGCCTGACAGTGGTGAGCAGGCCCTTGAGATTACAGAGACGATGGTTCGTAGCGGGGCCGTGGATATCATTGTAGTCGATTCAGTAGCGGCACTGGTTCCTAAGGCAGAGATTGAGGGAGATATGGGAGATTCCCATGTAGGCCTTCAGGCCAGACTCATGTCACAGGCTCTGAGGAAGCTTACCTCTGCTATCAGCAGAAGCAATTGTATAGTGATCTTCATCAATCAGCTCCGTGAGAAGATCGGAGTCATGTTCGGCAATCCTGAGACCACTACCGGCGGTAGAGCACTCAAGTTCTATGCATCAGTCCGTCTTGATGTACGCCGTATTGAGTCGCTTAAGCAGCAGGGTGAGGTCATCGGGAACAGGACTAAGGTCAAGGTCGTGAAGAATAAGGTAGCTCCTCCGTTCAAGGAAGCAGAGTTTGATATCATGTTCGGAAAGGGCATTTCGAAGGAGGGAGACATCCTCGATCTCGCTGCGAATCTTGATATCATCAATAAGTCCGGTGCATGGTATGCATACAATGGCGAGAAGATCGGCCAGGGACGAGAGAATGCGAAGATATATCTGTCAGAGCATAAGGATGTGATGAGCACGGTAGAGCATCAGATCAGAGTGCACTATGGGCTTGATGAGGATACAGACAAGACTGACAGCAGTACAGCTGCCGATGCGGCTGAACCAGCTGACTCAGATAAGAAGTAATGCAGATAATAAGTATAGAGCCGCTTCCTGCGTCGAAGAAACGAAAGCGTATCACACTTGATACCAGAGAATCATTTGTCCTCTATACAGGTGAGATCAGGAAGCATTCAGAGCTGAAGGAGGGAGCGTTCTTAAGCGAAGCGGATTATCAGGAGATTCTCACGAAGATTCTCCTGCCTCGTGCGAAGAAGCGCACCCTGCATCTTCTTGAGAAGCAGGATCGTACCAGAGCAGACGTGATCATGAAGCTCACACAGGGAGGATATCCATCAGAAATAGCAGAGGCCGCAGCAGATTATGCGGCCTCTTATGGTTATATAGATGACCGCAGATACGCATCGAATTTCATATATTTCCACCAGGAGAAGAAGAGCCGTCGCCGCCTGAAGCAGGATCTGCTGCGCAAGGGAATCTCAGCTGATATCATAGATAAATGTCTTGAAGAGGCAGAACTCACCTCAGAAGAGGACAAGATTCAGGAGCTGCTGGAGAAAAAGCACTATGACCCTGAGACGGCCACTGATAAGGACAGGGCGAGGATGGCGCGATTCTTACTTGGACGCGGATTTGATTATGATATGATAAGAACAGCAATATAGTATTTTTAGCTAAGACAAACAACAAGTGACATTGAATGGGCACATAGAGCTTATTTATATGCCCTTTTTCTATATCTTAGGATCATATCCTTCTCCTCTATGATTTCTCTGAGTGTATTCGCACTCGCATCATATCCGGTCTCATCAGGATGGTACTGCTTGATGAGAATATGGAATTCCCTCTTGAGCTGTGACATATCATGAAGTGCTTCGGCAGAGAACCAGCGGATTTCACCGGATTCTTCAGTAGCAGACTCAGCAGTCTTCTCCTTATTGCTATCACTATGAGGCTCTTCTACATGGGTGAAGGTCATCCACGGATTCTTGTATCGTGGCACTGCTGATGAGAACAGAGTGGAACGATCCTTCTTTTCTCCTCGTACTATGTCTGAATACTCATGACAGGATACAGTCTTGTCAGGGATTTCATTTCCGAGGAAGCAGAACCGTCTGTATGAGAGCAGACAGTACATATCAGCAGGAAGAGCATGATATGACAGGAAGTTATTTGCGGTTCCCAGATTATCAAGGTAGAATTTCACAAGCGGATGTGGAGTTGATTTCAGGATATCAGCCATCCCGCGGGCTTTTGCCAGAGCCTTATTAAATAGATCATCTATATCAGAATCATTCTGATCCTGCCAGTTTTTCAGATAATCGATTTCAAGAGCTATATCATTCTTTTCTTCAAGAAGATCATTTATCTCCTGCTCGTAGTCGAGGAATGCAATCGTATTTCCGGTATGCAGGGCCGTCTCCTTGCGGTCAGACAAATGTGCAATGCGGTTATTAAGAGCTGTCATCCTTGATACTGCGATTTCCATCAGGCTGTTGATACGACGTCTGACTGTCACAAGTGCTGAAGCATCAGGCGAAGTGCTTAGGTATATTTGGCGCAGGAACATCGTATCATTGAAGTGAAGCGCTGCCAGGAAGAAGTAGTTGTAGAAGGGATTGCAGAGTCCGACTGAGCTTACCGGCTTCCCTTCGCCCCAGTTTCTCATGGATAGGAGTGAGGTGGCCAGTTCTTTCTGTTCGAGAATGATTGCGTAATGCAGGCAGTCAAGCCCCAGGTCGTCCTTCAGATCGAAGTAGAGCTCTGAAGGCATCTCACCCTTTGAGATAGGGACTAGTGCCTCATCCATTCTCTCTCTTGATGTACGGACATCAAGAGCCTGTATCAGAAGACACTCGGAATCTGTCAGATCACTTTTTGTCTCGTCAAAGAGCTTATCAGATCTGTTGTCCTGAAGCCTTTTTGCAAGGCAGGTGAGTAAGTAGCTTTCACCGAGTGTAAGCAGTGGCTTCGTGGTAAGAGCAGTATAATACCCTATCTCCTCACGCAGGAATCCCATCGTAAAGTCCGATGGAATCCGGTCGAGGAGTGATGAATACTCTATGATCGTATTTGTATTTATGCTGGTACTCATCCGCTTCGTCTGCCTCTTTGTCTGTTCTGTAAACACCAAAATCACAATATATTGTAGCCGATTTGCAGTTCTAATTCAATACGCCGTCAACAAAAAAGCTTGACACCATAGAAAATAAATAGTATAATGCAGTTCGTTATGGAAGAAAAGGTTCGTGACGGACTGCTTTTTGATTTTTACGGAGACCTGCTTTCAGAGAAGCAGAGGAATATATACAGAGCCTATGCATACGAGGACCTGTCACTGTCTGAGATGGCCGAGGAATTCGGCATGACGAGGCAGGGGATCAGCGAGACGATACACAGAGCTACGAAGAACCTCCGTGAGTACGAGGAGCGGCTGGGACTTGAAGCCCAGTACAGACAGGTGAAGGCGCTTGCAGAGGATATAGAGGCAAGTGATGATGCTAAGGTCTGTCATGCGAAGGCAAAGAAGATATTAGAGCTGCTATAAGCAGGTTTGAGGATAGTAAATGGCATTTGACAGTCTGACAGAAAAACTTCAGAACGTGTTCAAAGGGCTTCGCGGCAAGGGACGCCTTTCAGAGAAGGATGTCAAAGACGCTATGAAAGAGGTAAAGCTCGCACTCCTTGAGGCAGATGTCAATTTCAAGGTAGTCAAGGGTTTTATCAATACAGTCACAGAGCGATGCGTAGGTGATGAGGTCCTCGGAGGCCTGAATCCCGCACAGACGGTCATCAAGATTGTAGATGAAGAGCTCACCTCGCTGATGGGGTCTGATATCACAGAGATACAGTACCAGCCAGGGCAGGCCATCACAGTCATCATGATGTGTGGTCTTCAGGGTGCAGGTAAGACGACGACCACAGCAAAGCTGGCCGGCAGGATGAAGCAGAAGGGCAAGAGACCACTGCTGGTAGCCTGCGATGTTTACAGACCTGCAGCTATCGACCAGCTGAAGGTCAATGGAGAGAAGCAGGATGTACCGGTCTTCTCAATGGGTACAGACAATTCTCCTGTAGATATAGCAAAGGCTGCGATATCCCATGCGAAGTCGAACAATCAGAATGTCGTGATACTCGATACGGCAGGACGGCTGCATGTGGATGACGATATGATGAAGGAGCTTCAGAATATCAAGGCGGCAGTCGATGTGCATCAGACGATCCTGGTTGTGGATGCCATGACAGGACAGGATGCAGTCAATGTGGCGACTTCATTCAATGACCAGATAGGGATCGACGGAGTGATTCTCACTAAGCTCGATGGTGACACCCGAGGCGGTGCAGCTCTTTCGATCAGAGCAGTCACCGGGAAGCCGATCCTGTATGTAGGTATGGGAGAGAAGCTTTCGGACCTTGAGCCATTCCATCCTGACAGGATGGCAAGCAGAATCCTGGGTATGGGTGACATGCTTTCTCTCATCGAGAAGGCTCAGGACTCATTCGACCAGGAAGAAGCGAAGAAGATAAGCCAGAAGGCCTTCAGGAAGGGTGGTACCTTCGATTTCAATGATTACCTGACATCAATGTCCCAGATGAAGAAGATGGGCGGCATCGGAAGCATCCTCGGTATGATGCCTGGCATGGGTCTTTCATCAAGCCAGATGGATCAGGTTAAGGATGCCGTAGATGACAAGAAGATAGCTCACACCGAGGCCATCATCATGTCGATGACTCCGGAGGAGAGGGCTAATCCGAAGCTCCTTTCAGTTCAGAGAAAGAACCGCATAGCGAAGGGGGCAGGGCTGGATATAGCAGAGGTGAACCGCTTTATCAAGCAGTTCAATGAGTCTGCAAAGCTGATGAAGAAGATGCCGGGACTCATCAAGGGCAAGCGGCATGGCGGATTCGGCAAGATGCCGTTTAAGATTTAATGAAGTTCTAAGTTTAAAGTTCAAAGTTCAAAGCTTTTTCTCTTCGAACTCAGAACTCATAACTTTTAACTATACAATACACAACAGAAAATGGAGGAACAAAATGGTAAAGTTAAGACTCACAAGAATTGGTAAGAAGAAGACTCCTTTCTACAGAATCATCGCTGCAGAATCATCTTCACCTAGAGACGGACGTTTCATCGAGCAGATCGGAACCTATGATCCGAATCAGGAGCCGGCAGCAGTAAATATCGATGCTGACCTTGCCAGGAAGTGGCTTGCTAATGGTGCACAGCCGACTGCCACAGTTGCAAGACTTTTCAAGAACGCCGGAATCGAGAAATAAGACGGACTTCAAGGGAGGTCTTATATGAAGGAATTAGTAGAAGTAATAGCTAAGGCCTTGGTTGATGATCCGGATGCTGTCGTAGTAAAAGAGACAGAGGATGACAATGTGATACGACTCGTACTTTCTGTAGCACCTTCCGATATGGGTAAGGTCATCGGAAAGCAGGGCAGGATCGCGAAGGCCATAAGAACAGTAGTGAAGGCTGCTGCGACAGAGACTGACAAGAAGGTCTATGTCGATATCGAAGACAAGTGAAGAACGGTTTCCTACAGGTCGGAGTCATAACGACTACGCATGGCGTACATGGCGAGGTAAAGGTTCGCCCGACAACGGATGATATAGACAGATTCAAAGATCTGACTGAGGTGACGCTTTCTTTTCCAAATGGAAAGGAAGAAAAGCACAGGATCAGTTCAGTGAAATTCTTCAAGAATCAGGCAATTCTTGGATTCGAGGATATCGATGACATGGATACAGCCTATACCCTTCGGAACGCCCGCATAATGATAGACAGAAGCCAGGCTCTACCTCTCGGTGAAAATGAATTTTTCATCGGAGACATACTTGGGATTTCGGTGTATGATGAAGACGGTTCGCTGATCGGGAAGTGTACCGATATCATTCCTACGGGAGCGAATGACGTCTATGAGGTCACCAGAGACGATGGGAAGAGGATACTCATTCCTGCAATAAAGCAGTGCATCCTATCGGTAGATCCTGACGAAGGGCAGATGAAGGTCCATCTGTTACCGGGGCTGGAGGATTTGTAATGAGAGCTTATGTGATGACTCTCTTTCCGGAGATGGTAGAGAGCACTCTCCATACCAGCATCACGGGACGGGCAATGGATGAGGGTCTGTTAGAACTCCATTGTGTAAATATCAGGGATTTCTCACAGGACAAGCACAACAGGGTGGATGACTATCCATTCGGAGGCGGTGCAGGAATGGTCATAGAGGCACAGCCTGTATATGACTGCTACCGGCATATCCGTGAGGAGATAGGCCATGACTGTCCGGTAATAGCGCTTTCACCCAAGGGAAGGACATTTACCCAGCCTATAGCAAAGGAACTGGCGGTAAATGAAGACCTGATATTTCTCTGTGGACATTACGAGGGAATAGACCAGAGGGTGCTCGATGCGATAGTCACAGACTATATTTCTATAGGTGATTATGTACTGACAGGCGGAGAATTAGCTGCCTGTGTCGTGATCGACTGTGTATCAAGACTCATTCCGGGAGTGCTCGGAAATGATGATTCAGCATCTGCAGAGAGCTTTGAGAATGATCTTCTCGAATATCCCCAATATACGAGACCAGAGGAATGGAATGGCAGGAAGGTTCCTGAGATACTTCTGTCGGGGAATCATCGTCTTGTAGATGAATGGAGACTTGAGCAGAGCATCAGCCGTACAAGAGAATCAAGACCTGATATGCTTGAGAGAGCATTACCCGGACTCCGGAGGTCACTGTCGAACAGGCTTAGACGCAAGCTATTGAAACCAGAAGAAAATTGTGATAAAATATCATAGTTGCTGTTAATACAGCAGGAGGAAAAATAATGAACGCAACAGAGATCATTGGAAAGATCGAAGACGAACAGAAGAAGACAGAAGTGCCTGAGTTCAACGTAGGCGATACTGTCCGTGTATCAAATAAGATAAAAGAAGGAAATAAAGAGCGTATCCAGATCTTCGAGGGAACAGTTCTCAAGAAGCAGGGTGGCTCGAATAGAGAGACCTTCACAGTAAGAAAGATTTCAAGCGGTATCGGCGTTGAGAAGACTTTCCCGATCCACAGCCCTAATGTAGAGAAGGTTGAGGTAGTAAGAAAGGGTAAGGTTCGCAGAGCAAAGCTTAATTATCTCCGTGACCGTGTTGGTAAGAGCGCTAAGGTTAAGGAGACTATCTGACCGAAAGCTTCGGGATACGAGCTTCCTTGGATATGTATATTTACTAAGGTGGTCTTCTGACCACCTTTTTTTTAGAATAGTGTAATAAAATGAGAGTCATTCCAAATAAGAGAGCTGCCGCAGAGCCTGTACCGACAAGCAGAACGCTTGATTTCAGAAAACGCAGATCAAAGCCTGATATTAGAAAAATACGAAGGGTATTCATACTGATACTTGAGATAGCGGCAGTCGTATTTGCTGCATATCTTGTCATATCGGCATTCTGTACGCAGGTTGTGATGACGGAGGAATCAATGGAGCCACAGCTCATGGCACAGGACAGACTGCTTATCGACAGGGTTATCTATCGTATGAAGGATCCGAAACAGGGTGATGTGGTAGCCTTTTCATCGTCGGGTGATCTGTCGGGCAGGTATTCAGTAAAGAGGGTTGTTGCAACGCCAGGTCAGAAGGTGTCGATAAAGGGTGGTGTCATCTATGTAGATGATAAGGTATATACAGCTCCCGCACAGACGACTACTATCAGGGATGCCGGACTTGCAACCTCAGAGATTACCCTGGGAAAGGATGAATATTTCCTTCTCGGGGACAACCGTGATGTCAGTGAGGACAGCAGATATACGAGTGTAGGTAATATCCTGAAGAGACAGATCAGGGGAAAGATATGGCTTGACGCGACACCAAGGCATTTCGGAGTGGTAGACTGATGAATATACAGTGGTATCCGGGGCATATGACAAAGGCCCTTCGCCAGATAAAAGAAGATATAAGGCTTATTGATCTCGTGATAGAGCTCTGCGATGCCAGAATTGTTTCTTCAAGCAGAAATCCTGAGATCAGACAGCTCACAAACGGTAAGGCACATCTGGCCATCCTCAATAAGGCAGATCTTGCCGAGCAGAGTGTGACGGATGAGTGGATCAGATATTTCAGGGAAAATGGTACAGAAGCCGTTGCCGTTGACAGCCGAAGCCGTAAGGATGTAAAGAAGATAAATGATGCCATCATGAGGGTGACAGAAGAGAAGCGTCAGAGAGACCTGAGGCGCGGGATAAAGAACCGTCCTGTAAGAGCACTGATAGCAGGCATTCCGAATGTAGGAAAGTCTACTCTCACGAATTCTCTCTCCGGGAAAAAGAGCACAAGGACCGGAGATAAGCCGGGTGTCACCAAGGGAAAGCAGTGGATCCATGTAAATAAGGGACTTGATCTGCTTGATACACCGGGGATTCTGTGGCCTAAGTTTGAGGATACACACACAGGTGAAGCACTGGCACTATTCGGTGCGATTGCCGATAATGTATTTGAGAAGGAAGAACTGGCACTGGTGCTCTATCATACGATGGTAAAGGATTATCCGGGCAGGATCACGGCTGCGTATAATATAAGCGAGGATCTGGATGATGCAGAGGTGCTGCCATCAATTGCGAGTTCAAAGAATCTGGTTCTCTCTGAGGGCAGGGGAGACACGAGAAGAGCAGCAGATCTTTTCCTGGATGATCTGCGGTCAGGAAAGCTCGGCAGGGTGTCACTGGAGAGACCCTGATGAGCAGGAATAAAGGTGCAGCTGTGAAGCTTATACGATATGCGGTTTTTGTACTGATAATCCTGTTTGCAGGCTTTTTCGCAGCACATTTCATCGTACAGAGAACCGTAGTTCATGGCGGATCAATGCAGCCTACGCTGTATGATGGAGACAATCTGATAATAGACCGCGTGTCATACGCTTCTTTTGATCCGAAGCGGTATGATATCGTGGTTTTTTCTTTCGGAAACGCACAGGGTACATATTATATCAAGCGGGTGATCGGACTTCCGGGAGAGACTGTACAGATTACGGACGATGGTGATATACTTATAAATGGACATGTTCTCAATGAGCATTATGGCAATGCAGTGATCACTGATCCAGGACTAGCGTCCTATGAGATAAGGCTTGGCAGTGGTGAATACTTCGTTCTCGGAGACAACAGGAATCACAGTGAGGACAGCCGCTTTGCAGATGTGGGCATAGTGAAAAGAGAGCAGATAATGGGAAAGGCAGTTTTCCGTTTTTTTCCTTTTACCAGGATCGGGAGGATCAGATGACTGACGAGAAAATGCTTGAGGAAGAAAAAAGAGTCGGGGCTCTTCTTGGCAGGGAAAATGAGCTTCATGCCAGAGGAATCACTCTTGTCGGTGGAATAGACGAGGCTGGCAGAGGGCCGCTGGTAGGTCCGGTGGTCGCGTCGTGCGTTATACTGCCGCCGGATTTTTTTGTCCCATATCTGAATGATTCAAAGAAGGTGACAGAGAAGCGGCGTGAAGCAATGTTTCCGCAGATCATCGAGGGCGCTGTAAGTGTCGGGGTAGGTCTGGCCACCCCTGAGGAGATTGATGATGTAAATATCCTGAATGCGACATATATGGCTATGAAACGGGCCGTAAAGGCCATGAAGGTAAAGCCTGCTTATGTGCTTAATGATGCTGTACATATACCCGATCTGGGAATCGAACAGGAGTCGGTGGTCAAGGGCGATGCAAAGATTGCCTGTATCTCTGCGGCTTCTGTCGTGGCAAAGGTGACAAGGGACAATATAATGCGTGAGTATGACAGTCTGGTTCCAAAATACCATTTTTCAAGGCATAAGGGATACCCTACGAGGGCTCACTATGAGATCCTTGAGCAGTACGGAGTGCTTCCGATATACCGCAGGACATTTCTTACGAAGAGGATTGAAGCTGGAACGCTTGTCGTGACAGAGAATAAGGTTGATCTTCCGGATCCTTATGATCTGGCAGATGAATTTCTTAAGGGATATGGTCTGTCAGTTGTGAGGTGATCTTATGGAAATAAAAAATCTCATAAACCAGTATTACAGCAATGTGAATAACAACAGCTCCCAGGCGACCCAGCCACAGGGTATAGAGCAGCTGACACGGGCTCTTAATGCACTGAAGGCCGGTACTGTATTTGAGGGTACCGTGAATAATATTAAGGGTGATCAGGTGCTTCTGGGTCTTTCGAGCGGTCAGAATATCACGGCCAGGCTCCTTGCGGATGTCGGACTTACAGTGGGTGAGTCAGTATTTTTTCAGGTAAAAAATAACGACGGCCAGGAGATCACGATAAAGCCTGTATCGATCGGAGCATCATCCGGCAACCCGATAATAAGTGATGCTCTGAAGAGTGCATCGCTTCCGGTCAATGACCAGACTATTGCCATGGTTGATGAGATGATAAAAAATCATCTGCCTATAGACTCAAAGAGTATTGCTGAGATGGGTCGTTCCGTTCTCATGAATCCTGAAGCTGATCCCAAGGCTGCTGTTGTACTCAAGGGTCTTGGCCTGCCAGTTGATTCTGAGATGCTGTCTTTGGTCAGCAATTATAAAGAGGGCCAAGGAGCTATCTTTAATGATGTGGAGAATCTGTCTGATGTGGCTTCAGGGATCATTGAAGCAAATCCTGAAATGCTGGATGATGTGGTGGACATATTTACCAATGTCTATATGGATGGCGACGATTCGATCTCCGAGGGAATACTTGCACAGCTAAATCCCGAACAGGAAGCGGATGTAGATGATGGGATAGATAGTCCCATTTCCATGAGCGATGTCAGGGAGGATGCACAAACGGCAGCAGTGCAGACTGTCACAGAATGGAGCCGCGAAGAGCTTCCGGCAGGGACTATCGGAAATACCCTTGATGCAAAGGGATTCCGCAGGATTGCAGATTTTCTGGAGTCGAACCAGACGATGAAGGATACTTTTCCGGGGCTTTTTGATGCAAAGGGGAATCTTAAGCCTGATGCAAAGACCTCTGATGTATTTCAGGCTACAAAATGGCTGTTTGATGCAGGTGGAAATGAATTTACCGCAAAGCATATAAAGTCAGGAGGATTCGGTGATCTGCTGAAGGGAATAATGGAGGATAAGTACACGCTTACCCCTGAGCAGATTGTGAATAAGGAAGCAGTAAATGATTCATATAGCAGCATCGAGAAGGATATGGATGCCATCCAGAAGCAGGCTTCAGAGAAGCTTCCTGAGACTGTTTCGCAGAAGCTGTCACAGGCGGCTGAGTCGGTGAATGCTAATGTGAATTTTGTAAAAGAGGTCAATACCGTATATAATTATATCCAGATCCCTCTCAAGCTGTCGAATCAGAATGCGACCGGTCAGCTTTATGTCTATGCTGACAGGAAGAAAAAGAAATGGAATCCGGATGAGCCGATTACTGCTTTCCTGCATTTTGATCTGGAGAATCTCGGGTCTACAGATATATCGATTAAGCTTCTGAAGAAGAATCTTGATACGAAATTCGCTCTTTCTGATGATATTTCGTATAATCTCATACAGAATAATATTCATTTCCTTCAGGAGAAGCTCGAGTCTATGGGGTTTACATGTAATGTGACTGTGACTGATGCTGATGTGAAGCGGGACTTCGTTGATGATTTTCTGAAGCAGGATGTGAAGCAGACAAAGATCAATGGTAAGCAGATCATGAGATATTCGTTTGATGTGAGGGCATGATTATGGCTGATACAGACAAAGAGAAAAAAACGGCGGTTGCACTGTCATACGATGTCGGTGATGAAGCTCCGAAGATCGTGGCGACTGGTGTCGGCGAGGTCGCTGACAGGATCATAGATGAGGCGAAGAAGGCTGATGTACCGTTCTACAAGGATTCGGCGCTTGCGCAGACGCTGTCGAAGCTTGAGATAGGAGAGGCTATTCCGCCGGAGCTCTACGAGGTCGTGGCACAGATCCTCGTGTTCGTGGACAAGATGGATAAGCTGCGGTCAAAGCTTCGTAACTGACGGTGAGATGACATATATTTAACAGAGGGGTTATATTATGACTGCGAATACAAGGGCCCTTGGGACGCAGAAGGAAGAGCTTGCAGCGAAATTTTTAGAAAAAGAGGGGCTTCGGATTGTTGAGAGAAATTTCAGGTGCCGTCAGGGCGAGGTTGATATCATTGCCTATGATGGTGACACTCTCTGCTTTATTGAAGTAAAGTACAGGAGTTCTTTACGTTTCGGATATCCTGAGGAGAGTGTTACTCCTAAAAAGCAGCAGAGAATCTGCAGGACTTCTCTTTACTATATTTATTCACATCATCTTGAATGCAATGTCAGATATGATGTTGTGAGTATTCTACATGACAGGATAAGATATATAAGAAATGCCTTTGAATACAGATAACCACAGAATTTCATATGTGAGGCCAGGGTCGCCTGCTGATAAGGCCGGAATAATGGCCGGTGATGTACTGCTGCAGATCGGGGAAGGGTCTCTTCATGATATATTTGACTACTATTATTATGAGGAGAATACCGAGCTTGATCTGCTTATAGGTCATGAGGACGGTACGAAGCAGCAGTATCATATTGTAAAGAGTGACGATGATACGGACATTGGTATGACCTTTGAGAACGGTCTGCTTGATGATTACAGGTCATGCACGAATCACTGTATGTTCTGCTTTATCGATCAGATGCCGCCCGGGATGAGGGATACGCTCTATTTCAAGGATGATGATACAAGGCTTTCATTCCTTCAGGGAAACTATGTGACTCTTACGAATATGAGCGACGAGGAGCTTGACAGAGTTATAGAGTACCGCCTTTCCCCGATAAATATTTCCGTACATACGACTGATCCGGAACTTAGAATCCGGATGCTTGCAAATAAGAATGCTGCCCGCATCATGCCGCGCATTAAGAAGATTGCAGATGCAGGCCTGACGATGAATACCCAGATCGTGCTCTGCAAGGGTATAAATGATGGTAAGGAGCTTGACAGGACGATAAGCGACCTTGTGGCTTTTTACCCACAGGTGACTTCTCTTTCAGTAGTGCCCGTTGGCCTTACGAAGTTTCGTAAAGGTCTCTACCATCTGGATCATTTTGAAAAAGAAGACGCTGAGAAAGTAATTGATCAGATCGAAGGCTGGCAGAAAAAGATATACACAGAGCATGGCGAGCACTTCGTATTTGCATCTGACGAATGGTATCTGATGGCCGGACGCGATCTGCCGGGAGAAGAAATCTATGATGGCTTCGGACAGCTTGAGAACGGCGTCGGGATGCTTCGTCTCCTGATTGATGAGTTTAAGGAAGCACTTGACAATGAAGGCATGCATCCTTTTAAGCATAAGAGTGTGACTATTGCTACAGGTGTGCTGGCAGCACCTTTTCTTACGAAGCTGGCAGCACTTTTCATGAAAAAATATCCGAGGATAAGGGTCGAAGTCGTGACTATAATCAATCACTATTTTGGCGAGCAGATCACGGTGTCAGGCCTTATCACGGGGACTGATCTGAAGGAGCAGCTTTCAGAACATGGAGTAAATGACAGACTGCTTATCCCGATAAATATGCTTCGCAGCAATGAAGAGGTATTTCTTGATGATGTGACTGTACAGGAACTTTCAGAAACTTTACAAGTTCCCGTCACTGTTGTAAAATCAAGCGGGCAGGATTTACTTGATGCCCTTTTAGATAAAAAAGACAAGAGAGAATAATTATGGCAAAACCAATAGTTGCAGTTGTCGGACGTCCTAATGTAGGGAAGTCGACGCTGTTTAATGCAATAGCAGGAGAGAGAATATCAATAGTTAAGGACACTCCGGGTGTCACAAGAGACAGAATCTATGCGGATGCTTCATGGCTTGACCATGAGTTTACACTCGTTGATACAGGCGGTATTGAGCCGGATACAGATGATATACTGCTTTCAAGAATGCTGGATCAGGCTCAGATCGCAATTGATACGGCTGATGTCATCATTTTCGTAGTAGATGGAAAGACAGGACTTACCGATTCTGACGGCAAGGTAGCAGATATGCTCCGCCGTTCGAGAAAACCTGTAGTCCTCTGCGTGAATAAAATCGATGATTTCAAAAAGCAGGGAAATGATATCTATGAGTTCTGCAATCTGGGAATCGGAGATCCTTATCCGGTTTCTGCAGCGGGAAATCTCGGATTTGGAGATCTCCTGGATGCAGTATGCGCAGATTTTCCTACAGGAAAGAATGGCGATGGTGATGACGATATTCCTCGTATAGCGATCATCGGAAAGCCAAATGTAGGAAAGTCGTCTCTGGTCAACAGACTTACAGGCGAGGAGCGAGCAATTGTTTCTGATATTGCAGGAACCACGAGAGACACGCTGGATTCACTCGTGAAGTACAATGGCGAGCAGTATATTTTTGTCGATACAGCTGGTCTCAGAAGAAAAAGTAAGATAAAGGAGGACCTCGAGAGATATTCTATTATCCGCGCGGTCGCAGCTGTTGAGAAGGCAGATGTCGTGATACTTTTGATAGATGCTACTGAGGGAGTGACCGAGCAGGATGCAAAGATTGCCGGGATAGCTCATGACAGAGGCAAGGGTATTATCATTGCGGTAAATAAGTGGGATGCCATTACGAAGGACAATCACACTATTAAAGAGCATGAGAATAGGATAAGGCAGGTTCTGTCATTTATCCCTTATGCAAAGATTGTCTATATTTCTGCAAAGACCGGACAGAGGGTTAATAAGCTTTATGAGCTTATTGATCAGGTAATACAGAATCAGAACCTGCGCATACAGACCGGCGTGCTGAATGAGATAATCACCGAGGCTGTGGCAATGCAGCAGCCGCCTACAGACAAGGGCAGGAGGCTCAAGATTTTTTATACGACACAGGTATCGGTCAAGCCTCCTACGTTCGTTATCTTTGTAAATGACAAGAAGCTTATGCATTTCTCATATCTGAGATACCTGGAGAACCGTATCCGTGATGCATTCGGCTTCGAAGGAACTGCTATACACTTTATTGTAAGACAGAGAAAAGAGGAAGAGTAATGCTTAGACTACTGGCATTCATCATAGGATATGCTTTCGGCAATATACCGTCGGGTTACCTGATGGGCAGGGCGAAGCATGTGGATATCACTAAGCAGGGCAGCGGAAATATCGGAACGACTAATACCCTTCGAGTGCTAGGCAATCTCGACGGCGCATTATGCCTGGTCTTCGACTGCCTGAAGGGAGTGATCCCGGCTCTTATTATCGGAGCTGTTTTCAAAGGCAATGATATGAGGGCTGTATATATGTTTTATACGGCATTTGGCGCGGTGATAGGACATGATTTCCCGATCACCATGAAGTTCAGGGGAGGTAAGGGAATCGCGACTTCACTCGGGCTTTTTATCATCGCGTATCCAATCATTGTCGCACCACAGATCGCAGTATTTCTTATCACTGTCATCATCACGAGATATGTGTCTCTGGGATCGGTCCTGTGTGCGGCTACATTTCCATTCATGGCATGGGCTGCGATCGTCACTGGTCATACGGCATTTACAATGGCGCAGGCGCCGGAGATAATAGCCTTATCTTTTGTTGTCGGGGTTCTTGCAATCTGCCGTCATAAAAGCAATATACAGCGTCTTGCGACGCATACTGAGAATAAATTTTCATTCCATCACAAGAGCAAGGAGGGAAAATAAATGGCACAGGTTACCATTCTTGGAGCAGGAAGCTGGGGTAGCGCCCTGTCTCATGTGCTGACAGAAAACGGGCATAAGGTCCGCATCTGGTCCTTCTCACAGGACGAGATAGATTCGATTGAGGCAAACGGCAGAAAGATCGAGAAGCTGCCGGGGTTTTTCTATGATGATTCAATAGAATTCTATAATGATATGGGAGAGGCTGTATCAGGTTCTGATCTGGTGGTCTTTGCGGTTCCATCTGTTGCAACAAGATCAACAGCCGAAAAATATGCTCATTTTTATACAAAAGATACCGGTATTGTGTCTGTTTCAAAAGGTATTGAAGAGGATACACTTTTCACCCAGACGCAGATAATAGAGGATGAGGTACCGGGAGCGGTAACTGCTGTACTTTCAGGGCCGTCGCATGCTGAAGAGGTAATAAAAGATCTACCGACCGTGCTTGTTGCTGGTTCTGCTGATGAGAAGCTTGCAAGAACTGTTCAGGATACCTTCATGAATGAGAATTTCAGGGTATATACGAGTAATGATATTATCGGAATCGAAGTAGGAGCTTCGCTTAAGAATGTTATTGCCCTTGCTGCCGGAATGTCAGATGGCGTAGGCAATGGTGATAATGCACGCGCTGCGCTTATCACCAGAGGTATCCGTGAGATTACGGCTATTGCTGTTGCAATGGGCGGGAAAAAGGAGACCCTCAACGGTCTTGCCGGCATCGGTGATCTGATAGTGACCTGCTCCTCTGTGCATTCGCGTAACCATCAGGCCGGCCTGCTCATTGGTCAGGGTGCTACATATCAGGAAGCCATGGACAAGGTACACATGGTAGTCGAGGGTGTTTACTCTGCCAAAGCTGCCTTAGCGCTGGGACGCAAGTACAAGGTCTCGATGCCGATCATCACTGAGGTGAATAAGGTGCTTTTCGATGGCAAGGATGTAAAAGAAGGGATACACGACCTGATGTGCAGAGATAGAAAGGCGGAAGGGTAAGAGTAAGAGTTTACAAAGCAATTATGGAAATCAAGATTAAATATCATACAGATAAAATTGAAAAGCTCAGATATATTGACGGCAAGAGCGACTGGATTGATCTGCGTGTCGCTAAGGACTATGACTTAAAGAAGGGTGATTTTGCTCTTATTGACCTTGGTATCTCGGTGAAATTACCTGAGGGATATGAGATGATCACGGCTCCTCGCTCGTCGACTTTTAAGAACTATGGACTGCTTCAGTCCAACAGTATTGGTGTTGTAGACGAGAGCTACTGTGGTGATGACGATATTCTCATGATGCCTGTATATGCCACTCGTGACGTACATATCTCTGTGAATGACAGGATCTGCCAGTTCAGGATATTCAAGCATCAGCCGGCTATTGAATTCGTGGAATGTGACCACCTGAGTGATGAATCCCGCGGCGGATTCGGCTCTACAGGGAGAGCATAATGGAAGCTGCACTTGATGTAAGCCTGCCGGCATTTTCAGGACCGCTTGAGCTGCTTCTGCATCTTATAGACAAGAATAAGGTCAGCATCTATGATATCCCGATTGCCATGATCACTGACCAGTATATGGCATATCTGGATAAGATGGGCGATACAGACCTTGATACGATGAGTGCCTTCCTTGTGATGGCATCGACTCTTCTTTCTATAAAGGCAAAGATGCTTCTTCCTGAGAAGAAAACGGAGGATGACGAAGAAGAGGAAGAAGACCCTCGTGCAGAGCTTGTCGAACAGCTTCTTGAATACAAGATGTATCATGAACTGGCAGGCGAACTGGCTGAGCGACAGGGACAGGCAGATCTGGTCCTGTATAAGGATCCTACAATTCCTGATGAAGTAAAAAATTATGAGCCGCAGGTCAATCCTGCAGAACTGCTTGACGGAATCACTCTGGAAAAATTAAACGAAGTTTTTAATGACGTATTAAGGCGTCAGAAGAACAGGGTTGATCCGATCAGAAGCCGCTTTGGCTCGATAAAGAAAGAAAAAGTATCACTTGAACAGAAGACAGGTGAACTGCTGTCATTTGCAAGGGAGCATCATCACTTTTCCTTCAGGAGCATACTCACCAGATCGGAGACAAAGACGGAAGTAATAGTTACATTTCTGGCAGTTCTGGAACTGATGAAGACAGGACAGATAAAGGCGAGACAGGAAGAAATATTCGGTGATATCGAAATGGAGTCACAGATAGCGTAATGGATGTGAAGGAATTAAAGAAGGAACTCGAAGGTATATATTTTGCACTGGGAAGAAGTCTTCCGGCAGAAACGGCAGCAAAGGCTCTTGGTGTTGGCAAGGAAGAGGTTATCTGGGCATCTGAGGAGCTTGCAGGAGAATATGAGAAGGAGGATCGTGGAATACGCCTTATCAGATTAGAGGACAGCTTCCAGATGTGTACAGCCAGAGACATTTATCCTTCTCTGATAAAAATTGCAAAGCAGCCAAAGAAGGCCGTTCTTACGAATACACTTCTTGAGACACTATCCATAGTAGCATATCGTCAGCCAGTCACCCGTCAGGCTATAGCAAAAATCCGTGGAGTAAATTCCGATAAAGCCCTGAACAAGCTGATCGAATACGATCTTATCGAAGAGGTAGGCCGCATGGAGGCCCCGGGCCGCCCGATACTCTTCGGCACCACGGAGGGATTCCTGCGGGTCTTCGGAATCGACTCCCTTTCATCGTTACCTGCATTAACAGATGAACAGATAGCCGAGTTCAAGAAAGAAGCAAACGAAGAAGCAGAGCATGAGGAAGTTGAGGTGTGATGGAGCAGGACTTAGGGGACAGGGGTTAGGATTCAGGGGTTAGGATTCAGAGAGTGTCACGAACAGCTGCATATGCTTTCCAGCCCGTATTTTTTAAGCAAAAACCCTTGAATATATGTTGAATTTAGGTTATCATATGAGAAGTTGCGATTTTTTCGCAAAGGCAATATAAACAGACGTTGGAGGAATTAAGACATGAGTGAGGAAAAAGCACTTACTGCTGCCTCGAGAATCCAGGGATTAGTTGATGAGAACAGCTTTGTAGAGCTGGGAGCATCAGTTACTGCCCGTAATACGGATTTCAACACAGGAGCAGAAGAAACACCTTCCGATGGTGTAGTGACAGGACACGGAACGATTGATGGAAATCTCGTTTTCGTATTCGCCCAGGAACCGTCAGTACTTGGCGGATCTATCGGAGAGATGCATGCAAAGAAGATCCTTCGCATCTATGAGCAGGCCCTTGCAGTAGGAGCACCGGTTATCGGACTCTTAGACAGCACGGGAATCAGACTCCTTGAGTCATACGATGCGATTGAGGCATTGGGAAGCGTACTTGCCAAGGCTTCCGAGGCAAGCGGTGTGATCCCGCAGATCATGGCAGTATTTGGAAACTGCGGAGGCGGACTTTCAGCTCTCCTTTCACTTGCAGATTTCACTTATATGACTGATGATGCAAAGGTATACTTCAATTCACCATCTGCCATCACAGGCAATAAGGATACTGACACATCTTCATATGAATTCAGGAGCACAAAGGCCGGCGGAGTTGACGGCACAGGTTCAGAAGCAGATGTACTTGGCGCTATCAGGACACTCGTTCCGGTTCTTCCAGGAAGCAATATAGAGGAAGGCTGTGTAGATGACTGCACAGATGATCTGAACAGAGCAGCGGATATTGCAGGCGCAGCTTATGAAAATGCAGCTGATGTATTTACAGAGATTTCAGATAATAAGCAGTTCATAGCTGTAAAGGCCGCATATGCACCTTGTATGGCGTGTGGCTTTATAAAACTTGACGGAATGACAGTCGGAGCCTTCGGAAATAATGTAAAGAAGGATGATGACAAGCTTGATGGCCGTCTGTGTCCTATGGGACTTAAAAAGGCAGCAGATTTTGTGAAGTTCTGTGACGCTTTTGATATCCCGGTTCTTTCTCTCGTCAATGTAGAGGGATTCAAGACAACAATTCATGCCGAGGCTTCAATGGCTTCTGCAGCAGCAGAGTTCATCAATGCATATTCAGGCGCATCGGTTCCAAAGGTATCAGTGATCGCAAAAGCATACACATCAGCAGCACTCCTTATGGGAACACACTCAACAGGAGCAGATATAGTTTATGCATTCACAGATGCTGATATGGGAACACTTCCAGCAGATCAGGCATCAAAGATTGCAGGTATTTCTGCAGCTGATTATCAGGCAAAGCTTGGCGGAGCAGACAATGCAGCCAGAAGAGGCTATGTAGACAGATTCGTTAATGCAGCCGATATCAGAAAGTATCTCATAGATGCATTCGAAGTCCTTTTCACAAAGAAGGTTGATGAAGCTTACAGAAAGCATGTAACCAAGTAACAGAACGAGAAAGGCATATTCGATGAAGAAAAAAATTGGACTCATCCTTGCGCTTGTTCTCTGCATGTGCCTGATGGCATCATGTGGCAAGAAGGTCACAAGCTACGGCGGACATTCGGTAGACGAACTTCAGGCCAGTCAGCAGAGCCTGGCACAGCAGCTTCTTTCAATGTCGAATAGTGATCTGAAGCAGGCATATTCGTATTACAAGCAGCAGTCTGAAGCTAATGAAGATGACGACAGTGCAAAGATGTATATGGAACTTGTCTCCAACTGGAGAGAGAATACTAAGGGACTTGGCCAATTCAAGGGTTTTGGCAAGTTCACAGTAGCAAAGTCTGGTAAGACTATCACTACGACCCAGATTCTCAATTATTCCAAGAGAAATGCAAGAATGATATTCGTATACCAGACTTACAACATGAAGGTCACATCGATGAACTTCGAGAAGATCTATTCTCTTGGCGAGACAATGGGCAAGGCAGCGCTCAATGTGGTAATGGGTATGGTAACAGTATTTACAGTGCTTATCCTTATCTGCCTTGTGATCTATGCATTCAGAATCATCCCATATCTCCAGAAGAAATTCGACAAGTCACAGCAGGCTGATACAGAGGCTGCGGTTGCAGAAGCACCACAGGCTTCACCTGCCGATGAAGAAGATCCAGGAGATCTGGTAGCAGTAATCAGTGCAGCAATTGCAGCATCAACGGGAGCTTCTACGGATTCTTTCGTGGTGAGAAACATCAAGAGAAGATATTAATTTTTTGGAGGAAAAATCATGAAAAATTATACCATTACAGTAAATGGCAAGGCATATGACGTAACTGTAGAAGAGACAGGCTCTTATGCATCAGCTCCAGTTGCTGCAAAAGCTGCAGCACCGGCTCCAAAGGCAGCTCCTGCATCAAATGGAGCAGCAGGAAGCCTTCGTATTGAGGCAGGAGCTCAGGGTAAGGTGTTCAAGATCGCAGCTACTCCAGGAACTCATGTAAAGCCTGGCGATCCTGTAGTAGTCCTTGAGGTAATGAAGATGGAGACACCTGTTGTTGCCCAGAAGGCAGGAACAGTTGCTACAATAGATTGTAAGGAAGGAGATGCCGTAGATACTGGTGATCTTCTTGCTACAATGAACGAGGACTGATACTAAGGAGGATTCATAAATGAGTTATATCGCACAGACGATGGGCAATCTGCTCCATCAGACTGCATTTGCGAATCTTACTGTCGGAAACTTCATAATGATACTTGTGGCCTGCGTTTTCCTTTATCTGGCCATAGCCAGGGATTTCGAGCCGCTGCTCCTTGTGCCTATCGCATTCGGAATGCTCCTCGTTAATATTTACCCTGCTATCATTGCAAGCCCGCAGGAGACAAGCAATGGCACTGGCGGACTGCTCTGGTATTTCTTCCAGCTCGATGAGTGGTCGATACTTCCATCACTTATTTTCATGGGAGTCGGAGCAATGACAGACTTCTCGCCTCTTATCGCAAACCCTATATCGTTCCTTCTCGGAGCGGCAGCACAGTTCGGTATTTATATGGCTTACCTTCTGGCTATCCTCTTCGGATTCTCAGATAAGGCAGCCGCAGCCATCGCTATCATCGGTGGAGCTGATGGACCTACGTCAATCTTCCTGGCCGGTAAGCTGGGACAGTCGGCACTGATGGGACCTATCGCAGTCGCGGCATATTCGTATATGTCACTTGTACCTATCATTCAGCCGCCTATCATGAAGGCCCTTACCACAGAAGAAGAGCGTAAGATCCGTATGAAGACACTTCGCCCGGTTAGTAAGCTGGAGAAGATTCTCTTCCCTATCGTTGTTACCGTTATCGTATGTCTGATCCTTCCTACAACAGCACCTCTTGTTGGTATGCTGATGCTTGGAAACCTGTTCAAGGAATGCGGAGTTGTCAGACAGCTGACTGATACAGCAAGCAATGCCATGATGTATATCGTAGTTATTCTTCTTGGTACATCAGTAGGTGCTTCTACATCAGCAGAGGCTTTCCTTAATGCATCTACCTTAAAGATCGTTGTACTCGGACTTGCAGCATTCGCAGTAGCTACAGCATCTGGTATCATAGTCGGAAAGATAATGTGTAAGGCGACACATGGAAAGATAAACCCACTCATTGGTTCGGCAGGTGTATCTGCGGTACCTATGTCGGCACGAGTATCCCAGAAGGTCGGTGCCGAGGCTGATCCTACGAACTTCCTTCTGATGCATGCTATGGGACCTAACGTAGCAGGTGTTATCGGAACAGCAGTAGCAGCCGGTGTATTCATGGCTATCTTCGGTGTATAAGGAGGAAATGTAAACTATGGCTAAGAAACCATTAAAGATAACAGAGACTGTGCTTCGTGATGCACATCAGTCTCTTATCGCTACTAGAATGACAACTGAGGAAATGCTTCCGATCGTTCCTGTAATGGACAAGGTCGGATACAACGCAGTAGAGTGCTGGGGCGGAGCTACATTCGATGCCTGCCTGCGTTTCCTTCATGAGGATCCGTGGGAGCGTCTTCGTAAGCTAAGAGCCGGATTCAAGAATACAAAGCTGCAGATGCTTTTCCGTGGACAGAATATCCTCGGATACAAGCCATATGCAGATGATGTGGTAGAGTATTTCGTTCAGAAGTCTATCGCAAACGGAATTGATATCATCCGTATATTCGACTGCTTAAATGATATGAGAAACCTTGAGACAGCTGTCAAGGCGGCCAAGAAGGAAGGCGGACATGCTCAGATCGCCCTTTCATTCACACTTGGTGATCCGTATACCACAGACTACTGGGTAAAGAAGGCCAAGGAAGCTGAGTCACTCGGAGCTGATTCAATCTGCATCAAGGATATGTCAGGACTTCTTGTACCGAAGCAGGCAGCAGAGCTGATTCCAGCTCTTAAGCAGGCTGTTAATATCCCAATCGAGCTTCATAACCATTATACTTCAGGTGTTGCTTCAATGACATGCATGAAGGCAGTTGAGGCTGGTGTAGATATCATTGATACAGCAATTTCACCATTCGCTCTTGGCACATCACAGCCAGCAACAGAGGTTATGGTAGAGGCATTCAAGGATACTGATTATGACACAGGCCTTGATATGAATCTTCTGTCACAGATCTCTGATTACTTCGCTCCGATCAGACAGAAGTACCTTGACAATGGCCGCATGAGCACAAAGGTTCTTGGTGTCAATATCAAGACTCTTCTGTATCAGGTTCCAGGCGGAATGCTTTCGAACCTCATCGGACAGCTCAAGGATCAGCATAAGGAAGACAAGCTCCAGGAAGTACTCGAGGAAGTACCTAGAGTTCGTAAGGATTTCGGAAATCCACCTCTTGTTACACCTTCATCACAGATAGTTGGTACACAGGCTGTATTCAACGTACTCATGGGTGAGAGATACAAGGTTGTGACCCAGCAGTCCAAGGATCTCCTTCTTGGAAAGTACGGTAAGACAGAAGAACCGTTTAATCCGGAAGTTGTAAAGAAGTGCCTTGGAGATGGGGCAAAGGACGCCATCACCTGCAGACCTGCAGATCTCATCAAGCCACAGCTTGCTGACATTGAGAAAGAGATGGCACAGTACAAGCAGCAGGATGAGGATGTCCTTACATATGCTCTGTTCCCACAGGTAGCTACTGATTTCTTCAAGTACCGTGAGGCACAGCAGACAAAGGTTGATCCTGCAAAGGCAGATACGAAGAATAAGGCTTATCCGCTGTAATAGGTTTATAGTTCTGAGTTTAAGGATTATAGTTATAAGCTCTTATATAATGGGATGAGTTCTCGTTTCACAAATGTGGACGAGGACTTATCCCTTTTTTTTGTACTTGTAAAAGTAACTGAAAATTGTTATGATAAGTGATAGTGCCATCAGAAGGAGAAGTAAGTATGTCAGAAGTGGATGATGAAAAGCTGACGGCGGCCGGATTCATTTTTTCAAATGAAATATTAGCAGAAAAGGCAAAAAAGGAACTGAATGCGGTTATCTATCTCAGAGACGAGTTATCAAAAATAGATGGCGCGCACCTGCTTGGAGCGTATAAGGGACTTATCGATAAAGAGGTCTTTGATACAGCTGAGGGATATACTTTTCTGAAGGATGTACAGCGCAGGCTTATAGATGATGATACTGTAGATAATGCAGAGATCCCACCGATCCCGGTATATGATCCGTCAGAGGTCAGGAGAAGACAGACCCAGCTCGAGGAACCACTGTGGAAAAGAAGGTTTTTTACACTTATCATTGTCACGATAGCACTCGCAGCATGTGTAGTATTCATGTTCATACTCACAGCGACTCAGGACAGCCCGAATATTCTTGATTATAAGGAGAAGCTCGAAAATCATTATTCAGAGTGGGACGAGAGCCTGACCAGACGTGAGGAACAGGTAAGAAAAAGAGAGGAAAAGCTATTGGAAAAAGAAAACAGATCAGATAGTACCGAGGAGGGTAATGCAGATGGCAGCGAATAAGATACTGATAGCTGATGATGAATCCAGGATGAGAAAGCTCATCAAGGATTATCTCAGAAGAGATGGATTTGATGTACTGGAGGCGGCAGACGGAATGGAGGCTCTGGCTCAGTTTGATCTGAATCCGGATGTGTCACTTATCATTCTGGATGTGATGATGCCGAAGCTGGATGGATACGGAGTTCTGAAGAAGATAAGAGAGAAGTCGCATGTTCCGGTGATAGTTCTTACGGCTAAGTCAGAGGAGGAGGATGCGCTCGAGGGCTTTACTGCCGGAGCAGATGAATTTGTCAGCAAACCATTTTCTCCAAAGGTGCTTGTGGCCAGGGTCAAGGCACTTATCAATCGTGATACCGGTGATAAGAGCAAGGATACCGGCGCAAAGCCGCTTCAGGTCGGAGAAATAATACTTGATGAAAATGCACATACAGTCACGGCAAATGGCAGGGACGTCACACTTTCTGTCAAGGAATTCGAGCTTTTGGCATATTTCATGCGCAATAAGGGAATCGCTCTATCCAGAGAGAAGATCCTGAACAGCGTCTGGGATTATGACTATTTCGGAGATGCAAGAACCATAGATACTCACGTTAAGAAGCTTCGCAGCAAGCTTGGAGACTGTGGTAAATATATCCATACTATCTGGGGCATGGGATACAAATTTGAAGCAGAGGAATGAATCATGAAGCATTTAATTAAGAAAATCACGGCGGCAGCACTTCTTGCAGCGGTATTATTTACCAGTGTAAATATAAGCGCATATGCCAGAACAGCAGAAACAAATGCCAAGACAGCAGAAGGTGAAACAACCTCAGCAGAAGCAACGACCGGTGGTGCCATAGCCGTTACACCGGCAGCTATCACAGTAAAGAAGACAAGCATAAAGTCGGTAATCCCTGGAAAGACGAGTGTCAGGCTGAAGCTAACCTCATCAGGAAAGGGAAAGATTACCGGTTTTAAGGTATATAAGAAGAATAGTGATAGTGACTGGGTCCTTAAGACACAGATCAGGAAGTCAAAGGCTACCTACGAGGATACGAAGGTATCCTATGGAAATTCCTATAGCTACAGGGCAAGAGCCTATTATGTAGATAAAGACGGCAATACTCACTACGGTGCATATTCTAAGACAGTGACGGTAAAGGTCACGATTCATCAGGAGAAGATAAAGGTAAAGGATAAGAAATCAATCCTGTATGGCAAGACTATAATCCTATATAAGTACGGTAACGGAAAAGTGGTTACTGATCCCACTAAATACGTAAAGATCAAGCCTGATAAATATGTGCTGTATGTTAATAAGAGCAAGGATTATGTGACTGCATACGCGGTTTCAGGCAAGAATCTGATTCCGGTGAAGTCATTTATCTGCTCACCTGGTGCTGCTACACCTGTCGGTAGGCACAAGACTCTCACTAAGTACAGATGGCATGAGCTGATGGGCCCATGCTGGGGACAGTGGTGTACCAAGGTGACAAAGGACGGAATATATTTCCATTCTATTTTTTCCAGCAAAAGGAACAGCAATTCCACTATGTCAGTCAGAGCTTATAATAAGCTTGGAACCACCTGCTCTCATGGATGTATCAGGGTTCAGGCCGCTTCTGCAAAGTGGATCTATGACAACTGCAAGGTGGGCACCTCGGTAGTCATATATACGAAGAATGGATACGAACCATTCAGTAAGCCGTCCATTAAGAAGATTCCTTCATGGCATACCTGGGATCCGACTGATCCTACGGCTCAGAAATTATGTAAAAAGCATAAATGTCACAAATACTCGAAAAAATAAGAAACAGAAGAAAATATTCTCTTAGCGCACAGATATGCACCTATATGGTGCTTGTAGCATTTGGGGCAATCTTTCTGAGCTTTATACTGAATTCTGTGTTCATGCTCAGATTCTCGGTATTAAGGCGCGAGGGAATTCTTGAGGATGCCTTCGATATCTTATCAGAGAAGGCGAAGAATGATGTACTTTATGACGATAAGTACAGGGATTACTTCGAGGCACTGTGCTCTAATAATAATCTGCAGGTCCTGATAGTCACACCGTCAGGATCTGTTATGATGTCATCACAGGGGTCGAACCGTCTCATGATGGCACAGCTGTACAGCGCAATGCTCTCGCGGGACAAAGACAACAGAGAGATAGTAAGGACCGGTACGGATTATTCCATTATCCGTCTTAGAAATCCAGAGATAGAATCGGAATTCCTGGTCCTCTGGGGGACACTTCCTGACAGCAATCTGATCATAATCAGATCAGGTCTTGGCTCTCTGCGCGCCTCAGACAATTTTACCAGCAGGGTACTGCTTATAGCAGGAATCATTTCAATAGCACTTGCCATTGTGGCATCACTCTTTTTCAGTAAGCATATCACGGATCCTGTCAGGAAACTCACTAAGATATCAAAGCAGATGGCATCTCTTGACTTCAATGCAAAGTATGAGCCGGGGAAGAAGCCGAACGAAATAGATGAGCTCGGCGAGTGCATGAATGAGCTTTCAAGGACACTCGAGGAGACCATTCTGCAGCTGAAGCAGGCCAATAGTGACCTGATGCAGGATCTGAAGGCAAGGGAAGAAAATGAAAAGATGCGCCGGGAATTCTCTTCAAGTGTCTCCCATGAACTGAAGACGCCTCTGGCGCTTATAATGGGTTATGCTGAGGGACTTTCGGATGCGGTTGCTTTTGACAATGCAGAGGACCGTAAGTTCTACTGCGATGTGATCATAGACGAAGCAAATAAGATGAACCGTATTGTAAAGGAACTTCTTGATCTGAGTCATCTTGAATACGGTGAGCAGATCATGAATCTTGAGAGATTCGATGTGACAGAGGTGATCGATGGCGTCATCAGGTCGAACAGCATTATGACAGATAAGGCCGGCATTACCGTATCCTTTATCCATAATGGTCCGGCATTTGTGTGGTCTGATCCTTTCTTTACAGAGCAGGTCATTACCAATTATTTTTCTAATGCGATCCATTACTGTGAGAAGGAAAAGAAGATAGAGGTAAAGGTGACAGAGCGAGAGAAGGATTACCGGATCAGTGTCTTCAACTCAGGGAATCCTATACCAGAGGAGTCTATTCCTCATCTGTGGGAGAAGTTCTATAAGGTGGATAAGGCGAGAACCAGAGAATATGGTGGCAGCGGAATCGGACTTTCTGTCGTAAAAGCCATTATGGATGACCTTCACAAGGAATGCGGGGTAATCAATCACGAGAACGGTGTAGAGTTTTATTTTGACCTGGATAAGTGATAAAAAAAGTTTGAAATTTATGTACAATAATGATAGTATATAAAAGAAGAACGTTAATTTTCTGAAAGGCGTTATTTTCTAATGCGTAAGAGACTTTTAGCGCTTGGGTTACTTCTTGCAACAGTAGTTTCCACTACAGGCTGCGGAATACAGCTGACTAAGCTTTCTGATGATGATGAGAGCAGGTTTGTCGCTTACTGTACCCAGGTGGTATCAAAGCACAATATGAATAATGACACAGGGCTGGTAAACGTTCCGAAGCAGACGACTTCCGATGAAAAGAAGACAGATGATAATTCATCTGAAGAGAAGAGCGAGGAGACGTCGAAAGCGTCTTCATCTACTTCTGCGAATACTTCCAGTTCGTCATCTTCAGCAGAACAGATTCAGGATACAGGAACCTTTACTGAGGCCATTGGTATCGGAGGAATGAAGTTTCTGTATCGTGATGCAAGGACTGCAAGTGGGTACCAGCAGGGTGATGTGTATGATCTGACAGCTGACCAGGACAATGAATTACTTGTTGTCAGACTCAAGGCAGAGAATACGACTGACAAGAGTATTGATATAGATATGCCATCACAGAATATCACATTTACCGCGACCTACGGTGATCAGTCGGTCGATTCGGATATGACACTGCTGATGAATGACCTGACCACCTATCAGGGCACATTCAAGGCAGGGAAGAGAAGCAATATGCTTCTTCTGTTCCAGTTCCCGAAGGGAACAGTTAAAGACACAGATAAGATACAGTTCTCAGTAAAGAAAGGCGATGAGACTGTATCAATAGATACAAAGAGGTCTGAGAAGGATTAAGCGGCAGGGAGGTTAGACTTAATGGACACAAATATCTTACTTGAATCAGGAACAAACGAACTTGAAATCCTCGAGTTCAAGGTGGCAGACAATTACTACGGCATCAATGTAGCGAAGATTATAGAAATTCTCAATTATCAGCATGTTACGCCGGTGCCTAATTCACACCCATTTGTTGAGGGAATCTTCATGCCGAGGGATACGATCATTTCGGTTATTAATCTCAGGAAGTGCCTCGGATATCCGGATGATCCTGATATAGAAGGACTTTTCTTCATTACTAATTTCAATAATCTGAATACCGCATTCCATGTGGATCAGGTTCTTGGTATTCACAGGGTTTCATGGGAGGATATCAATACACCTGACTCTACCATTTCTTCAGAGGCTTCAGGTGTTGCAACCGGTGTGATAAAGCTTGAGGATCATCTTGTAGTCATTCTTGACTTCGAGAAGATCGTATCGAAGATCAATCCTGATACAGCTCTTACCGTATCGGATATCGATGACAGAGAGCCTGAGGACAGAGACAGATCACATTCTCCTATCATGATTGCTGAGGATTCACCGCTTCTGTCGAAGCTTATAGTAGAGTGCCTGAAGAAGTCAGGATATACGAATCTGAATGTTAATAATAACGGCCAGGAGGCCTGGGACAAGCTCTGTGAGATGAAGAAAAATGGAACCATCTTCGATGACGTTCACTGCATCGTTACAGATATCGAGATGCCAAAGATGGATGGTCACAGGCTCTGCAAGCTGGTCAAGGATGATGATCAGATGAAGCATATTCCTGTCATCATTTTTTCATCACTTATAAATGATGATATCAGGAGGAAGGGTGAAAGTGTTGGCGCGGATGCACAGCTTACCAAGCCTGAGATCGGAAAACTTGTTGATGCTATTGACAGTCTTGTTGACAAGTACGAGGATGCCCGCAAGGCAGATAAGTTCTGAGGTCTGAACCGTGCCAAAGGAAGAAGAATACTTAGAGAACCTTCTTGATTCCATCTCGAAAGCAAGAGAAGATGTGGACGAGACATACAGAAAGGATTCAGAGGAGGCAGAAAGAAAAGCAAAAGAGAGAGCGGAGATAGGCCCTGATGACAGCTTCATGGAAAAGAGCGGCCTGTCTGATGTCTCTCCGAGGAAAAGCAGCAGAAGCAATCTGAAGAAGGCACTTTCAGAGGATGATTTCCTTTCTGAATTTGAAAGCATGCTCGATGATAATACTGACTCTGATCCTGATATTGATAATATAGATTCACATACCAACACATCTACAGATGAGGGGGATGCTCTGCCCGATGGCGAGGATGTCAGCCCTTACTTTTCAAAGATAGGAAAGCCTGAACAAAAGAAGAATGATAGTCCGAAGGATGACCTTATGGACAACATTTCTTCTATAGTTTCAAATGCCAAGGAAAAGGCCGGAGAGAGTATCCTTCATAAGAACGACGACAGCAAGGACAGGGGAGCGGATAAGAAGAGCGTCGTGGACAGTGATGAAGAAAAGCCTATCCTTGATGATGTCGATCTCGATAATGTCGATATGTCTGACACATCAGCAAAGGACGTAAACCTGATGGATGAATCAGGAGATGGAAGTGATCTCTCAGATATGCTATCAGGAGATGATGATCTCTCTGATATCGGGGATCTGCTGGATGCTGACGAAAATGGCACAGAGCTTCCTGAGAGCAGGGATTCCTTTGAGGAAAGCGCTGAGGCAAGAGCTGATGAGGCCGAGGAAGCAAAGTCTGCAGAGGAGTCAGCTGATGCCACACCTGAAGAGTCAGGCAAGGGTGGCTTTCTGTCAGGTCTTATAGCAAAAATCCGTGGTATTTTTTCAAAAAAAGATGATGACAGGCTGAGTACCGATGATCTGCTCAATGATCATTCTGATTCTCCTGAGGAGCTCGCAGATGAAAACGCCGAGATAATGGCTAATTTCTCTGATGAGGAAGCCAAGGCCAAGGCCAGGCCGGAAAAGAAGAAAAAGGAAAAGCCTGCAAAGGAGAAGAATAAAAAGGCTCCCAAGCCGCCAAAGCAGAAGAAGCCAAAGCCTGTAGACAATTCACCGGTGATACCTGGCAAGGTGATCAGAATCTTCATTTTTCTTGCGATTTCTATTTTTGCACTCGCATACATTGGTGTCACGCTGCTTCCGAAGAACCAGCGGAAGCAGACAGCGGAGGAGGAGTACACACAGCAGGATTATCTGGATTCATATATGTATTATGCTTCGATTGATAAGCCTGATGACGATGAGAAGGCCAGACTCACATCGTCCAGATATGCAGCCTCTATCACACTGAAGTACAACTCATACGAGAAGGCGATGGAACGTGGAGCATACGACTACGCACTCGATGCTCTGATCAGAGGCTATACTGAGTACGATCAGAACAAGAACAAGACGAATAAGCTTGACATAAAGAAGTATTACAACGATTATGGCACGAGGATCATAGATGCGCTTCATGATCAGTTCGGACTGTCAGAAAATGATGCGGCTTCTATCGCTTCAGAAAAGAGCAGATCAGGATATACAAAGCGTATTGATCGGGTGCTTGCAGAGAAAGGTCTTAGTGTATCTGCATGATTGCGATTATAGATTATGATGCAGGAAATATCAGGAGCGTAGAGAAGGCCTGCGTAGCGCTCGGAAGAGATGCGAGGGTGACATCAGATTCTCGGGAGATACTTTCGGCAGACCATGTGATCCTGCCTGGAGTAGGAGCCTTCGGGGACTGCATGGATCATCTCCATGAGCGACAGCTGATAACAGTGATACGCCAGGTGCAGGAGAAGGGCATACCTTTTCTCGGAATCTGTCTGGGGCTCCAGCTGTTATTTGAGGACAGTGAAGAAAGCCCTGGTGTGGACGGACTCGGGCTGCTGAAGGGACATATAGTAAGGTTTAACGAGTCAGAGAATCTGAAGGTTCCTCACATGGGCTGGAATCAGATTTCATTCCCGAAGCGGGGCAGACTGTTTAAGGATATTCCCGAGGGCTCGTATGTATATTTCGTTCATTCATATTATCTGAAGGCAGATGATCCGTCTATAGTCACAGCAGGATGCAGCTATGGAGTAGATTTCGATGCATCTGTTGAATGCGGCAATGTATTTGCGTGTCAGTTCCACCCGGAGAAGAGCGGGAGGATAGGACTGATGATACTGAAGAATTTCCTGGAGATATAATGCTTACAAAGAGAATCATACCCTGTCTGGATGTCAAGGATGGCAGGGTAGTAAAGGGTATTAATTTCGTTCATCTGACTGATGCAGGTGATCCGGTAGAAGCAGCAAAGGCCTATGACAAGGCTGGTGCTGATGAGCTGGTATTTCTTGATATTACGGCCTCAAGTGATCACAGGGATACAGTCGTTGATATGGTTGAGAAGGTAGCTTCTCAGGTATTTATCCCGTTTACCGTGGGTGGAGGCATCAGGACTGTCGATGATTTCCGTGAGATCCTCCGTGCAGGCGCAGATAAGATTTCAATCAATTCATCAGCAATAGAGAATCCGTCTCTTATAAGTGAAGCAGCAGAGAAGTTCGGGAATCAGTGTGTCGTTGTAGCGATAGACGCAAAGGAAATGATGGACGGCACCTGGCATGCATTCAAGTATGGCGGACGTGAGGATACAGGACTTGATGCAGTGAAATGGGCCAGAAGGGCTTACGAGTTGGGCGCAGGTGAGATACTTCTTACGAGCATGGACTGTGATGGCACAAAGGCAGGCTACGATATTCCTCTTACGAGAAGGATAGCAGATGCTGTTCCTATCCCTGTAATCGCTTCCGGCGGTGCAGGAAGGAAGGAGGATTTCTATGCTGCATTTGAAATGGGCCACGCCTCAGCAGCTCTTGCAGCATCACTGTTCCATTATCATGAGCTTGATATAATGGATCTGAAGAGATATCTTCGCGACAAAGGAATTCCGGTGAGAATATAATGGCAGCAATAGACGGTGACTGGCTTGTTCCACTGGAGAATGAGTTCAGGAAGCCTTATTACAGGAAGCTATACGAGACGATAAAGGGGGAATATCATAATTATGTGGTATATCCGCCTTCTGATAAGATTTTCAATGCGCTACATCTGACACCTCTCCATGATGTAAAGGTGGTTATCATTGGGCAGGATCCGTATCATGAGCCGGGACAGGCAAATGGCCTGGCCTTTTCAGTCGGACCGGATGTGGCAATACCTCCATCACTGCAGAATATCTATAAGGAGCTTCATGACGATCTCGGATGCTACATTCCTGACAATGGATGTCTGGAAAAATGGGCAGAGCAGGGAGTGCTTCTTCTGAATAATGTCCTGACGGTACGCGCCCACAAGGCATACAGTCATCAGAATATTGGTTGGGAGCAGTTTACGGATGCCGTATTCGATGCAGTAGAGGCAGAGGACAGGCCGATGGTATTTATGCTATGGGGTTCTCATGCACAGCAGAAGGCACCTCTGGTGAAGAATCCTAAGCATCTGGTGCTGAAGGCGCCGCACCCGAGCCCGCTTTCGGCATACCGTGGATTTTTCGGATGTAAGCATTTTTCACAGTGTAATGAATACCTGAAGGAAAACGGAATAGCCCCTATTGACTGGCAGATAGAAAACCGATATAATATTTAATAGAAAGTTTTGTTTTGGCAAAGGATGGCCAGAAAGGAGCTTTATATGAGTAATAGCTTTATATCGACTCTGTTTGGAGGCAGCGGTTCATCGAGCTGGATGAACGGACTGTATTCAAGCCTGTCAGAGTATAGCAGTATTTCAAGTGGTAATTATTATAAGCTGACGAAGCAGTATTTCAATGAATTCGGTTCATCTGCTACCAAGTCAGTGAAATCGACCTCAGGATATGATGTACTCGCTCATGTTTCAGGGCATGATGTACAGAAGACTGATTCGAGTAAGGATTCAGATTCGACTGGCAGTACGAAGTCAGCTTCACTTACGAAGTATGAGCAACAGTCACTTACGGATAATAAGACTGCAGCTACATCAGCATCTACTCTTACCTCATCGCTCAATGCACTGATGAATAAGAAGACGTATGAGACCAGCGATACGAATACGGCTGAGAATGTGAAGGATACAGTTTCAGCAGATGTACAGAGGTTTGCAAAGGATTATAACAGTCTCATAGATGCGAGCAAGAAGTCTACAGCGAGCGGCCTTGCTACGGCAACGAAGTATCTGATGAATACGACCTCGAGATACGAGAATGGTCTGAAGGGCATAGGTGTGAGCGTTGGCAGGGATGGTAAGCTTACAGTTGATACAGAGGCTCTGAAGAATGCAGATACAGATACAGTGAAGAATCTTTTCAGCGGTGGAAATAATTACGGCAGTGCCGCAGGGACTTATGTATCACTCGCACAGTATTATGCTAATTCAGCAGTATCTAATGGCACATATACATCATCAGGATATTACGCTTCATCAGGACAGTTTAGCTATACGACTACTGCCTGAATGGTTTAATGATTATACTGACGTGGCAGAGGGTCTGTTCCCTTTGTCACGTTTTATTTTTTTTGAAGAAAGTATGAAGAACTATGGCACACAGGATGAGAAGATGGGAGAAGCTTGACAATTCAGCAATGCTTTTTCCAGCGATAGCAACGGAGCGCATGACGAATACCTATAGGCTGTCCGTCATATTAAAGGAGAGGATAAGGGGAGACCTGCTCCAGGAGGCCCTGGAATTTGTACTGTCCAGATTCCCGGGATTCAGGCAGAGACTCCGCAAGGGGTTCTTCTGGTACTATCTTGAGGAAAATGATTATCCTGTTCCCAGGGTTCATGAAGAGGATACCTATCCATGCCGTTCCACAAGGACCAATGACAATAATAATTATCTGTTCAGAGTGACCTATTACGGCAGACGTATAAGCCTTGAGGTATTCCATGTACTTGCAGACGGCACGGGAGGCTTTGAATTCCTGAAGGAGCTTACATTCGCATACCTCAGACTCTCGCATGATGCCCTGATGGAGGCTCATAAGGGCAGCTTCTCTGCTGACACATCGATCAACAGGGATGACAGCTTTATAAGAAATTACAGAAAGGCATCCAGGTCAGCGTATGCTGTGAAGAGGGCTTTTCTTATAAAGGGCGAGAAGCTTCCGTATAAGGGCTTCGGTGTAGTGAATGCTCATCTGAGCGTCAGTGAGATAAAGAAGCTTGCGCATTCTCTTGATGTATCAATCAATGAGCTGTGTGTTGCACTCTTTATCTATGCTACATATAAGTCATACAGGCACGGAGTGTCAGAGAAGAGACCTATAAGAGTCGCTGTTCCTGTCAATCTGAGGCCATATTTCGATTCTAATACGACCAAGAATTTCTTCGTAATGGTCTCAGCAGAATTCATCCCGACCAAGGATGAATACAGCTTCGAAGAGATTGTAAGTATAACGAAGAGAAGTCTGAGAAAGCAGATCACAAAGGAAAATCTCGAATCCATTTTTTCATACAATGTATCAGGTCAGCAGATCCTGCTTGCACGCACGGTTCCGCTTGTATTCAAGAATGCAGGCTTAAGGGCTATTTATTCGCGAAGTGCTCTTGCAAATACGACTACTGTCACTAATATGGGTCAGATAAATGTTCCTGATGATTATGCAGCGTATATTGAGAGCTTCCAGTGCTTTCTGTCCTTTTCAAAGGGACAGGGTCTGAAGCTTGGGATAGCATCATTTAATGATGTACTGACACTTTCCTTTTCCACGGAATTCAGGGATACGACACTTATCATGGAGTATCTTCGGAAGCTGTCGCAGCTCGGGGTAAGCTCATGTATAGAGACGAATGGAGTATTTTATGAGTAAAAGATGCATGCACTGTGGTATTTCTGTTCTGGATAAGGATACAGAGGTATGTCCTCTGTGCGGCGGGGCGCTGTCGGAGCAGGCTTCTGATGATGAGGTAATGTATAACGGATATCCGGATATTGTAGCAAAGCGGAGAAAGACTATCTTTTTCCTGAGACTGCTCCTTTCGGTATGTGCAGGTGGAAGTGTGGTTGCTGCAGCGATAAATATAATAAACGGCGGTTTCCCGTGGTCGGTCATAGTAGTGGCATCGCTTATGTATATTTACATAGAGTTCAGTATGTTTTTCACACCGGATGTGGGGATCATAGCAAAGATTACTATTACGATCCTGCTGGCTGCACTTTTTGTAGTCGTGATCGATGTCACCTGCGGCTTTGGTAAATGGTCGCTTAATTACTGTCTGCCGGCGGCTCTGATTATTTTTAACATATTTATAATCATTCTTATGTTCGTAAATCACAGGAGATGGGAAAGCTACATGATACTGATCGTGCTTCCGATACTTCTTGGCATACTTCCACTTGTATTCATGCATTACGATCTTGTGACGCATCCGCTGCTTTCGGAGGTTGCCTTTATCTCATCCACCCTCTTGTTCCTCGTGGCGCTGATTATGGGAGGTGCAAATGCGCGTATGGAGCTGAAGAGACGGTTTCATTTCTGAGTTTGACAATAATGTGCCATTCTTTTATACTTTAGATATGGGAGACGAAAGGAAATTTATGAAGATTTTTTTCAGAAAGAAATTCACGGCACTCTTCACTGCGCTTATTATGGTGCTCTGTCTCATGCTGCCGGTTGATGCATCGGCGGCTCCGGTGATCCTCGGGCTTTCCAGTAGCGAAATAAAGGTAGGAGACAGCTTCAGTGTGAGTATTGCAGGGGCTTCCAGTTCAAATCTTTCACTTCATTATGACGGTACTATGGTGACGCTTACAGGCCAGGGAGGCGCTGCCCTCAATGGGAATACACTGACCATTTCAGCAAAGAGCGCTACCTTTACTTTTACAGCAAAGCAGGAGGGAAATGCCGGCTTTGTAGCTTCATCAGACCAGTACGAGAGGAGCTCCGCTGTGGTAAAAATAGCACAAGCCTCCGCTCAGACATCAGATAATACACAGGCAGCAACAGCGGATAATGATACAGAGGCTGCTGCTTCTGATAATCCGGATACGTCAGATGATTCACAGACAGAGGTCTCATCCCAATCAGCTAAAGACAGCGCTGATACTCATACATCCGAGGATTTGCAGGCTGATTCAGAGGATACCACAGTTACCCGGAAGCATGGTGTCTCATCACAGGATCTCACGTTCTCCCAGCTGATCACGGACCGCAGGATGATCATTGTGATCGCAGTTCTGCTGGCAGTTATCATAGTGCTTATTATCAGGCTCACCACTCTCCATTATGCCATGAGTGATGACTACGACGATGATGATATCGACTTCGATGAGGAAGAGAAAAGGATTGCAGAGAAGGAAGAGGAACAGCGGAAGCTGGTAGAGCATGTGACAGAAAAGAAGGAGAAGTCCGAAAAGCTGGAAAGGGCTGAGAAGACATCCGGACTGGATCTCGATGGTATTGATGTAGAGAAGCTTACGATGCCAAAGGCTCCGAAGAATCCGAACAAGAAGCTGAAGCTTGAGGATCTTAATGATCTCTGATTTTTACGAAAGAAGATATATGAAATATACAGAAAGCCTTCAGAAGGCCTATGATTACGCGATTAAGTTTTCAAAAAAGACAGGACAGTACACCGGTACGCAGCACATGCTGCTTGGAATCCTGCACTGTGCACCGAATCTGGCAAGTGAGATACTTACGGATTGTGGTGTGACTGAGAATCTGACAGGACAGATAATAGACGAGCTGTTGTCATTCACCCAGAATGTACCTGCAAAGGGAGAGGATACTACTACACCGAAGTTTCTGATAATGATGGACAATGCAGAGGCCATTGCCCAGATGTGCGGAATGGAGTCTGTCGGTACAGAGCATGTGATCCTTGCAATCCTTCGTATGCCGGACTGTGGAGCAGCAAGGATTCTTTCTACTACAAATGCAGATCTTGGCACTATTTTCAATAAGCTGCTTCAGGCGATGGGTGATGAGGGTGATGCATACAGGCGTCAGCTGTATGCCAGCCATCAGAACGGAGATGAGGGTGAATATCCGGCACTCGAGGAGTTTACGACAGACCTTACGACAATGGCGGAGGATGGTGCACTCGATCCGATCATCGGCAGAGAAAAGGAAATCCAGCGCCTTATAGAGATACTGAGCCGCAGGACGAAGAATAATCCATGCCTTATAGGCGAGCCCGGAGTAGGTAAGACAGCAATTGTCGAGGGTCTGGCAGAGCATATAGTATCAGGCATGGTTCCATCGACACTGATCGGAAAGAGGATACTCACACTGGATCTGTCAGGCATGGTTGCAGGTACGAAGTACAGAGGCGAGTTCGAGGAGAGGATAAAGAATGTTATAGATGAAGCAGTATCTGCCGGCAATGTTCTTCTTTTCATCGATGAGCTGCACATGATAATAGGTGCAGGCGGCTCTGAGGGTGCAATGGATGCAGCTAATATATTAAAGCCAGCCCTTGCCCGTGGTGAGCTGCAGATCATTGGAGCTACGACTATCAGTGAATACCGGAAGAGGATAGAAAAGGATGCAGCCCTGGAGCGCAGGTTCCTGTCTGTAATGGTAGAGGAGCCTACGGAGGAGCAGACGGTACAGATCCTCGAGGGTCTGAAGGATGTATATGAGGATCATCATCAGGTACAGATCACTGATGAGGCTATCGAGGCCTGTGTCTCTCTGTCGAAGAGATACATTCATGACAGATTTCTCCCTGACAAGGCAATCGATCTGCTCGATGAAAGCTGTGCGCGAAAACGTTTATACAATACTAAGGGAAATAGTAAAAATTATGAGCTGCGAAAGGAGAAAAACGAGCTTTCCGAGCAGCTTGAGGAGGCTCTGAAGAAGGGCGATTACAATGCAGCCGGACAGCTGCATCAGGAGCTTCTGAAGGATGAGAAGAAGATAGACCGTCAGGAGAAGCGGAGCACAAAGATTTCTCTAAGGGATATCCCGACTCTCACAGAGGATGATATTGCAGATATCGTATCAGACTGGACGCATATCCCGGTCGGCAATCTGAATGTAAAGGAGTCAAAGAGGCTTATCAATCTGGAGAAGACTCTCCATAAGAAGGTGATTGGTCAGGATGAAGCTGTCACAGCGGTTTCGAAGGCTGTGCGCCGTGGAAGAGCCGGACTGAAGTCACCGGACAGGCCTATCGGATCATTCCTCTTTGTCGGACCTACAGGCGTCGGAAAGACTCTTGTAGCAAAGACTCTCGCAGAAGAGGTATATGGAGATGACAAAGCTCTGATCAGGGTAGATATGTCAGAGTATATGGAAAAGGATGCGGTATCGAAATTTATAGGCTCACCACCGGGATATGTGGGCTACGAGGAGGGCGGCCAGCTCTCAGAAAAGATTCGCAGAAATCCGTACAGTGTTCTTCTTTTTGATGAGATAGAGAAGGCGCATCCGGATGTATTCAATATACTGCTACAGGTGCTTGATGAGGGGCGGCTCACTGATTCGCAGGGCAGACTGGTCGATTTCAGGAATACGATCATTATCATGACCTCCAATGCAGGAGCAAGGGATATCTCAGAGCACAAGAGTCTCGGATTCTCATCCGGTGAGGACAGTAAGAGTGACTACGAGGCGATGAAGGATAAGGTAAATGAGGAGCTGAAACGTACCTTCAGACCCGAGTTCCTGAACCGTATAGATGATGTGATCTGCTTCAGAATGCTTGACAAGAATGATCTCTCAGAGATCGCTACTCTGCTGATAGATGAGGTCTGCGACAGACTGAAGACAAATACCGGTATCACAGCCCATGCTACTGTAGCGGCGAAGAAGTATATAGTGGATAAGGCTTATGATCCAAAATACGGAGCAAGACCTCTGAGGAGACAGATTCAGTCAGATATTGAGGATCCTGTCTCTGATAAGATCATTTCCGGTGAGATAAAGTCAGGAGATAAGGTGACTATTTCGGCAAAAAATGGTACAATTACATTCAGTACCAGGAGTAATACAAAGGCTTCAGCAAAAGGAGAAAAAAATGGCAAAAGATCTGATACTCAGTGAAAAAGACGGTACACTGACATTCGGCGATTACACGCTTGAAGAGAAGACAAAGGTAAAGGATTTCAAGTACAAGGGAGATCTGCTTTATGTAAAGAGCTACAAGACTACTACCAAGCTTGAGAAGAATGACCTTTTCGTGTATGAATCCGAACCTGGGACGAGAGTGTCACACATGAAGTATGATGACAACTCTGTAAGCTTCAGAGTAGAGGGCAATGCAAATACAGATATTACCGTAGGTCTTGAACCAGAGACGGAGTATCAGGTATCTGCGGCCGGTGAGGATTACGGTGTCATGAAGACCAATCTTGGAGGTAAGATCACACTGAGCATTGACCTCACAGATGGCAAGCCGGCTGAAGTATCTATCAAGAAGGATTAATTTTATATGGCAAAAAAAGAGACGAGTGTATTTTTCTGCTCGAACTGCGGTTATGAGTCGCCCAGGTGGGTCGGACAGTGTCCGGCCTGCCATGAATGGAATACCATGACCGAGGTTCGTTCAGAGAAGAAAAACAGTTCTCTGACTAAGGAGGTTTCCGATGCCCGCCCTATGGCGCTGTCGGAAATCTCTTCTTTTTCAGAGAAAAGAATATCTACAGACATGGCCGAGCTTGACAGGGTTCTTGGTGGAGGCATTGTAGAGGGATCGCTGATCCTTATAGGAGGAGATCCCGGTATAGGCAAGTCTACACTGCTGCTGCAGGTTGCAAGGAATCTGTCATCTGATGGAAAACAGATAATTTATGTATCCGGAGAGGAATCTGCACATCAGATCAGTATGCGTGCAAAGAGGATCGGTGAATTTTCTGACAATATGCGGGTGCTTACTGAGACTGATCTCGATGTGATCGTAGAGGTGCTCAGACGTGAAAAGCCCGCAGTAGCCGTAATTGACTCTATTCAGACAATGGTAAATGATGAGAGTACGGGCGGAGCGGGTAGTATTTCCCAGGTCAGGGCATCCACATCAAAGCTTATGAAGCTTGCCAAGACTGAGAATATAGCTATATTTATCGTGGGCCATGTGACAAAAGAAGGGACTGTAGCCGGGCCGCGTGTGCTGGAGCATATGGTGGATACTGTCCTGTATTTCGAGGGTGACAGACATGCTTCATACAGGATCATCAGGGCAGTAAAGAACAGATTCGGAAGTACCGATGAGATCGGCGTATTCGAGATGAAGAGTACTGGTCTGGCTGAGGTGGCAAATCCTTCCGAATTCATGCTTGAAGGAAGACCGGTTGGCAGCTCAGGATCTGTCATCACCTGTACGATCGAGGGGACAAGGCCTATTCTATTTGAGATACAGGCGCTTACCACCAGAAGCAGCTTCGGAATGCCGAGACGGACGGCAGTGGGATATGATTACAACAGAGTAAATCTCATAATGGCTGTCATCGAGAAGCGCATGGGACTTACTATGGGTGATTATGATGCCTATGTAAATATAGCCGGAGGCATTAGGATCAGTGAGCCATCTGTGGATCTGGGACTAGTCACAGCACTTGTATCGAGCTTCAAGAACAGACCTGTGTCAGATGATGTGATGGCCTTTGGCGAGGTAGGACTGTCAGGTGAGGTACGTTCTGTGAGTATGCCAGGGAAAAGGATAAACGAGGCAGTCAAGATGGGCGTAAAGACCATTGTATTACCGGAATCATGTCTGTCCTCGGTTGAAGAAATTCCAGCCGGAGTAGAACTGATCGGAGTAAAGGGCATAAGAGAGGCCTGTGATAAAGTTATTTGAATTGTCTGTAAATGATGAAAAATTGCTACATTTGTACAACTTCGAACAATTTCGTAAAAAGTCCTTGACTTATGTGATTTACGGTGATAATATATCACTTGTCGCCGCGAGAGAGACAGACACAGAGCTCTCCCAGAGGCACAGGAACATTGACAACTGAACAGTGAAACAACCTTGAAAGATTTCTAAGAGAAATAAT
>SAMEA3663054__coassemble_457_pt1 | contig 121527 bp, 118 predicted proteins | sample SAMEA3663054__metabat2_high_PE_006 | metagenome-assembled genome bin SAMEA3663054 (sample SAMEA3663054) | pig gut metagenome | biome: pig gut; feature: pig-associated habitat; material: faeces | place: France | collected 2012 | reverse complement strand
CTCCGGCATACCATGCAGCACGGTGATTTTTACCGTATGAGCGATGAGGACAATTCAGTCAAGTGGGTCGTGACATCGAAGGATGGGGCGCAGGCTGTGGGAATGGTCCTTATGAAGGAGATCAAGCCAGGTATCAGATATGAGAATCTGAAGTTCAGGGGACTTGATCCTGATGCGAGGTACCATGTTTACAATCTGCCAATGGATATAGATGTCAGAACCTTCGGATCGATGATCAATCAGATGGCTCCGGTTCATATAAAGCCGGGCTCCGTAATGGAGAGTGCAGTGGCTCATTTTGTAAAAATGCATTGCGAGATTCTCGAAGAAAATGTATCGGGAGGACTGCTGATGAATGCGGGAATCAACCTGCCTCCGGCATTTACAGGAACCGGCTATAATGAGCATACCCGCGTGATGTGCGACTATTCATCGAGACTCTACATCGTCGAGAAAATAGAAGAGAAACTGTTGACAGACTCATCCCTGTCATGATATAAGTTAAGAAGTTTCTGAATCTCTGCCTCTTTTCTGTCTGGAGGCAAAATGAATAATACAATTGAATATGATACTTTTAAGACACGTCTGATGAATACTCTTGATACGGAGTTCGGAGATGGGATCAGCATCAGCCCGAGAGGGATCAGAGGACACAATGGCGCGACTCTTGATGCTTATTCGATCAGCATTCCGGGAAGAAATCTTTCGCCGGTATTCTATCCTTCATACTTCTATGAGAAGTACAGAAGCGGGATGTCATTCATTGAGATTATTGAGAATATCAAGGATTCTGTCCGCTATTCAAATGGTGATGTTGTGGATGAGGATGACATCAGAAGGTACGAATACGCGAAGAGCCACATCATTCCGAAGCTGGTGAACCGTGACAGAAATGAAGACTGGATTGCGAGTGTACCGCATCAGTCATTTCTGGATGTAGAGATGGTTTTTATCTATGTGATACGATCTGAGGGGGATGAGATCGTTTCATTTACGGTAAGCGAGGATATGCTCAGAGAATGGAGGATAGATAAGGATCAGCTTATGAAGGACTCTGTCACTACGGCTAAGAGGCTTTTTCCTCTGAGTATAGAAAGCATTGAGAATGTACTGGGGCTTTCGGATAGTGACTTTTACCAGACCTTCTATGTGATGTCGAACAACAGGAGACAATATGGCGCGAGCACGATGCTGTATGATCATGTACTGTCTGACTTTGCAGATCGTATAGGATGCAGCTTCCATATAATTCCGTCTTCGATTCATGAGGTGCTTCTGGTTCCTGACAGTCTGTGCATTCCGGCTGATGAGCTGCATGACATGCTTATGGATGTGAATTCATCAATAGTCCGGGATGACGAGATCCTGTCGGACCGGATCTACTATTATGACCGTGACACGGACACACTTTCCATCAGATCGTGACACACAGATTCTTTTTTCTTATTTCAGATTTTATCAGAGAGCGGGAAACCGCTCTTTATTTTTTTGCTGAATTACGCTATAGTATATAAAGATTTTGCAAAAAAGGAGATTCAAATGAGCGTTTACATTATTGATTATGCATCTGTTGGTGAAAAGGGACTTAAGGAGATCCAGAGCAATGCCGGAAGTGATGCGGTGTTCTTTATCTATTCTGCTGAAGAAGGTAAGAATCCTGTAGAGGTGCAGAAGAATAACGAGAAGAAGGATCCTGTGAATCCGGTAAAGGTATCGATGGATGTGCTGAATAAGGCAAGAGCAGCATTTGCAAAAGAACCTGCAGAGCAGGCAGCCCCGGCAAAGACGCAGAAGAAGCAGGAGACAAAGAAGCAGGAATCGGCTAAGAAGACAGAAGCTTCAAAAAAACAGGAACCTGCAAAGAAACAGGAGAGTAAGAGCCCTGAACTGCAGGGACACGCTGATCTCTCTGAGTCCCTCAAGAAGAAAATAAGGGCTGCTGTCAAGCCAGTTGGTCTCAGAACTGTTCAGTATGCACGTCTGTACAAGGTCTTTGCGGAATCACCTGACAAGAATGAGTATAATATCGCTCTTCAGAGAAGCTTCAGGGTCCAGAAGAAGGCAAATGATATTTACAAGCTGACGAGATCGCTTTTTGAAGAGACTAAGGGCAACTGAGTTAGCTATACCTTGCTACATATATGATAAATTGTATAGGTGAATTAATCTTCAGCTTTACAGATTTTTTTCAGTAATTTATAATTTTCACGAAACCTATAAACTCTTTATATTATTGGAGGAACTATCAAAATGGCTGGAAACACAGCAACAAAGCAGAGCGGCGGCGCTCTGGAGAAAATGTTCCACATGAAGGAAATTGGAACAAACACAAAGACCGAGGTCATGGCTGGTTTTACTACATTCATGACGATGGCCTACATACTCGCGGTTAATCCAAGTATCCTGTCTAATGCAGGAATGGATCCGACAGCAATCCTTATTGCGACCTGTCTGGCATCCTGTTTCGGTACATTGTGTATGGCATTCATGGCGAATTATCCATTCGCACTTGCACCGGGCATGGGACTCAATGCATTCTTTGCATTTACAGTCTGTGGAAACATGGGGTACAGCTGGCAGGTAGCTCTTGCAGCAGTATTTATCGAAGGTATTATCTTCATTATCCTTTCACTTACTAATGTCCGTGAGGCAATTTTCAATGCTATTCCAGCCACACTGAAGAAAGGTGTTTCTGCTGGTATCGGACTTTTCGTAGCTTTCATCGGACTTCAGGATGGTAAGCTCATTGCCAATTCAGATTCAACTTATGTCACATATGTAGACTTCAGAGCCAACTGGCATCAGGCTGGTTCATTTGCACTTCTTGCACTGATCGGTCTTATGATCATCTCAATCCTTTATATCAAAGGAATCACTGGTGCAGTTCTTATCGGAATCATTGCTACCTGGGTACTTGGAATGATCTTCCAGGCTGCCGGCATTTATGTACCGGATCCGAAGAATGGATTCTATTCAGTCCTTCCTACAGGTGTTTTCACTGATTTCTCCAAGTTCGGTAATACATTCGGACAGTGCTTCAAGGGATTTGCTACAATGAATGACAAGGGCGTGTTCAATTTCATCGTTGTAGTTTTCTCATTCCTGTTTGTAGATATCTTCGATACTATCGGAACTCTTGTAGGATGTTCTGAAAAGGCCGGATTCCTGGACAAGGATGGCAAGCTTCCTCACATCAAGGGTGCCCTGATGGCTGATGCATGTGCTACATCAGTTGGTGCTGTATTTGGTACTTCAACAACTACTACATTCGTAGAGTCAGCTTCTGGAGTTGGTGCAGGCGGACGTACCGGACTTACTTCTGTAGTTACAGGACTTATGTTCCTGATCGCTATGTTCTTCTCACCGGTCTTTACAGCTATTCCGGGATTTGCTACTTCACCGGCTCTTGTATTCGTAGGATTTTTGATGCTTTCATCTATAGTCAAGATCGACTTCAATGATTATCGTGAAGCTATTCCTGCATATCTCGCAGTTGTTGCAATGCCATTGTTCTACAGCATTTCAGAGGGTATCTCAATCGGTATCATTTCTTATGTCATCATCAACACAGTTTGCAACTGCTTCATGAAGGAGAAGAAGAAGGTTACGGTCCTGATGTACATTCTGGCCGTGCTCTTCGTGTTGAAGTACATCTTTATACCTAGGTAACTGATGTGGGGGCGCTGAGGCGCCCCACTAGAGTACAGGAGGTAAAATTGAAACTAGTTTCACTTGAAAAAGAACTGGCTGGGAATGAATATCCGGGCCGCGGAATAGTAGTTGGAAAATCAGCCGATGGAAAATATGCGGTGACAGCTTATTTCATCATGGGGCGGTCATCGAATTCGAGAAACCGTATCTTCGTGGAATCCGAGGATGAAGGTATCAGGACCTGTGCCTTCGACCCGAGCAAGCTCGAGGATCCGTCTCTTATCATCTATGCACCGGTCAGGGTGACAGGAAATGATACGATCGTGACGAACGGCGATCAGACCGATACTGTATTCGAGGGCCTGAACAAGGGACTTACGTTTGAGCAGTCACTCAGGAGCCGTGAAGCAGAGCCTGATGAGCCAAACTACACTCCACGTATTTCAGCAGATCTTCATATCGAGAATGGCGAATACTCGTATCAGATGTCCATCCTTAAGAGTGATCTGATGGATCCGTCATGCACGGACAGATACACATTCTCTTATGATAAGCCAAAGGCTGGTGAGGGTCGTTTCATTCATACATACATGGGTGATGGCAACCCATTACCTTCATATGAAGGTGAGCCGACACCTGTAGAGATCCGTGGCGATATTGATGAGTTTACAGATCTTGTATGGAACAATCTGAATGAAGACAATAAAGTGTCTCTGTTTGTACGTTTCATTGATATAGAAACGAAGAGATATGAGATGCGTATAGTTAATAAAAATAAATAAGAAAGGCTTATCATGAAAGAATTTCAGTTAAAATACGGCTGTAACCCGAATCAGAAGCCATCACGAATCTACATGGAAGATGGCTCAGACCTTCCGGTAACTGTGCTTAATGGCAGACCGGGATATATCAATTTTCTTGATGCCCTGAATGGCTGGCAGCTTGTATCAGAGATGAAGAAGGCTACAGGACTTGCAAGCGCTACTTCATTCAAGCATGTATCGCCTGCCGGAGCTGCTACAGGACTTCCGCTCTCCGATGTCGAGAGAAAGATATACTGGGTCGATGACATGGATATGGAGTTCTCTCCACTTGCAAATGCTTATGCAAGAGCGAGAGGCGCTGACCGTATGTCTTCATTCGGCGATTTCATCGCACTTTCAGATGTCTGTGATGTTCCTACTGCAAAGATCATCAAGCGTGAGGTATCAGATGGTGTGATCGCACCTGGATATGAGCCTGAGGCTCTCGAGATCCTGAAGCAGAAGAAAAGGGGCAACTATAATGTGATCCAGATTGATGAGAATTATATGCCTGCTGCCATCGAGAAGAAGCAGGTGTTCGGTGTCACATTTGAGCAGGGAAGAAATGAGCTTCATATCGGACCTGATTTCTTCGACAATATCGTGACAAAGAATAAGGATCTTCCTGATTCTGCTAAGAGAGACCTTGCAATCTCGATGATCACTCTTAAGTACACACAGAGTAATTCAGTCTGCTACGTAAAGAATGGTCAGGCTATAGGTATCGGAGCAGGACAGCAGTCACGTATCCACTGCACCAGACTTGCAGGAAGTAAGGCAGATAACTGGTGGCTTCGCCAGTGCCCGAAGGTTCTTGAGCTTCCTTTCAAGGACGATGTGCACAGAGCTGACAGGGACAATGCAATCGACCTCTACATCGGAGATGAGTATGAGGATCTGCTCGCAGAAGGTTCGTGGCAGAATGTGTTCACTAAGAAGCCTGATGTGTTTACGAAGGAAGAGAAGAGAGCATGGCTCGACAAGAATACGGACGTGGCTCTTGGTTCTGATGCATTCTTCCCATTCGGAGACAATATCGAGAGAGCTCACAAGAGCGGCGTGAAGTACGTTGCAGAGCCAGGCGGCTCGATTCGTGATGACAATGTCATTGATGTCTGCGATAAGTACGACATGGTGATGTCATTTACAGGAATCAGACTATTCCATCACTGATATGAAGATTACAATAGCCTGTGTTGGCAAAATAAAAGAAAAATTTTTCAGAGAGGCACTTGCTGAATACAGCAAGCGCCTTTCACGTTATGCGAAGATTGATATCGTGGAAGTAAAGGATGAGAAGACACCTGAGAATGCATCTGATGCAGAAGAGAGAAAGATAAAGGAGACAGAAGGGAAGCGGCTTCTTGATAAGATACCGGATTGTGCATATGTCATTGCCCTTGCAATCCAGGGAGAGATGCTGACATCAGAGAAACTTGCGGCCAGGATTGAGAGACTGGGCCTTTTGGGAAAGAGCCATATAGTATTTGTGATCGGCGGTTCCCTAGGGCTGTCAGATGAGGTGATGAAGAGAGCAGACTATGCACTGTCTTTCTCAAGGATGACCTTCCCCCACCAACTGATGAGAGTGATACTCTTAGAGCAGATCTACAGGTCGTACCGGATCATAAGTCATGAGCCGTATCATAAGTGAACCTCTGGTAAGCGATATATGTCGGGAAGATCCAAAAGACGTGCTGATAATGAAAGCTTAATAGAAAATTATTATCCTGGTATTGTTCTCAGAATAAAAATGCGTTACAATAGCACCCATGACCGCAGAAGAAAAGTATATCAATTTAAAAGATTACCTTCGTTCACTTGGCTCGGTGGCTGTAGCCTTTTCAGGCGGAGTGGACTCTACATTTTTACTCAGGACCGCACATGATGTACTTGGAGACAGGTGCATTGCTGTGACAGCGAGGTCCGCTTCTTTCCCGAAGAGGGAACTGCATGAGGCAGAGAATTTCTGTAAGAAGGATGGCATCAGACATTTCGAGTTGGATTCTGAGGAACTGAAGATTCCGGGATTTTCTCACAACCCGACGAACAGATGCTATCTGTGCAAGCATGAGCTTTTTACAGAGATTCTTGAACTCGCAAAGGAGAATGGAATCGAAGCTGTCGCCGAGGGCTCCAATATGGATGACAACGGTGATTACAGACCGGGACTTCAGGCGGTGGCCGAGCTTGGAATCAGGAGCCCGCTGAGACATACAGAATTGTATAAGAATGAGATAAGAGAACTGTCGAAGGAGCTTGGCCTTCCTACCTGGAACAAGCAGAGCTTCGCGTGTCTGTCATCGCGATTCGTATATGGCGAGGAGATTACTGCTCCGAAGCTTTCAATGGTTGAGAAGGCAGAGCAGCTCCTTCTTGATCTCGGATTTCATCAGGTGAGGGTCAGAATTCATGGAGATAATCTGGCAAGGATTGAGGTCGATGAGAATGACCTGGACAAGGTTTTGAAATACAGGAGAAAGATCACAGATGACTTCAAGTCATATGGATTCACCTATGTGACAATGGATCTGACCGGTTACAGGACCGGCAGCATGAATGAGACGATGCACTAGATGAATCTGAAAAGGAGAACGTATAATGGCAGCCGTTAAGGAAAAGATATGCGGCATGGCAGTCGCAGAAGGACAGGTGACTGAGGCAGATGCACTGTCACAGGCAGACAGCAGAGACAGGCAGATAGTAAAGACAAGTATTGTAGGAATCCTGGCGAATGTATTTCTTGCAGTATTTAAGGCTGTAATTGGAACGATATCAGGATCTATCGCAATCACCCTTGATGCGGTGAATAATCTTTCAGATGCAGCAAGCTCAGTCATCACGATTGTAGGAACAAAGCTTGCCGGTAAGCCTGCGGACAAGAAGCATCCATTCGGCTATGGACGAATAGAATACCTGAGTGCAATGATCATTTCAGTCATCGTTCTATATGCAGGTGTCACATCGCTTAAGGAATCAGTCACGAAGATTATTCATCCTGAGGCAGCAAATTACACGACTATTGCTCTTGTGATAGTGGCGGCAGCAGTTCTTGTAAAGATTCTTCTCGGCAGATATGTGGAAAGCATGGGCCATAGGGTGAATTCTGACTCGCTGGTAGCTTCAGGAAAGGATGCTACTCTTGACTCAATTATTTCAGCATCTACCCTTGTAGCAGCAGTCATCTATATCATTACAAACGTATCTCTTGAGTCGTGGCTTGCTGCCATTATCTCAGTTGTCATCATCAAGTCGGGTATCGATATGCTGCGTGAGACGATTTCAGAAATCCTTGGTGAGCGTGCAGACAAGGATCTCGCGAGAGATATTAAGAAGACCGTCATGAAGTATCCGGGAGTGAGTGGAGTATATGACCTGGTGCTCAATAACTATGGCCCGGACGCATATAATGGCTCACTTCATATCGAGGTACCTGACACATATTCAGCATCTCAGATAGATGAGCTTACGAGAAAAATAACATTAGGTGTATATCTGAAGCATCAGGTGATCCTCACGGCAATCAGCGTGTATTCACTGAATACGAAGGACCCGCATATAGTAGAGGTCAGGAAAAATGTTTTGTCAATCGCGAATAAGGATCCCTACATTCTTCAGATGCACGGCTTCTACCTGAATGAAGAAGAGAAGACAATACGCTTCGATCTCGTGGTTAGCTTCGATGCGCCTGACAGGAATATCGCGTTTCAAAATGTGATTGACAGGATAAAAGAAGCGTATCCGGGATATCAGATCAATGCAGTAATGGATACTGACTTTGCGGAAAGCTGACGCAATGAAAAAAGACTGGTGAAAAAATATGTAAAGATGCGGCCGAAAATATATCATAAATCTGATATTTTTGGTATGAATAATAGTATATTTTCTGATTCCGAAATAGGATAATAGCATTAGTAAGTTAAACTGATATATGAAAGGAATCAGGAAATATGAGATACGGATCATTTGATGAAAAGAACAGGGAGTATGTGATAGACAGACCGGACACACCCAAGCCCTGGGCGAACTACCTCGGATCACCGGAGTACGGTGCCATCATATCGAATAACGCAGGTGGATACTCTTTCGTAAAGAGCGGTGCAAACGGTAGGATCATCAGATATATCTTCAATGGGCAGGACAAGCCTGGCAGATATATCTACATCAGGGACAATGAGAGCAAGGACTACTGGTCAGCATCATGGCAGCCAGTGGGCAAGAATCTGAGTGAGTATAAGAGCATCTGCCGTCACGGAACTGGCTACACAGTATTCGAATCAGACTACAGCGGGATTCATTCGGAGGCCCTGTACTATGTCCCAGAGGGCAAGGCATACGAGGTATGGAGACTTAAGGTAAAGAATACTTCAGATGCCACGAGAAAGCTTACCCTGACAGGCTACGCAGAATTCACGAATCATGATAATTACGAGCAGGACAGCGTAAATCTCCAGTATTCACAGTTCATCACGAGCACTGAGTTCAGAGACAACCGGGTGATGCAGAAGCTTCATGGCAATCTTGATGCCGAGACAGCAAAGGGTGATGAGGTAGACGGCAAGCTGGTTACAGAGAGATTCTTCGGACTTGCAGGTGGAGAAGTATCCTCATACAGTGGAGACAGGGATTCGTTCATAGGCAATTACCACGGATACAATAATCCGGTCGGGGTTGAGAACGGCGACCTTGGCAATGCTGATGCATACAATGGCTATTGCTGCGGAGCAGTTTCTACAGTAGTAGAATTAAAGCCGGGCGAGGAGAAGACAGTAGCCTTCATCCTGGGTGAGCATGATGATAAGGCTGCAGCGGATATAATCGCTTCTTACAGGGATGCTTGTGCTGTTACTGATAAGGAATGGAATGAGATAAAGACAATCTGGGGTGACAGGTTCAGAGCCTTCCAGGTGAAGACTCCTTCAGAGGAGTTCAATACGATGATAAATACCTGGAACGCATACAACTGCTACATGACCTGCATCTGGTCACGTGCAGCGTCATTCGTATATTGCGGACTCAGAAATGGTTACGGCTACAGAGATACGGTACAGGATATCCAGGGAATCATTCATCTGAATCCTGAGCTTGCTCTTGAGAAGATCCGCTTCATGCTGACTGCTCAGGTAGATAACGGCGGCGGACTTCCTCTCGTGAAGTTCACTCACAATCCGGGACATGAGGATACACCTGATGACCAGTCATACGTGCAGGAGACAGGACATCCGGCATACAGGGCAGATGATGCACTCTGGCTTTTCCCGACTATTTATAAGTATATTGCAGAGACTGGAAATGTCGATTTCCTGAAGGAGGTACTTCCTTTTGCAAATAAGGACGGAGCAACCGTTTACGAGCATCTGAAGAGAGCCATAGACTTCTCGCTGAATCATCTGGGAAAGCATGGACTTCCGGCAGGACTCTATGCAGACTGGAATGACTGCCTGAGACTCGGAGCAGATGGAGAGTCGGCATTCGTTGCGCTCCAGTTCTATTATGCACTCGGAATCCTGAAGGTATTCGCAGCATACGAGAATGATACAGCTTATGTGGATTTCCTGGAAGAAAAGGAGGATGAGTACAGACAGAAGATAAATGACCTGCTCTGGGATGAGGACAGGTTTATCAGAGGATATACAGAAAAGGGTGAAACTGTCGGAAACAGGGATGCCGTGGAAGCATCAATGTGGCTCAATCCACAATCATGGGCTGTGATCAGTGGCCTGGCAACAGATGATCAGGCAGAGAAGGCTCTCACGAATGTTCATGAGAAGCTTGATACCCCGTATGGTGTAATACTTATGGATCCGCCTTATCATGAGCATGCCTTTGATGGAGCGCTTGCAGTCATTTACAATAAGGGAACAAAGGAGAACTCAGGAGTGTTCTCCCAGACTCAGGGCTGGCTCATCCTTGCAGAGGCACTCCGTGGACATGGTGACAGGGCATTCGAGTACTGGTATGAAAATGCACCATCAGCACAGAATGATAAGGCAGAGATCAGAAAGCTCGAGCCATACTGCTATGGTCAGTTCACCGAAGGAAAGGCTTCTCCTCATGCAGGAGAAAGCCATGTACACTGGCTCACGGGTACAGCTTCTACAATGATGGTCGGATGTGTCGAGGGAATCCTTGGTATCAGACCTGACATCGGTGGAATCAGAATCGCTCCATCTGTTCCGAAGGACTGGGATCATTTCGAGATCGACAAGGACTTCCGTGGAAAGCATCTGCATATCACAGTAGAGAATCCGAACCATGCAGAGTCAGGATATAAGGAGCTGACGCTCAATGGAAGGTCACTCGAAGGTAATTACATCGATGCAGCACTTCTCGCAGAAGGAAATAATGAGATAGTTCTTCAGATGTCATAACCATGACTGGGAATCATCGACATTCCACTCTGATCTGCCATATTTCTCACGGTATTTGAGCGGAGTGGTGCCGATGACCTTCCTGAAGGTCTGGATGAAATGGCTCTGTGACGAAAATGACAGGCGGTTTGCTATATCGACCATTGAATACGGGCTGTACTTCAGCAGATTGGCAGCTGTTTCGATTTTTTTCTGGCGGACGTATTCACTTACTGATACACCGACCTCCTTCCTGAATAGTCGTGACAGATATCCGGTAGATATCCCTACATTATCTGCCACCTCTTCAACAGATATGGGGTCGTTACGATGGATGTAGATATAGTTCAGTGCATTCTGAATAGGCATTGATACACGAAGGCTGTCATTAGTCATTCGCATCTTCGTAGCGAAGTCAATGACCATCGTATCATGAAGCTGTTCGACCTCGGAGGTGGTCGTAAGGTTATCGAGCTGCTGGATATAGTAGTCACTCAGGCGGAAGCCCTGCTCCTCGATCATTCCGGATCTGATGCAGGCACGGGATACAAGGGCACAGGTAATCACAAAGTGATACTTGAGATTTTTGACCGGATCATGAGACAGCTGACCTACACCTTCAGGTTCTGAGAACCTGCGGGCTTCGCAGTTCTTTTTCACGGCCTCGATATTGCCATGAGATACGGCTTCAAGAAAAGCAGACTCTTCGGATGCAGCGCGATGCTTTTCTTCATCATTATCCTGTTTTATTTCGAAGTGCTCAAATTTTTTTTCCATATATGGATTATAGCATAATAGGAGGAAATCAACTATGGACGGAATACATTTTACAGATCAGGATGGTACCTTTGAACTTGAGAGACCGGAGGACTATAGCTATCTGTATTTCCCACTGGCTGGGGAAAAGGGCCTGAAGAGCAGTATGGCTCCGAATCTCGGTGGTGATTCGAAGCTTGATCAGACTTCATTTCTGCTGGAGCCGGTGAGCTCTGAGAACCTGCACAACAACAGAAGCACCAGGAATTTCTGGGTGAAGTTTGGCGATGGGCAGGCCTGGTCGGCGGCCGGAAGCTCTGCAGAGGCAGAAAATGACAGGTTTACTGAGGCTCAGGATGATTCTAAGATCACGGCAGGCTTCATGTGGCAGACTATGGAGCGTTCCTCGAGGAAGTATGGGCTGAAGTCTCAGATCACCTCCTTTGTGCCGGATGATCTGAATGCAGAGGTCATGTATGTGAAAATAAAGAATACCTCAGATGGTCCCCTTGATTTTACTCCTGTAGCAGCAGTTCCTATATATGGAAGAAGCGCTGATAATATCCGTGATCACAGGAATGTGACTTCGATGCTTCACAGGATCAGTACTGAGGAGTATGGCGTAGTCGTGACACCTACGATGTCATTTGATGAGAGAGGACACAAGAAGAATCATACATCATATTTTGTTGCCGGAGTCACTGGTGATGGAAAGGCACCGACAGAGTTTTTCCCGACAGTAGATATCTACCTGGGAGAGGGCGGAACCTATACTCATCCAGGAGCAATATACAGAGATCTGCAGGGTGTGGTGTCCGGTCAGGGCTTTGCCGGAAAGGAAGCAGTTGGCGCATTTGCATTTGAAAGGGTGACCCTTGCACCGGGAGAAGAAACAGACTTTACTATTCTCCTCGGAATTACCCCGGAGGGAGAGGACCTTGCGCCGCTTATCGACAGATTCAGCAATGGCATGAAGACAAGAGTCGAGTTTCAGCTGGTGCAGGACTACTGGAAGAAGAAGGTGAATATAGGCTATCACACGGGTGATAAATCCTTTGATGAGCTCATGAAATGGGTGACATTCCAGCCGTTTCTGAGGAGAATCTTCGGATGCTCGTTTCTTCCTCATCATGATTATGGAAGAGGTGGAAGAGGCTGGAGAGACCTGTGGCAGGATTCCCTGTCGCTTCTGATGATGAATCCGAAGGAGGTACGGGATGATCTGGTAAGCTATTTCGGAGGCGTACGCATTGATGGAACCAATGCGACTATCATAGGAGACAATCCTGGCGAGTTCAAGGCAGACCGTAACGGAATCGCCCGTGTGTGGATGGATCATGGCATGTGGCCCTTCCTTACAATCGAGCTGTATCTGAATCAGACCGGTGACTTCTCTATTCTTAGTGAAAAGGTTCCGTATTTCCAGGATCGTGAGATTTTCCGCGGAACCGAGAAGGATAATGAATGGAAGGAAGAGAACGGAACCCTGCTTGTGGATAAGTATGGAAATATCGTTGAAGGCACAGTGCTTGAGCACATCCTGATCGAGAATCTGACTGCGTTCTATGAAGTGGGTCAGCACAATATCATTCGTCTGCGTGGAGCAGACTGGAATGATGCGCTGGACATGGCAGATGAGAATGGTGAGAGTGTTGCATTTACCTTTGCATACGCAGGCAATCTAAAGCGACTGTCGAAGCTTTGCAGATATCTGTCAGAAAAGGAAGGCATTTATACAATTTCGATACCACGGGCACTCACTACACTTCTTGATACAGGAGCAGAGAAGTATGAGTCTGTTGAGAGCAAGACAGGTATTCTTAAGACATATCTGTCGTATGTACAGCCGTATATAAGCGATGAGAGGACTGATGTGTCTCTTGATCATCTTGCTTGTAGCCTTGAAGAAAAGGCTGACTGGCTTATGAATTTCCTGAGAAGGCAGGAGTGGATAAGGACAGATTCAGACTCATGGTTCAACAGCTACTATGATAATTCAGGCCGTCGTGTCGAGGGTGTGCAGGAGGATGGAAGCGTCAGGATGATGCTTACAGGACAGGTATTTGCGATAATGAGCGGTACTGCAAGTGATGAGCAGGTAGCTGACATTGTAAGGGCTTGTGATGACTATCTGTATAGAAAAGAGATCGGCGGATACCGCCTGAATACAGACTTCCATGAGCTTAAGATGGATCTGGGCAGGATGTTCGGATTCGCCTATGGAGAAAAAGAGAACGGAGCCGTTTTCTCACACATGACTGTTATGTTTGCAAATGCACTCTATGGCAGAGGTTTTGCTAAGGAAGGCTGGAAGGCAATAAAGACTCTTACAGATGCTGCCATGAACTTTGAGAAGAGCCGCATCTATCCGGGAGTTCCAGAATACTTCAGCTCTGATGGCAGAGGAATGTACAATTACCTGACCGGTGCTGCCAGCTGGCTTATGATGACTGTTGTGCAGGAGATGTATGGTATAAAGGGTGTGGCAGGAGATCTGGTCATCACTCCGAGACTCTGTGCAGACCAGTTCGATGCTGACGGAGCAGCAGAGATCTCCCTTCCATTTGCAGGGAGCCGTATCAATGTGATCATAGAGAACCCTGGGAAAAAGGATGCAGGAAGCTATCAGATCAGCGGTGCTTTTCTCAATGGTAATGAGCTTTCGCATGATAGTGACTCAGTGTCTATAAGCAGAGCACTGATAGAGAATAAGGATAAGGTAGCGGATATCAGAATTATGCTGGGGTGATATCTGGCTCATGGCAGCCGTACCAGAGGCCTATGACCAGCTGACGAAAGGTAAGAATGAAATTTGTAATTCAGGTTGTAAAAGACGCGCAGGTAATCTCTGATGGAGAGCTTACCGGGAAAATCGGCCGTGGGTATGCGGTTCTTATCGGAATAGGAAAAGATGACACAGAGGATATTGCCGACAGGATGGTCGACAAGATGCTCAAGCTTCGCATAAATGCTGATGAAAATGGTAAGACGAATCTGTCTCTAAAGGATGTGGAAGGTAGCCTGCTTCTGGTTTCACAGTTCACGCTATATGCTGATACGAGGCATGGCAACCGCCCGAATTTTCTTCAGGCGGCTGATCCGTCAATAGCTGTGCCTCTGTATGAGCGGATCATCGGTCGTTGCAGAGGTGCCGGGTATAATGTCCAGACAGGCGTGTTTGGGGCTGATATGCAGCTTACCCTCACAAATGACGGACCGTTTACTATAGTACTGGATTCAGCAGATATTTAGTCAATATTATTGACTAAAAAAGGCAGGTGATATATACTTTAGAAAAAGTTTATTTTTTAAGGAAAAACGAAATGACATTTGATACAGGAATGGTTCTGGCGCTTTTGATCCTGATCGGTCTTGTAACCTGGCTGATTACTGAGATAATCCTGGGAGGACGTGCAAGAGAGACGGAAACAGCACTTGGACTTGCAAATAAGCAGATAGAGATGGGAAATGAATCTGTGCTTGCTCTGGCGAAGGCGCTTTTCTCCAAGGACAGGAGAACCGGTGAGCACTGCCACAGAGTGGCATACTACGCTGAGAAGCTGGCCAGAGCATACGGCTTCTCAGATGAGGGTGCAAGGAATATGAAGAAGGCGGCCATACTTCATGATATTGGAAAAATTGCCATTCCGGATGCAATTCTGAACAAGCCATCAAAGCTTACCCCTGAAGAGTACGAGATAATGAAGACCCATACGACGGCTGGAGCGGAGATCCTGAAGGGGTTTACGATGATAGATAATGTGGCTGACGGAGCGAAATACCATCATGAGAGATACGATGGAAAGGGATATCCCGAGGGCCTGGCAGGTGAGGACATCCCACTATATGGCCGGATCATTGCGGTAGCAGATACCTTTGATGCAATGACAGCCAACAGGGTTTACCGCGGCGCGCTGGATATGGATCAGGTGATGGAGGAGCTTGAAAAGGGAAAGGAAACACAGTTCGACCCATATCTGGATACACTTTTCATGAAGCTGATAAATGAAGGGGAAATAAGTCCGGAGAAGACATTTGAGATGTTCAAGAACCGGGATCTGATAACTGATATAGAGTAAAGGCACATTCCACTCATGACCTGCCTGTTTTTCTCACGACAAGAGCATTGGGCAGATATCGTCCGAGCGGGCTGACGCTTGATGGCTTCGTGATCTGCTGCCCCTTGTAGTACATGATTGATGAGCTTCCGCCATCCAGATTGAAGGCCTGATAGGCATTATAGCGCATAAGGATTTTCTCACAGTCTGATACTGTGCATCCGAGTGAATAGCCGACCTGACGGCCATCAATGATGAGCATCATGAAGTCGCCTGATCTGGTCTGGCCGATCGCGGTTCTTGGCTGTATGCCCATTCCGTAAGTGCCATCGACTACATTAGCACCATCTACGATAAGAGCCGGATAGAATTCAAGTCCCCATCTGTAGCTGCTGATATCGGTATTGTAGTAATTGCTGATATACATTCTGCCATCGTTCTTTACGCCGACGAATTTCCAGAAGCTCCGTTCCGGATGGCCTGTCTCTTTACCATCGTGCACACAGGCACCTCTTATCAGGCCTCCGCTGCCATGACCTCCTGCATCGCGGAATGCGCTTGCATTGATCACAACCTCGGCATCGTATCTCTTTGAATAGACACCGGCAGTTTCGCCAATGGTGCCTATACGCGATGATGTCTCTACGCTTACCTGGTCAGTGTTTTTTACTATTGCGAGCTTTCCGACATATCCATCGCCGCTTACACCGATGATTACAGTATTATTCGGTACATCAACAGCCAGGATCTTATCGCCCTCTCTGGTGAGAAGAGGCGCACTGGAGCGCAGGTTATCAATCACGATACCGCTATAGCCGCTTTCTGTCAGATATTTGTGTGATGAAAGATATTCATTGAAAGACGATGAGTCAAGCTCAGGGTATTTTTTGAAAAAAGCATTTTTTTCGGTATCATCAGGTGTATCATCGGAACTGTCGGAGGTGGTATTATCCCAGTTGCTTTCAAGCTTCTCCTGTTCAGCCTCCTCTGCATCACGTCTGCTCATTACTTCATCAATTATCGAATGTGGGATGAACATTGTCGCAAGCCACTTGTGCGAATTGGTGGTCATCGCTGTTTCTATATAGATGTCCCGCCATTTTCTGACGAACGGGATCGGACTGAAGACAAATATCAGATATGAAGCGATCAGACATCCTATGATTATGAGTATAGTATATTTAAGCTTTCTGTGAGCTTTTTTTCTGTAAGCCATTGCTGTTCTCCGTTTATATAGCAAGTCTATAACCCGTTGCATACAATACCATAATTAAGATGCGTTGTAAACTCTGTTTTGTTGATATGCACTGATGCTTTTGTTGCATACACAACGGAATTTCATCTGGTTTTCTGATAAAACTATTCATGTCAGATGAAAAGAAACATGAAAATTATTTTTTGGAGGTTTTATCATGGAAAATCAGATGTTTTGTTATCAGTGCCAGGAGACAGCAGGCTGCAAGGGCTGCACAGTATCAGGTGTATGCGGCAAGAAACCTGAGGTCGCAAGAATGCAGGATCTGCTCATTTATGTGACTAAGGGACTCAGTGCGGTAACTACTGCATTAAGAAAAAAGGGAAAAGAGATTCCTGAAAAGATAAATCATCTTGTTACAGTAAATCTGTTCACAACTATCACAAATGCGAACTTCGACCTTGATGCTATTAAGGCAAAGGTTACAGAGACACTTTCAGAGAAGGCAGAGCTTTTAAATGAGCTTTCAGAAGATGAGAAGAATTCTCTTCCGGAAGCTGCCAGATGGAACGGAAATGAAGCTGAATATGACGCCAAGGCATGGAAGGAAGGGGTTCTTTCTACAAAGGATGAGGATATCAGATCTCTTAGAGAACTGATCACATACGGACTCAAGGGACTCTCAGCTTATACGAAGCATGCCAATGCGCTTCTTAAGGATGATCCAGAAGTTGATGCATTCATTCAGGAAACTCTGTCAAAGACTCTTGATGATTCACTTACAGTAGATGATCTCGTAGCTCTTACACTTGAGACAGGTAAGTACGGTGTAGCGGGCATGGCAGATCTTGATACAGCAAATACTACTGCCTATGGCAATCCTGAGATCACAAAGGTAGATATAGGTGTAAGAAAAAATCCTGGAATCCTCATTTCAGGTCATGACTTAAAAGACCTTGAGATGCTTCTCGAGCAGACAAAGGGAACAGGAGTAGATGTATATACTCATTCTGAGATGCTTCCGGCTCACTACTATCCTTTCTTCAAGAAGTATGATAACTTTGCCGGGAACTATGGAAATGCATGGTGGAAGCAGAAGGAAGAGTTCGAGAGCTTCAATGGACCAATCCTTATGACGACCAACTGCATCGTGCCTCCAAAGGACAGCTACAAGGACAGACTCTGGACAACAGGTGCAGCAGGTTATCCGGGATGCAGGCATATTGATGCTGCTTATGGCCAGACGAAGGATTTCACTCCGATCATCGAACAGGCTAAGAAATGTCAGGCTCCTACAGAAATAGAGACAGGAACTATTGTCGGTGGATTTGCTCATGAGCAGGTATTTGCACTTGCAGACCAGATCGTTGATGCAGTAAAGAGCGGAGCTATTAAGAAGTTCGTAGTAATGGCAGGCTGTGATGGCAGAGCCAGGTCCAGAAACTATTATACTGATTTTGCTAAAGCTCTTCCAAAGGATGCAGTGATCCTTACTGCAGGCTGCGCGAAATATAAGTACAACAAGCTGAACCTCGGTGACATCAATGGAATCCCAAGAGTACTCGATGCAGGACAGTGCAATGATTCATATTCACTTGCACTTATCGCTCTTAAGCTCAAAGAGATATTCGGACTTGATGATGTAAACGATCTGCCGATCGTCTACAATATCGCCTGGTATGAGCAGAAGGCTGTAATCGTCCTTCTTGCACTTCTTTACCTGGGCGTGAAGAACATTCATCTTGGACCGACACTTCCGGCATTCCTTTCCCCGAATGTAGCAAAGGTACTTGTCGACAACTTCGGCATCGCAGGAATCGGAACAGTGGAAGATGATATGAAGCTGTTCTTTGAATAAAAACAACCTGTTTTCAAAATGGCAGTCCGTTTATGAGACGGGCTGTTTTTTTGATTTGATAGCAAAGAATTATTTGTGTATAATGGGACTATGATTTATCCAGAATTTTTACAGAATGGCAGTACGATTGGTATTGCGGCACCGAGTGCCGGTGTCGGCGATGATATAGATGACTGGGAGAAAAGTATCGGGGTTCTCGAAAGAGAAGGTTTTCAGATATCTGAGACTCCGTCAGTCAGGAATAATGATGAAAGAAGCGCAGATGCTGTGACAAGAGGCAGGGAACTTACATCACTCTTTACTGACCTGAAGGCTGATTTCGTGATGTGTGCAGCCGGTGGTGATTTTCTCGATGAGTGCCTGCCGTATGTGGATTTCGAGGCGATGAAGATCAATCCGAAGTGGATCATGGGTGCTTCAGATCCGACCGGGATTCTGTATCCATATACGACTAAGTATGATGTAGCGACAATATACGGACTAAATGCCGGAAGCTACAGCGAGTCTCCACTGCCGGACTATGCAGAGGAAAATCTGGAGATCATTAAGGGTGAGAAGTTTACAGAGACGAGTTTCCCAAAGTATATGTCAGTACCGACATTTCAGGCAGACCATATAAAGTATGACAAGGATTCTGATATGACATGCTCCGTGCCTCGGCTTGATGCAAAGGGCAGATGCATAGGTGGGTGCATTGATGTGCTAAAAGATCTGATTGGTACTCCGTATGATGGCACAAAGGATTTTATAAAGAGATATCGGGATGACCATTTCATCTGGTACTTAGATAATTTCTCTCTGAGTGCAGAGGTCTTCTACAGGACGCTCCTTCAGATGAAATATGCAGGATGGTTTGAAGGCACAGAGGCTGTCATTGTGGGGCGTACTCTTTTTGAGTCATCTGATACAGGAATGACATATGAGGATGCTACGAGGATGGCTCTTGGCAATATTCCGGTTATCAATAGAGCAGACATCGGACATACAGTGCCACATATGACAATGATAAATGGTGCGATGATGCGCCTGTCATACAGGAATGCTAAGATGAAAGTTACTTTTTCGCTGGTGTAAGGTATGGATTTCTTCAGGAGCATGGCGATAGCCTTTTCAATGTATTCGGCAATACCGATGCCGCAGTTCCAGTGGGATCAGAAGAGCTATCAGAATTCTTTTTCATTTTTCCCGTTTGTAGGGGCGGGACTGTCGGGAGTGCTGTATCTCATATACAGACTATGTGACAGACTGGGACTTAACGGACTGGTGATAACAATAGTTCTTACTGCCTGCATTGTGATATATACCGGCGGATTCCATATAGACGGATATATGGATACTATGGATGCACTCTGTTCGCACCGTTCAAGAGATGAGAAGATTAAGATAATGAAGGACCCGCACATTGGAGCGTTCGGAGTCATTCAGCTGATGGTGCTTACGCTCTTTATGATATCTGGCGTATATGAAGCAATGGGTAGAGGCAGATTCTATTCGCTCTTATATACATTTGTAATATCGAGAGCATTGTCAGGAATCGCAGTGTGCACTTTCAAGAGAAGAGATAATAATACTTCACTTATCCGCTTCGAAGCAGAGGGCAGCAGGCAGGCGACGCTGGTATGGATGTTTGTATATATTTTCATAGCTTTTGTACTCATGTTTTTAAATCATGATTCAACAGCAATTATAGCAACACTTGTGAGCGTGGTATGGCTATTTATTTCCAAGGCCATATGTGAGAAAGAGCTGGGAGGTATCAGTGGAGATACAAGCGGATATTTCCTGTGCATATGTGAAGTGGTATATACCTGGGCGGTTGTAATAGCAGCAGCGGTCAGACTGTATATTTAATTTGAATTTTACATAGATTTTACATGAGAGCCCTTGCAGAATTTACAGGGGCTCTTTACAATGTAATGGTAAATGTCTGAAAGGAGATTACCATGATCTACTGTGTAGAGGATGATGACAATATAAGAGAGCTGGTCGTATATACGCTTGATTCGACTGGGCTTCCGGCAAAGGGATTTCCGGGTGGGACGGAGTTTCTGACTGCGCTTAAGAATGAGCTGCCAGAGCTCGTGCTTCTTGATATCATGCTGCCGGGTGAGGACGGCATGCAACTGTTATCTGATCTGAGAAAAGATCCGAAGACAAAGAACATTCCTGTCATAATGCTTACCGCAAAAGGTGCTGAATATGACAAGGTCTCGGCTCTTGATATGGGAGCAGACGATTATGTGACGAAGCCATTCGGCATGATGGAGCTGGTGTCACGTATTCGTGCAGTGCTTCGCAGGACAGGCAGAGGCAAAAACAGTGACGAGCCCGTGCTCAGTTCAGGCACTATTAAGATTGATGTGCTTCGTCACACAGTAACAGTCGGTGGGAAGGAAATTGTACTCACCCTGAAGGAGTTTGAACTTCTGAAGATGCTCATTTTAAACAGCGGTGTAGTCCTGACCCGTGAACAGCTTCTTGAAGACATCTGGGGATACAATTTTGATGGAGAGACCAGAACTGTAGATGTGCATGTGAGATCCCTCCGGCAGAAGCTTGGAAAAGAAGGGGACCGTATAGAGACAGTTCGTGGCGTAGGCTACAGGATAAGGGAGAAGTAAGATGCAGAAGAAGATACAGATACGTATGATTCAGGTGATAGCTCTGGCCTTGCTTATAGCCTATGCTGTCACCATATTTTTTGTCTATAGACGCATAGAAGATATTTCAGAAAAAAATGTCCGCTACGAGTCAGAATATTTATCAGAAGCGGTGAATATAAACGGACCTGCTTTCCTGAAGTCACTGAAACATCTGGAATCAGGGACGAGGATTACGCTTATTGATACAGATGGTTCGGTGCTATATGATTCAAAAGAGGATTCACACACACTTGAAAATCATAAGAACAGGCCTGAGGTGGCAGCAGCTTTTAAGAATGGCATCGGGATGGATAAGCGTCATTCAGATACACTGCAGGAAGATATGTATTATTCTGCGGTAAGACTTGATGACGGAGAGGTGCTTCGTGTAGCAAAGTCTGTGAAGTCAATTCTGGCAACAGTTCTTGATCTGCTTCCAGCGATGATCATCACGGCAGTGGCCCTGCTCATATTTGTGTTCTGGCTTGCTCACAGGACAGCAGGAGATCTGATAAAGCCAGTCAACAGCTTAAACCTTGATGAGCCGCTAAAGAACGATGTATATGAGGAACTCACGCCACTTCTTACCAGAATAGACGAGCAGAACAAGCAGAAAGATGCAATGGTAAGTATGCGTCAGGAATTTTCTGCAAATGTCTCTCATGAGCTTAAGACCCCGCTTACATCCATTTCAGGATACGCCGAGATCATTAGGGATGGCCTTGTGAAGAAAAAGGATATCCCTGATTTTTCCAATCGAATATATAAGGAGGCAAACCGGCTTCTTAATCTCGTGAATGATATCATAAAGATTTCGAAGCTCGATGAGGGTGAGATTGGAATCGACAGAGAGCAGTGTGACCTGTATCAGATGTCCGATGAGGTGATAAAGCGGCTGTCACAGAAGGCGAGAGAGTATAATGTGCATGTGTCACTTATCGGTACATCTGTAATTGTAAACGGATACAGGCAGGTACTTGATGAGATGATCCACAATGTGATAGAGAATGCCATCAAGTACAATAAGTCAGGTGGAAAGGTCACGGTCACGACTGAGTCTGTTGACGGACATCCATGTGTTACAGTGAAGGACACAGGAATCGGAATACCAGAGAAGGATCAGGAGAGGATATTCGAGAGGTTCTATCGCGTGGACAAGAGTCATTCACGTGAGACAGGCGGTACAGGCCTCGGCCTTTCAATCGTAAAGCACGCCGCCCAGCTTCATAATGCGAAGATAAATCTATTATCAAAAGAAAGCATTGGAACTACAATTACAATCCTATTCCCTAACCCCTAACCCCTATCCCCTGATATCTAACATAAACTTTACAAATCTTAACGGAGGCTTAACCGCACCTCCGTTATTTTTTTACCTTCATGCCATATCATAATAACTGTAACAAGGGAAAGCCAAGGATTTATATGAAAAGGAGCAAACAAAATGAAAAAGAAAATCTTATCCCTTATGCTGATGTCATTGGTTACAGTATCAACTCTTCTTACAGGATGTGGCGGGAGCACATCGAATTCAGGCTCAGCAGATTCAGGATCATCATCGAGTGCCACAGCTTCATCAGCAAGCTCTTCACTTTCAGGAACCGTAGCTACTGACGGATCGACTTCAATGGAGAAGGTCATCGGTTACCTGAGCGAAGCATTCATGAAAGACAATACGGATGTCAAGGTGACATACAACCCGACAGGTTCAGGGTCAGGAATCGAAGCAGTAGGAAAAGGTAGCTGCGATATCGGACTTGCAAGCCGTGACCTGACAGATGAAGAGAAGTCATCGGGGCTCAAGCAGACTACAATCGCTCTTGATGGAATCGGAATGATAGTAAATCCACAGAACGGTGTTGAAGACTTATCTCTAGATCAGATATCTAAGATCTATACAGGAGAGATCACGAACTGGAAGGATGTAGGCGGAGCAGACGGACAGATAGTAGTCATCGGACGTGAGGCTGCATCAGGAACCCGTGATGGATTCGAGACTATTACAGGAACAAAGGAAAAATGTAAGTATGCTCAGGAGCTTACATCAACAGGTGATGTGGTGCAGACCGTAGCTGGCAATCCGAATGCAATCGGATATGCATCAATAGCAGACCTTAATGATAGCGTAAAGGCTATAAAGGTCGGCGGAGTCGCACCATCAGAGGACACAGTAAAGGACGGATCTTATAAGATCCAGCGTGATTTCAATCTGATCACAAAGGATGGTACTAAGCTCAGTGCGCCGGCACAGGCATTCTTCGATTACTGCACAGGGGCCGATGCCGGGCAGTATATTTCTAAAGCGGGTGCAGTTTCAAAATAAGTTCGTAGTTCTAAGTTAGAAGTTATAGAGCTTTTTGAACTCTGAACTCAGAACTTTGAACTCTACAAAGGAGACACACATGGACACTACAGCTAGACTAAAAAAACAGAAGGGCATCGAGAATTTCTTCCACACGATGTTCTTAATCTTCGGATTATTCTCAATAGCCTTCGTACTTTTTATCACAATATTTCTTGTGATATCGGGAGTTCCGGCTATTACGAAGATTGGATTCTTCAAATTCATATTCGGGACGAAATGGGCATCGACAGCCAGCAATCCGTCGTTCGGAATCCTTCCATTCATTCTGACATCAGTATATGGCACCTGCGGGGCACTTCTCGTGAGTGTGCCAGTCGGAATATTCTGCGCGGCATATCTGGCAAAGATGGCACCGGGTCCTGTAGCCGCTGTTGTCCGTGAGGCAGTAGATCTGCTCGCAGGAATACCTTCAGTGGTATATGGTCTCTTCGGTATGATAATCATAGTTCCGGGAGTGAGAAAACTATTCAATCTCCCTGATGGGGCAAACCTTTTCTCTGCAACGGTGGTACTCGCCATCATGGTGCTTCCTTCGATCATATCTGAATCGGAGACAGCGCTTAGGGCAGTACCGAAGGAGTATGAGGAAGGCTCACTTGCTCTCGGAGCTACATATACCGAGACGATATTTAAGGTGACCCTGCCGGCAGCAAGAAGCGGAGTGCTTACCTCTGTAATCCTGGGCACAGGACGTGCAATAGGTGAGGCAATGGCAGTCATGATGGTAGCCGGAAATGTGGCAAATATGCCGGGAATCTTCAGGAGCGTTCGTTTCCTTACGACTGCGGTCGCAAGTGAGATGAGCTACTCTTCAGGACTCCAGAGGCAGGCACTTTTCTCAATAGCCTTAGTGCTATTCTTCTTCATAATTCTGATCAATGTGGTACTCAGAAAACTCACATCGAAAGGCGAGGTAAAATGATGGATGCAGCAGGAACGGCTGATCTGATGATCACAGCCAAAGAAAAGATCTCAGTAAAAAGACGGGTAAAGGGAGCAGTCCTCAGGGGACTAATGTATTTTGCGGCAGCCCTTACGACGGTGCTTCTCGCAGTGATAATCGGATATATCTTTTACAGAGGAGTGCCATACGTGACATGGAATCTCCTGTCGACAAAGCCATCGCTTCTCGATGACAATGTAGGGATCCTTCCGAATATACTGAATACTCTTTACATCATAGTGATAGCGCTGGTATTCGCACTCCCGACAGGCATAGGAACAGCAGTATATCTCAATGAATATGCGACAAATAAAAAGCTGGTCCGCATCATAGAGCTGGCAACAGAGACACTAAGTGGGATCCCTTCGATCATCTACGGACTTGCAGGAATGCTGATCTTCGTGCAGGCACTTAACTTCGGGACTTCAATCCTTGCCGGTGCACTTACGCTTGCAGTCATGACGCTTCCGATAATCATCCGTACGACGCAGGAAGCATTAAAGACTGTTCCTGACAGCTACCGTGAAGGAGCACTTGCACTTGGAAGCGGCAGATGGCATATGGTACGTACCGTGGTTCTACCGTGTGCAATGGATGGAATCGTAACAGGAATCATTCTCTCAGTAGGACGTATAGTTGGAGAGTCGGCAGCACTTCTCTATACAGCAGGAATGGCTAACGAGATATTAAATCCTGTGAAGGCCGTCACTCCTGGAAATCCGGGCGCGACACTTACCGTTTCGCTCTATATGTACGCAAAGGAACGTGGGCAGTTCAATGTGGCATTCGCGATAGCGGTCATTCTTCTGCTCATCACGTTTGTGATAAATGTAAGTGCGAAGGCAGCAGCGAGAAAACTTAGGAAATAGGATTTAGGGGATAGGGGATAGGAGCACTAACCCCTTTACAAAGGAGCCAACATGACAAGTGTAATGGAAACAAAAGACTTAAACCTCTGGTATGGTAAGCACCATGCCCTGATGGATATAAATATCGACATCCCCGAAAAGCAGATCACAGCTCTTATCGGACCATCCGGATGCGGCAAGTCCACTTTTCTTCGGACACTCAACAGGATGAATGATCTGATAGAGGATGTGAAGATAGACGGCAAGGTCCTGCTAAAAGGAGAGGATATTAATTCAATGGACGTAAATGTCTTAAGGAGCCGCGTGGGAATGGTATTTCAGAAGGCAAATCCGTTCCCGATGAGTGTCTATGACAATATCGCCTATGGGCCGAGGATTCTTGGTATCCATAAGAAAAAAGAGCTTGACAAGATTGTCGAGACCTCTCTGAAGCAGGCTGCTATATGGGATGAATGTAAAGGAAGACTCAGGACTTCAGCACTCGGAATGAGCGGCGGACAGCAGCAGAGGCTCTGCATAGCAAGAACCCTCGCGGTAAAGCCTGAAGTCCTGCTGCTTGATGAGTCGACGTCAGCCCTTGATCCTGTGTCTACTTCAAAAATTGAGGACCTTCTGCTAGAGCTTAAGAAGAAGTACACGATCATCATGGTGACGCATAACATGCAGCAGGCAGCGAGAATTGCAGACAAGACAGCATTCTTCCTTCTTGGCGAGCTCATCGAATACGACGACACAGAGAAAATCTTCTCACATCCGTCCGACAGGAGAACAGAAGACTACATCACAGGAAGGTTTGGCTGATATGAGAGAAAAATATAACGAAGAACTCAAGGAACTCAACGCATCTCTTGTTGAGATGGGAAAGCTCTGCAAAGAAGCAATCTTAAAAGATGTAGATGCTCTTGCTGATGAAAAACCTGGTGATCTGAATGATATAAGAGAGGTATCTGACAGCATCGTAAAGAAGCAGGAGGAAATCGAGAATCTCTGCTACCGCCTCATACTTACAGAGCAGCCGGTCGCAAGCGACCTCAGGAATATATCATCTGCTTCGAAAGCCATCGTCGATATGCAGCGAATCGGAGTCAATGCACTCGATATCGCAGAGATTGTGCCTTATGTAGCAGATTCTCCACTCAAGACTCAGGTGCCGATTCTAATGATGGCAGATGCAGCTTCATACATGGTATCTAAGAGTGTCGAAGCCTTTGTAGATAAGAATACAGAGCTTGCAGACAGCGTCATAAAGTATGACGACACTGTAGATGACCTATATGACGAAGTGAAGACATCAGTTATAGAAGCTATAAGAATTAACAAGAAAAAAGAGGCTGCTTCCGGTATCGATATCCTTATGATTGCCAAGTATTTCGAGAGGATGGGAGACCATGCGGAGAGTATAGCGCATCTGGTCAGGTATTCTTTAAATCAGTAACCAATGTCCTCTGCAGGTCTTGCATTTTATACATAATTTTGGTAAAATCAAAATATGTTAACTGTCGAGCATGTAACGAAAAAATACAGGAAAACAATTGCCGTTAATGATGTGAGCTTCACCCTGAAGCCTGGCACTGTTACTGTGCTTTTAGGGCCGAACGGAGCGGGTAAGAGCACGCTTTTCAAGTCGATCATCGGTTTTCTGAAGTATTCTGGTGAGATCACAATTGACGGGATCCTCAATAAGACTCCTGAGGCCAGGGCGAAGATGGGTTATATCCCTGAGATGCCGGCATTGTATCCGAATCTCACGATTAATGAGCATCTGGAGTTCCTGGCAAGAGCTTATAAGCTGACTGATTATGAGGATAGGGCCGCGAAACTGCTTGATGATTTTGAGCTGACAGATAAAGCAAAGAAATTCGGAGATGAGCTGTCTAAGGGGATGCAGCAGAAGGCCAATCTCTGCCTTGGCCTGCTCCCAGATCCAGAGCTTATCATTATGGATGAGCCTATGGTGGGACTAGATCCTCATGCGATCAAGAAGCTTAAGGAAATCATAGAACAGGAGAGAGACGCTGGAAAGACAGTGATCGTCAGCACTCATATCATAGGCTCCATTGATATGCTCTGGGACCGTGTGCTTATCATGCAGAACGGTGTGCTTCATGCAGATATGACAAAGGAAGAAGTGGATTCGACAGGAAGGAGTCTCGAAGATATCTTTTTCGATGTCACAGAAGGTGGTGACAGATGAGACTTTTCGGTTATTATGCCTGGCATTCCTTTGTGGGTCAGATAAAGAAAATATTCCGAACCTGGGTGATCATTTTCATGCTTGTCTGCGTGGCAGGAGGTATGGGAGCAGGCCTTCTGGCAGGAATGACAGCCGGTAAGGTAGAGGATACTCAGATTGCCAGAGAAAAGGAAAATCCCAAAGAAGCTGATAAAGAAAAGCCTACAGATTCATTTCAGAAGATAATGAGATCATCCGGTCTTAAGGGGCAGGAGTTCCTTTATGTCTTTACGGCAGCAGGCGTTATTATTCTGCTATTATTTTTCATGGGTTCAGCAGATGCTGGTGGAAAAATATTCCTTCCGGCAGATGTGAGCCTTCTTTTTGCGTCGCCAATGAAGCCGCAGTCAGTTCTAATGTTCAGGCTGTTTGCAAGGATGGGGACATTTGTTTTTCTGACTCTGTATGTGGTCATTATGAATCTGCAGCTGGCAGATACGATCGGCATGAATGGCTTTATGATCGTAATGCTCTTGATTGCATGGATACTCATGTTTGTTACGGCGAAGCTTTTCCAGATCATTTTCTATCTCGGATGTGAAGAGCATCCTGTATTGAAGAAAAGTCTTAGATATATAGTTCTTGGAATAGCAGTTCTTTTGTTCACAATTATTTGTTTTTATAAAAAAGCATCAGGCCTTCCGATTGGAACAGCTGTGAATAATGTGCTGAATTTCAGAGGTTCATTTATCATACCTGTATATGGATGGCTCAAATCAATAGTATATTATTCGGCTGATGGTAAATGGGCATTATCTGTCGTTTTCACAGCAGTTTCTGTTGTTGTAATAATTGCACTTGTTTATCTTATCTTTCATATAAAAGCAGACTTTTATGAATCGGCTATGGAGCAGACTGCTGTTATCGCTGCCAGAATAGAAAAATCTAACGATTCAAAGCTGGGCTTTTCAAAGGAACCAAGGGCAAAGAAATATTCTCATACTGAAATCATCAGTGAGGGCCTCGGTCATGGCTGGGGCGCATCTGTCTTCTTTTTCAAATCAATGCACGACAGATGGCGCAGTGCTGGCAGAGGAATACTGACAAAGACCTCAGTGACATACATTGTTGCTACGATTATTGCCGGATTTTTTGCAAAAGGACAGTGGAGTGTGAACCCGGCAACTGCTGCATTTATGGTACTGATGGCTTTTGTATTCTACAGGTCTATGGGCAATCCACTTGGTGAGGATACAAGAATGGGATTCTACCGGATGATTCCTGAGAGTCCGTGGAAGAAGCTTTTCTTTTCGCTGATTTCAGGAACAGTGAACTGCTGTATGGATATCCTGCCTTCACTGATTCTTATAGCAGTATTATTCCGACCGTCTGTATATCTGTTCCTGATGGGAACAGTTCTTATCATAACTATTGATTTCTATGCGACTACGGTCAGTGTATTTCTTGATTCATCGATACCACAGTCGGTCGACAGGGTAGTCAGGCAGCTGGTGCAGGCAGTCTTCCTGATGTTTGGACTGGTACCTGATATCATCATTCTGGTGACAGGATATATGAATGATCACATGATGGCGAATCTCCCATACTGTATCATTGTAAATCTGGTAGTCGGAATGATATTCTTTGCCATCACGCCGATTGTGATGGAAGATATGAGGGTGCGTGTCACAAAGCCGTCTATTGATCAGTTCGCAGGTGATCTGAAGGTTATACGGAAAAATATTTCTCAGATCGGCTTTGGAATGGTGCTAATCATAGTGTTTTCAGCGGCCGCGCAGATAGCGGTATCAGCTATTGTGCAGCATTTCAAATGGATTCTGGATACATCATGGGGTACATGGATTGTGACAATGCTTCCCGAATATCTGATAGGATTTCCTATAGGATATGCAGTCATAAGAAAAGTAAAGCCTGAGCCATATCATGACAGGTCTCTTGGCAGAAAAAATTTTCTTATGGCCGTTCCATCATCTGTTTTCATGACAGTGGCAGGAGCGCTAACAGGGCAGCTTATACTCTGGCTTATAGGTCTCTTACACCCGGTGCAGACCACAAGTGCAGTTGAGACGATGGCAGGGCAGGGTTCAGTTTTCTTACGGATACTTTTTATGGTGATCCTTGCACCGCTTATCGAGGAGTTTATTTTCAGGAAGACTCTTATTGACAGACTGAGGCCGTATGGAGAGACGACTGCTATCTTTTCCTCAGCGCTGGCATTCGGACTGTTCCATGGAAATTTCTCACAGATGTTCTATGCATTCGGAATCGGGCTTATCTTCGGGACTATCTATGAGAAAACCGGCAGACTCAGATATAGTCTTGCACTACATATGATCATCAACTTCACAGGCGGTATCATAGCACCGATGGTGGCCTCGGGCATTAAGGCAGATGCGCTGATCACAGAGCTGCCTGTCTCAGTGATCATTTATGCAGCGGTATATTATGGACTGGCTATAATAGGAATCGCGACCTTCTTTATCTCTTATGCAAGGGTCGGATTCAGAAAGCAGGCAATGGAACTTCCGAAAGGAGCAGCTGCGGAGACTGTCTACGGTAATCCGGGAATGATCGCATTTTTTATCGCCTGTGCAGTCCTCGTGATCATTCAGACGTTCTGAAGTCTTATCATACTCTTGAATAATTTATGAATATTTGATAAAGTATGTATGTAATTTGCAAAGAGAATGAAAGGATGTCTTTTAATGCAGATATCATACAATATATGGTTTGAAGTCTCGGCATCCATTGTACTTGCCGTAATGGTGATATATCTGCCTCTGCAGTATGATATGCGGCTTGCCCGTAACAGGGGCTTTTTTCTGCTTGCGATAATGGGCCTTGCCGTCAATGTTCTGGATGTTGTGACTGCGATCACGATCAGTAACAGTTACAGAATTTCAACCTCATTAAATCTCTTCCTTAATACAGTCTATTTCATGTGCCTTGGGCTTATTGGCATGTTTTTTGTCAGATATTCTTATATCATTGCACCGGAGAGGGATAAAAGGGCAGACAGATATATTTCGCGATTTACACTGCTGATGTTTGCAGTGTATATAGTGCTTCTTATAATAAATATTCCGACTGGGATCATAGTTTCATTTACCAGATACCAGTATGTGCATGGGCCACTGTATAAGATAGTGTTCTTTTACCCATATCTTATGGTCGGACTGGCTTTTATAAGGATGCTTGTATTTGCTGATGAGCTACAGGACATAAAGAAAAAGATACTCATGATCTTCTATTTTTCATTCTGCGTTGCAGCATCATTACTGCAGCTTATATTCTTCCCAAGGGTTCTTCTGTCACTGTTCGCGCTTTCAATCGGAATGATTTTCATGATGATGCTCATGGAGACGCCGGATTATCAGTCACTTCTTCTGTCAATGGAGAAGCTTAAAGAGGCAGAGAAATTCGAAAAAGACACATCTGAGAAGCTTCAGAAATCGTCCAGGGAAAAGAATGATTTTCTATCAGAGCTTGCGGATATGCTGCGTACTCCTATCAATGCAGTCGTGGGCTATTCGGAGCTTATATTAAAGGATCAGACCAATGCATTAAATGATGCCAGACAGATAATGAGAGCAGGAACGGATCTGCTGTCGATGACTGAGAACATCAATAATATGTTAGAGCTGGAAGATAATGTTCTTTCAATCAGGGAGGATAATTACAGTACGTCGGAGCTGATACAGGATATGAAGCAGCAGCTGTTCCTGTACAACAAGGATAAGGAACTCGATGTTGAACTTAATATAGATCCGGGACTTCCTGAAGTGCTTACAGGTGACAGGATAAGGATCCTGCAGATCATGAATGTACTGGTGTCAGATGCTATAAGGGACACAGATACGGGCAGCATCATAATTGACATTGATCATGGCGGAGCCGGATTCACGTATTCTGTTGAAAATAGGGGAAACAGCCGGAATGATGATGAAAATGCAGATGCAGTGACTGAGCTCGGACTAGGACTTGCCAGGAAGATGCTCTCTCTGATGGGATCGGAGCTGAAGCATGATGAATCTGACTCGTGGAACAGGTACTGGTTCTATCTGGCACAGAAATCGGCTACATCATCTATACTCGGTGAAGACCGGGCAAATGAGCTGATGCAGATGACAGCCGTAGATGATGAGATTGATGTCAGCTACAGGAGACCGGTTCTTGTCGCAGATGATACTGAGATGAACCGTGATATCATTACACAGATGCTCACCGCTAAAGGGTACAGAGTAGATACGGCAAAGAATGGAGAAGAAGCCGTAGAGATGGTAAGAAAGGCAGGGCAGCCATATTCAATCATTTTTATGGATGACAGGATGCCTGTACTCAATGGTATTGAGGCTCTTAAGGAGATAAGGGATGAGAATCTCTCACCAAAGACACCTATAATCGCACTTGCTGCAGATTCATCTACAGATTCACAGAGAAGGTTCATAAGACTTGGATTTGCATCATATATTTTAAAGCCTGTAACCGAAGAAAAAATTATGGCAGCAATAAGAAAATATATGTCGGATAAGACAATCCGCAGCAGCATTTATACTCTTAAGAAGAAGGAGCAGCCAAAGGATGAAAAGCAGAAGAAGACACTTCGCATTGAAGACAGTGATGAACTCGAGAAGCAGATTATGACGCTCGTATTAAGCGATGAATACCAGATAGTAAATGATGGATGGGCTTCAGTGTATATCACTGACAGCAGGGAAATGCTCTCACATGCAAGGCCAGCCATATTTATCACAGATGGTAATGACGGAGGTATGGCTATGGCACTTGGTGCCAGTGAAGTGATAGAAAGACCGGTTGTAGCAGGGTTGTTAAGAAAAAGACTCGTACGTGTATTATCAGATGAAAGGCGACAGGGCATATGAAAAACAAAAAGATCTGGATATCTCTTATTACGGTAATATCGATACTGATCAATATATCAGGGCGTTATCTCACCGATACATTCTCACTTCCACTCTGGGCTGATTCACTGGGAACACTGTTCTCGGCATATTTTCTCGGACCGGTGAGTGGAGCCGTAGTTGGTGCAGCTTCTGATGTAATAATCGGAATGGGAAATATAGAGACGCTGTATTATGCGATAGTTGCAATAGGCATAGGTATCAGTGCAGGATATGCAGCCAGAAAGGGAATATTTGACTCATTCTTCACGTCTGTATCATATGCGAGCCTGCTTGCAATTTTTGCAATTATAATATCTACAATAGTCGATATAATATGTCTGTCAGGTAATACAGGCAATGTATGGGGCGATGCAGTTATCAAATTCTTTACCGAAAGAGGAATGAACAGATACGCGGCCTGCCTTATAGGACAGTTCTACATTGAATTTATAGATAAGGTGGCTACGGTTGCATTATTTTATCTGATATTAATGCTGTACAGATATCTGAAAAAAAAGAGAAGGCCGGTCATTAAAAAGAATAAGCAGGCCGCAGCGGCTGTACTTGCAATCATGCTCTTACTTCCTGTGGCAGGTCTCATAACACCTGCACAGGCACATCAGACAGATGATTTTGATTCATCTGTTATCAGATCTTTTAATGAGTCAAACGGACTGACTCCGGGACATGCAACGAGCATAGCTACGACCAGAGACGGAATGCTCTGGATAGGTACATATGCCGGATTATATTTATATGATGGTAAGACTTTCGAGCATTTTGATGCACCTGAAATAAAGAATGTCAACTGCCTATATACAGACAGCGAGGGCAGACTGTGGGTCGGAACCAATGACAGTGGTCTGGCAATTGTGATAAATGGAACTCTGGCCAATGTCATAGATGAAGACAACGGGCTGTGTTCCAACTCGATACGTTCTATAGTCCAGGCTTCTAACGGAAATGTCTATGTAGGAACAACTGATTACATGCAGATTGTGAGCCTGTCAAACGGAATCAGTGTAGTCGGTGAGCTGAAGAAAATAATAAATGCTGGCAGATCAGCTGTAGATAACGAAGAACATGCTGTATGTACAGGCAGTAATGGTAATCTGTATCTGATCAAAGAAGACAGGATAACAGATGTTATCAGGCCAAGGGGTTCTAAGATATTTTCATCTGTTGATTTTGGCTCAGATGGAAAAATATATGCAGGAACCACTGAGGGTAATATATACATCATAGCTGTAAGAAATGACAGACTATTTGAGGAGACTGAGATCAGATCTGAAATTGGCAGTGTTGTAAATCAGATAATCCCTTCTGACGGTGATGACCTGACCGTAATATGTGATAATGGAATGTATCGTGTATATTCAGATGGCTCGAGACAGCTTATCGGATCAGATGAGTTCAGATATTCACTTCAGTCGGCATGCTATGATTACCAGGGCAATCTCTGGGTCACTTCATCGAGACTCGGTCTCATGGAAGTGTCACCTTCAGCCTATAAAGATATATTCAATACATATGATATCAGTAAGCAGATTGTCAATGCAGTCTTGCCTGTTGGTAATATGATCTATGTAGGATGTGATGACGGACTCATAATAATTGATGAAAACAGCGGAAGAGTAATAGAAAATAAATTTACCAGGGCTCTCTCAGGAAGCAGGATCAGAGATCTGTCGAGAGACAGTTCAGGAAATATATATGCAGCCAGTTATTCCAAAGGACTAGTAAGTCTTGGGAAGAATGGAAAGCTTAAATATTATAAAGGCAGTAATTCACCGGGACTTAAGACAAGGACAGTTCTGGCATTAAATGATGGCAATGTTGTGGCATCCGGTGATAAAGGAATTTCATTTATCAGAAATGGCAGAGCAGCTAATCTGATACCTTACGGTGATGAACTGGGAGGTGTATCTGTACTCTGTATAACAGAGCTTTCCGACGGGACTCTTGCGGCTACTACCGACGGTAATGGATATTTTATTATATCAGGTGAGAAGGTAGTAAAACACTATACCAGGAAGGATGGTCTGGGTTCTGATGTAATCCTTAAGGCTGTTAATACAACAAAGGCTGACACATATTTTCTTGTGACAAGTAATGGTATCAGTGTCTGCGAAGATGGAAAGATCAGGAACTTAAATGATTTCCCATACAGTAATAATTATGATATTATCGAGACTGAGGATGAGAACTGCTATGTGACAGGAAGTGCCGGGATATATATTACTTCTCTTGATGATCTGCTTGATAATGACGGAAAAGAAGCACTGCTATCAGGAACGCCTGAAGGACTGCCATATAATCTCACTGTCAATTCATGGAATTACCACAAGGGAAAGTACCTGTATATCTGCGGTAATGAAGGAATAATCCGGGCAGATACCAGCAAAATATCATATGTGGACTCTACCCCCCAGACTGTTTATTAAGAGTGTTAAAGCAGGAGGACGGTCATATCAGACAGATGATGATTATGACATAGTGATTCCAGAAAGTGCCGGAAAGATAACAATAACTCCACTGGTGATCAACTTTGATATGATCGATCCTATTCTGAGCTACAAGATGAACGATGGTAAGGGCAAATGGCATGATGTGAGTGTATCGGATCTGTCAGATCTTACTTTTTCAGGTCTTAAGGCCGGCAGATATACTCTTCAGATGGCTGTTCGGGACAGTACAGGTAATACGCTTGAAGAGAATTCATTTACATTCAGGGTATCAGAAGAATTGTATGAGAGAGCTGTCTTCAAGGCATATCTGATAATAGTCATCCTTATTTTTATAGGCTGGGTTACCTGGTTCTTCACCCATCTGTTCTTAGTGACAAGAGCCAGGCAGACCGAGGCAGCCCTTGAAATCGCAAAGAAACAGGTTGAAATGGGTAATGAATCTGTACTTGCCATGGCAAAGGCGCTTTTCTCCAAGGACAGACGTACCGGCGAGCACTGCCACAGGGTGGCATACTATGCGCAGAAGCTTGCAAAGGCATACGGATTCTCGGATAAAGATACCAGGAACCTGAAGAAAGCAGCCATTCTTCATGATATAGGTAAGATAGCAATTCCTGATTCCGTGCTCAACAAGCCGGCGAGGCTGACCGACGAGGAATATGCAGTCATGAAGACTCATACGACTGCCGGAGCTGAGATCCTTAAAGGATTTACAATCGTAGATCATGTGGCCGAAGGCGCCAGATATCATCATGAGAGGTATGATGGAAAAGGATATCCGGAAGGTATATTTGGAGAGAACATACCTCTGTATGGACGTATTATAGCCGTTGCGGATACATTTGATGCAATGACAGCCAATAGGGTGTACAGAGGTGCTCTTGACATGGATCATGTAATGCAGGAGCTTAAGGACGGCAGAGGCACACAGTTTGACCCGTATCTTGATGATCTGTTCATGGATCTTATCGAGAAAGGTGAGATCGATCCTAAGAAGACCTTCGAGAAGTTCAGGGGCAGAGACCTGACTGAGGATATAGAGTGAGGAGGCATTGATGAAAGAGAAAAAAATACTTCCTGTCGTAATAGTATCAGCGGCTATATGCATTATTTGTGCATTTGTAATTAGTGGACTGTACCGGAGTGTCCATACCAGAAAGGACAGGATTATTGTGGGTATGATCTGTGATGGAGATGAAGGTACTCTTTATTCACAGAATTTCTATCAGGCACTGTCTTCCATACAGGCAGAATATGGTGACAGGGTAAAGTGTGATATCAGAAACAATATTACGGCTGATAAATGTGAGGATATTATTACAGAGCTTATCGATGAGGGTGCTGACCTGATAATCACCAACAGCTATGGATACGGAGAATCTGCAAAGAAAATGGCCGGAAAATATCCGAAGGTCCAGTTTGTACAGGCGACTCAGGAGAATGCCAATGAATCACCGGTATTTTCCAATTATCATACCTTCATGGGACGTATATATGAAGGCAGATATATTGCCGGACAGGTGGCCGGAAGAAAACTGGCATCACTTATCAGCACAGGAGTGATCACAAAGGATCAGGCTGTAGTCGGTTATGTAGGCGCTTATCCGAATGCAGAAGTTATTTCGGGCTTTACGGCCTTTTATCTGGGTGTAAAGGATCAGTGTCCTTCGGCTGTGATGAAAGTCAGATATACTGATACCTGGACGAGTTATCAGAAGGAATATGATGTGGCCAGACAGCTGATAGATGAAGGTTGTGTGATCATATCGCAGCATTCGGATACTACAGGGCCTGCTGTGGCATGCGCTGATGCTGATAGATCTTCAACAGTATTTCATGTAGGATATAATCAGAGCAGCATCAGTATAGCGCCTAATACATCACTTATTGCTACAAAAATTGAATGGACACCATATCTGCAGGCTGCGGTAAAGGCCGTTCTGTATGATAAAAAGATTGAAGACGTGGTAAAGGCAGACATACATGGTCAGGATGCCGGAGCAGGATTTGACGAAGGATGGGTCAGAATGCTCACGCTCAATAAGGCAATCGCAGCAGATGGGACACAGGAGATGATAAATAGAAGCATTGAAGGCTTTAAGAAGGGCAGCATCCATGTGTTCAGAGGTGATTACAAGGGAACTGACCCGAATGATATCAGCCGTACAGTCAATCTGAACAAAGAATACATAGAGAACAAGAATCAGAGCGCACCAACGTTCTGCTATATTATCAATGGTATTTCGGTAGAAAACTGATAACTCTACACCATCATTCTCTGTCCGGCATAACCCCTGACTCTGTAAAGAGTTTCATCAAAAATCTCAGGGAAACTGCCGGACACATTTCCGTTATTATCTATTGCATGTTTTAATTCAAGAGACAGTGCTTTTGCGCCGATAGTCTGTGACGCACGGTACAGAGAGATCAGATCATGAGTTTCAGATAGGTTCTTCTTAAGTATTGCACTCTTCATTGACTGTGCCGTCTCAGCAAATAATGACAGCACCCGTCTGTATTCATTATCATCACCCTCATAGAAACTGAGGCCTGTATCGGTATCTAACAGACTGTCTTCCTCTTTTATCTGTTCACCCTTCCAGAGTGGAAGCCTTATAATGAATTCGCTTCCCCTGCCATATACGCTTTCGATTTTTATGGTTCCATTCATCTTTTTTACAAATGAATCTGCAATGGCAAGTCCGAGACCGGTTCCACTGATATGAGAATTTTTTTCTTTATAGAGATTATCATATCTCATAAATATATATGGTATGTCTTCTTTGCGGATTCCGATACCGGTGTCTGATATTACAAAGATGAGACCGCCATCTGCGGCTTCGCTTACATATAGACGTGCAAGCCCGGAGCTTGTATATTTGACAGCATTACCACAGATGTTTACAAGAATCTGTCTAAGCCTTATATCGTCTCCAAGCCAGATCTCAGGTACTTCGGGGTCAATAAGGCATTCAAATGTCAGTCCTTTGTTAGACGCAAGAGGCTTCATCATGAAGGTGATGTCAGATATGACTTCGGTGATATGGAAGCGTCTTTCATTGAATTTCATTCCATTTACATTGAGATTTACGAGATCGAAAATGTCTCTTATAAGAAAGGACAGTATTTCTTCTGATGATTCGACCTGAACGGTCCGTTCATATATTGATGGATCGGTGGTTATCTTCTTTATTTTTCTGGTCATTTCTTTCATCTCTTCAAGAGGTCTGACCATATCATCTGTGATTTCAGCAAAGAGCCTGTTTTTCTCTTCTGTATTCTTTTTAGCCAGTTCGTTCTGGGCTTTTACCTTCTCCACCATCTCATGCATTCTGCTGTAATTTCGCGATTCAACGATCATGAATACCAGGTATGCGCCTACTGATGCAAGGGTAGGAGCAATATGGTTCCTGTCATAAAAGATAGAAGCGCAGTATAGGAAGAAACATATGCTTCCGACGGCAACAGAGAGGAGTCTGTTTACCTTTATATGTTCTTTTGCATAGTAATACGAATATCTGATAAGGAATATCCCCTGTGGAATCCGAATGATCAATGTTAATATATCTGCATCAGTCTGTGACATGATGCCATAAGGAACTGTAAGGAGTATAGGAATCTCCGCAAAGCATGTGATGGATAGTGCAATGATCCAGTCTCTGAATTCTCTGCTGTGATCAGCAATATCGGCATATCTTGTTATGATCAGAAGAAACAGCGTGAGATCGAATATGCCGGAAGCTATTGCATAATATATATTTGTCTCTACATAGAAAATATTCATGATTTCGATTCCTTTTCTGCTCTGGCATCTTCGAGGACTCTGTTTACAACAGTGAGAACATTTTCTCCTTTTTCTAAGATACACTCGGCAAGGTCCTTTACTTCAGGCTCATCTGACTCCATTATAATGAGTTTATCCATGCCGATAATAGTGTTTAATGGCTTTTTGATCTCATGTGTCATTCCTGCAAACAGATCATTTTTCTGGCGGCTGGATTCACATGCTTCTTTTTCTGCATCGGCATACTCTTTAATGAGTTCTGCCATGGCACGATAGTCAGGTGTCTCAAGAGTAAAATACAGAATGTAAACTGCAATTATTGCCGGAAAATATGATATTGCGAATGATGCCCCGGTGAATATCTGAATGATGCTTCCTGCAATTGATATCACGTAGGCTATCAGTATTGTCCGGAATTCTGTCCCTGTAAAATCATCATGATGAACAGACATGAGATAAAATGAAAGAGTGACAATAAATATAGGTATTACAAACCCGCCAATTACACGTATGGAATTCCTGACCGGTGTAAAGGTATCCGTACTAAAGAACATATTAAGGGCTAGTGTGCCGGTACACAGAATAAGTGACACTATAACTGTTCTTCTGAGTACCCTTATATCATCCGACGGTTTCATATATGCAATTATGTAGCAGAAAAGAGAGTATGAAATGAGCGCGAAACAGTAGTAGTTTAATGTACTTGACAGCCTCTTTAGCATTTCAGGCAGTGAAGATACTTTTACGATATAGATATTGGCTATATCCAGAATGTCAGATAAAGTGACGAGATATACGAGGATCCTGAACTGCCTTAAGCTCTTTTTGCGATTGAAAAACAAGTATAATGACAGTATTATTCCAAAAAATGCTGCGGTAAGTTCAAGATATATATTTGATTCTGCCGTGATGGACTCTGCTACGTTGTGCATTAGTCACTTACTCCTTCCTATAATGATACTTATTAATATTCTATTAATTAATCATCGCTATGTCAATGAAAACATCTGTCTACATGCTTGACGTTATGGTGGTATTCCGTTACAATCCATTGTTGAAAAGTATAGACAGGAGAAATCATGCGAAGCCTTGAATTTGAAGATGTATTAAAAGAAAAAAATCTCGTCTTTGCCGAGTTTATCGATGAAGAGCAGAAACAGGAATTAAGGGATTTCTGGCATCAGCTGCGAGAAGAGAAGAAAGATAATATCAGCGGAGCAGAGGTGGATGAGGTACTGTCGAGCTATATAAAGCTTGGCCTCTTAAAAAAGTCAGGGACAAAGAACAAAGATGATGAGCAGGATGGACCTGCCATGATGCCTCCTGTGGAAAATACTGACACCATCATGATTCTGTCTGCTCCTGAGCAGAAGAATGTGACGAAGCTTTCAGGTGGTTTTTCGCAGACAGGAAATTCTTTTGTATTCGAGTATAAAATTGGAGAAAAATTATTTACTCTTGATGTGACAGGGCTTGATGTAAGATATAAAAAGCTCCTGGAATTTTTTTCTACAAGCCATGTTGCGCTTAAGATTACCGGAAGAGTGATGCCGTTTGGATTTGCAGTGTCGAAGATACGAGGCGGTGAATCGATGGAAAGCGATTCACTGAAGCCTGTCTCAGCCAACCTGATCAGGACAATGGTAGAGAGACTTCGCAATTCGCAGATAGTGACGCAGAATCCTGACAATGACAGAATTACACCGATTACCAGAATTCCTGAACTACGTGACTATGTGAGCAGTATGGAGGATACACTTCCTGAGAATATCAGGGACTGGGCGTATTCTACTCTGAGGCTTCTTGATGATGACACGATAGGCGCTGATGAGAAGCGTCATGCCCAGCACGCTCTTTCCCTCATGATGAGTGTGCAGTGGAAGACAAGTCATTTCGAGCCGGTAGATCCGCACGAGGCCAGACGTATCCTTGATGAAGAGTTGTACGGTCTTGAAGAGGTAAAGCAGAGGGTCATTGAGACTATTATTCAGATCAACAGGACTCATACGCTTCCGTTCTACGGGCTTCTTCTCGTAGGACCGGCGGGGACAGGAAAGTCACAGATAGCATATGCAGTCGCGAAGATTCTGCGTATGCCGTGGGCGGTTCTTGATATGAGTACGGTCACAGATCCGAATGCACTGACAGGAAGTTCGAGAATATATGTGAATGCAAGGACAGGACGTATCATGGATGCCTTCGTGAAGGCAGGCACGTCGAATGTCGTATTCGTCATCAATGAACTGGACAAGGCAGATTCGAATACGTCTAATGGCAATTCAGCAGATTCACTTCTTACGCTTTTTGATAATCTGGGCTTTACCGACAATTATATGGAGTGCGCTATCCCTACAAATGGCGTTTATCCTATAGCGACAGCCAATGATATCACAAAGATTTCCGGACCTCTCCAGTCCCGCTTTGCAGTGATAGAGATCCCTGATTATACGCCGAAGGAAAAGAAAATTATTTTCCGTGACTACTCGATGCCAAAGATCCTGAAGCACCTGGGCATGAAGCCTGAAGAGTGCTCGCTTACGGATACGGCGATTGACCGTATCATAGAGCATTTCCATAATGCACCGGGATGTCGTGACCTGGAGCAGGCAGCAGAGCACCTTGCAGCACATGCACTCTATGAGATAGAGGCGACTGGCAAAAAGACCATCAGATTTAATGAGGGACAGGTGACGAGGATTCTTGGCCTATAGTATACAAAAACATACAAAATTATCCCGATTGACTATTACTTTTATGTGCAAAAGTGATATAATACTTTTGTATGCAAGGTGATTTTAATAGAAAATCACAAAAAATAAGTAGGAAAGTGGGGTAACTGAATGAGCCTTAGAACGTTCAAAGGCGGAGTCCATCCCTTCGAAGGCAAGGATCTGTCAAAGTCCAAGCCTGTCAAGGATCTTCTCCCTAAGGGCGAGCTGGTATTCCCGGTATCACAGCATATCGGTGCGCCGGCCAAGCCTCTCGTAGCAAAGGGAGATACAGTGCTTCGTGGTCAGAAGATCGCGGAAGCAGGCGGCTTCGTTTCATCACCAATCTATTCCTCGGTCTCAGGTACCGTCAAGGGTATCGAGAAGAGGCGCACAGCCACCGGCGACATGGTAGATTCCATCATCATTGAGAGCGATGGGAATTTCATGGAGGTCGGATTTCACGAGACAGAGGATGTTACCAAATTATCCAATAAGGAAATCATATCCAAGATCCAGGAAGCAGGAGTTGTCGGAATGGGCGGTGCCGGGTTTCCGACTCATGTGAAGCTCTCCCCAAAGGAGCCGGATAAGATCGACTACATCATTGCGAACTGTGCAGAGTGTGAACCATATCTGACCAGTGACTATCGTGAGATGATCGAGGAGCCGGAGAAGCTGATCGATGGAATGAAGATAGTACTTCAGCTGTTTCCTAATGCAAAGGGCGTATTCGCAATTGAGAATAACAAGCCGGACTGCATAGAGCAGATCAGTAATCTGATAAAGGACGATGAGAAGCTTTCTGTACAGCCTCTTCTCACTAAGTACCCTCAGGGCGGTGAGAGACAGCTGATCCATGCTGTCACAGGACGCGATATCAATTCAAAGATGCTCCCGGCAGATGCGGGCTGCATAGTAGATAATGTAGCTACGCTGATGGCTATATACGATGCTGTAAAGCACGGCATTCCTGTGATGAACAGAGTATTTACAGTGACAGGTGATGCAGTCTGTGAGCCGCGCAATTTCCGTATCTGTATAGGCACGAGCTATCAGGAGCTTCTCGATGCAGCAGGCGGGCTTATCCATGATGCGAAGAAGGAGATCAGCGGAGGCCCTATGATGGGATTCGCGCTCTACGGTCTTGATGTCCCGACAACGAAGACTACATCAGCTCTTCTGTGCCTTACCGAGGATGCAGCCAGCGAGTATGAAGAGACAGCATGTATCAACTGCGGACGATGCGTCGATGCGTGCCCGGAGGGACTTGTTCCATCAAGGCTTGCTGATTATTCGAAGCATGGCCAGAAGGAAGAGTTCGAGAAATGGTATGGCCTGGAGTGCGTGGAGTGCGGAAGCTGCAGCTACGGCTGCCCTGCGAGACGTCCACTCGCCCAGTATATCAAGACGATGAAAAAGCAGGTACTTGCAGACAAGAAGAAGGCTGCTGCGGCAGCAAAGGACAAGAAGTGAGGTGAGCGAAGTGAGTGAAACAGAAGAAAAGAAAATGCCTAACGTAACTTCCTCCCCACATGTGAGGGCAAAGGATGATACGCAGCGTATTATGGCGTATGTGATCATCGCACTGATGCCTGCTACTGTATTCGGAGTATTCAATTTCGGTATCAGGGCACTGCTCATCATTGTATCGACTATTGCAGCGAGCGTGCTTTCAGAGTACATCTATTGCAGGATAGTTCATAGGAAGAATACGACAAGAGATTTATCAGCAGTTGTTACCGGATTGCTGCTTGCACTGAATCTGCCGAGCTCGGCACCTATCTGGCTTGGGATAGTAGGTGGCGCATTTGCCATTATCGTGGTAAAGGAGCTGTTCGGAGGTCTCGGTCAGAACTTCATGAACCCGGCACTCGGTGCCAGATGCTTCCTGCTTATCGCATTCGCAGGACTCATGACAGATTTCTCTGATTATCCGGGATTTCAGGATACATTCGGAGGCGCCACACCGCTTGCTACACTGAAGGCTGGCAAGAGTGTCGATACAATGCGCCTTATCCTTGGAAATATTCCGGGAACAATTGGTGAGACTTCAATGATAGCAATTGTTATCGGAGCTATCTTCCTCATCCTTATGGGTGTTATTACTTTAAGGATTCCAGGAACATACATCCTGACTTTTGCTGTTTTTACAATTATTTTTGGCGGACATGGATTCGATATGAATTTCCTCGTGAATGAGCTTGCAGGCGGCGGACTGATGCTCGGTGCATTTTTCATGGCTACCGACTATGTCACGAGCCCGATCACTCCAAGCGGACAGATTATATATGGAATCCTGCTTGGCGTGATGACAGGAATCTTCAGATTCTTCGGCTCATCAGCAGAGGGCGTTTCATATGCCATCATCTTCTCGAACCTTTTCGTACCTCTTATTGAAAAGGCTACGATTCCGAGAGCCTTCGGTATCAGGAGAGAGAAGAAGGAAAAGAAAGCAAAGGAGGCATGAGCATGAGTGACAAGAAATCAATCGTTCGTGATGCAATGAGACTTACAGTGATCACGCTTGTCTCAGGACTTCTTTTAGGACTTGTATATCAGATCACTCTGAAGCCTCGTAATGCTGCAGCAGCGAAGGCTACGAATGACGCATATAAGGCAGTATTTGAGGATGCAGCCAGCTTCAAGGACTATGCTGACTTTGATGCTGACAAAGCAACGGCTCTTGTGAAAAAGGCCGGATATGACAATATTTCAATATCAGCCTGTGTCGAAGCTGATGACAAGAGCGGCAAATCGCTCGGATATGTAATCACCGTTGTGACGAAGAGCTATGGCGGCAATGCCACCTTCTCTATGGGTGTAACAAATGACGGAACGATGAACGGATACAAGATAACTGATATATCCGATACTCCGGGACTTGGTATGAAGTCTACAGAGCCGAAGTTCATGGATCAGTTCAAGGGTATCTCAATCGGCAAATATACTGTGACAAAGGGCACACCTGGTGACAATGAGATTCAGGCCATTAGTGGTGCGACCATCACATCACGTGCCATCACCAATGGTGTGGATGCCGGATTTGAATATTTCAAGAGTATAGCAGGAGGTGAGCAGTAATGGATAGCCCGAAGGAAAGACTATATAATGGTATCGTTAAGGAGAATCCTATATTTGTCCTCGTGCTTGGTATCTGCCCGACTCTCGCAGTCACGACATCTGCCATGAATGGACTCGGAATGGGACTTTCCACTACGGTCGTTCTCGCATTATCTAATGCACTTATTTCAGCCCTGAGGAAGATGATTCCGGATCGTGTACGTATGCCGGCATTCATCGTAGTAGTAGCATCGTTTGTGACTATAGTGCAGTTCCTGATTCAGGGATATCTGCCAAGCCTGTATGATTCGCTTGGTATTTATATCCCTCTGATAGTCGTGAACTGTATTATCCTTGGACGCGCAGAGAGCTATGCATCGAAGAATCCGGTGATCCCATCACTCTTTGATGGACTTGGAATGGGATTTGGATTTACGGCTTCTCTTATATTCATCGGAGCAGTAAGAGAGCTCTTAGGCTCAGGAAGTATTTTCGGGGCACAGATCCTTCCGCTTGCTGACAAGGCAGCCGGTAAGGCCGGATATACACCGGTTTCAATCTTCGTACTGGCACCTGGAGCATTCTTTATCTTAGCGCTTCTTGTAGTAATCATGAATATAGTAAGAGAGAAGCAGGCTGCAAAGGGCAAGCCACTTGCACCTATCGAGAATTCCTGCCTCTGCAATGATGAGGACAGTCTTGAAGCCGCAATGGACTCCAGCAATCCTAATGTCAAGGAAGCTGTAGAGAATCTGAAGGCAAAGCAGAAGGAGGCGAAGTAAATGAGTAATCTGGCACTTATATTCATTGGAGCATTCATCGTAAATAACGTGCTCCTGAGTCAGTTCCTTGGACTGTGTTCGTTCCTCGGCGTATCGAAGAAGACCTCCACAGCAGTAGGAATGGGCGGAGCCGTAACCTTCGTCATCACGATCGCATCGGTCGTGGCAGGACTTCTGTACAAGTATATCCTCGTACCTACAGGATTCGAGTATCTGGATACAATCGTATTCATTCTCGTAATCGCAGCTCTCGTACAGGTTGTCGAGATGTTCCTTAAGAAGAACGTTCCATCACTGTATCAGGCTCTTGGTGTGTACCTGCCTCTTATCACGACCAACTGCGCTGTACTTGGTGTAGCTCTGAAGAACGTGACAAATAACTACAATATCCTTCAGGGTGTAGTATACGGACTCGGTACAGGTCTTGGATATTTCCTTGCAATCGTAATCCTTGCAGGAATCCGCGAGAAGTACCGGTACAATGAATACCCGAAGTATTTCAAGGGTACTGCAATGACCCTTATCACAGCCGGACTCATGTCAATGGCATTCTTCGGCTTCTCAGGAATGATCTAAGGAGGGTTTAAGTATGGTAAGTGGAATTATAATGGCGACTATCATCATAGGAGCCGTCGGATGCGCTATCGGATTTCTCCTGTGTCTGGCTTCTGAGAGGTTCAAGGTAGAGGTAGATCCAAGAGAAGAGGAAGTGCTCGGAGTGCTTCCTGGTAATAACTGTGGTGGATGTGGATATCCGGGATGTCCGGGATGTGCGCATGCTATTGTGACTGGTGAAGCACCTGTAGGTCAGTGTCCTGTGGGTGGTGCTCCTGTAGCTGCAAAGATCGGTGCCATCATGGGTGTTGATGCCGGTGAGTCGGTGAGAATGGTGGCTCATGTCAGATGTATCGGTGACTGTGATGCTGCATCCACGAAGTACAATTATGCAGGTGTAAAGAGCTGTTCAGCCATGGCATTTGTGCCAGGCGGCGGCCCAAAAGACTGCAAGTATGGCTGCATGGGATTCGGTGACTGTGTTGAGTCCTGTCAGTTCGATGCGATCCATATCGTAAACGGAATCGCCTATGTGGACAAGGAAGCCTGCAAGGCCTGTGGCAAGTGCGTAGAGGCCTGCCCGCGTGATATCATAGAGCTTATTCCTTATGATGCATCAGAAGTTGTGGACTGCCGTAATAAGGACAAGGGCAAGGATGTCATGTCAGTCTGCAAGGTCGGCTGCATCGCCTGTCATCTCTGTGAGAAGACCTGTCAGCACGATGCCGTCCATGTAGTAGACAATATAGCCTACATCGATCAGGACAAGTGTGTAGGCTGCGGAGACTGCGCCGCCAAGTGCCCGAAAAAGGTCATCACCGTCCTGCATAAGGCCTCAGAAGAGAAAACAGCATAGGATGAAAAAGGGGACGGGTCCCTTTTTCATCTTTTTGAAAAGCACCGCTTGTACATTGAGTACGAGCGGTGTTTTTTTATGGCGTGGGGATTAAGAATGCATTAAGTGTCTGAACCCAGAAGAATATGACTATGACAGCAATACCAATTCTCACCAGGTGGCCTATGATGGGCCATAAATGTCTGTTATGGGTTATTACTACCAGCAGGAGAGGACCTTTAACGTGCTGGATAAGGCTACACAGGATGAAGGCTCAGGAGCAGGACTTATATTAACACTCTGGACGATGACTGATTCCCTGAACTAAATGAAGTTGCTATTTACTTTAACTGTACAGTTATTTATAATGGGGTTTGAATGACAGAAAGGGAGAGCGCATCCTGTAAGGACATACAGAATGGTAAGGGGCTTTCAATCCGGATTGGCAGTGATCTATGCATGAAATGGGAATTGTGCTTCATCTGGCGAAGACACTTGATGAGGCTGCAGAAGAAAATCATATAAGCAGATATGGCTCGGTGACTCTGTCTGTAGGAGAGGTGTCAGGTATTATGACGGATTATTTCACCGAGTGCTGGGATTATTTCAAGAGCAGACACCCACTGCTGAAGGACTCTGTCCTGAAGCTTGAGACGATACCGGCAGTCACATTCTGTTCGAGCTGTGAGCGGAATTATCCTACGGTAGAGTATGGCAGGAACTGTCCATACTGTGGCTCAGGTGAGACATGGCTCATCACTGGCAATGAATGTGTGATAAAAGAGGTAGAGGCTGAGACCTCAGATGGCACTGAGGGCACAGTAGTAAAAGAAGTCGGGGAATCAGGAGATTATTACCAATGATCAATATAGTTCTACATCAGCCTGAGATACCATTCAATACCGGCGCTATCGGTCGTACCTGTGTAGCCACCGGATCAGCCCTGCATCTCATATATCCACTTGGATTCATACTGAATGATAGGTATGTAAGGAGAGCAGGAATGGATTACTGGGACAGACTTGATCTGACTGAGTACAATGACTATGATGATTTCTGTGAAAAGAATGAAGGGCTGACATATAATGGAGAGGATTCTCCGGATAAGCCGGGATCGAAGCTCTGGTTTGCAACTACCAAGGCCAGACAGTGCTATTCGGATGTGCATTTCGGTCTGGATGACTATATCATGTTTGGCAAGGAATCAGCCGGCATTCCGGAGGAGATTCTGGTAGAGCACCCTGGTGCGTGCATCAGAATACCTATGCTGGGAGATACGAGATCACTTAATCTGTCGAATTCTGTAGCAATAGTGCTGTATGAAGCACTGAGACAGAACGGATTCCCGGGATTAAATGAAATGGGCAATCTTCACAGGCTCTCCTGGTCATAAGAATGCACATTTGCGTATTACGATTTCCAGGTTTTCACCTGTTCCTTGAGCCAGTTCTCAAATGCATCCATACCATCACCTGTCTTTGCTGAAACAGGGAAAATACTGATATCCGGATTCAGTCTTTTGGCACGTTCCTTGCATTTTTCAACATCGAAATCAAAATATTCAAGAGTATCCATCTTTGTGATGACGAGTGCATCTGACTGCTCAAACATCAGAGGATATTTGAGAGGCTTGTCATCGCCCTCAGGTACTGAGAGTATCATGACTTTTAGCCCTGCTCCTGTATCAAATTCTGCTGGGCAGATGAGATTACCAACATTTTCGAGGAAGATCAGATCCTTGCCATCGTATCCCATTGAATCAAGGGCACGTTTTGTCATGCCTGCGTCCATATGGCACATGCCATCTGTATGAGCCTGAATGGAGGTGGCACCGAGATTCTCAATCTTTACAGCATCGACATCTGAAGCAATATCAGCTTCCATGACGGCGATATTCAGATCATCCTTCAGATCTGTGATGGTGCGGGACAGGAGGGTGGTCTTTCCTGAGCCTGGACTTGACATCAGATTGATGAGAAGTGACCCTTTCTCCTTCATTTCTTTTCTGATAGCATCTGCATCCCTGTCATTTGATTCCGTGACTGAGGCATTCAGTTCTATAACCTTCATTTGTCATCCTCCTTGGACAGAGATATCTGTCCTTCAAGCCAGCTGATCCATTCGTCGAACCCATCACCGGTCTTAGCCGAGATCGGGATGACCTTGAGTGAAGGGTTGGCGTAGTTCAGGCTGTCGCAGAGCTTGTTGATGCTGAAATCAAAGACTGCTCTGGTGTCGAACTTGTTGACAAGGAGAATATCACCTACCTTGAACATAAGAGGGTACTTGAGTGGCTTGTCATCGCCCTCAGGCACTGACAGGATCACGACTTCCTTGTTCTGACCTACATCGAATTCGGCAGGACAGACCAGATTGCCGACATTTTCAAGAAATACAAGGTCGAGATCATCGACTCCAAGCGTTTCAAGACCTCTCTTTGTCATGTCTGCATCCATATGGCAGGAACCGCCGGTATGGAGCTGGATGACCTTGGCACCAGCATCAGCGACAGTCTGAGCATCCACGTCACTATCGACATCTGCCTCCATGACCCCGATTCGGTATTTATCCTTTAGCATGTCTATGGTGCGTACAAGTGTAGTAGTCTTTCCGGCACCCGGGCTGGACATCAGATTCACGAAGAAGACATTCTTCGATTTCAGATAGTCTCTGACTTCAGCGGCTACCTTGTCGTTGTCTTCAATAACTCTCTCCTTTGTTTCCAAAATCTCGAATTCTCTATTGCTCATTTTGATTCCTGTGTGTTCACTAAGGATAGCTTACAACTATCAACTCATAACTTGTAACTTTATTCCTGATATTCTGGAAGCTTCTTATGAAGCGTTATATTCATTGCACGCCTGGCTGCATATTTTCCTACTTCCTTGATGCGGTCCTCGTAGCGATACATGTCTGAGGCATGTGGCAGATCACGGGACAGATGAATGGCATCGAACTTGCAGCGGGTAGTGCAGAGACCACATCCGATACAGCGGTTGTAATCTACAATAGAAGCTCCGCATCCCAGACAGCGTGAAGCTTCCTCCTGTACCTGCTCTTCTGTAAGAGTTGCACGGAGATCTGAGAATGATCTCTTGGCCTGATCTGTTGTGACTCCATCCTTCATTGTGATAGTGACTCTCGGAGTCCTGTCATATGAATCAATGCTGATGTCATCTTTATCGAGTTCCTTGAACTCACGGAGGTCTCTTGCGATTGTGAGGCTCTGGCCAGGATGTACAAAACGATGCATTGACTCAGCAGCCTTCTTGCCATCGGCTATTGCATCAATTGCAAATCTTGCTCCATGGTAGATATCTCCGCCAGCGAAGATATCCGGCTCTGCAGTCTGGAAAGTGATGTCATCTGCGACAGCACAGTTGCCACGGCCTGTCTCAACATTTGTCCCGTCAAGCAGATTGCCCCATTCGGCAGACTGGCCTATTGCCATGAGAACTGTCTGACATTCAAGAGTGATAGTCTCATTCTCATCATACTGAGGATTGAATCTGCCATCAGCATCCTTTACCTGAGTACATTTCTTGAAGGTAATTGCGGAAACCCTGCCATCAGTAGATGCCAGTTCCTTAGGCCCCCAGCCGTTCATGATCTCAATTCCTTCAGCCCTGGCCTCTTCGACTTCATCAGCTGCCGCAGGCATTTCATCAGCTCCCTCGAGGCAGAGCATTGTGACCTTGCCAGAGGTACAGCGCAGGGCAGTGCGTGCGACATCAATTGCCACATTACCGCCGCCGACTACGACTACATCACCAGGGAGCTTCACTTCATCTGTAGAACCATCCTCTGACAGCCCGATAGAAGCTCGCTTCAGGAATGATACACCTGATTCAACACCCTCTGCATCTTCGCCAGGGACTCCGGCTTTTCTTCCTCCCTGAAGACCGATTGCGAGATAGAATGCCTTGTATCCCTTATCTCTTAGATCCTGAATGGTCACATCCTTCCCTACATCGACGCCACATCTGAATTCAACGCCCATCTGCTTTAATACATCTATTTCAGCCTCGAGGACATTTTTCTCGAGACGGAAATTTGGAATTCCGTTAAGGAGCATTCCACCCGGACGTTTTTCTTTTTCAAAAATGGTGACATCATAGCCTCTGGTACGCAGGTAGTATGCACAGGTCATTCCGGCTGGACCAGCACCAATAATGGCCATTCTGTAATCGCTTCCCCACATGCCGCCATCATCCTTCTCACATACCGGGATGAAACGCTTGTCTTCATGAAGCTCCTGCCAAGCGATGAACTTCTTGATCTCATCAATTGCGACAGGAGAGTCGATAGTGCCTCTTGTACAGGCATCTTCACAGCGTCTGTTACAGATGGCTCCGCATACTGCAGGGAATGGATTGTCCTGCTTGATGAGCTCAAGAGCATCCATGTATCTGCCTTCCTTTGCCAGACGCACATATCCCTGAACGGCGAGATGAGCAGGACAGGCTGTCTTACATGGGGCGGTACCTGTATCATAGACATTGATCTTCGCATCTTCTCTATATGATGGATTCCACTTGTCAGGTCCCCACTTGTGATTGTCAGGAAGCTCAGACAGAGGGTACTTCACACGGCTGCCATCAGCCCTGCATAGCTTCTGGCCGAGCTTTGCTGCACCGACAGGGCAGACTTCTACGCACTTGCCACATGCCACGCACTTGTCTCTGTCTACATGTGCGCGATAGGCGCTGCGGCTCATATTAGGCGTATTGTACAGCTGGGATGTACGGATGGCATTGCAGACTCCAGGAGCACAGTTGCAGATTCCTACGATCTTGTCCTCGCCATCGATATTTGTGATCTGATGGACGAAACCGTGCCGTTCTGCACGCTTAAAGATTTCCATGGCCTCTTCTTTAGTGATATAGCGGCCTGTATGTCTCTCGACACAGAACTCAGCCAGATCACCGACACCCACGCAGAACTCGCCTTCGATCTCACCATCACCTTCACCGCGCATTCTCTGCTGCTTGCGGCAGGTACATTGTCCGACACTTATTTTTCCATCGTACTTATCGAGCCAGTGAGAGATCCGCTCCAGGCTGACTGATTCAGGATTTGATTCGATCGCAGTCTCTACTGGGATGACATGCATTCCGACTCCTGCGCCTCCTGGCGGGACCATAGGAGTGAGCGGTTCCAGTGGCATCTGGGTCATCAGATTGAAAAATGTGGCCAGTTCCGGATGCTCATCTGTGAGCGGATCCTGCATCATCATGAATTCGGCAGAACCAGGTACGAAGATCGGCATATCATACTGCTTTATGCCTTCTGGATTCTCTCTGTTGAACTCTATGAGACCGAGCCATACGAGATGATCAACCATTTTCTGGGCCTCATCTACTGACATATGATTCATCTCTGCCAGCTTCTCTATACGGTAGTTCACACGTGTCTTTTTAAAGCTCAGCATGAACTTCACTTCATCCTTGGTGAGAATGTGATCTAAGGCCCAGTATTCAGGGTCATCATAGGTCATATTCTTGAGGATTTTCGCATCCATCCTGTCAGTGATCAGCTCCCCGAGCTGCAGGACGAGCTTAGCCTTTTCAGGATCGTCAGGAGTGTACCCCTGCTCCTGACGGTAGTCCCCGTCATTAAAAAAACTTCCTTTTTGTTCCTTCATTATGTAACCTCCACTTTGTGACAGAACATGAATATCTATCATAAAACATACTATGAATATTATAACGCAATATGTTGTTAAAAGGAATTCTTTTACACAGTACATTGTGATAAAATATTTCACCTGATGAAACTTTTCGCAGTAATACACTGTCTAATAGGTGTAAGCAAACGAAAGGAAGTGATACAAAGTGTTTTCCCGGGAAAGAAAAAGCACTAATGAAAGGCTTATTGAGAAAGTGATCCTTGAAAAATATAACAGCTATTACCGGATGGCAGTGAGCTTTACACACAATGAGGCAGACGCAGAGGATATCGTGCAGGAGGGTGCGTACAGGGCCATAAAGAATGCCAGAAGCCTGAAGAATCCTGAGTTCGCAGGAACCTGGATCTACCGTATCATGATGAACGAGATTTACCGCAGTGTAGAGAAGAATCAGCCGGATTCACTTGATGCGATGGACTACCAGGGCGAAGGGAAGTCAGATACCTATGAGGATACAGACCTTCAGAGGATTCTGGATTCACTTGATCCGAAGGACAAGGCTGTTATACAACTTAAATATTTTGAAGAAATGAAGCTGAGAGAAATCGCAGAGATCCTCGGCGAGAATGAAAATACGGTGAAGAGCCGGCTCTATAGAAGCCTTAAGAAGCTGAAACAGGACATGGAGGCAGAAGGTTATGACAGATGAATTTGAGAATATGAAAAAAAGATACGCCGGTTATTCAATGGATGATAAGGCGGTAAGCGAAATGAAGAACAGAATGGTACAGGCAGAGTTTGAAAACAAGATGGCAAAAAGGAAGAGAAGTATAACAAGGTGGGCTGTAGCAGCTGCGGCAGCGCTTACGATCTTTATCCTTCCGAATTCGAATGCAGGTGTAGCAAATGCTATGGGAAATATCCCGGGAATCGGTGGATTCTTCCAGCTGATTACGCTGCGAGACTACTATCAGAACGACGGAAGGAATGAAGCAAGCGTAGCTGTATCAGGGCTTAAGTCAGATGATAAGACCGCAAAGAAGACAGCCGATGATGTAAATAAGGAGATAAAGGAGCTCACTGATAAGTATGTACAGGAGTTCAAGGATACAAAGAGGATGAAGGGTCATGAGGCTCTCGATGTAGATACCAAGGTCATTGACAAGACAGATAAATACTTCACTCTGAAGCTGTCAAGGCTCACGACCGCTGGTGACAGCTATCAGGAGAACCACTACTATACGATATCTCTTGAGACCGGAAAGCAGATAAAGCTGGCAGACCTCTTCAAGGATGGTGCTGACTACAAGGATGCACTTCTCAAGAACGTGGAGAGCCAGATGGAAGAGCAGGTAAAGAACTCTGACGAGGTCGCTTACTACTATACCGACAGCAAGAATGGTGAGGGATTAGATGACTTCAAGGAAAGTGACCTGACTGACAAGGCCTCGTTCTACCTCAATAAGGATGGCAATATTGTGATCTGCTACAATCAGGGAGATGCGGCTCCGATGTACATGGGTGCGCTTGAATTCGTAATCCCGAATAGTGCAGTAAAAGATATACTGAAGTAAGACACATATAAACCAATCAATTCAATAAATACATAGTCCAATAATGGGACGGGTTCCTTTTCAAAAAATGAAAATGGGACCCGTCCTTTTCTATTGCACCCTCGAGTATGAAGGTGTGTCAGTGTTCGTCGGAGACACCGATCAAAAAAGAGCCGCGGAATAAATCCACGACTCAGTGCGTTTTTTTATCAGTTCTCTGCGTATTCAGCCTCTGTGTTAACAGCAGCTGACTTCTGTCTTCTGAAGATAAGACGGAAGATCAGACGGATAAATGGTCCACAGAAGAAGATCTGCCATGCGAGTGCCATAGGAAAATTCATTGCAGCTGTCTGAAGCCAGGTAGCGATGAATCCGGCATTTGAATAATCCTTGAAGAGGATAGTAGCAACAAGACTCATAGTAGGGCACATCAGGCATACTGTAAGTGCGCATCTGATGATAAGTATGATCGAGAATGGCATCTCTTTTGTGACAACTCTCTTTGTGAGAAACATCGCAGGCTTCTCCATTACGAAGAGCTCAAGCACGATAGCTACCGGCCACATGATACGCATCTCTCCGAATGCCATAAGGAATACCTGATTGGTCATTCCACCCAGATTCAGTGAAATGTTGTAACAGATCATGGCATAGACCATCAGGAAGGCCATCATGACTGTAAATACGAAGCTTTCTAGTTTGTTCTGCGGCATATTCTGCATAAAAAAATACTCCTTTCGTCGTGATACCTGTGTTGTTCGGGTCCACTCGTCAGGGAGCATTATCGTTTCCAATTATTTTTACCTGTATCAAATTGTCAGAATTACTTGCTCATTTAGTACAATTCTATTGTACTCCGATTGCATACAATTTCAAGTTTTTAATTTGATACAATTGAATTTACATCTGAAATAGTATAGAATCAGCGTATGTATTACATTATAACGAACCCAGCCTCGCAGTCCGGGAATGACCATGACAGGATTGTGAAAAAATTAGAATCAGCTCTGCGCGACAGGCAGATTGATTTTGAAACGAAATACACTCATGCAGCTGATGATGCAGGGAGAGTTGCAAAAGATATCTCCACCAGAGACGAAGAAAACACCATTATAGTCGTTGGTGGTGACGGTACGATCAATTCGGTGGTCAATGGAATAGCTGATTTCTCAAAAGTGAAGTTCGGATTCATTCCTGCGGGATCTGCAAATGATTTTGCGAAGGGACTTGAAATACATGATATCAACAGAGATCCGGGTCAGGACGAGAATATCAGACATATCATAGATGGAAAAGTGCGTCGGACAATTGATCTGGGGCAGATCGAGTATGATGGAAATACGAGACTGTTTGCGGTTAGTGCGGGTATCGGCTTTGATGCTGCAATATGCAAAGAGTCAGATGATTCCGCGACTCGCAGCTTTTTCAATAAACTGCATCTTGGAAAACTGACCTATGGCGTAATAGGACTGAAACAGCTGCTGGCGGCTCCGGAGGTAAAGTGCGATATTACACTCAGTAATGGGACAGAGTTTCATATAGGAAAGCTTGTTTTTGCGACATTCATGAATACGCCGTATGAAGGTGGTGGTTATAAGTTCGCTCCTGACGCTGTTCCGACGGATGGGGATATCAATGTGTCAGCGATAGGTGATCTGTCAAGACTTACGGTTCTTATTAATTTTCCATCGGCGCACAAAGGTACATATTACAGGGTGCCGGGAGTATTTCATTCGAAGGCACCTGAGATAAAGGTGCACGCAGATGAACCATTGTGGGTCCATACAGATGGTGAAGTGATCGGACAGCCAACAGACTTTGTGATACGTTGTCTGCCTGAAACGCTTAGGATGATAGTATGAGCAGTGTCGCGCGGCACTGTTCTTTTTTAAAAAAAAATACTTGACAAATAAAATGGATTTGATACAATTAGATTGTACAAAATCGATATGACTTCAAGGAGGTAAGATTCATGGGTTTCTATGATTATTCAGTTAAGAATGCAAAGGGTGAGGACCTACCTATGTCAGACTATGAAGGCAAGGTAGTCCTCGTGGTGAACACCGCAACAGGCTGTGGATTTACTCCACAATATAAGGATCTTGAGAGCATTTATGAGAAGTATCATGACAAGGGCCTTGAGATATTAGATATCCCATGCAATCAGTTTGCAGGCCAGACTCCGGGGACTGATGAAGAGATCCATGAGTTCTGTACTCTCAAATACAATACACAGTTCCCTCAGATGAAGAAGTCAGAGGTGAATGGACCTGGAGAGCTTCCTCTCTATACCTATCTCAAGTCCCAGCAGGGCTTCAAGGGATTTGGAAAAGGTGCGAAGGCTCTTGCGATGGGAGCTCTTCTCCACAAGATTGATAAGGATTACAAGAACAATCCGAATATCAAATGGAACTTCACGAAGTTCCTTGTAGACCGCAAGGGCAATGTGATCGCCCGTTTTGAACCTACAGAGGATATGAAGGACGTAGAAGCAGCAGTAGCTGCTCAGATCTGATCATGATGCATCACCTGTATATAGTGCAGGTGGTGCTTTTTATTTGCGGCTGATATCGAAATATAGTATAATTGTGCATTATGAAAAAGTTACGCAAGGTTATAGCAATTGCACTTATTTTTACAATGATTCTGCCGCTTGGCGCGTGTGGCGACAGTTCTCCGGATGCGATGACACCGCATAGCAAGACTGGACTGTATTTTGACACAGTCATTACAATCACTCTCTATGGAAATGCATCAAAAGCCAATAAGCGTCTCAAGGAGACTTTCAAGCAGGCAAAGTACTATGAGAATCTGTTGTCAAATACGGTAAAAGGCAGCGATATTTCAAAAATCAATAATGCCAACGGTCAGTATGTGAAGGTGCATAAGGATACTCTTGAGGCACTTGAGACGGCGGTAAAGTATTCTGAGCAGTCTGATGGAGTATTTGACCTGACAGTTGGTGATCTGAGTGATCTCTGGGATTTTAAGAACAATACAGGGACTGTGCCTGACAGGCAGGCGCTGAATCAGGCACTTGAGCATATAGACTACAGGAATGTGGAGATAAATGGTGACAGGGTGCGCCTGAAGGATCCTGACGCGAAGATAGATCTTGGTGGAATAGCAAAAGGATTCATCGCTGACAAGATGAAAGCAAAGCTTGAAAAAATGGGAGCAAAGAGCGGTATCATCAATCTCGGTGGCAATGTGCTTCTGATTGGGAAGCGACCTGATAAGACAGCATATACTGTCGGAGTCCAGAGACCGTTTTCAGATGACGGGACGGCACTTTTTACAATAAAAGCTTTTGACACTTCGGTTGTGACAAGCGGTACCTATCAGAGATATTTTGAGAAAAATGGCCGCATCTACCATCATATACTGAATCTACAGACCGGTTATCCCTACAACAACGGACTTGATTCTGTGACCATCATCACGAAGCAGTCGACAGAAGCAGACGCTCTTTCCACGACCGTCTTCTGCATGGGCCTTGACAAAGGCCTTGCATACGTGAATTCACTCAATGGCGTGGAAGCAGTCTTTGTAAAGACAGACGGCACGATAGTGAAGTCAGATAATGTTGATAAAGAATATCAGTTCAAAGAATTAAAATGATATTTTTTGCGATATTTAAAAATGCAGAATATTGTGAGTATCAGGCAGAATCCTTCTGCGAATATGACGGCTGACCAGACTCCGTTTACTCCTCCGAATATTACCGGAAGGGTGAGTACGCAGATCACTTCGAAGAACAGGGTTCGTGCGAACGATATAAGTGCCGAGATCGCTCCATTATTTAAAGCTGTAAACAGCGACGAGCCGAATACATTGTATCCCATGAATACATATGAGAATGAATATATCATGAATGCCGTAGTCGTGAGCTTCAGCAGATCCTTATCATATCCTACGAAAATAGCACATATCGGTTCTGCGAAGACTTCTGATAGAACCACAAGTACAATCATGAATGTAGTAATGATATGCAGGGCTCTTCTGAAAAGTCCTTTTAGTTCTTTAGTATCACCAGCCCCGTAATGGTAGCTGATCACCGGTGCAATTCCCATTGAAAAACCAAAATACACGCCCATGAAAATAAATCCACCGTACATTATGACACCGTATGCTGCGACACCGTCAGAACCGGCATATTTCATCAGCTGGAAATTGTACAGGATACTGACGATCGACGTAGCTATATTGGTCATGAATTCGGAAGCTCCGTTTCCAGTGGTTCTTCCGAGCCATTTCCATGAGAAACGGGTTCGGCCCAGGTGAAGGAATGTCGGATTCTTTTTCCATGCAAAATAGATGAGTGGCAGGACTCCGCCGATGGTCTGGCTCATGACAGTGGCCCATGCTGCACCAGGGACTCCGAGATGCAGAAGCCCGCAGAAGGCCCAGTCCATTACCATATTCGTGCAGCCGGCGGCAACAGTCACCTTTAGGCCAAGAGTAGGCTTTTCGGCAGTCACCATTAGTACCTGATACATGTACTGTAGTATGAACTGTATATTGCCGTACATATTGATGCGGCAGTAGGAGATGCAGTAAGGGAGCATCTTATCAGTTGCTCCGAAGAGCCGGGATACAGGTTCAGCAAATACAATACCTATGATACTAAGAACTATTCCAAGTACTATAGCAGTATATGTAAGAAAAGAGAAAATCTCATTAGCCTCTTTTTTCTGATCCATTCCCATCTTCATTGAGATGAGAGCGCTTCCGCCGGAACCGAATACAGTTCCGACTGCGCCGAGGATCATGACAAAAGGCATGATGAGATTTACGGCTGCAAACTGCAGAGAGCCTGCATAGTTTGATATAAAGAATCCGTCCACCATTCCGTAGATCGAGGTGAATATCATCATCATGATCGATGGAGTGGTGTAACGGATCATTTTTTTATAAGTAAAATGATCTTTTAGCTGTATTTTCATTATTTGCTCGCAGCTGTTGCCGGGATTGTCTTCTTTCCAATGGCAAGAAGAATTGCGGTAAGGATGGCGATGCAGATGATGAGTGTGAGCCACCAGTTCTCAGTGAAGCCTGCAATGATGTAGCCGATGATGCAGACACCTACGACAACTGCCGCATACTGCATCTGGGTCTGCACATGATTCAGGTGATTACACTGAGCACCCGAGGACGACATGATAGTCGTATCGGAAATAGGTGATATATGGTCTCCGCATACAGCGCCTGCAAGAACAGCAGCAACTGCGAGGATCATCATTGTCTCATCTGACTTGGAGAACATATTTACAACGATAGGAACAAGGATTGCAAAAGTTCCCCAGCTCGTTCCTGATGAGAATCCAATGAATACTGCAATCAGGAAAATGATCACCGGAACGAATCTGACTACTGAAGGACTCAGGTTCAGTGAGTTACGGACGAAATCACCAAGTCCAAGCGCATCTGTAGTTCCCTTAAGTGTCCAGGCGAGAACGAGAATCAGTATGGCAGGCATCATGAGCTTTCCGCCTTCAGGAACTGAATTCATAAAGTCTTTGAATCCAATGACTCTTCTAGGCAGGTAGTAGATGAGCAGGAATGCGATAGTTACCAGACCTGCAAATACTAGTGACTCAGAAGATGAGCAGTTGGCAAAGTCTTCTACCAGATTCTTTCCACCGTTCAGATGACCGGTCCATATCATGCAAAGGATTGCTGTAGTGATCATTACGACCATAGGAGCGATCAGGTCTGAAACCTTGCCCTTCGTGTATTTTCCGCCTTCGGTGACATCTTTTTCTTCTTCCATATTCTGGAAAGCTTCACCACCGGAGGTGAACAGATCACCCTTTGCGGCATTATCCTCATGGACTTTCATGAGACCGAAATCTATTCCTTTTATCGATGTGAAAAATACCATGTACAGAGTCAGCAGTGCGTACAGATTGAACGGGATTGTAGATAAAAACATCTGGAATCCCGACATAGAGCTGCCCTTCGGTACGTATGAATTGACTGCGGCTGCCCATGATGAGATAGGAGCGATAATGCAGACAGGAGCAGCTGTCGCATCGATGATATAAGCGAGCTTGGCTCTTGATACCTTATACTTATCTGTGACAGGTCTCATGACTGAGCCGACAGTCAGACAGTTGAAATAGTCATCTACGAAGATCAGTACGCCGAGAAGTGAAGTAGCGACAAGTGCTGCACGTTTTGACTTCAGATGCTTTGTGGCCCATTCTCCATAGGCTCTCGTGCCTCCGGATTCCTGCATCAGGATGACGACCATTCCAAGCAGAATCATAAACATCAGAATTGAGAAATCGACACTGTTAATCATCGTATTGAAAAAAGTATCGAAAGCCTTCCACGGATGAAATTCTGCCGTAAGAAGAGCTCCTAGTGCACATCCAGCGAATAGCGAGATATACACTTCCTTCGTGATAAGTGCCAGTGCGATAGCAACTATAGGCGGCATCAGAGACCACCAGGTTCCAACAAACATTACGAGTACCTCTCTTTGTGAAAAATTTGTGAACTATAAAAGAATACCGCAAATAATATGTAATTGCAATAGAAAAATCAGACATGCGACGGTTCTCTGTCGGATTCAGAATTATCAACTTGACAGATACCCCTAAGGGGTATATACTTTATCATAGTTGAGATACCCGAGAGGGGTATCGAGATACAGCAATAAGAAAGGAAGATTCTTATGACAAAGTATAATGTCACAGGGATGAGCTGTGCGGCCTGTCAGCAGCATGTGGAGAAAACTGTGCGCAAGGTTCCGGGGGTAAAGAACGTAAATGTAAGTCTTCTTACTAATTCAATGAATGTCGACGGAGATGCTTCTCCTGATGCCATTATGAAGGCTGTTGAGAGAGCCGGATACGGGGCCAGGCCTTTTGGTGCTGCGGCAAAGAATGATGCATCTGCCGGTTCTGCAACCGGAGCTATCGCAGCGGAAGAAGATATGCTTGCAGACAAGACGACTCCTAAGATGATCAGGAGACTTGTGAGTTCCGTCATTGTTCTTCTGATCCTTATGTACTTCTCAATGGGAGTATCTATGTGGGGCTGGCCGATGATTTCCGCTCTTAAGAATCCTATTTCACTTGGAATCATAGAGATGCTTCTGTCGGTGATCGTGATGTTTATCAACAGGAACTTCTTTATCAATGGATTCAGAGGACTTTTCCATGGTTCAGCGAATATGGATACGCTTGTTGCGCTTGGTTCTGCGGCTTCATTCGGATACAGCCTTGTTGCACTTTTTATAGAGATAAATGCAGCCTGGGCAATGGACATGGATACGGCTATGGATATCTCGATGAAGTATATCTACTTCGAGACGGCAGCCATGATCCCAACGCTCATTACAATAGGTAAGACACTTGAGTCATATTCGAAGGGGCGCACGACTGACGCTCTGAAAGGTCTCGTGAAGCTCGCTCCGAAGACGGCGACAGTTGAGCGTGACGGAGTAGATACAGAGGTAAGCATTGATGATGTGCAGATTGGTGATATCATTGTTGTAAAGCCTGGTGATAGTATTCCTGTAGATGGTTTTATTACAGAAGGCCAGACAGCAGTAGATGAATCGGCCCTCACAGGTGAGTCTGTTCCTGTCGATAAGACTGTTGATGATGCTGTAAAGGCTGCTACGACTTCTACATCAGGATTTATTAAGGTCCGTGCAACCAGAGTGGGAACTGACACTACACTGAGTCAGATCATCAGGATGGTATCAGACGCATCAGCCACGAAGGCGCCTATAGCAAGAATTGCTGATAAGGTAGCTGGTGTATTCGTTCCGGCTGTAATGCTTATTGCTTTGGCAACACTCTTCGGATGGCTGATCGCCGGTGCGGTATTTGCAAGTGCTTTTACAAGAGCTGTGTCAGTCCTTGTGATCTCATGTCCATGTGCCCTCGGACTTGCAACACCGGTTGCTATCATGGTAGGAAACGGAATGGGAGCCAAGGCCGGTATCCTTTTCAAGACAGCTGCATCGCTTGAGCAGGCCGGACATATCGAGACAGTAGTTCTGGATAAGACTGGTACTATAACAAACGGCACTCCAGTCGTAACAGACATCATCCCTGGTTCTGTAGATGAGAATACGCTTATCACGCTTGCGGCTTCACTAGAGTCGAAGAGTGAGCATCCTCTCGCTGTTGCAGTAAATACATACGCAGGAGATCACAATATTTCTCTTAAGGAGACAGATGATTTCAAGGCTCTTCCAGGAAATGGCCTTACTGCCACTATTGATGGGAATGTAATAAGCGGTGGTAAGAAGGATTATATCGAGACTATCATAAATGGTGATATTTCAGATATTGAGGAAAAAGCGGATGGGCTCGCAGAAAAAGGAAAGACTCCTCTGTATTTTGCATCAGGTGATAAGCTGCTCGGTGTAATAGCAGTTGCTGATACGATGAAGGAAGAGAGTCCTGAGGCTATAAAGCAGCTTCATAATATGGGTATAAAGGTCGTAATGCTGACCGGTGATAATGAGCGCACTGCCAAGGCTATCGGAGATGCTTGCGGCGTGGATGAAATCGTTGCAGGCGTACTTCCTGATGGCAAGGCCGCAGAGATCAAGAGGCTCAAGAAGTCAGGCAAGGTAGCAATGGTCGGAGATGGTATCAATGATGCTTTAGCACTTACCCTTGCAGATACAGGAATCGCAATCGGAGCAGGTACTGATGTGGCAATTGATGCAGCTGATATAGTGCTTGAGAAGAGCAGACTCACGGATGTGCCGGCAGCCATCAGGCTTTCGAGACAGACGATTAAGAATATTCATGAGAACCTGTTCTGGGCATTTTTCTACAATGTGATCTGCATCCCTCTTGCCATCGGACTCTATCAGGCACTGTTCGGATGGCATTTCGAGATGAGACCGGCAGTAGGAGCAATGGCAATGGCTTTCTCATCTGTTACAGTATGTTTAAATGCCTTGAGGCTTAATCTTTTCAAGGTGTATAATACAAAGCATGACAAGCCACTAAGGGGTCATGAGAGGCTTCCGGAAGTAGGAAAAGCAGAAATAGTAAGTAGTAGTGAAAGTGAGGTAAATGACATGACAAAGACTATTACAATCAAAGGTATGATGTGTGAGCACTGCGAGATGACAGTCAAGAAAGCTCTTGAGGCACTTGACGGAGTTGATTCTGCAACAGTGAGTCACGAGAAAGGCACAGCAGTCGTAAATCTCTCTTCGGATGTGCCTGATGATGAGATGAAGAAGGCTGTTGAGGATCATGACTACGAAGTCCTGAGGATTGCCTGAGTCATACATACAGAGTTATGGTTGGGACGAGTCGCTTTTCATCTGATGATTTTCTCAGAAGATGAAAAAGGGACCCGTCCCCTTTTTCATCTTTTTATGATAGAATACCTTCGGAGGTTATTTTATTATGCAATATGATCTGAAAAAGAGTCTGCTTCTCTATGCGGTTACTGATCGGAGATGGCTGAAAGAAAATCAGTCACTCTCAGATGCAGTAAAAGAAGCGGTAAATGGCGGAGCGACCATGATCCAGCTTCGAGAAAAAAATATGTCAGAAGATGAGCTGAAAAAAGAAGCACTGCTGATAAAGGACAGCTGTAATGTGCCTCTGATAATTGATAATAATATAGAAGTCTGTAAAGCAGTCGGCGCTGACGGAGTGCATGTAGGTCAGGATGATATGCCTGTGAAAGAGGCAAGAGCAATTCTGGGTGATGATTATGTCATCGGTGCAACGGCTCATAATGTATCGGAGGCAATTCAGGCAGAAAAAGATGGTGCAGACTATCTTGGAGTCGGTGCAGCATTTGGCTCTTCAACGAAGAATGATGCGAAAAAGATAATTTCACTTGAAGAGTATAAAAAAATTACTCAGGCAGTTTCAATCCCGGTAGTAGCGATTGGTGGAATCAATGAGACAAATATCATGAAGCTCAAAGGACTAGGTCTGTCAGGAGTAGCTGTGGTATCAGCAATTTTTGCAAAAGATGATATAGAAAAAGCGACCAGAGAGATGCTGAATATGGCGTTGTCAGAATTCGAATAATACTAAGAAAAGCCTCAGCCATTGCCTTGCAAGTGGTTGCGGCCTTTATAATAGAATCATGACGATGAAGGATACTATGATGACTACAGCTCTGTATACATATATTTATAGACATTATTGACAAAAGAGTCAGTATCATATATAACCTTACGAGGACATAGTTGTAGATGGAATCACTGGCTTTCTGTTGATGAGACGAATGAATTCAGGAGGTACTGGTTATGAGAAAATTTGAAGGATACATGCATGGTGTGGACCTCGGCGGCTGGCTGTCGCAGAAGGATTCCGATACGAAGGAGTACATGGATACTTTTATCACAGAGGATGATTTCAGGCGGATAGCAGATATGGGGCTTGACCATGTGAGGATTCCTGTTGACTACACTACAATTGAGGATGAGGAAGATGCCAGGCCGATCGAGAACGGTTATAAGCATCTGGATGACGCAGTTTCCTGGTGCAGGAAGTACGGACTTCATATGATAGTCGACCTGCACAATACCCATGGATATACCTTTGATCCTCTGGTAAAGGACATGGACCGCACCTACTTTTTCCATAATGAAAAGGAGCAGGAGAGGTTCTATGCGCTGTGGCAGAGGATTGTAAAGCGATACGCGAAGGATACAGACATTGTGGCATTTGAACTGCTGAATGAGGTGGTTCTGCCGGAGATAGCTGAGGACTGGAACAATATCGCTGATGAGGCGGTAAAAAGGATGCGTGAGATTGTTCCCGATGCATGGATCATCATAGGTGGCGTGAATTACAACAATGTGACTGATGTTCCGAAGCTTCATAAGCCGGCTGATGAGCATATCGTATTCAATTTCCATTGTTACGAGCCGCTTATTTTTACACATCAGAATGCGTACTGGGTTGAAAAGATGCCGCGCAATCTTCATGTGACATATCCGGATACCATTGCCAGTTACAGGAAGATAGGTGAAGATAATAATATCCCTATCGAAGCGCTTGGAGCCATGGGCGTATCAGCGGATGACCTTAAGGGAAAGCAGATTTTTGAAAGGCTTTTCGAATCGGCTATTGAGACAGCTGAGAAGTACAATGTGCCTCTGTACTGTGGTGAATACGGTGTCATTGACAATGCGCCAAAACCGGACACCCTCAGGTGGATCCAGGACATCACGTCAGTATTCGATGAGCATGGAATCGGGCGTGCATTATGGAACTACAAGGCAAAGGATTATGGTCTCGTTGACAGCGCATATGACGATATCAGGGATGAAATGGTAAAAGTCATGTAACTGAAATGTGATGATCCTTATCCAGACTGATCGTCTCATCTGAGATCTCTTCCACGAACTGACTGTTGTGGGAAGCGACAATGATGAGACGGTCAGGGCTTTTTAGATTGCGGATACATTCAAGAACGAATTTTTCACCGTCTTCATCAAGGCCATTCAGGGGCTCATCGAGTATCAGGACATCTGGCTCCATCGCGAGAACAGCGGCAAGTGCGCATCTCTTTTTCTCTCCGCCACTCAGGTTGAACGGAGCACGGTGGCGCATGTCGGATAGAGAAAGTGCTTCAAGAAAATGCTCTGTTCTCTTATGGACTTCATCCTCCGGCAACTCCAGCTGGTAGAGTCCGAACGCAATTTCATCCTCAACACTCCTGGTGAAAAGCTGTGTCTCGGAATTCTGAAACAGATATCCAATGCGGCTGTGAAAAGCAACGGCATTTTTCTTATTATGCAGATATTTCTCAGTAATCTCAGTTCCATCAAAAATGTACTTACCCTTTGTTGGAAAGGAGAGTCCATTAAGAATCCTGAAAAGAGTAGACTTCCCACTGCCATTCGGACCGGTGAGACAGTAGCATTCCCCGGCTGTAAGTTTTAGATTTATATTATCGAGAGCCAGTGTGCCATCATAATACTTGTAAGTTACATTCTTTAGTTCAATCATATTGAATTATCAGACATGGGGACGGTTCCTATGTCTTTTTAGCTAAATTATTTATTTAAAAAGGCAGGAGAACCGTCTCTCTGTCTTAGGCTCCTGGATGAAAAATGGGACAGGTCCTTTTTCATCTTTTTCAAAAACCCTCATGTTATTATGAAGAAAACAATCATTAACGGGATGATACATGCATACAGTATATCATAAACCGATAGCTTATGCCTTGTAAAATTCCTGTATGTACCGTTGAAGCATCTGCACTCCATAGCTTCCGTTGTCTCCTCTGACATTCGGGACGATTTGATAAATACAGTTCCAAGTATTCCGCCTGCTGCCTGCATGCGTGATTTGTCCTGGCGATGAACAGATACAGCACGGAGAATATATGCCTCGTGGATCGTCTGACATAAGCGTGAGAGAATAGTCAGGAATCTGACAGTCATATCAAGTGTCATAGTGAAAACATCAGGTAGATGCAGCTGTGAAAATGAACCGGTGATCTCCTTCCAGCTCAGGTCTTCATTCATGATAGCAAGTATAAGAATCGAGACCAGAACCTTCATCGTGACTGTAAGCATGGTCCGCGGATCGCCTAGAAATACTGCCGGGAGCATGATGATCATTGTAAAAATGACCGGCAGCGGAAGTCGTTTCAGGACACGTGTCATGGAATGAGTCGGAAGAAAAGCCAGGTGCACCAGTTCGACAGCCAGTACGGTTATCACAAATATGGCATTCGAAGAGCAGGCACACAGAATGATAGCAAGAATTGAAACGAGCATACGAAGAACAGGAAGGACTTTTGAATCCTTCCTGTATCTGGTGTCATTATCTATTATTCCTGAAATAAGTCGTAAAATCCTGTCAGTCATACAGTCTCTGTCTCTTCACGTCTGCCGAGTACAGCGCCTATCAGCCTGAAAACTATGATAAGTACTGCGACACCGATTACTGCGCTTAGTATATATGCTGTCCAGTCAGGCAGTCCTTTGAGTGAATAATCCGGAAGCAGTGATTGCAATGAGAATCCATCTGCCATTCCCCTAGGTGTGTATCCGGCTCCTGTTGCAGCAATCTCGTCAGTTCCCCATTCACCCCAGGCTGTTCCCTCGGCGATAAGTCCGAGAGGGGTAGCAACGATCAGGGCACCTAGAAGAACTTTAAGAGAAAGGGAGACATCCGCCTCTTCTTTCTTTTCTGAGAAAAATCCCGGCGCAGCCTTCATCACGAAAGCAAGGATTGCAACCGTAAATACGACCTCAGCCAGTCCGAAGATTGTCAGATGTCCTGCCATCATTGCAGGTATTGAGACATTCAGACCGTAAGGGCAGTATAGCGCATTCCCGGCAGAATCCCTGAAGAGCATCGGCTGGATTCCGAATTCAACGGCGGCACAGAAGGCAGCAGCATTGATTCCTATATATGAGCCAGCTCCGGCGGCGACAAGATCCCTTTTCTTATTCGTCCCGAAGTGAGGGGATATCACATGAGCCACGGCATATCCTACGAACGGAAGTACAAAAGCCATGTTAAAGCAGTTGGCTCCAAAAGACAGGATTCCGCCATCACCGAATATGAGCGCCTGAAGTAGTAGTGCCACACTTACGGAAATACACGAAGCATAAGGCCCTAATAGGAGCGCTATCAGAGTTCCGCCAACAGCGTGTCCTGTCGTCCCTCCTGGGAGCGGGATATTAAACATCATTCCAAGGAATGAGAATGCAGCTCCGACACCCATCATAGCGACCTTCTTCGGAGGGAGCTCCTTCTTTATCTTATTTACTGAGATGATCCAGGCAGGCACAACGGCGGCCGTCATCACGGCACAGGTCTGGGGACTCAGATAATTATCTGGGATGTGCATATTTTTCTATACCTTCCTTAAGCAAAAATTAATGGACAATTATTCCATAAAAAGCTATCATTTATAATAAAGAAAACGACTGAAGGAGACAAGCCCCCACGGGGGTTATTTTTTGGAAAAATGAACCATACACATACACATGACCCCGAAGAGGTAAAGGCAATCGTAAACCGTCTGGCTAAGGCGGTCGGACACCTCGATTCAGTGAAGAGAATGGTAGAAGACGGAAAGGACTGTTCAGATGTGCTGATACAGCTCTCAGCAGTCAGATCTGAGATCAATAATGCAGGCAAGCTCATTTTAAAAGAGCATATGGAGCACTGCATTGTAGAGGCTGTGGAGCAGCATGATGACGAAGCTATCCAGAAGATGAACAAGGCAATTGACCAGTTTATGAAATAGGATTATGGGACAGACATTATATTTAGACTTAGGAACAGGAATAAGCGGTGACATGACAGCGGCAGCACTGATCGATTTAGGCGGAGACCAGTCGTTATTAAAGAAGGGCCTTGACAGTCTGACTATCGGCGGTTTCCAGACAGAGATCACGAGAGTAAGGAAGTCAGGAATAGACTGTTGCGATTTCAATGTGATCCTTGACAGTGAGCACGATGGTCATGACCATGACATGAATTATCTGTATGGTCCGGAAGAGACTCAGGAACATCATGCTCATCACCATCATCATGAGCACCGTAGCTATCAGGATATCAAAGAGATAATCGACAAGGCTGACATTACAGATGGTGCGGGAAAGCTGGCACATAAGATTTTTCTTATATTAGCAGAAGCAGAGTCGAAGGCTCATGCAGTACCGATTGACGAGGTGCATTTCCATGAGGTGGGTGCAGTAGATTCGATAGTAGATATACTTTCGATCGCAATACTTTTTGATTCACTTGATATAAGTGATGTAATCATCCCACAGATCACAGAGGGTACAGGTCATGTCAGGTGCCAGCACGGAGTGATTCCGGTTCCGGTGCCTGCAGTCGTAAACATCGCTGAAAAGTATGCTCTGCCGCTTCATATAGCAGAGGATAGATATGGAGAGCTCGTGACACCGACAGGAGCAGCATTTGCAGCTGCAGTGAAGACAAGCGGGGAGCTGCCTGAGAAGTTTCACATCATTAAATGCGGACTGGGTGCAGGAAAACGCGATTATGAGATCCCTGGAATTGTTCGTGCAATGATCATAGAGGAAGTCTGAATCAGTAAACATTGATTGGAGAATAGAGCCATGATTCTGATCTTGTCAGGAAAATATCAGGGAGAAGAAACTTTTGTAAAAGAGCATTTCCCTGGGAAAAACATACCCGCAAAGAATGTAGATGAGTATGATTTTTCGATTGAAGAAGATATAGATAAGGCCGCAGCAGAACTGGCTGTACAGGTGATGGAAGATAAAAGTGATATCATACTCTGCCATATCCTGGGATGCGGAGTCGTGCCGATAGATGAGATGCAGAGATATCATGCAGAACTTGTCGGGCGTACATCCTGCCTTCTTGCAGAAAAGGCCGATGAAGTCTGGATAGTAAGAGCAGGTATTGGTCAGCAGATAAGATGAAAAAGGGACCCGTCCCCTTTTTCATCAAAAAAGGACATCCATTGTGAGGTCAATGTCCTTAAGGGCCTCAACCGTGGCATCCTTCGTTACGAAGGTTCGGGAGAGACCCTTCACTTCAATAATAGCCATCTGTTCTCTCTTTCCGGAAACTGTTTGTAAACGTTTCAATAGATTCTAACAGTTTTCTGATATTTGTCCAATTGCTAATTCCTATTACCAGCTATCAATCACATTGATAGCACAGACGCAATTGCATAGACATATTAGCAGAATTATGGTACACTTTCAATGTTTTTTATATAAAAGGAATTGAAATGACACATAATTACGAAGATATGGGTTTTGCAAAAATAGATACTGACCGGAAAGAGCGGACCGGTTTTCCTGAGGTTGTTTTCTGCGAAGGAAAGCAGGATGATTTTCTTGTAGAGATATATAAGAAGATTGTAGAAAAAGAAGGTCAGGCCTTCGGTACGAGGGCAACGCAGCATCAGTACGAGATTGTAAAAGAGGCTATTCCTGAGGCTGAATACGACCCTACCGGAAGGATTTTGAAGGTTGCTCCGAAGGATCCGGTTGAAAAAATCGGACTCATCGCTGTATGTACCGCTGGTACTGCAGATATTCCGGTTGCTGAGGAAGCTGCCCAGACTGCCGAGTATTTCGGTGGAAATGTTGAGCGGATATATGATGTGGGAGTCAGTGGGATTCACAGACTTTTATCAAAGACCGATGCAATCCAGAAGGCTAACTGCGTGATCTGCATAGCAGGAATGGAAGGCGCGCTGGCAAGCGTGATAGGTGGGCTGGTATCCAATCCTGTGATTGCAGTTCCAACGTCGGTCGGCTACGGAGCAAGCTTTCACGGAGTATCGGCGCTGCTTACCATGATCAATACCTGTGCCAATGGAGTCTCAGTTGTAAATATTGACAATGGTTATGGAGCTGGATATATAGCGACACAGATCAACAGACTGGCGGAGAGAGGTAAGAGGTGCCAAGCGTGAGGTAAGAGATGTCATGGCGTCAGAGGATTATAGAAAAAAATATAATAAGATCAGGAATGGGATTCCACAGGAAGTCAGGGATAGAAAATCAGAGGCAATAGTCGGGAAAATCAGACAGAACTGGAGCCGCTTCGATTCATATGATAGAGATTTTCTCTGCTATTATCCGCTGGGGAGTGAACCGGATCTGCTTGAACTATGCAAATGGATTCTTTCAAATAACTGGAATCTGTATTTTCCTGTGACAGAAAAGGACGGGATTCATTTCTACAGAGTAAATGATCTGGATGGTTTTGCGAAAGGTACCTTCGGAGTCATGGAGCCTGTAGACAGGTCTGTAGAGTACAAGGGAGAGCACGGAGTGTCATTCACACCGGGACTCGTATTCGACAGGCAGATGCACCGCATCGGATATGGCGGAGGTTACTACGACAGATTTTATGCTGCGCATCCTGATATTTGCAGAATCGGGATCTGCTTTTCGGAATGTCAGACGGAGGCAATACCTTATTATGAGTGGGATAAGCCGATGAATATGATATTTACAGACATTGAACAGGAGGCGCTTTGAATGAAGAAGCCACTAATACATCTGATCACGAACTATGTGACGGTAAATGATGTCGTAAATTCGAAGACAAAGGCACTCGCATATCTGAAAGGACTTCTCACACAATGAATATTGGAAAAAAGATAGCTCATCTCAAGGAACGTATAGCGCTCGACAAAAAGACTTTCATCATGTATTCAATTCTCAGAGGTCTGGTAATCCTTACTGCCATCAGATGTCTGTTTCAGGCAAATTTTGAAGGATTTGCACTCTGTTTATTATCGCTGATACTTTTCCTGGCGCCATCCTTTGTAGAGGAGAAGCTGAAGATTGATCTGCCGCCTGTTTTTGAATGCATCATATACGGCTTCATCTTCGCAGCAGAGATACTTGGTGAGGTGAACCGCTATTATACGAGGATTCCGGGATGGGACACGATGCTTCATACCCTGAATGGATTCCTCTGTGCAGCAATTGGATTTTCGATGGTAGATATCCTCAATAGGAAAAGTAAGAATATCAATCTGTCGCCTTTCTATCTGGCAATGGTAGGATTCTGCTTCTCAATGACAGTCGGAGTAATATGGGAGTTCTTTGAATACACGATGGACAGTCTCTTTTTCCTTGATATGCAGAAGGACTTCATTGTGACAAAGATCGGTTCCGTGACACTCGACAAGACCGGGACGCAGACTCCTGTATTGATAGATCATATCAAAAAAACTGTGATATTCACATCGACAGGGAAGAAGTACACGATAAACGGCGGTTATCTCGATATCGGTATTAATGATACGATGAAGGATCTGCTTGTAAACTGTGTAGGTGCACTGGGATTCTCGGCATTCGGATATATTTATGAGAAGACCAAATCACTGTCGAAGAAGGACAGAAGCAGGGCTGCCAATCTGGCTGGTGATCTGATGGTGACAACTCTGTCAGATGAGGATCTGAGACGGCAGGAAGAGAAAATACGGGAAAAACAGACACAGATAGCAGAGGAGAGGCAGCGCAGGAGGCTTGAGAGAGAAAAGAAATGAAGCAGTACAGGAATTATATATTTGACCTTTACGGAACTCTTATTGATATTGAGACAGATGAAAGCAGTCCCACACTCTGGAAAAAGATGGCAGGACTGTATTCCGTATATGGAGCTGATTACACCTTTAATAAGCTCAGAGCCGGATATGCTGAAATGGTAGTAGAAGAGGAAAGAAGGCTCGGCGAAGAAACAGGATATAGTTATCCTGAGATAAAGCTGGAAAAGGTATTTGCAAGGCTCTATATTGAGGCAGAAAAAAGGCATGAGTCAGATCTTTATTTTAATGATTGTGACAATCCGGAGCAATTTATGAAAACAGATTTCATCTGCTTTATTTCCAATGCTTTCAGAGTGTTGTCTCGTAAAAAATGCCGTTTATATACTTATACTAAGAAGGTTCTTGATACACTTAAAGGAAGAGGCTGCGGGATTTATCTTCTTTCCAATGCACAACGTATCTTTACAATGCCTGAGATAGAGCAGACCGGTATAGCACCATATTTTGATAAGATCTATATTTCTTCAGACTTCGGTGCGAGAAAACCAGAGCCTGCATTCATGCAGAAGCTTCTGTCAGACAGTGGCCTGAAGACAGAGGACTGCGTAATGGTCGGAAATGACTACGATTCCGATATAGGAATCGCAGCAGCAGTCGGAATGGACAGCATATTCTTAAATACTTTTAACCTCTCAGAACAGGAACGGATCAGCCGCCTTGATGTAATGCGAAAGCGGATAGGAAAACCTGCTTATACTCCTGTACTTACTGTAGAGGATGGGGATATAGGTGAGATAATTCAGTGATATTTGAAAATCTGTTCGACTTATGGTAAAGTATTTAGGCTTACATGAGTCGGACTTTTTTATTGGAGAAATATATGACGATTGAAGAAATATGCAGAGCTGCATATGAAAATAAGTATGTGACGGCAAAGCTCGGGACAACAGAGAAAGATGATCTGATAGATCGCGCTGCGGATGATCTGGTAAAAAATACAGATGAAATACTAAAAGCCAATGATATAGATATGAAGAATGGCGCAGAGCGTGGCATGGCACAGGGACTTCTTGACAGGCTGCATCTGACTGCTGAGCGAATAAAGGGAGTAGCCGATGGCATGAGGCAGGTCGCTGCACTTCCTGACCCGGTAGGTGAGGTCACGAAGATGTGGAAGCGTCCGAATGGCCTCATGATCGGACAGAAGAAGGTGCCTATGGGAGTCATAGGAGTAATATACGAGGCCAGGCCAAATGTGACAGCTGATGTATTTTCCCTGTGCTTTAAGACTGGTAATACCGTGATTCTTCGTGGTGGTTCAGCAGCTGCAAATACGAATAAGGCAATAGTCGATTCTCTTCATGAGTCGCTTCAGGCAGCGGGCCTTCCTGAAGAGTGTGTGCTCTATATCGAGGACACTTCTCATGAATCAGTGAATGAATTCATGAAGATGGACAAATATGTGGATCTGCTGATCCCTCGTGGTGGAGCCGGCCTTATCAGAAGTGTCGTGGAGAATTCCACGATTCCTGTGATAGAGACAGGGACAGGCAACTGCCACATCTATGTGGATGAATATGCAGACATAGATATGGCTCTTCGTATCACAGACAATGCGAAGACCCAGAGAATCGGAGTCTGCAACGCGGCTGAGTCTCTTGTAGTTCATGAAAAAATAGCACCGGTATTTCTTCCGAAGCTCGCTGAACTATTTAAAGGACGCGTGTCACTTTTTGCAGACGAGCAGGCAAGAAAGTATCTCGCTGATTCGTATGAAGCTACAGATGAGGACTTCGGCAGGGAATACCTTGACTACAAAATGTCTGTAAAGACTGTAGCAGATATTGATGAGGCAATCCGCCATATCAATCACTACAATACAGGCCATTCAGAGGCAATCATTACTGAGAACTATACGAATGCGCAGAAGTTCCTCGATGAGATTGATGCAGCCTGTGTGTATGTGAATGCATCGACGCGGTTTACAGATGGCAATGAATTCGGTTTCGGAGCAGAAATTGGCATCAGTACTCAGAAGCTGCATGCGAGAGGACCGATGGGACTGGATGCACTGCTTTCAGGCAAGTATATAATATATGGAAATGGACAGATAAGAGAGTAGACTCTCAATAGAAAAGATATGAGTGAATTTGAATACAAAGGTTCTCTCTCGGCCGTCACGACCGATATCCCGGTTACAGAGCCAGAGAGACAGTACTTTTTTATGGGGAAGGTGAAGAAAATAGTAGATGAGAAGACAAGAGACCTGGGAAGGCCTCTTACTTTTCATGTGACGACATTCGGATGTCAGATGAATGCCAGGGATTCTGAGAAGCTTCGCGGAATCCTCTTAAAATGCGGATATACAGAGAAGGATGATGAAGATGCAGACCTTGTGCTCTACAATACCTGTACAGTCAGGGAGAATGCTGATAATAAGGTCTTCGGCAGACTCGGAGTCCTTCATGGATATAAGAAGAAAAACAAGGAGATGCTAATCGGCCTCTGTGGCTGCATGGCTCAGGAGTCACCTGTCATAGAGAAGATCAGGAAGAGCTATCCGTTTGTCGATATGGTCTTCGGCACGCATAATGTCTATATGCTTGCCGAGATCCTCTACGAGAGGCTTACTGAGGATAAGAAGATTGTTGATGTAAGGGATAAGGCAGACCAGATAGTAGAGAATCTGCCGCTTGAGAGAAAGTACTCATTCAAGTCCGGAATCAATATCATGTTTGGCTGTGACAATTTCTGCAGTTACTGCATCGTGCCATATGTCAGAGGACGTGAGAGAAGCCGCCAGCCGGAAGCCATTATTGATGAGATAAAGAGACTCGTGGCCGATGGTGTGATAGAGGTAATGCTCCTCGGACAGAATGTCAATTCGTATGGCAAGGGACTTGATGAGAAGATAAGCTTTGCAGATCTCCTCCGCAGGATAAATGAGATTGACGGGCTTAAGAGAATCCGTTTCATGACATCACACCCGAAGGACCTGTCAGATGATCTGATCGATGCAATGGCCGAATGCGACAAGGTCTGCAACCATCTGCATCTGCCGCTCCAGTCTGGAAGTGACAGGATCCTGAAGGATATGAACCGTCACTATACTAAGGAGAAGTATCTGACACTCGTCGATAAGATAAGGAACAGGATCCCTGATATCGCCCTGACAACAGATATTATTGTGGGGTATCCGGGTGAGACAGAGGGAGACTTCGAAGAGACGATGGATGTCGTGAAGCGTGTACAGTACGACTCAGCATTTACTTTTATCTATTCGAAGAGAAGCGGGACACCAGCAGCAAGACGCGATGACCAGATACCTGAGGAAGTGATAAAGGATAGATTTGACAGACTCCTTGCAGAGGTCAGAAGTGACGGTGAGAAGAAGGCACAGGCACTTACGGGACAGACTCTTCCGGTTCTTGTCGAAGAAGTAAATAAGCAGGATAAATCACTTGTTACCGGACGTCTCACGAATAACAGCGTAGTGCATCTGCCGGGTGATGAGTCACTGATAGGCCAGATAGTGGATGTGAAGTTAAGAGAGTGTAAGGGGTTCTATTATTTAGGGGATAGGATTTAGGGAATAGGGGATAGTGCTAATACCTTTAACAAGGAGACTACATGATTTCATTCATCGACGGCTACATAGAAGAAGTTTATGACGGAATGATAGTCATAGACCATGATGGTATGGGATTTGAAATGGCCATGTCTGGGAATTCTATTTCAAAGCTTCCGACAGACCACAGTCAGGTCCGTATCTATACGCTTCTTAATTTTAATGAGAATACAGGACTCAGTCTCTATGGCTTTTATGACAGGGAGGAGCGGGATTTCTTTACGCTTCTTACAAGCGTGTCAAAGGTTGGGCCGAAGGCGGCAATGGGCGTGCTGTCTGTCATGACACCTGATGAGCTTCGTCTGTCAGTTATAGCCGGTGATTCGAAGTCTATATCAAAGGCACCGGGTGTAGGCAGCAAGATGGCTGACAGGATCATTCTCGAACTCAAGGACAAGATTGATATGACAGATCTTGCAACAGGCGATGACAGTGGAAGTGAGGCTGTTGAGCTCACGCAGTCATCTGTGAAGAATGATGTGCTGATTGCTCTTACCGGTATGGGATTTGCAGGACGTGATGTCTTATCAGCAATGAAGAAGATTGACGGAGCCGAGGACATGGATCTCGACACCCTGCTTGGTGAGACGCTTCGTGTATTAGGGAGCAAGTAATGGAAAGAAGAGTGATCACAACTGAGAAACAGGCCGAGGATATAAAGCCGGAGAATTCGCTCAGACCGAAGTACCTCTCGGAATATATAGGTCAGGCAAAGATCAAGAAAAGCCTCAGTATCTATATTCAGGCGGCAAAGGACAGAGGAGAGCCGCTTGACCATGTGCTGTTCTACGGCCCTCCGGGACTCGGAAAAACCACGCTCTCCGGCATTATTGCAAATGAAATGGGCGTCCATGTCAAGATTACATCTGGTCCTGCAATAGCGACTCCAGGCGACATGGCGGCCATCATAATGGGACTGAAGGAGAATGATATACTTTTCATTGATGAGATACACCGTCTGAACAGACAGGTGGAAGAGGTGCTCTATCCTGCAATGGAAGATTTCGCTATAGATATTATGATAGGGAAAGGTCCGACAGCAAAGTCAACTCGTATCTCTGTACCTCATTTTACTCTTGTCGGTGCTACAACAAGAGCCGGACTCCTGTCAGCCCCGCTGCGTGACAGGTTCGGGGTTATTTTTCACATGGAGTACTATACTCCGGAAGAGCTTAAGACCATCATCCTTGTTTCAGCAAAGAAGCTCGCGGTGGAGATAGATGAGAACGGAGCATACGAGATGGCTAAGAGATCCCGTGGCACGCCCAGACTTGCGAACAGGCTGCTTCGAAGGGTACGTGACATAGCACAGGTACGTTTCGACGGAGTCATCACAGAGGAAGTAGCGGCAAAAAGCCTTGATCTCCTCGAGGTCGATTCGATGGGACTTGATAAGACAGACAGGAAAATCCTGCTCGCAATCCGTGACGCTTTCGATGGTGGCCCGGTGGGCCTGGAAACTCTCGCAGCCTATGTCGGAGAAGATAAGGGTACGATAGAAGACGTAACCGAACCATACCTCGTCCAGACCGGCCTCATCGTCCGTACCCCCAAGGGAAGAGTACTTACAGAAAAAGCAATGGAACATCTTGTAAAAAAAACGTAATAACTTTATAATGGTGATAGTTTATTTTTACCTGTAAAGGAGACAGATAATGTCTGCGAAGAAGAGTACGACAGTAGTGATAGGCGGCAGAGTATATACTCTGAGTGGATTTGAGGATGAGGATTATCTGCAGCGCATCGCCACATATATAAATAGCAAGATAGATGAATTCACAAAGGTGGATTCATACCGCAAGGCAAATGCTGACCAGAGGGCCCTTGTTCTCGAGCTGAATATAGCCGATGACTACTTCAAGATGAAGGAGAAGGCAACGGATCTCGAGACCCAGGTGTCCCAGAAGGACAAGGAGCTCTATGATCTGAAGCATCAGCTCATTACGAATCAGGTGGACAAGGAGGATATGTCGGAGCGTGAAGAAGCTCTCCAGAAGGAGAATCAGGAACTCAAGGCTATCAAGGAGAAGCTTGAGGCATCTCTTGCAGATGCGCTCTTAGGACCTGTCAGTGATGATGACGAGGATGCGGATTCATCTGACAAAAAGAAAAAGTAATTATGAAAAGACAACTGGAAGTTCTTGCTCCGGCAGGTGACCTGAAGACGCTTCGTACGGCAGTCATTGCGGGAGCAGACGCAGTATATTTTGGCGGAGAATCATTCGGGGCACGTGCGTATGCCGCGAATTTTTCATTTAAAGATGCAGAACAGGGGATTGAGTTTGCACATTCAAGAGGTGCAAGGACATATCTTACAGTCAATACTTTACTCAAGAGTCTTGAAATAGAAAAGCAGGTTTACGATTACCTGAAGGATTATTACAATGCGGGAATAGATGCCGTGCTGGTGCAGGATATAGGACTCATGCAGCTGATAAGGGCTTATTTTCCTGAACTCCACCTGCACATATCTACCCAGGCAAATGTGACATCAGAGTATGGTGCTTTATTTTTTAAAAACCTGGGAGCATCCCGGGTGGTGCTTGCACGTGAGCTTTCCCTGAAAGAGATAAAACAGATTCATGATACTGTGGATATAGAGCTGGAATGCTTTGCACATGGCGCCCTATGCGTGTCGTATTCAGGACAGTGTCTCATGAGCTCGGTGATAGGCGGCAGAAGCGGCAACAGAGGCAGATGTGCCCAGCCATGCAGGAAGTGCTATGATCTGCTTGATTCAGCCAGGAAAAAGAGAAGCGTTCCCGGGAAATACCCGATCAGCATGAAGGATCTCTGTACCATAGAGGATGTGAAGGCACTTTATGATGCCGGCTGTTCTTCTCTTAAGATTGAGGGACGGATGAAGTCTCAGGAGTATGTGGGGGCAGTAGTTTCAGCGTACAGACAGATTGCAGACGAGGTAATGGACGGTAGAGAGCCGGATGATGCAGAGATGATCAGAGATGCAGTTCTTCATTCGGGAACACGTGGAGGAGGCACAGATGGCTATCTGCACAGGCGCAATGGTGCGGACATGATCACCTTCACGGATTCGTCATTTTTATCCGTTGGACCATCATCCTTTTTTGCAAAAGAAAAGAAGACCAGGGCAGCATCGGTATTTACCGCAAGGGTCGGAAAACCTCTGTCGATTACAATTTCAGATGGGAATAGGGAAATCCGCTTCGAGGGCCCTGTCGCCGAAAGGGCAAGGAAGCCAGGGAATGTCACAGAGGAGATAAAGGATAAGATAGTAAAGACCGGTGATGAAAGAATTGAGATCACAGATGTATCGGTGGATGCAGACAGTGATGTGTTTGTACCGATGAGCCTTGTGAAGGGCCTCAGACGTGAAGCAGTTCAGAGGTTCCTTGGCGGTATCACAATAGACAGAGGTGAGCCACTGTCATTCGAACCTATGAAGCCACAGAAGAATAACGGAAAGAACGATGACCGTATGCTGGTAACCTGCATGACCGGCGGGCAGCTGAAGGTGGCCTCAGCTTTTCTCAGGAATAGTGATATCATTGGGATAAATTATGATCTGTATTCGCTTATGAATGCAGATGATATTGCTGGTCTGTGTCAGAAGAAATATCTGTGTCTGCCGGAAATCCTTAGAAGCGATAAGCTTCCTCAGATAGATGCAGATCTGTTTGACGGATTCATCGTTTCATCGTATGATGAGATAGAATATGTGCATGAGAGGTATCCGGCTAAGCCGGCAATCTTCGATTACAGGCTGTACTCCTGGTCAGACAGGAGCAGGAAAGAGCTTATATCATTCGGAGCAGAATATATCTGTGCACCCTTAGAGCTGAATGAAAAGGAACTCTCGCATATTGATGAAAGCAGCTCATTTATCTGCGTATATGGCAGGACGCCGGTCATGTATATGGCTAATTGCAGCCATAAGAACAGTGTGGGGTGCGATAAGAGACGGGAAGTGCTATACTTAAGGGACGAGAGAAAAGCGGATTTTCCTGTCGTAAATCTCTGCAGCAGCTGCACGAATGTCATATATAACAGCCTGCCGACATCACTTATTCCTTTTGCAGGAAAGATAAGTGAGATGGGATTTGCCGGATTCAGATTTGATTTTACGATAGAAAAGACTGATGAAGTATCAGAGGTTCTGAATACTTTTCAGAAGAATATCAAGGAAAATGCTTCGGAGGATATCAGGGCTGATGTCACACGGGGACATTTTCACAGAGGAGTGTCATAGTGATCCACCTGATTACAGAGGTCTCGAGACTGACCTTTATCATCATATTTGCGATATATACATATGACTGCTTTGCGGCTCTTCGTGTCGAGAGACGGGGAGATGATTCCACGAGGCTGTATGGCAGGCAGAAGGCAATGACATATCTGTTCCTTGTCAATGGGAATCTGCTTCTGTTCCTGAATACCGAGGAACCGAAGATATTTATCATGATGCTTGCGGAGATTATCTTCGTGGTGATCGCGATGATCATCTATAATAAAATATATGAGAGCGCGAGCAGGGCCGTAGTCAATAATATGTGCATGCTACTGTCAATCGGATTTATCATGCTGACCCGCCTGAATCAGGCAAAGGCACTGAGACAGCTGCTTTTCGCATGTGTAGCTCTTATCATTACCTGCTTCATTCCGCTTTTCATCGGGAATGTGAAGCTGATCAAGGGCCTGAAGCTTTTCTACATTGTGGCGGGAATAATTCTGCTTGGCATAGTAGCTGTAGCCGGAGGCACTACGTATGGAGCAAAGATAAATATTAGTGTAGGCGGAATTGCAATCCAGCCATCTGAGTTCGTAAAAATACTCATGGTGCTGTTCATTGCCTGCATGCTGTATAAGGATACCTCGAGGAAACAGGTTTTTACAACAGTCATCCTGTGCTGCATCCTTATCCTTATTCTTGCATACTCGAGAGATCTCGGCAATGCCATGATCTTTTTCCTCACCATGCTTGTCATGGTGTATGCGACCACGCAGAAGCCGGTATATCTGCTGGGAGGCGCGGGACTGTTTGCAGTAGCGGCACTTGTCGGATATGCGGCATTTGCTCATGTAAGGACCCGTGTTATCGCGTGGAAGGATCCACTGTCTGTGGTTGACGGAGCGGGATACCAGATCAGCCAGTCGCTCTTTGCGATAGGCTCGGGCGGATGGTTCGGGACAGGACTCTATCAGGGAATGCCGAAGAGGATTCCGGTAGTGGAGACAGACTTTATTTTCTCAGCGATATCAGAGGAACTGGGAGGACTGTTCGCACTATGCCTGATCTTTATCTGTATTGCGAATTTCCTGATGTTCTTTAATATCGCTCTCACGATAAAGAACAGATTTTATAAAATAATTGCAATAGGACTTGGAGCACTGTACGCTTCACAGGTTTTCACGACACTCGGCGGTGTCACGAAGTTCATCCCGTCTACAGGAGTCACCCTCCCTCTGATCAGCTACGGTGGAAGCTCTCTTATGGCTACGATGCTCATGTTTGCAATGATAGAGGGACTCTATCAGTACAGGGGTGAAAAGGAAGAAATATATGAGACAGAGACAACGAGATACAGACAGAACAGAAGAGCCTGAGCAGAAGGGAAAGAGACGGCGTTCTCTGAATGTCGAGGCAAGCGTCATCACCTATGTGTTCCTTGCGCTTTTTCTGATGCTGATTGCCTACTTCGTATACTTCATGGCCTTTAAGAGCGAGGATTTCATCAACAATCCTGCAAATCCGAGGGTCAAGGGCTTTGAGAAGCTTGTGGTGCGAGGTGAGATACAGGCTTCTGATGGAACAGTCCTTGCGAGAACCGTGACCAGGAATGGAAAGGAAGTCCGTGAGTATCCAAAGGGACGCGAATACGCCCATGTCGTCGGATTTAATTCCAATGGAATGAGTGGTATTGAGTCAGACAAGAGCTTCTACATGCTTCGTTCACATGCGTTCATTCTCGAGAGGGTCATGAATGATCTGAAGGACCAGAAGAATCCCGGAGACAATATGGTGACATCCCTGGATACAAAGCTGCAGGATGCTGCATACAACGGTATGGGAAGCTACAAGGGAGCAGCAGTTGCTATAGACTGTGAGACCGGTGGAATCCTGGCAATGGTTTCTAAGCCTGACTTTGACCCGAATACAGTGGAGTCCAACTGGAAATCACTGTCCTCGAGTGAGGATTCAGCACTCCTGAATCGTGCCACACAGGGACTTTATCCACCAGGGTCAACATTTAAGATAATAACGGCATTATCATATCTGAAAAATGGAGGTAAGCTGACAGATACCTTTGACTGTAAGGGCTCATACACACAGGACGGTTACACGATCCACTGCTACGGCGGAGAGGTACATGGCAATCAGACATTTAAGCAGGCCTTCGGTAATTCATGTAACGTAGCCTTTTCCCAGGTGGGGCTGTCACTTCCGAAGGGAGCACTTAAGAGCACGGCACAGGAATTTTATTTTAATAAAAGGATTCCAGCCGATTTCTCGAATGTGAATAAGAGTCAGTTCACCCTGAAGAGCTCTGATAATCAGGCAATGGTAATGCAGACTGCTATCGGCCAGGGAAATACACTTGTGACACCGCTGCATATGGCTCTTATATGCGAGGCTCTGTGCAATGACGGGGTGCTGAAGACTCCTTATGTGGTCGACCACATAGTAAACGACGGCGGAAGTCTGGTCAGGAGACATACGGGCTCCGGGCAGAGAATCTGTACCGAGAGTGAGGCTCATACAGTCAGAAGTCTGATGAGGTATGTGGTCACGAACGGTACCGGACGCGTGGTCAATTCGTCCGCATATACGGCTTATGGTAAGACCGGAACAGCAGAGTTCTCTTCGAATAAAAATGAGGCTCATTCATGGTTCGTAGGCTTTGCAAAAAAAGGCGATAAAAAAATTGCAGTTGCAGTGATAATGGAAGGCGCTGGAGCAGGCTCTTCACATGCGGCGCCTCTGGCGAGAAAGTTGTTTGAGACATATTTGCGATGATACTCAGAATAATACTTACTATAGTCCTTATCATCCTTGCTCTTATAGTGTATCTGCTTTTTATCCCTATCGCCTTTTCTGTAGGGGGTGATTTCGATGAAAGGGCATTCAGGGTAGTGCTTCATGATCCGCTCAGGCTTATCAGGCTCCGGTTTGATACATCTGTGGATGAAAGGTTTTCTCTCAGGCTGTTCTATATTTTCAGAATAGGCGGGAAGAAAAAGGATGATGAAGAGCAGAAGGCTGAGAAGAAAAAAAAGGATACAGGGGATAGGACAAAGGGAAAAGGAAAAAAGAAAGGCGGACTTAAGGACTTCGTGAAAAAAAGGCTGAAAGTCATTATAAAGAGTATTTTTGCTTTCCTTAAAAGATGCAGAATTCATGTAAGTGACTGCGATGTTTCCTTTTCGACAGGAGAGCCTGATACATCAGCACTGATTTACGGAGGGATTGCGTCACTGCCATTCATGTACGGGAAGCATACGAGGGTCGACGTAGACCTGCTGAGTGATGACCCGTTCGTGAAGGGACATCTGAAAATCAGTGGTTCAATTTTTATCTGTATTCTGTTATACTATGTGGTAAAGATTGTGGTGACAAAAGGAGAATGATTTATGACCAGAGATACGTTCAATAATACAGTGACTTCCCTGTTTGAAGGACTTGACAAGAATTTTTCCACGAAGCAGGTAATAGGTGATCCAGTTCAGGTCGGCGAGACAACCATTATTCCGATCATCGATCTGTCATTTGGTATGATAAGCGGGGCATTCAATGGTGAGAAGAATTCCAACAGCACCGGTGGAGTCGGGGTGAAGGCACGTCCGCAGTCAGTTCTTGTGATAAAGGGAGATTCAGTGAGGCTCATGGATATCGGAACCAGGACAGGCATGGATAAGCTTCTCGACCTGGTACCAGACTTCATAGACATGATAAAAGGAAAGATGGGAACGAAGGCTTCCACAAAGGAGGAAGACAAGGAGGCACGCGAGGCTGCAAAGGAAGAAATTGAGGAGAGAGTTCAGAAAGCAAGTGAGAGTTGAGAGTAACGAGTTGCAATTTAAAGTAGGTTTGCAATAAAAAAAGGAGATGACTATTTCTAGCATCTCCTTTATTCATCATGCTCTCTCAACAGCACCGGAACGAAGACAGGAAGTGCAGACGTATAATCTCTTAGGAGCACCGTTTACGATACATTTAACAGACTTTACGTTTGATTTCCAGATTCGGTTCGATCTTCTATGAGAATGGCTCACATTGTTTCCGAAGTGAGCGCCTTTGCCACAGATAGCACACTTTGCCATTTCTTAGCACCTCCTTATCGAATAATCTGCTTTAATAAGTGCCGTCCTCACGACACAACTATTGTATTCTACCAAAACGTTAAATAAATTGCAAGAGTTTTTTTCGGAATAATTGAAGTCGTGAGACAGACCTCTGCTACGGCAGACATTTATGGTTGAAATTTCCTTGATTTACGATATAATTATGTATATTTGTTTGAATCAGATAGGAGGAATTTATGCAGGCACAGGGTCAGATGGAAAATGATCTGGGGAAGATCATTATCGATACCGACGTTATTGCCACCTATGCAGGTGCTGTTGCGGTAGAATGCTTTGGCATAGTGGGGATGGCAGCGGTCAATATGAAGGATGGTCTTGTCAAGATTCTGAAGAAGGAGTACTTAGGACATGGCATCCAGGTACATTACAACGAAGGCGGAAGTATTTCTCTTGATTTCCACTGCATTATAAGCTACGGGGTCTCGATAGCAGCTGTTGCTGCCAATCTAAGAGAGACAGTCAAGTATAAGGTAGAGGAATTCACAGGCTTATCAGTCGACAGGATAAATATTTATATCGAGGGCGTTCGCGTCATAGATTAAGGAGGATACATTGGCTATTAATTCAATTGATGCAGCCCAGCTGTCAAAGATGTTCCTTGCTGGCGCCCGTTATCTAGAAAATCAGAAAGATCATATCAACGAACTGAATGTGTTCCCGGTACCGGATGGTGATACAGGAACGAATATGACAGCTACTATCATGTCAGCGGCTCAGGCAGTTTCGGCGATCAGTGATCCGGATATGAAGACCCTGTCCAAGGCTATTTCATCAGGATCTCTCCGTGGAGCCAGGGGTAATTCAGGAGTCATCCTGTCACAGCTGTTCAGAGGCTTTACCAAGGTCATCAAGACAGTTGATACGATTGATGCGAAGACCCTTGCTGAGGGCTTTGAGAAGGCTACACAGACAGCATACAGAGCCGTAATGCAGCCAAAGGAAGGCACAATCCTTACAGTTGCCAAGGCTGCAAGCGATGCGGCAACAGAAGCTGCCGGACAGACAGATGACCTGCTGGAGATTGGACAGAAGATTGTAGATGCCGCAACGGCAGCTCTGGAGTCTACACCGGATCTCCTTCCGGTACTGAAGGAAGCAGGAGTAGTAGATTCAGGTGGTTCAGGACTTCTCGAGGTACTGAAGGGTGGATTCGATTATCTGTCAGGCAAGGATATAGATATTACGATTGCTGCAGAAGCTCCTGATGAAGAGCAGATCGAGGAGGAGGAAGAGGTAAAGTATGAGTACAGTGTTTCCTTCTCACTTCGGGCATTCGAGAGCTTCGCAGCCGGAGTAGATTCAGATCTGGCATCATATCTCAATGGAATAGGAACGGATGTAAAGCTTGCGGCAGACAGCAAGAGGATGGATATTTCACTTCTTACCAATGCTCCTGGCAAGGCACTGAATCATGCAGTAAAGCTTGGCAGTGCGTATAATATAAGCATCACAAATGTAAAGCTGGATGGAAAGGCTGATAAGTCGCCTGTAGAGAAGGCAGAGGAAGCAGCACCTGCACAGGCAGAGCCTGAGAAGGAGATCGGGTTTGTCGCAGTATCATGTGGCGACGGACTTGACAGCATCTTCAGGGAGCTTGGAGCAGATGTTGTCATCAAGGGTGGCCAGACAATGAACCCATCCACGGATGATATCCTGAAGGCCGCAGAGAAGGTTAATGCCAGGAATGTATTTATCCTTCCAAATAATAAGAATATTGTGCTTGCTGCCAGCCAGGCAGCAGATCTTCTGAAGGACAAGAAGGCAATAGTCCTTCCAGCGAAGACTATCCCTCAGGGGATTACAGCACTTGTCAATTTCATTCCTGATCAGTCGGTAGAAGAGAATGAAGATAGAATGAAGGAAGAACTCGCCAATGTTAAGACCGGAGAGATCACCTATTCTATCCGTGATACTTCGATTGATGGCCGGGAGATAAAGGCCGGAGACTATATGGGGCTTACAGATGATGGTATCAAGGCAGTGAATCCTTCCATCAGAGAGGCTTTCATGGAGATGCTCGGAGAGATGGTGACAGATGATTCATCACTTCTTACCATCTATACAGGGGCTGATTCGAATGCAGGCGAGACAGCAGAGATTCAGTCAAGAATCCAGAAGGAATATCCTTCACTCGAGGTTGATGTCCAGCATGGCGGACAGAACGTTTACTATTACATCGTAAGTGTTGAGTGATGAAGCTGAGTGACGATATCACAGTAATCAAGGGAATCGGAACAAAGACGGCCGCCCCGTTTCGGAGGGCGGGCGTCTTTTTAGTCTACGACCTCCTGACATATTATCCCTCATCCTACAAGACGTATCCGCCGATTTCAGATGTACTTGATGCAGAAGACGATACGGCGGTCGCACTATGCGTTTCTATTAGAAAATTAGATGAACGGTATGCAGGAGGCAGACTGATGAGCATAGGGCAGGCGACCGTATATGGTGCACCGGTGCAGCTGGTATGGTTTAATAACCGTTTCCTTAAGAAAATGATCCATCCAGGAGTCAGATACGTTTTCTATGGGAAGATTTCATACAGATCGAAGATCCCTGAGATAGTCCAGCCACAGTTCTTTTCTGTCAGGGATTATGAGAAGATTATCGGGAAAAAGCTTCCTGTATATCCGAAGGTATTCGGGTTGACTGATAAGATGATAGAAAAGGCTGTCACTAACGTTCTTTATGAAATCAGCGTAGGTGAGTATCTGCCACAGGAAATAACGGAGAGATACGGATTGTGCAGTATAGATACTGCTTTCAGGGATATCCATTTTCCGGAAAATGATGAGACACTTGCAGAAGCACAGAAGCGGATCAAGTTTGATGAATTCTTTTTCTTCATGCTTTCTCAGAGAAGGCTTGCAGAAGAGGAAAGCCAGGTGCCGAATACGCTCGGGAGGTTCGACCTGTCAGTGGCGGACAGTATAAAGAAGGCCCTCCCATACAGTCTGACAGGCGGACAGGAAAAGGCTCTTGATGATGTGCTTTCAGACTTCAACGGAAAATATGTGACGCAGAGGCTCATTCAGGGTGATGTCGGAAGCGGCAAGACCATAGTAGCGTTTATTGCAATGGCAGTGATGGCAGAGAACGGATATGTGTCTGCAATCATGGCTCCTACCGAGGTGCTTGCCAGGCAGCATTATGTGAAGTTCATGAAGATGACAGAATCTCTCGGACTCGATATTCCATGTGTTCTGCTGACAGGCCATGTGAAAGGAAAGGCAAGGACGGCAGCACTTGAGGAGATAGCATCAGGCAGACCGATGCTTGTCATCGGAACACATGCACTTTTTCAGGAAAAGGTGGAGTTTCATAACCTGGGACTTGTGATCACTGATGAGCAGCACAGGTTCGGAGTAAAGCAGAGAGATGCCCTGTCATCAAAGGGTGACGCTGTCTTTTCAATAGTCATGAGTGCGACCCCGATCCCGAGGACCCTTGCACTGATCCTCTATCAGGGACTTAATATCTCAACGATCACTGAAAAGCCTTCGGTCAGAAAGCCGCTTAAGAATGCTGTGATCACTCCAGCAATGCGTAAAAATGCATATTCCCTTTTTATAAAAGAAATCAGGGCCGGACATCAGGGAATCATCATCTGCCCTCTTGTGGAGCCAAGTGAGAATGCAGAGGGAGAGAATGTAGAAGAATATTATGAAAAGATAAGAAAAGCATTTCCGTCAGATATCACTATCGGGAAACTGTTCGGGCCAATGCCAGCCGATGAGAAAGAAAAAGCAATGGATGATTTTTCATCAGGAAAAACTTCTCTAATTGTATCGACTACCGTAATAGAGGTCGGAGTTGATGTGCCTGATGCAACTGTCATCATGATAGAGGATGCACAGAAATTCGGCCTTGCCCAGCTTCACCAGCTTCGAGGCAGGGTGGGCCGTGGAGATGCACAGGGATACTGTATCTTTGTGGATACGAGTGGTGCAAAGAAGCCTTCTAAGCGACTTCAGATATTACAGCAGTCGAACGATGGCTTTTATCTGGCAAATGCAGATCTTAAGATGCGTGGTCCTGGAGATACATTCGGAGTGCGTCAGTCAGGAGATATAGCCTTCAGGCTGGCTGATATCTACAGCGATTCTGAAATCCTGCACTGTGCATCACAGAGCCTTGATCAGATCATGAAAGAAGATCCATCTCTGTCAAAATATCCGGAGCTCTGTAATCATGTGCAGGAATTATCGGACAGGACATACAGCAATCTCTGATCCCTAACCCCTAACCCCTAACCCCTGGCTCCTAACCCCTGGCTCCTGACCTCTGACACCCTTACAAAGGAGAAATACAATGTCCTTCGATGGAATTACCGTGCACGCACTTGCACGAGAACTGAATACGGCGCTTGCTGGCGGGCGGATCACGAAGATCGCCCAGCCACAGCCGGAAGAACTGATAATTACAGTAAAGAACAATGGTGGAAAGCATCTGCTGCTTATGAATGCGAATGCCTCGCTGCCACTGATATACCTTACACAGGAAAACGAGGTATCGCCGCTCAAGGCACCCGGATTTCTGATGCTCCTGCGAAAGTATATAGGCAGCGGTATCATAGAGGAGGTCAACCAGCCGGGGCTTGAAAGAGTGGTAAGGCTTCGCATCAGGCACCTTGATGAAATGGGTGACGAGGCGATCAAATATCTCTATGTGGAGATAATGGGCAAGTATTCCAATATCATTTTTACAGATGACAATAATAAGATAATAGATTCGATAAAGAGGATAGGTGCCAATACCTCTAGTGTGCGTGAGGTCCTTCCAGGCAGGGATTATTTCATTCCGGCACAGAAGGATAAATACAATCCGTTTGAGATATCGGAGACGATGTTCAAAGAAGATATACTGCGCAGACCGCATGAGACCGCAAAGGCTATAAGCTCAGGAGTGGTGGGATTTTCTTATGTGACATCAAATGAGCTCTGCCTTGAAGCACAGGTGGATCCTGCAGTATCGACTGCAGCACTTACGACTGATGACAAGCAGAAGCTATACGATGCTTTCTCCAGGCTCCTTGATACGATTGACAATAGTCAGGCTGAGCCAGTGATCTATTCAGATCCGGTGACAGGGAAGCCACTGGAGTTTTCGGCCTGGCCGCTGCTTGCATACGCTGATTCAGAGAGGCAGTCACCTGGCTCTGTCAGTGAGATGCTTTATACCTTTTACTCCTCGAAGAATACATACTCCAATATGAAGCAGCGCTCGGGAGACCTCAGAAAAAATGTGAAGAATCTGATCGAGCGTGAATCAAAGAAGCTGAATCTGCAGGAAAAGCAGCTGAAGAGCACTGAGAAAATGGATAAGTACCGCCTCTATGGAGAGCTGCTTCATACCTACGGATATTCAGCACCTGAGGGTGCGAAATCCTTAGAGGTGACGAATTATTACACGAATGAGCCTCTTACCATACCGCTTGATCCCGGGAAGACCGCAATGGAATGTGCAAAGAACTATTTCAAGCGATATGATAAGCTGAAGCGGACCAAGGAAGCTGTGACGGTTCAGATCGAGGAGACAAAGAAGAATATAGAGCAGCTTGATTCGATACTTACGTCTCTTGACATGGCAGAGGATGAGGGTGATCTTTCCGATATCAGGAAGGAGTTGACAGAGGCAGGCTTTATCCACAAGAACGCTCATGGCAGGAAGGAGAAGGCACTGAAGGCAAAGCCTCTACATTTCGTGACTGATGATGGATTCGATATTTTTGTCGGGAAAAATAATTACCAGAATGAGTATGTCACCTTCAGGGTGGCCGATTCGGATGACTGGTGGTTCCACGCAAAAAAGATTCCCGGATCTCATGTGGTCGTAAAGACCAATGGAAAGGAGCTACCGGATAAGGACTTCGAGATAGCAGCACAGATCGCTGCCTATTATTCCAGGGGCAGGGATAATGACAAGACCGATGTCGATTATGTCAAGAAGAAGGAACTGCGGAAAGTGACAGGCGGGGCTCCCGGATTTGTGATATATCACACGAATTACTCTATGACTGTGCATCCGAAGATTATAGGAGTAAGAAAGCTATAAGCCATGAGTCTTAGGTTACGGGCTGGGAATTTTAAACTAAGAACTCAGAACTTTTTGACAAATAACAGCATAAGATTTATAATACATTAGATTGTGTTCTGACAGGAGGATTAGATGCAGTTTATCAATATCGGATACGGGAATCTCGTAAGCTCTGACAAGATCCTCTGCATAGTCTCACCTGATTCTGCACCGGTCAGAAGACTTGTGCAGAAGGCGAAGGAGGAAGGTACTCTTGTAGATGCGAGTCAGGGAAGGAAGACAAAGGGTGTGATCGTGGCTGAGAACGGCCGGGTCATTCTCTCGGCTTTCAATCCGGAGACAATAGCAGGCAGAATGCATAGTGAAGTAACAGACGAGGAATAGACATGGCAGAAGAAAAGGGACTTGTAATAGTACTTTCAGGTTTTTCCGGAGCAGGCAAGGGAACCATAATGAAGCACCTGCTGAATAAGTATCCGGGAAAGTATCATCTTTCAATTTCCGCAACAACCCGTGACAAGAGACAGGGTGAAGAGGACGGGAGAGAATATTTTTTCAAGACCCGTGAGGAATTTGACAAAATGGTTGAAGAAGACGCATTCCTTGAGCATGCAACCTTCAACGGCAATTCATACGGGACTCCGAAGGCATATGTACAGCAGCTCATAGATGAAGGCAAGGATGTGATCCTTGAGATTGAGGTGAAGGGTGCTCTTCAGGTAAAGAAGATATTCCCTGACGCACTGCTTCTGTTCGTGACACCGCCTTCAGCTACAGAGCTTAAGAACCGTCTGGTCGGGAGAGGTACTGAGACGAGCGAGGTTGTCGCCCAGAGACTTGCGATTTCAGCTCATGAGGCCCAGCTGATGCCACAGTACGATTATCTCGTGATCAATGACAGAATCGACGACAGCGTGGAGAGAGTGCATGAGATAATTCAGAGTGCACACTATGCCACTAAATATAATGACAGCACAATAGCAGAATTACAGGAAGAATTAAAAGCTTTTTCGAAAGGAGAAAATAAATGATACATCCATCCTATGTGGAACTGATGAAGGTAGTCAATGAGGGGACAGACGTAGGTGAGGAGCCTGTAGTAAACAGCCGTTACTCAATAGTCTGTGCTACCGCCAAGAGAGCCAGACAGCTGATCGATGGAAAAGCACCTCTTATTGATACCAAGCCTAAGGAAAAGCCGCTTTCCATTGCTGTAGATGAACTCTATACCGGACAGCTTCAGATCCTCACAGATGAAGAGGCTGAGCAGATGGCTGCTGACGAGGCAGAGCTGAGGGCAAAGATAGAGCAGCGTCAGAAGGAGGCCGAGGCTGAGGCTTGTGCTTCACATAAGGAGAACGAGGACGCAGAAGAAGCAGAAGCTGATGAGCCTGATGAGGATACGGATGATGCTGATGATATTGCAGATTTTGATGATGATTCGGCAGACGATTCAGAGAATCCGGATGATGGCGAATGAAGAAGCTGTTTTTTGTTTCGCTGGGATGTGACAAGAATCTTGTCGATGCAGAGCATATGCTTTCCCTTCTTCATGCTGATGGTTATGAGATCACAGAGGATGAGGAGGAGGCAGATGTCATCATAGTCAATACCTGCTGCTTCATTGAGGATGCGGCCCAGGAAAGTGTCAATACTATACTTGATATGGCTGAGCTCAAAAAGACAGGCAATCTCAAGGCTCTTATCGTCACCGGATGTCTTGCAACGAGATATGCAAAGGATATCGGAGTAGAGATCCCGGAGGTTGACGGAGTCGTAGGGGCCAGCTCATACGATGAGGTGAAGGAAGTACTTGACAGAGTCCTCGCAGGTGAGGAGCATGTGGAGACAGAAGATGATATCTCCCGTACTCCTGAGGATCATGGACGAATCCTCACCACAGGCGGGCATTATGCATATCTCAAGATTGCAGAGGGCTGTGACAAGAACTGCTCATACTGTATCATCCCGAAGCTGAGAGGCCATTACAGATCATTCCCTATTGAGAAGCTCGTTGCTGAAGCTACTGACCTTGTAGCTTCTGGTGTAAGAGAGATAATTCTCGTTGCCCAGGAGACGACTCTGTATGGTACAGATATCTATGGGAAGAAGTGCCTTCCTGAGCTCCTCAGGAAGCTATCAGAGATAAAAGGTCTGGCATGGATCAGGATTCTTTATGCATATCCTGAAGAGATAGATGACGCACTGATAGAAGAGATGGCGCGTAACCCGAAGGTCTGCCATTATATTGATATGCCGATCCAGCATTCCAATGACTATATTCTTGGCAGAATGGGCAGACGCACATCAAGAGCTGATATCATAGATGTCATAGGCAGGCTTAGGAAGGCAATGCCTGATATCTGTATTCGTACAACTCTCATCTGCGGCTTCCCTGGAGAGACAGAGGAGATGCATCAGGATCAGGTAAGCTTCATCAGAGAAATGAAGTTTGACAGGCTCGGTGCTTTCCCGTATTCGAGAGAAAAGGATACTGTTGCCTACGATATGCCGGATCAGGTGCCTGAGGTCACGAAGCAGCTCTGGTATGATGAGATAATGAGAGTCCAGCAGGAGATCACCTTCGAGAAGAATGAAGAGCTCATCGGAAAGAAGCTTGAGGTATTCATTGAGGGTGAGATCCCCAAGGACAGGGTATATATAGGACGCACATACAGGGATGCGCCTGATGTGGATGGATATGTGTTCATGGACAGGGATTACCAGAGAATGAGCGGAGATCTCGTTAAGGTCCGTATCACAAAGACAAAGGATTATGATCTGATTGGAGAGATTATAGATGAAGATGAATCTGCCGAATAAACTGACTACGCTGAGGATGTTTCTGGTACCTGTATTTGCAGTAGTATTCCTTGTGGGTGGAAGCGACAATTATGCTACGAGGATTGCAGCCTGCATTATTTTCTGTGCAGCGAGCATCACGGATATGCTCGATGGCAAGATTGCCCGCAAGTACAATCTGATCACCGACTATGGTAAGTTTATGGATCCTCTTGCTGACAAGCTTCTCGTTTGTACAGCAATGATATGTCTGATGAGCTTCGGTCAGTTGCCTGCATGGTTCCTGATCGTAATAATCGCAAGAGAATTCATCATAAGCGGATTCAGGCTTATTGCAGCAGACAATGGTGTAGTGATCGCAGCCAGCTACTGGGGTAAGTTCAAGACAGTATTCCAGATGGCAATGGTCATTGTGATGATCCTGAAGATCAGGGTGGCACCATTTGCACTGTTCTTTGAGGTGCTTGAGACCCTGCTCATGTATATAGCAGTGATCCTCACTGTTGTATCTCTTATCGACTATCTGGTAAAGAACAGAAATGTACTTAAGGAGCAGAAATAATGCTTACCGCTGATGCTCTTGCCTCACTTCTGATAAAGAAGAGGATAAGGGTCACCACAGCCGAGTCCGCTACAGCCGGAATGATAGCTTCGTGCCTCGCTGATACACCTGGGATGAGTGACTGTATGAAGGAAGCTTATGTCACCTATTCGAATGAGGCAAAGGAAAAGATCCTCGGGGTGAAGGAAGAGACCATTTCAGAGCATACGGTGTACAGCCACGAGGTGGCCGCTGAGATGGCAGAGGGAGCCAGAAGGGTAAGCGGAGCAGACCTTGCACTTTCTGTGACAGGAATTGCCGGACCGGGAGGAGGCACATCCTCACAGCCTGTAGGACTTGTGTATATAGGAGCATCATACAGGGATACGACTGTTACGAGAAAGTATATTTTTTCAGGAGACAGGAATAAGGTGAGACGCAAGGCGTGCATAGAGGCCTGTCGTCTCGGGATTACCCTTATTATAAAATAAAGGAGACTTATATGAGAGTTATAGCCGGAACCGCCAGAAGCGTGCCGCTTATGACACCGGAGGGCGAGGATACCCGTCCTACGCAGGACAGGATAAAGGAGACTCTTTTCAATATAATCCAGATGAGAGTTCCGGGATGCAGATTCCTGGATCTGTTCGCAGGCAGCGGACAGATGGGAATTGAGGCTCTGAGCCGCGGGGCAAGGCATGCAGTGCTTATCGACAATGACAAGCAGTGCGCTGGATGTATCAGAGCCAATCTCACGAAGACAAAGTTTACAGACAAGGCTACATTTATCCAGAGACAGATACCATCAGCACTGTTCCAGACACGGAATGAGGGACCTTACGATATTATATTCATGGATCCTCCGTATTCCCTGCACAATGAGGGAGAAGTATTAAAGAGCATTGCTGACAATGATCTCTTAGCAGATGGTGGAATCATCATAATGGAGATGTCAAAGGACAGAGATCTTTCATTTGTGGAGGATACTCAGTTTGCCATATCAAGAGTAAAGCAGTACAAGACAAATGAGCATGTCTTTCTGGAGAAAAAATGAGAGTAGCGATATATCCGGGGAGCTTTGACCCGGTGACATTCGGACACCTTGATATAATAAAGCGTTCTGCAGCAATGTTTGATAAGCTGATAGTTGCAGTGCTTAATAACAGCGCGAAGAAATCTCTCTTTACGGTTGATGAAAGAGTTGAGATGATAAAGGAAGTCACTGGAAATATTCCGAATGTCAGTGTGGATTCCTTTGACGGGCTGACAGTCGATTATGCGGATGCAGTCGGTGCAACCGTAGTGATAAGGGGACTTCGGGCCGTGACGGATTTCGAATACGAGCTTCAGATTGCTCAGACGAACAGAGTGGAGAATCCGGAAATTGATACGGTTTTTCTCACAACATCATTGAAATATTCCTACCTTTCGTCTACAATAGTAAAGGAGTTTGCGTCTTATGGCGCTGACATTGGCAAATTTGTACCGAAGGAAATAGTTCCGAAGGTGCTTGCAAAGTACAGTAAGGAGAGCTGACTATGGCTAGTGAGATCGAAGACATCATTGACAGCATTGAAGATTTCATAGAAGAATGCAAGCCGACAGTTTTTTCAAGCGGCAAGATAACGGTTGACAAGGATCAGCTCGAGAGCCTTCTTGAGGAACTCAGAAGCAGGACTCCTGTCGAGATAAAGCAGTACCAGAGGGTGCTGAAGAATAAGGATGCAATCCTTGACCAGGCCAATAAGCAGGCTGATGCGATCATTGCAGAGGCCAAGGCCAAGTCAAATCAGATGATGAGCGAGAATGAGATCATGCAGCAGGCGTATGCCAAGGCTAATGAGGTAGTGGGGATCGCCCAGAAGAATGCTGATGAGATCCTGACAAGGGCCACTGAGGATGCAAATAATATAAGGCTTTCTTCGCTCAAGTATTCGGATGATCTGATGAAGGGCATTGGCGATGTCCTCTCATCCACGATCAATACGACTCAGACGAGGATTGGCAATTATCTGAACACTATGAAGGGTTATCTCGATACGATAAATGTCAACCGTTCCCAGTTATCGAAGTCACTTGATCCTGAAGAATCCAGTGAACCAGAGGCCCGGCCACAGCCAGAGAAGGATACTCCGGCAGAGTCAGATAAAGAGGATAACGAGCAGTAATTACGAGTATAAGGGGCTGTGAAATAATCGCAAGGATCTATTATTTCACAGTCCTGTTTTTATTTTATGAAGAGAAAAGAGAAGGAAAAACTGATATTTCCAGACAATATAGAGGCAGTGCTTTTCGACCTGGACGGAACCCTGGTGGATTCCATGTGGATGTGGCCTCAGATAGATAAGGAGTTCCTGAATGACAGGGGCTTTGAGGTACCAGAAGGTCTTAAGGCTGATATTGACGGGCTGTCAATGTCAGAGGATGCGGTATATTTCAAGAAAAGGTTCAATCTGCCTGATTCAGAGGATGAGCTCATCGATATCTGGAATAATATGGCACTGCATCATTATGAGGAGGATGTGAGACTGCAGCCGGGTGCTGAAGAATTTCTCTATTTCCTTAGGAGAAAGGGAATCCGGATGGCAGTAGTGACCAGCAATTCAAGAGTCCTCTGTGAAGCGGCTCTCAGGGCTAATGATGTAGAGGATTATTTCGGCGCCATAGTGACTTCAGAGGATGTGTCACACGGGAAGCCTGACCCTGAGGGCTATCTTACGGCTGCGAATATGCTTGGTGCGACTCCGCATGACTGTATCGTATTTGAGGATCTGCCTGCAGGACTTACTGCGGCGCATGAGGCGGGGATGACACCAATAGCGTTTGATGATGACTATTCCAGGGCATATCTTGATGAGAAGCAGGAGCTCTGCCACCTGATTATAAGTGATTACCGGGAACTCATGGGATGAAGCAGATAGTAGTTGACGAGCGGTTTTCAAAGGAACGGCTGAATAAATATTTATCAGGAATTCTCCCGAATGCTTCAATGGGATTTATCTACAAGATGCTCCGCAAGAAGAATATAGTATTAAACGGTCGCAAGGCTCAGGGAAATGAACTGCTAAGTGCCGGGGATGAGATAAAGATATTTTTCTCAGATGATACCTTTGATAAATTTTCCAGGAGGGAGGCTGTGATCATTGCGGATGCGAGGCCGCTCACGGTTCTCTATGAGGATAATGATGTGATCGCAGTCCATAAGCCAGCAGGGCTTCTGTCGCAGTCAGACAGGGCCGGTGGTGACTGTGTGAACGCACGTATTCTCTCTTATCTTGCTAAGAAGAATGAATTGCCATCTGATTTTACTCCTTCGATTGTGAACAGACTGGACCGCAATACAAGCGGACTCGTTCTTGCCGGAAAGACTTACCAGGGGGTAAGGACTCTTACTGAAGAAATTCGTACCAGAAAGGTCATAAAGACCTATAAGTGCATCTGTGTCGGCCGTTTCGAGGAACATAAGACTGTTACAGCGTATCTGAAAGAAATCCCAGGCAATCAGGTGGAAATATATGATAATGAAGTCGCCGGAAGCAGGAGGATCATCACAGAATTTATTCCTGAAACGCAGCTCAATGGATATACACTTCTTACCGTGATACTTCATACAGGAAGGAAGCATCAGATCAGGGCGCAGCTGTCAGCACTTGGTCATCCGGTTGTGGGTGATCCGAAGTATGGTCATGGCAGAGGGATCATGTATCTACATGCGTATTCTGTTGAGATACCTGAGATAGGACTTATCACTGATCCGGTTCCGGATAATTTTACGAGGTTTATAAATGCCCACCTTTAATTCACGGGGGCTCCGTGGCTCCTCGCTTGAGGAATGTGTCAATCATACAAATGATGTGCTGAGGCAGGACGGCCTGGCTCTGATCCAGAAGATACCGACACCTATCACACCGATAGATATCGACAAGGCTACCAGACATATCACCCTTGCCTATTTTGATAAGAAAAGTACCATTGATTATATTGGTGCTGTACAGGGAATTCCTGTCTGCTTCGATGCGAAGGAGTGCAACGTTGATTCATTTCCAATGCACAATATCCATGAGCATCAGATGACATTCATGGAGGATTTCGAGAAGCAGGATGGGATATCCTTTTTCCTGATATATTTCAGCCATCGTGAGATATATTATTATATGCGGTTTGAAGAAGCACTTCATTTCTGGAACCGCGGCAGGAGCGGAGGCCGCAAGAGTGTGAGGATTGAGGAGCTTGATGATGAGTTTTTCTTCAGTTCTTCAAACGGCTATTTTCTGCCATATCTTGACATGATCAATAAGGATCTGGGAAAAAGAGGTTGACATCAGCATACTAATACGTTACTATGGTAAAGCAATAACGTAGTAAAGGAGATAAAGATGAACAGTCTGCTGCATACGCCAGAGGGCGTGAGAGACATACTTGGTGATGAGTGCCAGAAGAAAAGCTATGTGAAGAAGGCACTGACGTCTCTCTTATTTTCATATGGATATGACCAGATAGAGACTCCAATGTTTGAGTTCCTCGATACTTACAGCGAATCACTTGGCTCTACTTCTGAGAGAGATCTGTTCCGTTTCTTTGACAGGGATGGGAATACACTTGCATTGAGACCGGATTTCACACCGTCGATTGCGAGAGTCACGGCGAGATACTTTTCGGATACAAAGGAGACAATCAGGCTCTGCTATGAGGGCAAGGTGTTCCAGAATCATCACTCCCTCCGCGGCGAGATGAGTGAGCAGACTCAGGTCGGTGCTGAGCTGATCGGGGATTCTTCGATTGAATCAGATGCTGAGATCATTTCCATCATCGTAAATGGTTTCCTGTCATGCGGACTCAGGGATTTCCAGATCAGCATAGGACATGCAGATATCTTCAATGGACTCATAGAGGCAGCAGGATTCTCTAATGAAGAAGAGAATGATGTGCATGACTTTGTGTCGAATAAAAATTTCTTCGGACTCTCAGAATACCTTTCACATAAGAATATTGACAAGGATCTGATCTCTCTGTTCGGCCTTCTGTCGAAGATCTTCATGAATCCTGACGAGTGGAAGGATTCACTTGAGATGGCAAAGGCATATCCGAAGATATATGGAGCACTTTCTCATCTGTATGAGATGAACGAGCTCTTAAGTGCATACGGTGTTGAAGACTATGTAAGCTTCGATCTGGGACTTGTGAGAAGCCTCAAGTATTATACAGGAATTATTTTCGCAGGATATACATTCGGAAGCGGCAAGCCGATTGTGACCGGAGGACGCTATGACAATCTCCTGGGACACTTCGGAGCAGACAGACCGGCTATCGGATTTGCAATACTTATAAATGAGCTGATGCTTGCAATCGACAGACAGAAAATCGAGCTGCCGGTTGAGAATGCGAAGATTCTTCTTCTGTACCCGAAGGATAATGTCAAGGAAGCTATCAAGAAGGCCGATTGGCTCAGAAAGGCCGGCAACAGGGTACTGCTTCATTCATACAATGACAGAGATCATCATGACAAGCTCTGTATCAAGTACGCAGCATATACAATTATGGAGATCGGAGGCGAAAGATGAGCTCTAATGATGAAATGATAACGGTCGCTCTTGGAAAAGGCCGTCTGGCAAAGAAGGCTATGGCCCTCTTTGATAATATTGGTCTGGGCGTCGAAGAGATTCATGACCCTGACACGAGAAAGCTTATTTTCACAAATGAAAAGGAGAACATAAGATACTTCCTGTCCAAGGGACCTGATGTGCCGACATATGTGGAATACGGTTCGGCAGATATAGGAATTGTCGGAGAGGATACAATTCTTGAAGAGAACAGGAATATCTACGAGGTTCTTGATCTCGGATTTGGAAAGTGCAGGATGTGCATTGCAGGACCTGAAGAGGCAAGGAAGCTGCTTGACTCTTCACACTTCATCAGGGTAGCCACTAAGTATCCACGCATTGCGAAAAATTATTTCTACAATCAGAAGCATCAGACAGTTGAGATCATCAAGCTGAATGGATCTATAGAACTGGCTCCGATTGTTGGACTATCTGAGGTCATTTGTGATATAGTAGAGACTGGATCTACACTCAGAGAGAATGGACTTGTGGTTCTTGAAGAGGTTGTTCCGCTTTCGGCGAGAGTTGTTGTCAATCAGGTCTCGATGAAGATGAAGAATGCAAGAATTACAGAGATAGTTGATAAATTACAGGCTCTGGTAAGACAGTGATTTACGGATGTGCCATTTACGGATGTGTGATTTACGGATGTGCCATTTACAGGTAGTTGCTCGAGGCACGCTCTCGCTAATGCTTAGACGCAGCGGTGCATAAGCGGCTAAAAGACAGCCGCTAAGCACCGGCGTCACGCTATTACCTCTCGCAACTCCTGTAATGTCACATCCTTACGTTCATCAGTAAACCTATCGTCAAGGGCATTCATGAGCGGGATGCTCAGTCACATCCTTACGTTCATCAGCAAACCAGGGATTTATCAACAACTCCTTATTGAAGAAAGGAAAAAAATGGAAATCGAGAAACTTAACGAAGAAAACATCAAGACTCTGCTTACGAAGCTTCTGAAGAGAAGTCCTATAAGCTATGGCAAGTATGAAGCCAGCGTCAATGAGATCATTGGCAATGTAAGGGAGAACGGTGACAAGGCTGTTTTCGAGCTTGAGAAGAAGTTCGATAAGGTAGATCTCAATCCTGATAATATCAGGGTCACTAAAGAGGAGATTGACGAAGCTTATTCTAAGGTTGATGATAAGCTTCTGACTGTGATCAGGAAGTCGCTCAAGAATATCAGGGCTTTTCATGAGAAGCAGAAGCAGAACAGCTGGTTTACGACCGACGAGAAGGGAATTTTCCTCGGTCAGAAGGTTACACCGATTGCTATTGCCGGAGTTTATGTGCCGGGTGGCAAGGCTGTTTATCCATCATCGGTTCTTATGAATATAGTTCCTGCAAAGGTTGCTGGTGTTCCAAGAATCGTGATGTGCACTCCTCCAGGACCTGATGGAAAGGTTTATCCGTCAACTCTTGTTGCTGCAAATGAGGCGGGTGCTGATGAGATCTACAAGGTTGGTGGTGCTCAGGCTATTGCTGCAATGGCATTTGGTACTGAGTCCCTACCGAAGGTTGACAAGATCGTAGGACCGGGAAATATCTATGTGGCTCTCGCAAAGAAGGCTGTATTCGGATACGTAAGCATTGATTCTATTGCAGGACCTTCAGAGATCCTTGTACTTGCGGATGAGACTGCAAATGCTCACTATGTGGCAGCAGATCTTCTTTCACAGGCAGAGCATGATGAGATGGCATCTGCCATTCTTATTACAACGAGCCAGAAGCTCGCAGAAGATGTAGGAAAAGAGATAGAGGGATATCTGCCAAAGCTGTCACGTGAGGAGATCATCAGAAAGTCACTTGATAACTACGGACACCTTTTCGTTGCTGACAGCAAGGAGGATGCAATTGCGGCAGTCAATCAGATAGCATCAGAGCATCTTGAGATCGTGACTGCTGATCCCTTCCTTGATATGACAAAGATCAGGAATGCCGGAGCTATTTTCCTCGGTACCTGGTCATCAGAGCCTCTCGGCGATTACTTCGCAGGTCCGAACCATGTGCTTCCTACAAATGGTACAGCAAAGTTTTTCTCAGCTTTGTGCGTAGATGATTTCATTAAGAAGTCAAGTGTGATATCATATTCAAGAGAGGCACTTAAGGAAATAGCTGATGATATCGAGGATTTCGCTGAGTGCGAGAAGCTGACGGCACATGCGAACTCGATCAGGGTTCGTTTCGACGCCTAAAGGAGATATTATGAGCAGAACTGCTACCATAAAGAGAAAAACTAAAGAGACTGACATCGAGGTCACTATTGATCTCGATGGAACCGGGAAATATGAGATAGATACTGGCATTGGCTTTTTCAACCACATGCTGTCTGGCTTTGCAAGACACGGCTTTTTTGATCTGACACTTAAGTGCAGGGGTGATCTCGAGGTAGACTGCCATCACACGATAGAAGACTGTGGAATTGCGCTTGGTACTGCGATCAAGGAAGCACTCGGAGACAAGGCCGGTATTGTGCGTTTCGGTTCTTCACTTCTTCCTATGGATGAGTCACTGATCCGCTGCGTTATTGATCTGAGTGGGCGCCCGTATCTGGTATTCAATGAGGAGTTTAAGAATGACCGTGTCGGTGATCTTGATACAGAGATGGCCAAGGAATTTTTCTACGCGATTTCCTATTCATCAATGATGACACTGCACATAGATGAGCTTCATGGTGAGAATTCGCATCATGTGATCGAGGCTACGTTCAAGGCATTCGGAAGGGCGCTGAAGGAAGCAGTCAGTAAGGACGACAGGATAAAGGGCGTGCTTTCTACAAAAGGGAGTCTGTAATGGAACACAAGAGTATTATTGCAACCATATATATCAGGAATGGAAGAGCAGTAAGGTCAAAGGATGATAATGCAGAGTCGCAGGATCTTGTAGGTCTGGCAAAGTCATACAATGACAGCGGAGTTGATAAAATTTTTCTTGTAGATCTGTCAAATGATGAGTCAGAGCATATGACAAATCTGGTTGCCATCAGGAATGTCAACAGGAATATCGATATCAAGACCGTTGGTGCCGGGAATATCAAGCGTGAGGATGATATCAAGCTTTTCTTCTTTGCCGGTTGTACAGAGGTGGCTCTGAACGGAGGCAAGCCTGAGACAATTGATCTGGTGCAGAAGGCTGCAAAGCGTTTTGGCAAGGAAAAGATTCTCGTATCTGTTGATACGGTAAATTTCGCATTTAAGACCAGGGATTTTATCAGGAACTGTGTACACGAGCTGGTACTTATGAATCCTGACCTCGTGAAGGGCCTTGAAAATATCACGGATATTCCGTATATCCTGAAGCAGGATGACTACGATCTGGACGGGATCACGGAGATTCTGAGGTCAGAGTCCATCCGTGGACTGTATGGTAAGTTCATTGACGATGACGATACTGATATAATGCAGCTGAAATCAGACCTCGCTGACAGAGGCATAGTGATGGACAATTTCAATCCTAAGCTGCAGTGGTCAGATCTAAAGGTAAACAGCGACGGTCTCGTGCCTGTCATAGCACAGGATTATCAGACGGGTCAGGTGTATATGCTTGCATATATGAATGAGGAAGCATTCAATACTACTATCCGTCTCGGGAAGATGACATACTGGAGCAGATCCCGGCAGGAGCTATGGACCAAGGGACTTACGAGCGGACATATACAGTATGTAAAGAGCCTTACGGCCGATTGCGATTACGATACTATACTTGCCAAGATCAGTCAGGTTGGAGGCATTGCCTGCCATACCGGAGCTCCATCATGCTTTTTCAATGAGATCATCAAGAAGGAATATATAGAGCGTAGTCCGCTTCGTATTTTTGAGAATACCTACAATCTCATCAAGGAGCAGAAGGACTCACCGGATGAGACGTATGCGAAGCAGCTGTTCAGGGGCGGTATGGATGAGGTACTGCAGAAGATCGGTGAGGAAGCAGCAGAGGTAATTATCGCCGGCAAGAATACCGGAGATACAGAAGCTATTCATGAGATCACTGACCTTATCTATCACCTTATGTTCCTGATGATCGACAAGGGCATCACCTGGGAAGAGATCACGAGGGAGTTGTCTCAGAGATGAGTTATGAGTTTCGAGTTGTGAGTTATGAGTTATAGAAAGCTGATGCTGACTGATGATGTGCTTATGAGCATTGAGGAGCCTGGCAGGTATATCGGTAATGAAATAAATTCGACGATGAAAGACAAGTCGCAGGTTGATCTGCGATTTGCCTTTTGTTTTCCTGACGTTTATGAGATCGGGATGAGTCATCTGGGGATTCAGATCCTCTATGAGATGTTCAACCGCAGGAGCGACGTATGGTGTGAGAGGGTATATTCACCATGGCCGGATCTCCATGCGATCATGAAGGAAAAAAATATTCCACTCTTTGCGCTTGAATCACAGGACCCTGTGCATGAATTTGATTTTCTGGGGATCACGCTCCAGTATGAGATGTGCTATACGAATATCCTTCAGGTTCTTGATCTTTCAGGCATTCCTTTTCGTTCTACGGACAGAAGCGATGACGATCCTATTGTGATTGGTGGTGGTCCTTGTGCCTACAATCCGGAACCTATAGCACCGTTTTTCGATCTGTTCTATATAGGTGAAGGTGAAAATGAGTATAATACTCTTTTTGATCTCTATATTTCAATGAAGAAAAATGGAACCTATTCCAGAAAGAGTTTTTTAAGGGAAGCTGCACAGATACCTGGTATTTATGTGCCATCGTTATATGATGTGGAATATAACGATGATGGTACAATTCAGGAGTTTTATCCATTATATGATGATGTCCCAGCTGTAATAAAAAGACAGGTGGATACTGATATGGACAATGCGCCGTATCCTTCGAAGCCTATCATCCCTTATGTCCGTGCTACTCAGGACAGGGTTGTCCTTGAGGTAATGCGTGGCTGCATCAGAGGCTGCAGATTCTGTCAGGCCGGAATGGTTTACCGCCCGTGCAGACAGAAATCCATTGAAGTCCTGAAGAAGTATGCCATTGAAATGCTTGAAAATACCGGATATGATGAGATCTCTCTGAGTTCTCTTTCTACCAGCGATTATGAACAGCTGCCGGAATTCATAGATTTCCTGATCAGTGAATGCGAGAAGAGAAAGATAAATATCACACTGCCCTCACTTCGTATTGATGCATTTTCTCTGGATGTGATGAGCAAGGTGCAGGACGTGAAGAAGAGTTCCCTGACATTCGCACCGGAGGCCGGGAGCCAGAGGATGAGAGATGTCATCAATAAGGGACTGACCGTGGATGATATCATGAATGGTGCAAGAGATGCATTCCTTGGAGGCTGGAAGAAGGTGAAGCTGTACTTTATGCTTGGACTTCCTACAGAGACCGAGGCGGACATGGAGGCAATTCCTGACCTGGCTCAGGATATAGCGCACCTCTACTATGATACACTTTCTGACAAGTCCACAAGAGGGGGCAGATGCCAGATCACCATATCGACATCATTCTTCGTACCGAAGCCATTTACGCCGCTTCAGTGGGCGACAATGTGCACACCTGATGAATACCTGCGCCGTGCCAGAGTGGTAAATCACCGAATGAAGGATGAGCCGAATCACAAATGCCTGTCATATCAATGGCATGAGGCGAAGACAACTGTTCTCGAGGGCATTTTCGCAAGAGGAGACAGAAGAGTAGCTGAGGTGATAGAATATGCCTACGATCACGGATGCTTTTTCGATGCATGGAATGAATACTTCCATCCGGAGGTCTGGGATGGGGCTTTTAGTGCATGTGGCGTAGATCCTGATTTTTACACGATGAGAGAACGTGATCTATCCGAGATCCTGCCGTGGGATTTTATTGATACAGGAATCAGCAGACGCTTTCTGGAGAACGAATGGAAACGTGCAGTAGAAGAGCAGGTTGTGACACCGAACTGTAGAGAAAAATGTTCGGGATGCGGATGTACACAGTTCAGAACAGGCGTATGTATGAGATGAAAAAGGGGACAGGTCCCTTTTTCATCTTGTTAAAAAAATTTAATTTGGTGAAAAAGGGACCTGTCCCCTTTTTCATCTTTTGGAATCATGGACGTAAGAGTTAGATTTAGTAAATACGGACCTATAAAGTATGTCGGGCATCTGGATCTGATGAGGTATTTCCAGAAGGCTCTGAGGAGGAGCGGGCTGCCGCTTGCCTTTTCGAAGGGATTTTCACCGCATCCGGTCATGTCATTTGCATCGCCGCTCGGGGTTGGGATCACGAGCGAGGGTGAGTATATGGACTTTTCACTGGAGTCAGATTTGCCATGTGAAGAGATTCAGGACAGTCTGAATGAGCAGATGGCAGAGGGAGTGGAGATACTGTCGGTGACAGAGAGGCATGACACGAAGAAGGCAATGGCAGAGCTTAAGGCAGCATCATATCTGGTGTATTTCAAAGGGATAAGTCCTGACATGAATACGGATTATGAATTCATGAAGAAGCAGATAGATGAGAGAATAAAGAACGCGACTTCACTGGTTGTGACGAAGAAGACCAAGAAGAGCGAGAGGCAGGTTGATCTGCTGCCGCTGATATATGAGATTGAGGTTATGGAGTCTTTTCCTATAGAGAAAAGAGACCATTATCTGCCGGACTGGAAGCATAATGGATTCAGGCTCGGAGAGAATGATCCGGCTGTATATATGAAGGTAAATGCAGCAAGCTCTGATAACCTGAAGCCAGAGCTTCTGATGAATGCGGTATTCAATCCGACCGGTGCAGAGAATTATTTTACTATAGGGGTTCACAGGCTTGATATGTATGGAGAAAAGGACGGAAGCCCTGTTTCTCTGGGAGAGCTTGATGCATGAATGATACCGGATGCTTTCTGGTCTATGACCATTATGAACTGAATAATAAGAGATTTATGGTGCTTGCATGCTTCAGGCGGGATGACAGGAAGCTTCTGTACATCAGATATTTTGCTACAGAAGAAAAGTCAGTTGCAGGAAATGTCTATGTGGCACGGATTGAGAAGCGGGTACAGAACGTGGGAGTTTTTCTGACTATCCCGGATGGACATGTATTCGTTCGCGACAAGGACTGTCGGAATCCTTTTTATGTGAAGAAGCAGAGCTTTAAGAAAAATTTCTCGGTCGGTGATCTGATCCTGGTGCAGATAGAAAAGGATGCGATAAAGACGAAGGAACCCGAGGGTAAGCTTTCGATATCGATTAAGACACCGTACTTTATCCTGGAGAAGCCGGGGAATGAGGTCAGCTTTTCAAAGAGGCTTCAGTCAAAAACGAAGGAGAAGTTTTCAGATATAAAGTGTAGGGATAAATCTCTACTGATAAGAACGGCTGCAGCAGGTATTGAGCCTGATGAGCTTCAGAAAAGGATAGATTCATCATCAGCAGAGATGGATGAAATTTTTTCCAATGGAAAAAATCACACGGAACCAACGCTTGTATGGCAGGATGATGATCTGCTGAACAGGCTTCTATCTGCATTTCCCTTTGCCAGGAATCATCTGAAGGTCACGAGGATAAGGACATCGGACAGAAATATCTGTGATAGTCTGGGAGAGTACGGAGAATTATACAATGATGATGGTCTGTCCTTACTTGATTTATACCGTATCAGGACAATTACTGATAATCTGTTAAAAAAGACTGTCTGGCTGAAGTCAGGCGGTAATATAGTGATAGAGCAGACCGAGGCTCTGACGGTCATCGATGTAAACAGTGCAAAATCTAAAAGATGCCAGCCATTTACTGTGAATAAAGAGGCTGCGATTACAATAATGGAGGAGATAAGACTTCGGAATCTGTCAGGTATCATAGTCATAGATTTCATGAAGATGCATAGCGACGATGAGAAGGATGCCATCTGCTCCCTGATGAGAGCATACGCGGACAGGGATTTTGCAAGAACTTCTATTGAGGGGTTCACGAGGCTGGGGCTATTGGAGATGACAAGAGAAAAACTTTTTCCATCAGTAAATCAGACCTTGACAGGGCATCTGAATTATGGTACTATATCTAGCGTTGACGCCCAGTGAGGTAGGTGAAGTCTGTCAAAATTACAGCGCCGGAACTGGCGGAGGAAACACATAGTTTCAGTACAGGAGGTAATAATGTACGCAATAATCGCAACAGGTGGAAAGCAGTACAAGGTTTCCGAGGGAGACGTTATCAGAGTCGAGAAGCTCGGCAAGGCTGAGGGAGACAAGGTCACATTCGATCAGGTGCTTCTCGTAGGCGGAGATGATGTCAAGGTTGGAGATCCGACAGTGAGCGGTGCTTCAGTAGATGCTTCAGTAGTAAAGGAAGCAAGAGCCAAGAAGGTCATCGTTTACAAGTATAAGCCAAAGACAGGCTATCACAAGAAGAACGGTCATCGTCAGTCATACACAGAGGTAAAGATCGAGAAGATCAATGCCTGATGGTAAAGGTCAGGATAATAAGGTCCGGTAACGGAAGCTACAGAGGCTTTGAATCAGAAGGTCATGCAGGATTTGATGCATACGGCAAGGATATCGTATGTGCGGCTGCTTCAGTCCTCATCATCAATACAGTGAATAGTATAGATATGCTTACTCCTACCATGGTTTCAGTGACCACGAAGGAGGACGGAGGATATCTCACCGCTGTATTTCCTGAAGGAACAGAGGAGAAGGCCCAGGTGCTTCTTGATTCAATGGTTTTAGGACTGAGACAGATTGAGAATCAGTATGGAAAGAAATATCTTTCCATCGAGTACAAGGAGGAATAAGGATGTTAGAGTTAAATCTTCAGTTTTTCGCTCATAAAAAAGGAATGGGATCAACCAAGAACGGTCGTGATTCCGAGTCAAAGAGATTAGGTGCCAAGAGAGCTGATGGTCAGTTCGTAAAGGCCGGCAATATTCTCTACAGACAGCGTGGTACCAGGATTCATCCGGGAACCAATGTAATGAAGGGTGGAGATGATACCCTCTTTGCTACAGTTGACGGAGTTCTTCGTTTCGAGCGTAAGGGCAGAGACAAGAAGGTTGCAAGCGTATATCCTGTAGCCGAGTAATTTTTCTTTAGAGACTTTTGGCCTGATCCTGCTGTATAGTGAGATCAGGCTTTTATTTTTCTGTTAAGAGGTGCGTTATGTTTGCAGATCGTGCGAGGATAATCATCCAGTCAGGGAAGGGCGGAAACGGACATGTCAGCTTCAGACGTGAGAAATTCGTGCCGGCCGGCGGACCTGACGGAGGAGATGGAGGCAGAGGCGGAGACATCATCTTCGAGGTTTCGGATCAGATGAACAATCTGTCAGATTATCGTCAGAGAAGAAAATTTGCAGCGACCAATGGTGAAGAGGGTGGCAAGAAAAAGTGTCACGGCAGGGATGGTCAGGACTTAGTCCTGAAGGTACCAGAAGGCACTGTAATAAAGGAAGCTGAGACCGGTCAGGTAATCTGTGACATGAGTGGTGACAATAAGCGGGTCATCGTGCTGAAGGGTGGTAAAGGCGGAATTGGCAATATGCATTTCGCGACCTCTACCATGCAGGCTCCAAAGTACGCGAAACCAGGCGGTGAAGCCAGGAGCCTGGAGGTGATCCTTGAACTGAAGCTTCTTGCTGATGTAGGTCTTGTCGGATATCCGAATGCCGGAAAGTCAACACTTCTGTCGAGGTTGTCAAATGCAAAGCCGGAGATTGCCGACTATCCATTCACGACGATTAATCCCATACTTGGCGTAGTAGATATGCCTGGTGGAGGGAGCTTCGTGATGGCTGATATTCCGGGAATTATCGAGGGTGCCTCTGAGGGTGTAGGCCTGGGTCTTGAGTTTCTGCGTCATATCGAGAGATGTAAGGTACTCATCCATATGGTAGATATATCAGGAGTCGAGAGGCCTGATCCTATTGAGGATATCAGGGCAATTAATCTCGAGATGGCAGCTTATAAGAAGGAGCTTCTTGATAAGCCGATACTAATTGCCCTGAATAAGGCTGATACCAGACCTGATGATGCAGAGGAACTCAGGCAGAGGGTCGAGAATACCTTTCACAGGAAGACATTCCTGATATCAGCTGTCTCCGGGCAGGGAGTGAAGGAACTCATGGGAGAGGTAGCAAGGAAGCTGGATGAATACAAGGATGAAAAGGTAGTGTATCAGTCCAACTTCAATCCTGATGAATTCTTCAAGGAGGACGACAGCTTCAATATCGAGGTCAATAAGGACGGTGAATACGAGATTACCGGTCCAAGGGTTGAGAAAATGCTTGGATTTACAAATCTTGACTCGGAGAAAGGCTTTGCTTTTTTCCAGAAATTTCTTAAGGAGCAGGGCATCCTGAAGAGACTTGAAGAGATGGGTATTCAGGATGGCGACACAGTAAAGGTCTATGACCTTGAATTCGAATATTATAAGTGAGTTGAGAGTTACGAGTTATGAGTTTTGATTTAAAGAACAAACAGAGGGCCTATCTGGCAGGAATGGCTGCAAAAATGCAGCCTATTTTTCAAGTCGGAAAAAGCGAAGTCACACCTGAAATTGTAGATGCAATTGATGAGGCTCTTGAGAAAAGAGAGCTGATCAAGGTTTCAGTGCTGAAGAACTGCATGGACACGCCTGCAAATGTCGCTGATACCCTTGCTGGCAGGACTAAGTCTACTGTTATCAGAGTCATCGGAAGAAAAATTGTGCTGTACAGGCCGGCAAAGAAGCCTGTGATCGAGCTTCCGAAATGAGCAGGATTGGAATTCTGGGAGGTACATTTAATCCTATACACAATGGACATCTGTATATAGCAGCGGAGGCATACAGGCAGCTCGGACTTGATGAGGTCTGGATCATGCCGGATGGTATTCCTCCACACAAGGGAATGGACGTAGACGTGACCCGCTATCAGAGGATAGAGATGTGCGAAGCGGCGGTCAGCGGTATTTCATATATGTCCGTCATTGACAGGGAGCTTCGGACTGATGGCAGAAGCTATAGCTATATTACGCTTCATCAGATCAGAGAGGAGCATCCGTCTGATGATATTTATTTCATCATTGGAGAGGATTCTCTTGATATGTTCTCTCAATGGGTACATCCGGAGCTTATAGCAAGGGCGGTAAGGCTTGCAGTTGCGGTGCGTCTCCAGGAGTCCGACAGAGACATTCATTTGGCATGTGATGAACTGCGGCATAGGTTCGGAGCAGAAATTGAACTGCTTGACACAGAGTATATGGATGTATCATCTACTGAGATCAGACATATGATAATGTCGAATCTGTCTGGAAACCGGGAGAAGCTTTCGTATATGCTTCCGAAGGGTGTCCTGGAATACATAGAAGAGCACAGACTGTATTACACGGGAGGAATAGAATTGTCACCAAAGAAAGACATAGAGCCAAGTGATTTTCCAAGGATAAAAGCAGATATCACAAAGAAGCTTGAGAAGAAGCTAAAGCCCTCGAGATATACGCACACAATAGGAGTGGCATATACTGCTGCCTCACTGGCCATGGCACATGGATATCCGATGGATGTAGCTTTTATGGCAGGACTTCTGCATGACTGTGCGAAGTATATGTCACCAGATGAGCTGCTTGCATTCTGTGAAAAGAAAAAAATCGATATTACAGATGCCGAGCGCAGAAGCCCACAATTGCTACATGCGAAGGCCGGTGCATATCTCGCACGGCATGAGTATGGGATAGAGGATGAGGATATCCTTCATGCGATCACTGTTCATACGACCGGAATGCCGGGGATGAGCCTTCTCGATGAGATCATCTTTACAGCAGACTATATTGAGCCGAACCGTGATAAGGCGAAGAGGCTTACAGAGATAAGGCAGGCAGCATTTAAGGACTTCCATCTGGCAATACAGATGATACTATCAGATACTATCGAATACCTGAAGGAGACAGGTAAGGATATAGATGAGACTACGTACAGGACGTATGAGTATTATAAGAAGTTGTGAGTTATGAGTTGAGAGTTGAAAGTGATAACCGTTAAAATATTATTATAAGGAAATTGAAATGATAAATACAATTGACGTTGTAAGAACTATTAAGGCAGTTCTTGAGGATAAGAAGGGAGAGGATATCGATATTCTCGATATCTCAGGAGTGAGTGTCGTTGCTGATTACTTCGTGGTGGCAAGTGCTTCAAATATCAATCAGCTGACTGCGATGAAGGATGAAACAGAGGAGAGACTGTATAAGGAATATCAGATCAGCCCTAAGAATGTAGAGGGTAAGAGTGGCTCTACATGGATACTACTGGACTATGGCGATGTGATAGTACATCTCTTCACTAGAGAGGACAGAGCCTTCTATGATCTCGAAAGGATCTGGAAGGATGGTAAGAAAATTGAATTATGATTTCGGATAATCGGAGTTGAAATAATTCAGGACTATATAGTAGAGACAGGTTTCTTTATCCTTGGGCAGGTAAGAGACCTGTCTTTTTATAGAGTAATAGATAAAAAAGAGAACCGCGAACACTTCACGGCTCTCTGGGGGCGTATGACAGTGCGGGTCACATCACTGTGCATGAATTAGTGGCGTCCGTTTGTGAACAGACGGAGTACTCCGAATACCCTGCCTAAGATCTGGCAGTCAGGAACGATGATCGGATCCATATTGTCATTCTCAGGCTGCAGGCGGATATGATCCTTCTCCTTGTAGAAGGTCTTCACTGTAGCAGAATCATCTACAAGCGCCACTACCATATCTCCATTCTCAGCGGTATTGCATCTCGATACCATGATGGTATCTCCATCGAGGATGCCTGCATTGATCATTGACTCACCCTTCACTCTGAGCATGAAGCTCTCCTTATTCGGGACGTACTCAGCCGGGATAGGGAAGTATGCTTCGATATTCTGTACTGCGAGAAGCGGCTGGCCGGCTGCAACACTGCCGATCACCGGTATATTGGTCACCTCGCGACGGGTGAGATTGAAATTGTCATCGAGGATCTCAATGGCACGAGGCTTCGTAGGGTCTCTTCTGATATAGCCATTCTTCTCGAGAGTATTCAGATGTGAAAATACTGATGATGTGGACTTCAGATCTACTGCCTCGCAGATCTCACGCACTGATGGCGGATAGCCCTTATTCAGAATCTCGCTCTTGATGAAATCGAGAATTTCCTGCTGCTTCAGTGTGATCTTTCCATAACTCATAATAGTTTACCTCCTGTCAGGAACTGTCTTCGTTACAAGTATCATGTCTTATTGCTTATCAGGATTATACCATATCGAACATAAGATTTCAAACACTTTTTCGAAAAATTTGTTCTGAATTTCTTGCTATAAATATCTTTTTTAGTACATTATAATTAATTTCCTGAAACTGTTGACATTAACGCGTTAAAGTGATAGATTATTCCTTAAGGTAAACATAGTTATTCTATAGGAATTAAAGGAATAATGAAAAAGAGATTACTGACTGTTTTATCTTTTATACTTCTTTCAGCTGTAATTATTACCGGATGCGGCCTGAACAGGGATGCAGAAGGAAATACCACGGCGAAGAGGGTGACGCTTATCAATGTCTCCTATGACCCTACGAGAGAACTGTATGAGGCATACAACAGCTATTTTGCAAAGAAATGGAAGAAGGAGACGGGACAGACCGTGGAGGTCATCCAGTCTCATGGTGGGAGCGGGAAGCAGGCCCTTGAGGTTGCTAATGGTCTGAAGGCTGATGTTGTAACACTGGCACTTGCAGCTGATACGAATTCAGTAGCCAGGAGCGGACTTATCGCTTCTGACTGGCAGAGCAGACTGCCGGATAACAGCTGTCCATATTATTCGACGATAGTTCTTCTGGTTCGTAAGGGGAATCCGAAGAATATTAAGGACTGGGACGATCTGACGAGATCTGATGTATCAGTAGTGACACCCAATCCCAAGACCTCAGGTGGCGCCAGATGGAATTATCTGGCTGCGTATGCGTATGCACTGAAGAAATATGACAATGATGAGTCTTTTGCCAGAGAATTCATGAGGAAGCTATACAGGAATGTATCGGTGCTGGATTCAGGAGCCCGTGCATCGACAACCTCTTTTACAGAAAATGGTCAGGGAGATGTGCTGATATGCTGGGAGAATGAGGCTTATCTCACCCTGCAGAATGATGGGAAGGATTATGAGCTAATATATCCGTCCGTGAGTATCAAGGCCGAAACGCCTGTAAGTGTAGTGGATTCAGTGGTGAAGAGTCATGGCACGAGGAAGGTCGCTGAGGCATATCTTAAGGATCTGTATGATAAAGAGGCTCAGGAGATTTGCGCGAAAAATTATTACCGGCCTTCCGATACAGCTGTTCTAAAGGAGCATTCGAAGCAGTTCCCGACAGATCTTGAAATGGTGACAATCGATGATTTCGGAGGATGGGATAAGGTCACGAAGAAGCATTTCGCTGATGGCGGCATATTTGATCAGATATATGAGTAGAAAAGTAAAGAGATTGTAGAAGGTACATATGGAAAGAAGCACTTCAAAAAAAATCATACCGGGATTCGGACTTACCTTCGGTATCACAGTAGCAATACTGGGTCTTCTGGTGATACTCCCGCTTTCATATATAGTCATTTATACCCTGAAGCTGTCGCCAAAGGAATTCTTCGGGGTTATATTTACCAGGAGGGTTCTTACAAGCTTCTGGATAAGCATTTCTACTGCATTTATAGCCATGCTGATAAATACAGTAATGGGAATCCTCATAGCATTTGTGCTGGTAAGATATGATTTTCCTGGAAAAAAGCTCATGGACGGACTTATTGAGATTCCATTTGCACTCCCAACGGCAGTGGCAGGTATTTCACTTACGGCATTGTATCGTGAGAACGGAGCGCTGGGGAGATTTTTTCATCACTTCGGTATTCCGGTAGCGTATTCAAGATTCGGAATAGTTATAGCGCTTACCTTTGTGAGTATTCCGTATGTAATTCGCTCTGTACAGCCGGTGCTTCAGAATCTTGATCCATCGATCGAGGAAGCGGCCAGCTCTATGGGTGCCTCGAGGTTTAAGACATTCAGGAAGGTTATTTTTCCTGAGATAGAACCGGCAGTGTTTTCCGGTGCGGCACTTGCATTCGGCAGGTGTCTCGGTGAGTACGGAAGCGTGGTATTCATAGCCGGAAATATGCCATATAAGACTGAGATCGTACCACTGATCATCATGAGTAAGCTCCAGGAATTCAGCTACAGCGAGGCGAGTGCGATAGCATTCGTGATGCTGATCATTTCATTCCTGATCCTAATGATATCGAATATTGTGGCTTCTCATAATATAAAGATAAAGGGAGGTGTGTCATAATGGAGCAGAAAAAAAATGACGGAATCCTCAAATGGGTGCTGATCATAATAGCAGCATTTTTCCTTTTCTTTATGGTTATCATGCCTCTTGGAATGGTTGTGGCCGGTTCATTTGCGAGGGGCTTTAAATACTATATCGCTTCTATTACAGATAAATATACGCTGAAGGCACTGTCGCTTACGCTGCGTGCTACTATAGCATCGGTGATATGCACCTCTGTATTCGGACTGATAGCAGCGTGGGCAGTGACCAGGTATTCGTTCCCCGGGAAGAAGATAATAAAGAGTATCATTGATATTCCGGTGACGATATCGCCTGTTATCTGCGGTATGATATTTCTGCTCCTGTTCGGAAGACAGGGATTCATCTATCCTCTGCTTGACAAGGTAGGAATCGATGTAATATTTGCTGTTCCGGGAATTATCATCGTGACCGTATTTGTCACGCTTCCTATGGTATTCCGTGAGATAGTGCCGGTTCTTGAAGCAAGAGGAACAGAAGAGGAAGAGGCTGCTGCGATGATGGGAGCGAGCGGATGGACGATCTTTACGAAAATTACTTTTCCTTCGATCAAATGGCCATTTATATATGGCATGATCCTCTCAGCATCGAGAGCAATGGGTGAATTCGGAGCTGTGTCCGTCATCAGCGGACATCTGAGAGGACTGACCAATACACTTCCACTGCATGTGGAGATACTCTTCAACGAGTTCAATACTACAGAGGCATTTGCAGTTGCGTCGATACTTGTAATGCTTTCTATCGCTCTTCTGATACTCCGACTGGTGCTTCAGTATGTCAGCAAAAGGAAGATAAGCAGGATGCAGAAGGCGACTGCCTGAGATCATATTCACGAAAGGTCTGTAAAATATGTATGTGACTTTGGACGATGTAAATAAAAGCTTCGGTGATTATAAGGCATCGGATCATGTATCATTCTCTATAGAGAAAGGAAAACTGACCGGTCTGCTCGGACCATCCGGAAGCGGGAAGACTACTATTCTCCGTATGATAGCGGGACTGGAGTCGCCGGATAGTGGAAATATCACCATAGATGGTACTGTCGTAAATGACATTCCTGCCAGCAAACGTGGGATCGGCTTTGTGTTCCAGAACTATGCGCTGTTCTCCTATATGACAGTAGAGGATAATATAGCGTTCGGACTCTCTGTGCAGAAGGTACCGAAGGAGAAGATCAGTCAGAGGGTCAGCGAGCTGATAGAACTCGTAGGTCTTAAGGGAATGGAAAAAAGATACCCGTCCCAGCTATCAGGTGGACAGAGACAGAGAGTGGCCTTTGCAAGAGCGATTGCTCCGAGACCAAAGCTTCTGCTGCTTGATGAGCCATTTGCAGCCATCGATGCGAAGGTAAGAGTGGAGCTTAGGACCTGGCTCAAGGAGATGATAGAGAAGCTTGGAATTACAAGCATATTCGTGACTCATGACCAGGATGAGGCCATAGAGGTAGCAGATCAGATCATCATACTTGATCATGGCAGGGTAGAACAGTCGGGTACACCGGTGGAGATATACCAGCATCCAGACACCGCCTTTACCGCTTCATTTGTAGGAAATGCAACGGTAATCCCTGATTACCATATCTTCAGTCACTTTGAGGATATACATGGTGCCTGCACAGCTGTCATCAGACCTGAATTCCTGCATCTGACAAGAATAGGTGAGGTGGAACAGTTCCCTAATTCATCAGAAGAGGGGATTGTGGATTCAATCCTGTTCCGTGGAAGCCACATGGAGATAAGGGTCTGGGTCAGGGGTTCTCTTCTCACCGTGAACAGACCTTTGGATGCCGGTCAGGTAGAGATAGGAGAAAAGGTACATATCTTCATATATCAGATATTCGTGACGACCGGGGATAAGGTATATCATCTGAAGAATGAGGCTCTCTACGATGATTCGGTAGTCATCTGATATCCCATGAAGAAATGTGTTGAAATGAAAGGTATTCGTATGAATCTGAAGGTATATACAACCGATGTACTGATCATCGGTGGAGGAACAGCCGGATGTGCGGCAGCCATCAGGCTTAAGGAAAGCGGACTGAGAGTCATCATTGCAGAAAAGGCAAATATTATAAGGAGCGGATGTCTCGCAAGCGGAGTCAATGCGCTGAATGCATATATTTCCAAAGGACATACGCCTCAGGACTATGTGGACTATGCAATGAATGATGCGGACGGAGTGGCAAGAGAAGACCTGCTTCTGTCTATCAGCAGGAGATTCAATCATGTGACAAGAGAACTTGAAGAGGCCGGACTTCCGATACTTAAGGACAGGCTGGGACATTATGCAACCCGCGGCTGGAGAAATATCAAGATTAACGGAGAAAATATAAAGCCTATTCTCGCAAAGCAGGTTGAGGAATGTCCGCTGGTCGAGGTAATAAACCATGTAAATATCACTGACTTCATCATAAGGGATAACCGCGTCTATGGAGCCGTCGGCTTCATGGTAGATACAAGGGAGGCTGTAGAGATATATGCTGAGGCCACGCTTATAGCAACCGGCGGAGCCGCCGGTATGTACAGACCGAATAATCCGGGCTTCTCAAGGCATAAGATGTGGTATCCTCCATTCAATACAGGAGCCGGTCTTGCAATGGGAATCAGGGCAGGCGCTGAGATGACAACCTTCGAGATGAGGTTCGTGGCATTAAGATGCAAGGATACAATCGCCCCTACAGGTACAATTGCCTCAGGCGTGGGTTCTCCACAGCTGAATGCAAAGGGAGAGGAATATCAGAGAAAATACGGCAATACCACATCAGAGCGGGTATATGCTTCTGTAGCAGAGAATATGAAGGGAAATGGCCCATGCTATCTGAAGACAGAGGGCATATCCCAGGAGACTGATGATGACCTGATAAAGGCATATCTTAATATGGCCCCGCAGCAGACTCTCAAATGGATGTCAGGTAAATTCCCTTCAGAGGAAAACGTGGAGATCGAGGGTAGTGAACCATACGTGGTCGGTGGACATACCGGAAGCGGCTACTGGGTGAAGGAAGACAGGAGCACTACGATAAAGGCACTGTACGCAGCCGGAGACATTGCAGGAGGCGCCCCTCAGAAATATGTGACGGGTGCTCTGGCAGAGGGTGAGATAGCGGCAGAAGGAATCCTTCAGTTCATGAAGGATAATACAAAGAACCGTATGCCACATCCGAAGAACTTCGATGAGGATGTCGCGGAAATAGTAAAGCAGTATGACAGGTTCTTTGATAATGATGGGATCGGATATTCAACCGATGATCTGGAAGAGACCATGCAGAAGATCATGGATCAGTATGCAGGAGGAATATCCACATACTACAGGTTCAATGAAGCAGGACTCGAGCTTGCGGATAAGAAGATACAGGTAGTCATGAGGCTTTCAGATACTCTGAAGGCTAAGGATGACTATGATCTGATGAAGATCTATGAGCTTCGTGAGCGCCTTATCGTATGCAGGGTACTGATAGCCCACCTGAAGGCACGCAAGGAGACACGCTGGCCTGTATTTAATTCCAATTCTGATCATCCGGAGAAGAGCGAGAAGTACAGGAATGTATTCGTAAACTCTGTATATAAGGATGGAGAAATAAAGATAAAGTACAGGAAGATCAGAAAAGATAAAGAGCCTGTGACGCAGGCCGTACAGTGACTGGAGGCAGATATATGAGTATTAAGATAAATCCTAAAAAATGCATCGGATGCAGACGCTGCGTGGATGAATGTCCGGGCAATCTCTTCGCGATGGATGAAAATCGAAAGGCATATATCCGTGATGTAAGAGACTGCTGGGGATGCGCTACCTGTCTCAAGATCTGCCCGCTCAATGCAATCAGTATGTACCTCGGAGCAGATATAGGCGGAGATGGCACCACAATGATAGTGAAACCGGTAGGCAATGTTCTACACTGGATCTTCGAATCACCAGAAGGACAGAAGCTGTTTGTGGATACCGACAGGACAAAGTCAAATAAATATTAGCACAGGGATGTACTGATATAACAATTTATGATAACAGTATATAAAAAACCTTTATTACGTGTTGACAATCGTAGTTGTATGTGCTACATTAACATAGTAACCCGATAGGAAATAAGGGATAACGATTACTTAAGCGAAAGGAGCTTGTTCTAATGAGCGAAACATCACATCTGGACTCTCTGGAGGCAGAAGCCATTTATATAATCAGGGAAGTCGCAGCGGAATGCGAGAAGCCGGTAATGCTGTATTCGATCGGAAAGGATTCATCTGTAATGCTGCATCTGGCTCTCAAGGCCTTCTATCCTGAGAAGCCGCCATTTCCGTTCCTTCACATTGACACTACCTGGAAGTTCAGGGAAATGATAAAGTTCCGTGACGAGACAGCGAAGAAATATGGTCTCAATATGCTGGTATATACCAATGAGGAAGGACGAAGGAAGGGAATCAATCCTTTCGATAACGGAGCCTCATATACCGACATCATGAAGACACAGGCTCTGAAGCAGGCTCTGACCAAGTATGGATTCACGGCGGCCTTTGGTGGCGGAAGACGTGATGAGGAGCAGTCAAGAGCAAAGGAGAGAATTCTTTCGTTCAGGAATGCTGCCCAGGCCTGGGATCCGAAGAATCAGAGACCAGAAATGTGGAAGCTGTATAATACGATGATCCACAAGGGAGAGAGCATCAGGGTATTCCCTCTGTCGAACTGGACGGAGAAAGACATCTGGCAGTATATCAAGAGAGAGAATATAGATATCGTACCTCTGTACTTTGCAGCGGTGAGACCGTGTGTGGAAAGAGACGGGAATCTGATCATGGTAGACGATGACAGAATGCGTCTGAATCCAGGTGAGAAGCTGATGATGAAGAAGATCCGTTTCAGAACCCTGGGATGCTATCCACTCACAGGAGGATTCGAATCAGATGCGACTACACTTGATGAGATCATAGATGAGACGCTTGGAGCAGTAGAGTCCGAGCGTACCAGCCGTGTGATCGATCATGAGGGTGTAGGAAGCATGGAGAGAAGAAAGAAGGAGGGATACTTCTAAGGTGCATTGATATTCAGTTGTCAATGTGCTTGCCAGGAAGGTTAATAATACTATGAATGACTTACTTAAATTTATAACCTGTGGTTCGGTAGACGATGGAAAGTCTACCCTGATAGGACATATCCTCTATGACTCGAAGCTTCTCTATGCAGATCAGGAGAAGGCGCTCGAGCTCGACTCGAAGGTCGGAAGCCGTGGCGGAAAGATAGACTATTCGCTTCTTCTCGATGGTCTCACTGAGGAGAGAGAACAGGGAATCACAATAGATGTAGCCTACAGATACTTCACGACAGATAAGAGAAGCTTCATCGTGGCAGATACTCCGGGACATGAGGAATATACGAGAAACATGGCTGTAGGTGCTTCATTTGCAGATCTGGCCGTAATCCTCGTAGATGCTTCACAGGGAGTGCTCGTACAGACCAGGAGACACAGCCGTATAGCCGAGCTGATGGGTATCAGATACTTCGTCTTCGCAGTCAATAAGATGGATCTCGTTGATTACAGTGAAGAACGCTTCAATGAGATAAAGCAGTCTCTTAAGGAACTCAGTGATGAGCTGGGGCTGGCTCATGTGATAGCTATACCTGTATCAGCTACTGAGGGTGATAACGTCACCAGAAGGTCAGAGAAGATGCCATGGTATGACGGCCCGGTGCTTCTTGACTATCTCGAGAATGTACAGATAGATCATGGTGAGAACGAGGAAGGCTTCTATATGCCTGTACAGAGAGTCTGCCGTCCTGACCACACCTTCCGTGGATTCGAGGGAGGGATCGAAGCCGGTAAGGTGTCAGTAGGCGATGAGATCACTGTATATCCAAGTCTCGAGAAGGCAAGGGTAAAGGGCATTCTCAAGGCTGCAAAGGAGAGTGACAGTGCATCAATCGGTGCTCCGGTGACACTGACTCTCGACAGGGAGATAGATGTATCAAGAGGCTCAGTAATAGCAAGGGACACGAATCTGCCACTGTCAGACAGGGTAGAGGTATCAATGCTGTGGATGGATGATGAGGAGCTCACAAAGGGAAAGAACTTCTTTGTGAAGCTCGGAACCCGACAGATACCGGGCCTCGTGACAGATATCCTCTACAAGGTGGATGTAAATACCGGGGAACATAAGCCCGCAGAGACCCTGAAGAAGAACGAGATCGCCAGAGTCGTGGTAGCATTCACAGAGAAGATAGTCATTGATGAATTCGACAAGCACAAGACTCTCGGCGAGATGATCCTGATCGACAGGATCTCATATATGACAAGCGCCTGCGGAGTAGTAGAAAAAGTACTTGATTCGAGGTCTGTACTGGATGGTAAGGTGACACCTGAGATCAGGGCACAGCTTCTCGGACAGACACCGGCAGCATTCGTGCTTGCTGATGCCTCAGAGAATCTGAGTGATAGTGATGCGCAGAAGGTCGAAAAGAAACTCCTCGGTAACGGCAAGCATGTACTGCTGATCAGTGACAGTGAAGCCACGGTACCAGTACTGACAGCGCTGAATAATGCAGGAATCATAGCACTGGTATCAGGAAAAGCTGATCTCGCTGGCTATGATAAGTATAAAAAACTGGAAAGTGCCGACTCCGATCTGACAGGAAGCGCACTGATAGAAAGCATAGCTGATCAGATAGATAAGGCTACAAATCTGTAAAAGGAATATCTACTAAGACACAGGCCGGCAGAGATGCCGGTCTGTTCTCATATATGGATAAGAATCACCTGCGGATAGAATATACAGGTATAAGAAGATAGCATCCCTCGTGGATGGTATCAGGATCAGAAAGGTCATTGGCAGAGCAGACATCTGACACGAATTCGTCGTATGTCTGCTCCTCATCGTCTCTGTACTCTGATGAAAGAGTCGTAAGAGTATCTCCCTCTGTAAGGAGAACACTCTCATAATGCTTCTCCTTCTCAACAGAAGAAGCGGCTCTTGTGGACATGGTGCATATAGAGAAAACAAGAGTAAAAATGGCAGTAATGATAATAGCAGAAATGAGCATCCTCCTGTAAAGAAGCTGTCTGTGTCTGACTGCAGCCCTTGATATATGTCTGTGAGTATAATTCATTCTCGTATTCTTCATAACGGTGCCTCCTTGTTCGATGTCAGTTCTAAAAATCTGTTCACAACAGATATTCGGAATATCTGTTCGATGAAATCAGTATACCATGTGAACAGACATTTGTCAAACACTTTTTCGAAAAAATCTGTTCGATTTTATGCAATACTATTGGATTTCTCCAATCTGTAATTGTGGTATAATAATCTAGGCATGTATCATATTCAGAGCAAACAAAAAAGCAGATTAT
>SAMEA3663054__coassemble_454_pt1 | contig 144325 bp, 134 predicted proteins | sample SAMEA3663054__metabat2_high_PE_006 | metagenome-assembled genome bin SAMEA3663054 (sample SAMEA3663054) | pig gut metagenome | biome: pig gut; feature: pig-associated habitat; material: faeces | place: France | collected 2012 | reverse complement strand
GGGTATCGACAGCATACCCTTTTTACCCTTTCACACGTTTTATGCACCGCTTACCTTCTTCGATTACCAGCCTTTCTTCAAAACTCAGATGTTTATTCTTCATGATTACCTCATTTCCAAGTAGTGGGGTAACCGGTCTATAGGACATTATTATAATATCGTATACTGGGGATTATTCCAAGGGTAAATGCAAAACCATTCAAAGTTTGCATTAAGTCGTAGAATTGTGCATTTACATTCCTAATTGAGGTGTCAGACGTAAGAGTGCAGAGTCGGATACATCTAGCGGATAAATATCTGTTTATCTGTAAAAATATGCTTGATTCTGGCCTGAAATTGATATATACTTATTACAACTATGGGAAAAGACTCTGAATTTTATAAGGAAAAGAAAAACAACCAGACGCTCCTGCTTCGTGCTCTTTTAAAGGAACTGCCAGGATTTGTGGCTGACTACATATACAGCAAGGAAATGACGTCACAGACAAGCACTCTGGTAGCTTACTGCTATGATCTGATCACATTTTTCCAGTATATCATTGATACGAATCCTCTGTACAAAGGCATGAAACCCGCAGATTTCAAGCTGGATATCCTCGAAAAGATCTCTTCTGAGGATATCGCCGAATATCAGCGTTATCTGAAGCTTGATGTAAGCAGCGATTCCAAGACCATTCATGAGAATGACAAAAAGGCAATTGCCCGCAAGATGTCGCCACTCAGAGGTCTGTATCATTACCATCTGATCCACAAGAATATTAAGGAGGATCCGACGGTTCTTGTACCTCTTCCAAGACTCAAAAAAGATAAAAATATCGTCCGTATGTCTAATTATGAGGTTCAGGCAATCCTTGATGCAGTTGAAAACGGCAATGCACAGATGTCAAAGCGCCAGCGTGCCTATTGTGAAAAGACAAAACAGAGAGATCTGGCTATACTTACACTGATGCTGAATACCGGAATCCGTGTATCAGAATGCAATGGCCTTGATGTGTCAGATGTAGATCTTGTAGTAAATACCATTACAATAGTTCGAAAAGGTGGCGGCCAGGACGTGCTGTATTTCGGTGATGAAGTACATGATGTGCTGAAAGACTATATAGATGGCGAAAGAAAAGGTATTATCCCGAAAGAAGGACATGAAAATGCCCTGTTTCTCTCGCTTCAGGGCAAGAGAATGAGTGTCGATGCAATCGAACGCCTCGTGAAGAAATATGCCAAGATGGTAGTCCCGAACAAGCATATCACACCCCATAAGCTGCGCAGTACCTATGGCACTGCCCTCTACCGTGAAACAGGCGATATCAGGCTGGTAGCCGACGTCCTGGGCCATGAAAATATCAATACGACCATCGACTACTATGCAGCAATCGAGGATGAACACAAGAAAGAAGCTGCCAATGCAGTCAATTTCCACAGAAAAGATAATTAATGAACGACTCCTCCGCGAGTCTCTGCATTGATCTCAGCAATTTCTTTTAAACCATCGATATATGGCTGATAAATGGTATCAACAGAGCCGCCTCCAAGTGTATCACAGCCATTGCAGAACTGGCATTCCTGGCCGCAGACATTCAGGCTCTGTGCAACGATTTTTATGCGTTCTTCACGGGTGGTGTCTTTTATAAGAATAGATTTCATAGCGAACTCCTTCCTATCTGGTGTTTTCAAGCACTTTTAGCATTTTGTTGAAATACTCAGGCAGAGGTGCCTGGAATTCAACGTATTTCTTAGTTGACGGATGGACCAGTCCAATCGTCATTGCATGAAGGCACTGGCCTTCAAGATTATATTTACATTTAGACGGACCATAGACTGTATCTCCAAGCAGCGGGTGCCCGATTGATGCCATGTGGACCCTGATCTGATGAGTCCGTCCGGTTTCCAGCTTGAATTCACAGTATGCATATTCTTTAAAATTTTCAAGAACTTTGTAATGAGTCACAGCATTCCTGCCATGAACTCTGTCGATAGCCATCTTTTTCCTGTCAATCTTGCTGCGTCCTATAGGCGCGTCAATAGTACCTTCCATCACAGACATACGCCCAATCACAATTCCCCGATAAATACGATTTACGGTATGTTCCTTGATCTGTTCTGCAATAAAAAGATGAGCCTTATCATTTTTGCATATGATAAGGGAGCCAGTCGTATCTCGGTCAATTCTGTGCACAATTCCGGGTCTGATCACACCATTTATAGCTGAAAGCGAGTCTCCGCAATGATACATCACAGCATTGACGAGGGTGTGATCCGGATGACCAGGAGCCGGATGCACGACCATTCCCTTAGGCTTGTTTACGATCAGAATATCATCGTCTTCGTAAAGGATATCAAGCGGAATATTCTCCGGATGAACATCAAGAACCTCTTCTTCAATCGGTTCAATAGTAATCACATCACCGGACCGCAGTTTATAATTGTTTTTGACAGGAGCATCATTGATCAGAATCTTCTGCTCTTCTATCGCTTTCTGATAGAACGAACGGGTCTTATCACCATGCTCTGACAGATATTTGTCAATGCGGATCCCGGCATCATTTTCATCGACTGATATAGTCTTAATATCATTATCTGACATAGATCAATCCTTTTTGGACTTAATCCATTTAGCCAGATCATCGTCCGACATACCGAAGATCAGGAATATCAGCAGGAATATGACTGAAAGAGTCACATAGATATCAGCAACATTAAAAATCGGAAAATTGATCAGGGAAAAATAGATAAAATCCGTCACCTGATGAAATGCAATCCTGTCAATATAGTTCCCTGCCGCCCCAGCCACAAGCGTAGACAGACAGAAGGCCATCTTCAGATATTTCTTCTCAAAAGGAAGCTTAATGAAAAAGTAGATCACGATAGCAGCCACAATCGGCGTCACGATATAAAACACGAAGGTCTTCTCTGTAAGTATAGAAAAAGCAGCCCCAGTATTGTAAAGCAGCTGCAATTTCAGTAGGCCAGGTATGATATCCACATCACCGGAAGACAAATTCACTCTGGCTATATATTTAGTAATCTGATCTATTATTATTAGTATAATTATATATAATATAAAAAATGTGTAATATTTTTTTTTATCTTTATACAACATAATTATGTAACTCCATTTTATATCAAACTGAGTGGCAGCCGTGCCAGAGAACCTGTTTCACCTAAGAACTTCGTTTATGCCAGCAAGCAGATCATCATCCGTAAGCGTCGTATCAATCACCGCTTCTCCCACTTTTTTCAGCAGAATAAACTTTATCTGCCCGGCTGCCATCTTCTTATCAGACTTCGTAGTGGCCAGAACCTCAGCCGCATTGTAATCGGCTGCAGATACCGACACAGGCAGATCATAAGAGGCAATTGTCTCACGGATCATCGAATACTCATCTGAACTGATATATCCCTTCTTCATAGACAGATACGATGCAGCCACCATTCCAACAGCCACGCACTGACCATGGAACAGCCTGAAATCAGAAAGCTTCTCAATAGCATGCCCAATCGTATGTCCGAAATTGAGCGTGGCACGAATACCCTGTTCCTTCGGATCTATCTCAACCACATGCCCCTTGATCTCACAGCTGCGCTTCACAACATTAAGAATGGAATCAGGATCAAATGTAGTAATCTCATCCTTATCATTTATAAGAAAATCCAGGTAATCCCTGTCAGCAATCAGGCCATGCTTGATGACCTCCCCCATTCCCGATGCAAACTGTTCAGGCGGAAGACTCTTAAGCACTGACAGATTCATATATACCAGACGAGGCATATAAAAGGCTCCAACCATATTCTTGAAGGCTCTGAAGTCCACTCCGGTCTTGCCACCGATAGAACTGTCAACCATAGACAGAAGGCTCGTCGGCATCTGGATAAAGTCTATGCCACGGAGATATGTAGCGGCAGCGAATCCACACAGATCACCAACCACGCCGCCACCGAGTGCTACAAGCAGATCATGTCTGTCGAAGTGCGACCTCACGAGGAATTCATACAGATCTTCGACAACGTTCAGATTCTTGGAAGCTTCTCCGGCTGTAAATACAAAATCAGTAGTCTCAGGCGCATTTACTGATAAAGCATCCCTGACCTGCTCCAGATACAGCGGAGCAACATTCGTATCACTTACGATACAGATGCGTCCGTATTTTCTTCCAATATCATCTACATATTCTGAAAGCCTGCTGTAATCATGCTCCAGAGCTATCCTGTAGCAAGGCTTTCCTTCATATTTTATCTCAAGTATATTATCCATAATCTCTTTCTGTCCTCAGTCGTACCAGTCAATGCTTACCTTCATACGTCCCTTCTGGGTCTGACCATAGAATTCCCTGACACGGAATTTACCTTTGCCACGAATCGTTACGATATCGCCTTCCATGACTCCCTTGGTATGGCTCTTTTCAATGCGGTTATTGATCATGACCTTCTCGCCATCTATGAGAGCTGTCCCCTGAGTCCTTGAAGTATGTGCGGCAGCAGCTACAAAAGAGTCGAGTCTGTCAGAGGTAATGATAAGAGTCTCATTCCTGAAATCAGGAGTGAAACCAGACTCACTAAAATCAATCACAGATGCGGTCACATCGGTATGCTTTACTCTCACCATATTGTCAGTAATAAAAGGAGCAATATGGTCCACGCAGAATATAATGCATGAATTCGATGATTTGTCGACAAGCAGGTCTCCCATCAGCTCTCTTTTGATACCCAGATTCATAAGAGCTCCAAGGAAATCCCTGTGTGTGAGAGTATCTGCAAACTTCGGGCTGATCGGAGCGATCTTTACAGCCTGCATTGGAAAAGAAACTTCTTCCAAAAAAGCGTCAGAAGGCATGAAACACGCCATCTGACGCTCTGAAAAGTCATATCCGCCGTTGGTCTCTGTCTCGCAGCTGAAGCTCATGGAATGAAGAATCATAAGCTCTGCTGCATCACAGAAATCAGTAAAGACCGGATATCCTTTCTGATAGGCTCTATTGTCGAGATCCTCGAATCTCTTTCTGATAAAATCATCTGACGGAGTCTTCATCGGAGAGTAGTCGCTCCATTAGCCATGGAGGTATTCAGATCATTTACCATCTGCTGTATATCTCCTGTGATAGGCACACCCTTCGGGGTGATCAGAAAGATAAAATTAGATACTCTCTGGAGATTGCCATCAATTGCATAGCAGGCACCAGAGATGAAATCAATGATTCTCTGGCCAATGCTCATATCAAGACCCTCGGTATTCAGTAGAACTGTGGTTCCACTAAGAAGGGTATCTGCTATATCCTTGATATCCTCATAAGAGGTCGGCTTTACTACATCTACGGCCATTCCGTCAGCAGCTCTTGGTGCAGAACGCTTCGGCTGAGATGATCTGCTTCTGATCGGAGTAATCTTGGAATCTCTGGTATCGTCCTCATCCTCGCTGAAACGTGATTTCTTCCTGCGAGGACGACGCTCCTCTTCCTCCTCCTCAGCATACAGTTCATCATCTTCAGGATCATCGTCTAATTTTACTGCATCAAGAAACTTATCAACAAAACTCATAAACGACCTCTCTTATCATATATTATAGTTTCTGGCTCCAAATATGCCTGTACCGACACGGACCATTGTAGCTCCTTCCTCTATAGCCACCTCATAGTCATTCGTCATTCCCATCGACAGGACATCCATATTTACATTATCATATTTTTTTGCGGCGATGTCAACTGATTTATCCTTAAGAGCCTTGAAAACGTCTCTGTTGTCCTCAGGATTCTCCACGAATGGAGCAATAGTCATCAGGCCCTTGATAGTGATGCCGTCAAGAGAAGCACACTCTTTTACAAGCTCTTCTGCATCGGAAAGCATGACGCCGAATTTGCTTTCCTCATCAGCTACATTTACCTCTATAAGTATCGGGATTATGACACCATGCTTTTTTGCCTGGATATTGATCTCCTCAGCCAGCCTGAAGCTGTCAACGGAATGGATCAGAGCAACCCTTCCAGCAATGTATTTTACCTTATTCCTCTGAAGATGACCGATCATATGCCATTCTATATCCTTTGGCATTTCATCAATCTTGCCGGTCAGTTCCTGTACCTTATTCTCACCGAAAATACGGATGCCGTCATCATATGCTTCCATAAGCATTGGCACAGGCTTGGTCTTGCTTACGGCAATGAGCGTCACCTCAGAACGGTCTCTGCCTGCACGATCACAGGCTGCCTTTATATTTTCTTCAACCTTCTTTAGATTATCTGTAACTATTCCCATCAGAATCACTCCTTAGTCATCATTGAGCATCTGTCCGTCCTTCACACCCTTTGCCTTCAGGACTACCCTGTCATACAGCCTCAGCTCATTGTCATTTACAGGTTCTATTATACTGTACTGGTCATTTCTGTAAAGCATATTTACCTGAACAAACTGTGTATATCCCTTATTTGCCAGATAAACACCGTACGTCTTCTTTACCTCACAGTTCCGTAGTGCCAGCTCATCTGACAGAGAATCCGGGTTGGCAACTGAATTACCATTCTCCGCTCCTGTAAATGAAGCCCAGTAGCTGCCATCATCATTCTTCTGGTATATCCTGAATCGTCTGAACTTACGGCCATCAGACGTCTTCAGATAAACACCGGGTGTCTTTGAGTCACCTCCATTGGTGACATACCGTGCTGGTATCTGGTACAGAACCTTCTGAAGAATAGATGAATCCGGAACCTTGAGTCCATTTATCTGGTCGAGCATCAACTCAATATCCAGGAATCTGTTCTCTGCAAAACGGTCCATTGAATCATCCAGAGACAGTCTCAGATATTTCTTCCCGCCACGCTCAGATATACTCACGTTGGCCCAGGCGGTTGTCTGATCCTTTTCAAAGCGGATCTCTACCACGCTCTTGTCCCGAAGTCTCGATGCCATATCATCTGACAGCTGACAGACCAGTTCCCAGTTGTCATCGGTCACCAGGCGGAATGCTACATCTCCTGAAGAAAGTGAATCACCTGACGATAGCTCGGTTGTCTTAAGCCTCGACCGGTCAAAGGTATCATCAGATACAGCACTATCAGAAATACCGTTCAGACTGTCGTATGACAGACATACCAGGCCCTCTGCAGGTGCTTTGATCGATGTGAAATCCACCTGTGCCGAGGCATCCTTCTTTATCTCATTCAGAGTGCTCTGAATACGCTCGCCATTTGCGATATTCAGCAGATCCGCACCTGTCTGCTTCAGCTGGTAGACCTCTGAAAAATTATCTGAAGAGTATCCCTCATTGAAATTTGACAGAAGCTCCGAGATCTGCTCCTTCTGATCATCTGAGAGATCGTTGCTTTCATTGTTCTGCTTTTCAAGAGTAGCTATGAATTCACCTGTACCATCTACACCCAGTACCGATGCACCCTTCGAAGCAATGCTTCCCTGTGGGATGATATACACCGCCTGCCCGGAGGCATCAGTCTTCACGAGAGTTTCCTTCCTTATAGCAACAGCCGTGAGATTGTCATTTTCCACGATTTCACCCTGCTTCACTTCTGTAACAGGGATATGTGTTCCTGTAAAAAAAGACACCGCATGAAAAACAATATATATGAAGAAAAATACCAGAATTATGAAGTCTATATGAATCTTCGGAAGATGTCGCGGAAATTTTGTAATCTTGTCATTTTTTTCTTTCAAAGAATCTCTCCATATAAAAAAACTCATAATGCAGCAGGTCGCCGCATTATGAGATCAAAGTCCTTATGCTACTTTGCTCTTTGCAAGATCACAGAGCTTTGAGAAGCCTTCTGCATCTGACACAGCCATATCTGCAAGCATCTTGCGGTTGATATCAACTCCTGCAAGCTTGAGGCCGTGCATCAGAACGCTGTATGAAAGACCATTGAGACGGGCTGCTGCATTGATACGAGCGATCCAGAGCTGTCTGAACTGTCTCTTCTTCTGCTTTCTGCCTGCGTACGCTGTGGTCAGCGCTCTCATGACTGACTGCTTGGCTACACGGTACTGCTTTGATCTTGCGCCTCTGTAACCCTTGGCTGCCTTTAATACTCTGTTATGCTTCTTCTTGGCGTTTAATCCGCCCTTAACTCTTGCCATTTGTAATTCCTCCTAACAATATGCATTACCATCAAAGATATGGTAAGATCTTCTTCATGTTCTTCTCGTTTGTAGCATCTGTCATAGCTGCTTTACGAAGATTTCTCTTACGCTTGGTTGTCTTCTTTGTCAGGATGTGGCTCTTGAATGCCTTATTTCTCTTAAGCTTACCTGTTCCTGTTGCTTTAAAGCGCTTTGCAGCAGCTCTTTTGGTCTTCATCTTTGGCATGACTTTTCTGTCCTCCTTATTTCTTGCTTTCTTTTACTGGTGCGAGCACCAGGCTTACACTTCTGCCTTCCTGCTTGGAAGGCTTCTCCACTGTAGCTACATCTGCAAGCTTCTCTGCTACATCATCGAGGATGTGGCGGGACTCACGGATATGAGCCATTTCACGTCCGCGGAAACGAAGAGTGAGCTTTACCTTGTTGCCCTTGGCAAGGAACTTTCTTGCATTATTGAGCTTGGTATTCAGGTCGTTCTCATCAATATTCGGGGAAAAGCGGATTTCCTTGACTTCAATGACCTTCTGCTTCTTCTTGGCTTCCTTTTCTTTTCTGGCGAGTTCATAGCGATACTTACCATAATCTATGATCTTGCACACCGGTGGATGCGCATTAGGAGATACCATAACAAGGTCTAAGTCCGCCTCTCTGGCCTTCAACTGAGCTTCCCTGGCACTCATGATGCCGATCTGCTCTCCGTGCTCTCCTATAAGCCTGACTTCTTTGGCTCTGATCTTTTCGTTGATTAATAATTCGCTAATGGTACACCTCCAAAAAAACGCAAAATTAAAGTGGATAGCACAGACTATCCACTTCATTACATGCTTAATAAATCCTAAGACTTAAAATATGTAAACACTGATGCACACGACCAGGGTGATCAGGTGAGAGCGGATACTCTGCTTCAACAACGGAATCTATAATAGCAGAAGTGTGCATGGTTGTCAAGATGTTTTTGGTAAAAATGTCACGGTCACATAAGTCGTGCCAGAGGGACATTTCACGCCTTCCGTTCTGTGATGACTTACAGACTCAGAATCCCGTCAAAAACTTTCTGTGCACTTCTGCTATTAAGGGCGCTGGCAGAAACCTCGTTGAATAATGGTTTGAACGAAGCATCTGATGCAGCATTCTTTTTCTTTTTGAAAATGAATCCCTCGCCTGAATTCCCTCCGTGGCTGTCGGCGATCGGACTTACCTTCTCTACTCTGTATAAAGCTTCCATAATACCAGCCTCCTTTCCGGCCTTATGCAAACCCCATTCCTTATAGATATTATACTACAGAGTACAGAAAATTACAAATATATAGCAGATGATATTGAATTGTGTGATAATTCATTCATTATCAGGAGCCTTTGCTGGTGTAAATAACCGTCCTCCGTATGTATCTTTATTTTCTTTATCGGCTGCTTCCCTGGTTCTCTTAATAGCCTCCTCGCAGAAGGTCATCTGGCTGCCGACACTCTTCTGTCCACGGCGGTCCTTGCGCTCGTAAGTGCCGTCTGTCTGCAGGTAATAGGCCTTCAGATTGTCTGCCATCCCTACCTGGAGGATATGCTTTGCCTCTTCCCTGATATCAGGGTCCTCTATAGGGAAAACCACCTCTACACGACGGTCGAGGTTTCTCGGCATCCAGTCCGCAGAGCCCATATACACATCCTCATCTCCGTCATTATAGAAGTAAAAGATACGGCTGTGCTCAAGGAAGGTTCCTACTATCGATGAAACCGTGATGTTCTCACTGATACCCGGGATTCCCGTGCGCAGGCAGCAGATTCCCCTGATGATCAGATGAATCTCGACTCCGGCATTATCAGCCTCATACAGCTTTGCTATTATTTTCTTGTCACAGAGAGAATTCATCTTTGCCACGATAAGAGCCTTCTTGCCTGCCTTAGCGTGTGCTATTTCCCTGTCAATCAGACGATAGAAGCCGTTTCGAAGCCAGATCGGTGAGACGAGAAGCCTGTTCCAGAATGGCGGCTCTGAATAGCCTGAAAGCATATTGAAGAGTGCTGTCGCATCCTGGCCTATAAGCTCTGAGCAGGTCAGGATCCCGCAGTCTGTGTATATCTTTGCTGTCTTGTCATTGTAGTTTCCGGTTCCGAGATGCACGTAGCGTCTGATACCATCCTCCTCCTGCCTTACTACGAGAGCAATCTTGGAATGGGTCTTCAGGCCCACAAGTCCGTACAGTACATGACAGCCAGCCTTTTCAAGCATCTTTGCCCAGCCGATATTATTTTCTTCATCGAATCGTGCCTTCAGCTCGACGAGTACTGTGACCTGCTTGCCATTCTCTGCTGCCTTCGCAAGGGCTGCTATGATTGGTGAATTGCCGGATACCCTGTACAGCGTCTGCTTGATTGCCAGGACCTGTGGGTCCTCTGATGCCTGCTTTATGAAATCGACTATCGTATCGAACGAATCATACGGATGCTGGAAAAACAGATCCTTTTTTCTTATTTCTGCAAAAAGGTCAGTGCAGCCAATGAGCCTCGGCTGTATCTGCGGCGTGAATTCCTCCTCGCGGAGATCATCATGTCCCGGAAGTCCTGATACCTTTCCACAGATAGTAAGATCAAGCGGACCATTTATCATATAGACCGCATCATCAGCCACCTTCAGATTTTTCTTGAGAACCCGCAGCAGTCTCTTGTCTATACCATCATCCACGTCCATACGGATGACCTCGCCCCATTCACGCTTCTTCAGCTGCTTCTCCATCTCCTTCATGAGGTCAGCCGTTTCTTCCTCATCAAGCTCGAAATCGGCATTTCTCATAACCCTGTATGGATAGGTGCAGAGCACCTTATAATTGAGGAAAAGCTTATCCATATTTGCAGCAATGATCTGCTCTAAAAGTATGAAATCCTGCTCCTTATCGCTCTTCGATGGAAGCGATACAAGCCTCGGAAGTACTGATGGCACAGCAACTGTTGCAAACTGGATCTCGCCAGGCTTTTCATAATCCTTCAGAAGCCTCGAGCCCTCCTCTGGAGTGATGAGTGCTGCGAGATTCAGGGTCTTATTTGCTATGTGTGGGAAGGGTCTTGATGAGTCCACAGCCATAGGGGTCAGAACCGGATATACATTATCCTTGAAATAAGTATCTGCGTATTTCTTCTGTTCATCCGACAGCTCATCAAAGCTGTGGTGAATATTGATATTATTCTTCTCGAGCTGACTCTTTAATGACCTGTTGAGACAGGTATATTGTCTGTCTATGAATTCATGCGTCTCTTTTCTCAGGGCATGAAGCTGCTCGGAGGCACTCATCCCGCATATATCCTGCTTCTTGTAGCCGGCATGTACCATATCAACAAGAGAAGCGACTCTTACCATGAAGAATTCATCGAGATTCGATGCGGTGATCCCGAGAAACTTGAATCTGTCAAGAAGAGGCAGCTTCGTATCCCTGGCTTCATTTAATATACGCTGGTTGAATTTCATCCACGACAGCTCTCGGTTCTCATAATACTTAGGGTTCTTAAAATCAATATCCATTGTCTGCCCTCCTTAGAATTCCTTTTTGTCTCTGATCTGCGGTCTGATACCAAACACATCCTCGAAAAACTGACCCTTTTCCCTGAAATATTCTTTCTCGAGATTCAATGGCTGCTCCGATGCCACCGTGATGAACAGCGTATCATTTCTGAGCCTTATGGACATATCCTTGAACTTCTGCTTATGGCTCGAATCAAGTGCATTGCAGATACGAAGTATTGCGAGAAGCTTCAGGAATACCACATAGTCCTCTTCTGAAAGCTCATCCTTCAGGTCATCATACGACACCTCATGCTCGTGATTATATCTGACCACGAGAGCAATAAGCTTTCTCTCTTCATGAGTGATACCCAGGAATTCGGATGACATGATGATCGTATATGAGCTCTCCGGAGCCGATGAGAGACTTATGTATTTACCACAGTCGTGAAGGATTGCAATTACTCTTGTCAGAAGCCTCATACGCTTCGTGAGCCCGCTTTTATTTGCCACTGAATCATAGATTGCAGCGCTTATCTTATCCATCATTCTGATATGAGCCATATAGCTGCCGAAACGCTCAGCAGTAAAATAGGCTGCGCTAATGACATCCCCATCGAAATCATGTGAGCTCTTTATCGTACCAGTATTGTACAGCATCTGAAGAGTGATTCCGTCATGAATGGATATGCCAGGATTGGATATCATCTTGCAGTCAGTCTGTGCGATCATTGCCCTGTACAGTAGCAGGAACGGAAGTACCATCTCATCCGGATCCTCAACTCCGAATTTCTCAAATGTATTTCTGAAAAAATTATCAGAACCTATATGCTTCAGGAAATCAACAGTCTTTTTCTTTTCAACTGCCTTATTGAATGCATCAGCCCTGACATCAAAGAGTGAAAGAACATTGCTGAAATTGTCATTAAGAAGTATCAGATACTCAGGCTTCCTGTCCTTAAGATACATATTGAAAAAGGTATCTGTTTCCTTCACGATCATCTCATAGACCTGTTCCCTCGCATCAGCCTTCTGAGAAAGTGACATGAGATTCTCACGTACGGCAGAAGCCCCGAAGAGAATGTGCTGTGTCGTAAGAAGCTTTCCTTCACGGAAAAGCGTAAGCTGAATGGATGAACCACCTATATCCGCCAGAAGGGCCGATTTCTCGATCATCTTCTGGAATGAAGGCAATGCAGCCAGAGCCTCATAATTATAGAAGCGATGCTCCGAATTTGTCATCCGCTTTACAAAAAGGCCGCATCTGAGTCTGATCTGATCCGCCAGAAGCAGGAAATTCGAAGCCTTTCCTACCGCATAGCCAACATACGCCTGGTAGAAATCTATCCTGTACTCTTCAAGAGCCAGCTTCATATCTGACAGGGCATCAATTATAGTATTGATAGTCTCATCAGAAATCTTACCCTCACGGTAAATGTCATGTGCGACAGATACAGGCTTCCTCAGATCATCAATGACCTTAAGCTTCTTTTCCCTGTTCTTTACCTCATAGATACGAAGCGATACCTCGTACGTACCAATGTATATAGAGCCATACGTCTTCACCTTCATCGCATATAACCTCTCAAATCATAACTTTTAACTCTACTAGTAATTTCCCAGAATCTTCAGGTCACCTGTCTCACACGACAGACCCACAAGAGCATTTATTACACCCTCGTCTAAGAGATTCCCCTCGAAATCGACGAAAAACCTGTATTCCCACGGACTTCCCTTAAGCGGCCTTGATTCGATCCTGCTCATGTTGATCCCATTGAACGCGAAATGCGTAAGGATCTGATACAGACTTCCCTCCTCATTCGGAAGCGTAAAGCAGATTGAAATGTTCTTCGCATCACGCCTGAAAATCTTCTTTGCAGACACGATGATGAATCTCGTCTCATTGTCCTTTTCGTCCTGAATCGCGCTCCTTATCACCTTGAGACCGTAAAGCTCTGCATTGATGCTTCCTGCGATGGCAGCCTCGGTAGGGTCCTTGTCTTCCTTTACCTTCTTCGCAGCAACTGCTGTATTCGCTACCTGCGTAGTTTCGACCCCGTCCATATCTTCACGCAGGAAAGCGGCGCACTGCATCAGAGCCTGCGGATGGGAATATACATGCTTAATGGATTCAAAGTCCGCATCCTCAGTACCAAGAAGAGCATGATCAATTTTTAATATCTCTTCTCCAATTATAGCACAATCATATTCGCTTAGCAGGTCCAGATTCTGACTCACAGTGCCTGCCGTAGAGTTCTCGATAGGAAGCACGGCATAGTCAGCCTTTTTCTCACGAAGTGCATCCATAGCATCACGCCAGGTAGCTACATGAAAGGAATCCACGTCCTTTCCGAAGAAGTCATTTGTCGCCGCCTGACTGTATGCGCCCTCGACTCCCTGATATACGACTCTGATCCCGGTATAATTGAACGAGCCGACACAGGTGAATCCGCTGTCGTATCTGATGCCCTTTTCGGCGAGCATCTGGTACTGCTTCTTCCTGCTTATAGACATGATAAGTGAAAAGAACTCACGGATACCTATCTTCATGAACTCATCCTTTACACCATCAGTCAGATGAGTGATCTTCGCCTCTTCCCTGGCCTTGTCGAGCACAGGCCTGTTGTGGGCAATCTTGTACTCCGCAACATCGCATGCCAGCCCGAGCCTTTTTTTGAATAGGTCGAGCAAGTGGCTGTCAACATCGTCAATATTTTTGCGTATTTCTGTTAAGTCTTCCATCCTGTTTCCTTTAAATGTTTGTAAAGTTTTGCATCCTGTTTCCTTTAATTATCTATAAAGTCAAAGAACGACAGCTGGTTGCTCTCCGGCAGCCCCTCAAGCAGCCCCATCTTCTTCATCGTATCGCATATCGTCTGTGACACCTTGCCACGCTCCTTCATATCGTCGATAGACAGGAAGGGCTTGTCAGCTGCAGCGATGGCAAGAGATTCAGCCGCAGTATCACCCATACCATCAATGGATGAGAATGGCGGAAGCAGCTTGCCGTCAATGATCTGGAAGTATCTTGCATCCGACTTGTACAGATCCATCGGCAAGAATTCGAAGCCCCTGGCATACATTTCCTGCACGATACGCATATCCCTGTAGCTGCCCTTATCCTTTGCAGTCAGCTTCTCACCATTCTTCTCCTTGTCATCTATTTCCTGCAGATAGTGCTTCAGAACCTCCTCGCCCTGGCACATTTTCTCATAGGAAAAATCAGTCGCCCTGATGGAAAAGAAGGCTGCGTAGTAAGCAAGAGGATAATATACCTTGAAGTATGCAACTCTCCATGCCATCATATCATAGGCGGCCGCATGTGCCTTCGGGAACATGTACTTGATCTTCTCACAGGAACCCTTGTACCAGTCAGGCACACCATGAGCTTCCATGTCCTTGACCCAGTCATTCCATTCAGGGACCTGGTGCTTTGCGACCTTACCCTTACGGACACGCTCCATGATAGTGAAGCTCTCTTCCGGTTCAAGCCCTTTATTGATCAGGTAGACCATGATATCGTCACGACAGCAGATACAGGTCGACAGATCTGCGGTCCCGCTCTTGATCAGATCCTGTGCATTTCCTAGCCATACATCTGTACCATGCGCAAGACCAGATATCCTGATCAGATCAGAGAAGTTTTTCGGCTTTGCCTCCTTAAGCATTTCCATAGCGAAATCAGTACCGAACTCAGGTATGCCCAGGGTTCCCATCTCAGTGTTTTTCCAGAGCTGATCAGGAGTCACGCCCAGAGCAGATGTATTCATGAAAAGACTCATTACAGGCTTGTCATCGAGAGGTATCTTCGTCGCATCAAGTCCGCTCAGATCCTCAAGCATCCTGATCATTGTAGGATCATCATGTCCCAGGATATCGAGCTTCAGCAGGTTTGAATCGATCTTGTGGTAATCGAAGTGAGTGGTGACAATATCACTACTCATATCATTTGCCGGATGCTGTACCGGGGTAAAGGTATCGATCTCTTCGCCTACCGGAAGCACTACGATACCACCAGGATGCTGTCCTGTTGTACGTCTTACGCCTACACATCCCTGTACCAGCCTGTCCATCTCGCAGTGCCTCTTTCTGATGCCATGTTCCTCGCAGTAATGCATCAGATATCCGTATGCGGTCTTGTCTGCAAGGGTTCCGATGGTACCGGCCTTGAATGTCTGTCCATCTCCGAAGATAACTGCTGTATAAGCATGAGCCTTGGCCTGATAATCTCCAGAGAAGTTCAGATCGATATCCGGCTCCTTATTTCCCTTGAATCCGAGGAAGGTCTCAAACGGAATATCAAATCCCTGCTTCGTAAGCTCATGTCCGCATACAGGACAGATCTTATCAGGCATATCACAGCCTGAATTCCCTGCAAAGGCCTTTACCTCAGGTGAATCAAAGTCCACATAGTGGCACTTCGGACACAGGTAGTGTGGAGGAAGCGGATTAACCTCTGTGATTCCAGCCATAGTAGCAACAAAGGATGAACCTACGGAACCACGGCTTCCTACCAGATATCCGTCTTCTACAGACTTCCATACGAGTTTCTGGGCTATGATATACATTACCGCATATCCATTCGAAATAATCGAATTAAGCTCTCTCTCAAGCCTTGCGGATACCTGTTCCGGGAGATTGGGCCCGTACATCTCATGGGCCTTTGTGTAGCAGATTTTTCTAAGTGTCTCATCAGAATTCTCGATCACAGGCGGGCATTTGTCAGGCCTTGTAGGCTTGATGACATCTACCATATCAGCGATCCTGTTAGGATTGTCGATTACGACCTCCCTCGCCTTCTTATCTCCGAGGTATGAAAACTCTTCAAGCATCTCATCAGTGGTATGCAGATACAGAGGCGGCTGATGGTCTGCCCCTTTCATTTCCTTCTCATTCTGGATGATACGTCTGTAAACCTCATCCTCGGGATTCAGGAAATGAACATCGCAGGTAGCACATACCGGCTTGTCAAATTCCTCACCGAGGGCTACTATCCTTTTATTTATCTCATTCAGGCCTTCTTCTGAAGTGATACCACTTTTTTCATCATGAAGAAGGAACTCATTGTTTCCATTCGGCTGTATCTCGAGATAATCATAGAACTGGACTATTCTTGAAATAATCTCCTGCTCCTTGCCTAGCATCACGGCCTGGTAGAGTTCTCCTGCCTCGCAGGCAGAGCCTATGATAAGACCCTCCCTGTGCTTTATGACTTCGCTCTTAGGTACTCTCGGGTATCTCCTGTAGTATTTGAGATGTGAGAGTGATACGAGTCTGTACAGATTGATCCTGCCGACATCATTCTTGGCGAGAACTATGCAGTGATATGGCTTGGCCTTCATTATGGCCTCAGCATCCATCTTACCGGCATCGTTCAGCTCCTTAAGAGTATGTATTTCCTTTTCATCAAGCCTCTTGCACAGCTCTATGAAAATAAGTGCCGTACATTCTGCATCATCCACTGCTCTGTGATGATGGCCCAGATGGACATTGAGAGCCTTTGCTACATTGTCAAGTGTCAGCTTTCCGATACCAGGGATCAGGTATCTTGACATAGGCATCGTGTCTGCAAAGGTGAAATCCCAGTCTATTCCCATGTCACGGGCCTTATTATGAATGAAGCTGCAGTCGAAATCGGCATTATGGGCGACAAGCACGCAGCCTTCACAGAATTTCCTGAACTTCGGAAGGATCACATCAATTCCAGGTGCATCAGCTACCTGTGCATCAGTGATACTGGTGAGCTCTGTAATCCTGTATGGAATTGGTTTGTGCGGATTTACAAATTCTGAGAATCTCTCAAGGATCTGTCCATCTTTTACCTTGACTGCTCCTATCTCAATGATATCGCATTTTTCGGCACTGAGACCTGTCGTCTCTATATCAAAGACTACAAAGGTATCATCAAATGTCTGGTCCTTTACATTAGTGACGATGGTCTTCGTATCATCTACCAGATAAATCTCACATCCATATATGATCTTGAAATCATCATGGCCCTTTACTACAGATGCTGCATCAGGGAATGACTGCACTACTCCGTGATCTGTAATGGCTATGGCCTTGTGCCCCCAGCTCATGGCCTGCTTTATTATATCGGCCACATCACTCACACCATCCATGTCGCTCATCTTGGTATGGCAATGCAGCTCGACCCTCTTATGAACTGCATTGTCCATCCTTCTGACACGGAAATCATTTATCTGCATGATCCCTCTGACCTGACTGATAGATACCTCATGATCAAAGGAATCCTCGGCAGCACGTCCCTTCAGCTTTATGAATGCTCCATTCTTCACCCGCTCTGTCAGCATATCAAACTGTTCCTTGCCGAGGAACATCTTGACCTTTATTGAATCGCTGAAGTCTGTGACTGCAAACATATACAGTATCTTGCCATTGCGGAGTTCCCTGCTGTCTGCCTCGAAGATCTGTCCGTGAATAGTGACATCACCTAGTTCCCCGGTAATATCCTTTATATCTATGAGCTCATCATCGAAGTCCCGGCCATATATCATGTCAGGATTCTTTGAACGGGTCAGATATACTTTCTTTTCGAAAGGCTCCTTCTTTTTCTTATCCTCTGTATTCTTCTCTTCTGTGGCAGCAGGCTTATCCGGCACAGCCTTATCATCAGTCTTTTCATCTGAAGAACTGGCGGCTGCTTTCGCAGCGTTCCTTTCGATCTGCTCTACCTCATGAAGGATCCTGGCCTCATTTTCCTTCTTCATCTGATCATGAGAACCGGCCCTGGTGTACTCTGTATCTATTATAAGCTTAAGGCCGAGTCTGTCACAGAGGATCCTGTCCATTATCAGTACGAGCTCTTCATCCTCCTCGTGACAGAGAAGCTCATCCTCTATCTTTATAGTCAGATGATCTCCGTTGAATTCGAACTTGCTTCTCTCAAGCACCTGGAAAAGTACCGGAGAATATTTATGAATCTCTTCGAGAATGCTGTCCCTGTATTCGTTAAAAAGCTCATCTGGCGAATAGCTTCCTGCTGACAGGTCAAATGATTCAATGATATTTATTTTTACCGGCTTCTCATGGAAATATACATCCTTTATCCGATCCTCAAGCTTCCATATCGTACGCTTCGGAATCAGCGCCTGTGAGCGCAGATATACCCTGAGGACAGAATGATCCTTCGTTGTCGAAAGCTTGTCTATATCACAGCTCTCCAGCACAAAATTAGACTTATCATCACTCTTTAATTTTCCGAAGACATCAAAGAATTTCCGTCCCATTTTCCATCCTTGTCAATTCATCCTTCAATGCACCGAGAAGTTCATTCTCAGGCAGCTTTTTCACAATCTCACCCTTTCGTATCAGAAGACCGACACCATCACCGCCGGCTATTCCAATATCAGCTTCTTTGGCTTCTCCCGGGCCATTTACCACACAGCCCATTACTGCAATCCTGATATTCAGGTCATCGAACTCAGAAGCAACCTTTTCTACCTGTTCTGCCAGTCCTATCAGATCTATCTGAGTACGGCCACAGGTAGGACATGATACTATCTCTATACCACCCTTGCGCAGTCCAAGAGTCTTTAATATCTCTTTTGCCGCATATACTTCTTCTACAGGGTCTGCTGTAAGAGATACACGGATAGTATCTCCTATCCCCTGAGAAAGTATCATGGCAAGACCTGCTGATGACTTAATGAGACCTCGTCTCAGAGTACCTGCTTCTGTGATTCCTACATGAAGCGGATGATCAGTCCTTGTAGAAATCAGCTCATGAGCCTTCACACAGGTCATGACATCTGATGACTTGATAGAGATCACAAGATTCTCATAACCCATGTCCTCTATGATTGCAGCCTCTTTCAGAGCACTCTCCACAAGAGCTTCAGGAGTCACTCCGCCATATTTCTCCAGCAGATTCTTTTCAAGAGAACCGGAATTGACACCAACCCTTATAGGAATATTGCGCTCTCTTGCAGCATCTACTACGGCCTTTACTCTATCCCTGCTTCCGATATTTCCAGGATTGATACGGATCTTGTCAGCACCGTTCTCTATTGCAGCAATGGCAAGCCTGTAATCGAAATGTATGTCAGCTACAAGCGGAATGTGTATCCTCTTCTTTATCTCTCTGATAGCCTTAGCAGCTTCCATTGTAGGTGCCGTACAGCGGATGATGTCACATCCTGCCTTCTCCAGCTCTAGTATCTGGGCGACAGTTGCATCTACATCCTCTGTCTTCGTATTAGTCATTGACTGTATGAGAACAGGGTTATCACCACCGATAACCCTGTCTCCTATACGTACTTCTTTTGTATGCATTCTGTTCATTGTATTTGTATGCTCTCAACTCTTAACTATTAACTTTCTTATATCATTCCCCATTATCACTACCATCAGTATCATAAGCAGCACAAACCCGACTGCATTGATATAACCCTCGACCTTCTCCGGAATCTTCTTTCTGGTGATTCCCTCGATGATGAAGATCAGAAGACGTCCTCCGTCAAGTGCCGGGAATGGGAGCAGGTTCATGACTCCGAGGTTCGCAGTCAGGAGTATCGTGATGTTGATCATATTCATCACAACATAGTAGGCACCATCTGCAAGTGACTGGTTGTATGTGTCTCCTATGGTCTTGACTATTCCGACCGGTCCGGACATATCATTGATGCTCACATGTCCGAGAAACAGCTCCTTCAGACTCTCTATCACGACATAGATCTGATATTTTATCTCATGAAAGCTGTAGGCTATCGTGCCACCAACTCCCATATGAGTTCGTTCCGCTGCTCCACGCACGCCCAGCAGATATCTCTTAGATTCCTTATCATACTTAGGAGTGAGCTTTGTCTCATAGGTCTTCCCGTCACGCTCATACTTTACATTATAGCTCTTTTTCTTATGAAAAAAAGTGTAAATGCTTATCTCATTGTAGAAATGAATCGGGTATCCATTGATGGAGGTAATCTCGTCTCCAGCCTGTATTCCTGCGGCTTCTGCAGGATATCCAGGTGTTATATCGGCAACTGTCGGAGCATAATAACCGGCAGATCCTATCATGATAAGAGACAGAATAAATGCCAGGAGGAAATTGAAAAATGGTCCTGCAAAGACTATCAGGAACCTCTGCCAGAGAGGCTTGTGATTGAATGCTCTCTCATCGTCACTCTCTCCATCCTCGCCTTCCATGACACAGCTGCCGCCGAATGGAAGCAGCTTGAGACAGTACTTCGTCTCACCTTTTCCAAAAGATACTATTGTTGGTCCAAGACCCAGGGTAAATTCATTGACTCTTACACCGCATGCCTTGGCAACTGAGAAATGACCCAGTTCATGAAATATTATTATAAACCCGAATATCAGGATTGCTATTATTATATTCATAGTTAGTTCAAAGTTATGAGTTATGAGTTCTGAGTTATCAGATGCTCAACCAGCTTCTTCGTATCTTCTCCTGTAGCTAATATATCATCCAGAGCAGGTGATTCATCATAGTCTGATTCCATCATTGCCTGCTGTATGAGCATCGGAATCTCTATGAATTTTATCCTGCCTTCAAGAAAAGCCTTTACTGCCTCTTCATTGGCTGCATTGTATACGCATGGCATATTGCCGCCTGTGATACTTGCATCAAAGGCCAGCTGCAGTCCGAAAAATGTCTCCATATCTGGATGATAGAAATGCAGTGTGCCGACTTCAAACAGATCAAGCGGCTCCACGTCAAGCTCTGCTCTTCTCGGATATGTAAGTGCATAATGGATAGGAATCTTCATATCCGGCACTCCCATCTGACCTATTATTGCACCATCATCGAATTCTACTGCTGAATGAAGGATGCTCTCCGGATGCACCAGCACCTGGATACGGTTCACCGGCACATCGAATAGCCAGTGAGCTTCCATTACTTCAAGTCCTTTATTCACCATTGATGCTGAATCGATAGTGACCTTTTTGCCCATTGACCAGTTCGGATTATGCAGGGCATCCTCAAGAGTCACATTCTCAAGCTCTTCATAGCTCATTCCACGGAAGGGGCCGCCTGATGCAGTAAGAAGTATTCGCCTGATCTCTTCCGACTTATTCCCCTTGATGCTCTGGAAAATAGCTGAATGCTCAGAATCCACAGGCAGGATCTTCACACCATTTTCCTTTGCCATAGGCATTATGATCTGTCCGGCTGCGACAAGAGTCTCCTTATTTGCGAGAGCTATATCCTTGCCCTTCTTTATTGCATATACAGTAGGCTTGATTCCTCTCATGCCTATAATTGCATTAAGAAGCAGATCTGATTCTGAATCCTCTGCTACAGCCTTCAGGCCGGCATCTCCATACATGACCTCTATCGGCAGCTCCTTCAGATCCTCGGCGAGCCACCTCGCATCTTCTTCACGCTCACATGAAATGAGGTGCGGCATATACTTACGGGCCTGCTTCAGGAGAAGCTCTCTGTTCCTGCCACATGCCAGTGCCGTGACTTTTATATCAGACATCTGGTCGATGACCTCGAGAGCCTGTGTTCCAATCGAGCCTGTCGAACCGATTATTGCTAATTTTTTCATACCTATTTCCTTATATCATAAATGTTATCATATAATAGATGACCGGTGCTGTGATAAGCACTGAATCGAATCTGTCAAGAATACCGCCATGTCCCGGTATCAGCTTTCCGTAGTCCTTGATATCGACATTTCTCTTGATGGCAGAGGCCGCAAGGTCTCCGACCATTGAAATGAGTGCGCCGATGCATGACAGGAGGCTTAGAATTATAATACCCTTAGTTCCCAGATATATCAGCTTATCCCTGAATATCATCATGTAGATGAGATTTAACAGGAATGCGCCTAAGACACCACCGATTCCACCCTCTACGGTCTTCTTCGGAGACAGCACCGGACTCATCTTGTGCTTACCAAACAGTCTTCCTGCACAGTATGCACAGGTATCGCAGCCCCATGCTGTAAGGAAGATAAGCCATACCAGATACTTGCCATGAGTGTAGATCCGTGCCTGATAGATGTATGAAAGCATCACAGACACATACAGAGGTCCGAAGAAAAGCTCTGCAATCTGCTCAATCCTGAACTTTGGATATGAGAACACATAGAAGAAAAGTATCGCGATAAGCAGAAATACTATAAGCATCACTATCGGTACTAGGGTCTTTCCTTCTACCAGATTGTTGATCCTAAGTGCCCAGTAGTATACGATGGTGAAAATATATCCGCACCAGGCAGCAGGCTCCTTGTGAAGCCCAAGTGCTCTATAATACTCAAAGAGTCCGATAAGTGAAATTGCACAGGTTGAGATAAGCAATACTGTACCGCCTGTCACGATGAATAGAAGTGCCAGGATTACAAGTACAATCCCGCTCAGTAATCTTGTTCTAAACATAAAACAAACCTTTCTTATTTTACACGGATATCTGATCAAACCTTGCCATAACGGCGGTTTCTATGCCTGTATGTATCAACAGCCTTCTTCAGCTCTTCTTCCGTGAAATCCGGCCAGTCAACCGGTGTGAAATAGAACTCCGCGTACGCCAGCTGCCAGAGCAGGAAATTCGAGAGTCTCTGCTCACCACTCGTCCTGATAAGAAGGTCAGGATCAGGGATATCAGCCGTATCCAGGTATGAGCAAAACCGCTCCTCAGTAATCTCAGAAGGATCATCCACATCCGCATACATCCGTCTCATGGCACGCACCATTTCATCACGGCTGCCATAATTGATGCAGATGCACAGGCACATGCCTGTATTATCCTTAGTCGCCTCTTCAAGCTCATTAGCTTCCTTAAGAAGCGCATCCGGAAGTCCTGACTTATCACCAATGATCCGGGCTCTCATGCCCTCCTGAAGACATAGCCTCTGGCAGATTTTCATATATTTCGCAAGAAGCTTCATCAGAGTAGAGACCTCATCCTTCGGACGATTCCAGTTCTCCGTGGAAAAGGCATACAGAGAAAGGTATCTGATTCCCAGGGCCTTTGCTGCTTTAGTGATCGGTTCAACTCTCTTCGCACCCTCTATATGCCCGTATGTACGCGGCATCCCTTTAGCCTTTGCCCAGCGACCGTTGCCATCGAGAATGATGGCGACATGAGTCGGGACAGGCAGTAAATTTTCTTCCATATCTTATAAAAAATGGCTGTGATGGTTCACCTCACCACAGCCTTACTATTTGAAGTTGAAAGTCTTAAGTCAGAATTTCTACAATTCATAAGCATGATCTTATGACTTAAATATGCTGAACTTCAGACTATAAACTTTAAACTGTCATTATCTCCTTGGTCTTGTCATCGATCGCACCATCAATCTTCCTGATATACTCATCCGTAAGCTTCTGGATCTGATCCTCGAGATCCTTGGTCTCATCCTCGGATAAGTCCTCGGCCTTTCCGGTCTTTTTTACGAAATCGTTCGCATCACGGCGGATATTTCTTACAGCGACCTTGCCTGACTCGCCCATTTTCTTGACTTCCTTTGAGAGCTCCTTGCGGCGCTCCTCTGTGAGGTCAGGGAAGACAAGCCTGATCGACTTACCATCATTGGTTGGATTGATGCCGATATCTGATACCATAATGGCCTTCTCGATCTCCTTGAGCATTGAAGACTCCCACGGAGTGATCTGGATCATTCTGGCCTCAGGAACATTGACATTGGCAACCTGCTGTATCGGAGTAGGTGCTCCGTAATAGTCAACTGTAATCTTATCTAAGATATGTGGATTAGCTCTTCCTGCACGAATGGCTGCGTAATCCTTGAGCAGAGCCTCATAAGACTTCTGCATTTTGTCCTTGAATTCGTCTAATCTTTTGTCCATAAATCATTTCCTGATCAGGCTGTAACAGTGGTTCCATTGAAATCACCACTTACTGCCTTTAATATACTATCCTTTTCATCGAGGGCAAATACACGCATCGGCATATGATTCTCGCTGCACATAATGGAGGCTGTGAGATCCATGACTCCGAGTCTCTGGTCAATCACATCCTCAAGAGAAATGGTATCATATCTCTTCGCATCAGGATTTACTGCCGGGTCACTGTCATAAATGCCGTCAACAGCCTTCGCAAGAAGTATCATATCAGCACCGATCTCGATCGCGCGAAGCGCAGTAGCGGTATCTGTAGAAAAATACGGATGACCTGTACCACCTGCGAAGAACACTATATGTCCTGCATTCAGATATTTCTCCGCCCGATCCTTAGAATACAGCTTCGTAAATGAACCACACTCGAAAGGAGTCAGGATATTCGTCATAAGGCCTGTCGCACGGACAGCCTCCGACATATAGATACAGTTCATGATAGTAGCAAGCATTCCTATCTGGTCAGCCTGCGAACGGCCCATATCTCCCGAGGTACGTCCTCTCCAGAAATTGCCGCCGCCTATTACAATACCAATCTGGATGCCTGTATCGGCTACCTTCTTTATCTGAGCTGCAACTGCTGCTGCATTAGCCTCATCGAAGCCGAAGCCCTTATCTCCTGAAAGTGCCTCGCCCGAAAGCTTCAGAAGGATTCTTTTCATCCCTGAACCTCACCAAATACTGAACTTACATCAACATCAGCGTATGTCTGTGATACACGACCATCGATGATAGCACCGTTATTGATCTGAACGCTCTTTGACTTTATATCGCCCATTACAACAGCAGATGTATCTACTACTACAGGCCCCTGCACATCGATATCACCCTTTACTGCTCCTGCGATAACTGCACTTGCAGCCGTCACATTACCGATGATTACTGAACCTACACCAATCTTAACTGTGCCGTTTGATACGACCTCTCCCTGGATATGTGCTGAATCAGCAAAGAACTCGCTAGCCTGTGAATTACCTGTGATATTTCCTGATACAGTGAGCTTGCCATTGCAGGTCACATTACCATTGATGGTACCCTGAACACTGATAGAACCAGTAGAATCAAGGTCTCCTGTGATAGTCATTCCGCTTGTGATGACTGCATTTTCGTCTGAAATATCTGCGCCTGTCTTGTCATTAGTGTAATCCATTCTATTGTCCTCTGCCTCTGTAGATGCTGTAACTGTTGTCTCTGTAGATGCTGTAACCCTTGTCTCTGTTGATGCCTGTCCAGGAATATCTGAAGCACTCCTGTCATCTGCTGTGTCTTGGCCTGAAAGCTCATCATCATTGCCCGATGTTGCATTAACTGCTCCGCTGAGAAGATCTGCAGCTGAAACTGTGGGTTTCGAATTGTCAGAGCCGCTGAGAAGATCTGCTGCTGTCACTGAACTGTCGTCAGAAGACTTCGATGAATCATCATCAGAATCTACCTTCTTCGAAACCTTTTCAAGAAGACCATCAAGCTTTGACAGTTCTGAATCGACATCGATATTTGAATCATCAATCGTGCCCGTCAGACCCTCGTCCTTTTTCTCAGCTGCTGCCTTATCACCAGACATATTGTCCACTGCATCTGAGAAATCATCCTTGAAATCCTTAAAGAAACTCATTTGATACCTCCATATCCTATTTATTAGAAAGGGTCACATGCTGGATAAGCTTTGTGTCCTGGTCTATCGGCAGCAACAGATCCCCCTCTTTCTGGAGTTTCTGTATCAGTTCCGGCAGAGCAGCCACTGTAGTATCCTTATTTGCTGCATCATGCATCAGAACCACCGATGTTTTATATTTTACCACATCTGACATTACGTTTTCAATAATTTCAGATGATTTTAATTCATTTGATGTGGCATCACCGCTCATAACATTCCAGTCGAAATATTCGACATGCTCCTTGTCAAGAAAGCGGATCAGATCCGACATATTCGTATTGCTTACTTTATTGGAACTGCCACCGGGAAATCTGTAGTACATACTCTTTACTCCGGTGGTATCATAGATCAGATTCCTGATCCTGAAAAAATCCTTTTCGAATGCCTTCTCTGACGCATATACATCGCTGTACTTGTGCGTATATGAATGCATCCCGATAGTGTGCCCCTCATTGACAATTCTCTTGTACATCTTAAGCGAATGCTTGTCTGTACGACCGTTCACAAAAAAAGTCGCCTTCACACTATAATCGTCGAGTATATCGAGAATCTTGTCCGTATTCTTGCTCGGCCCGTCATCAAAGGTCAGATAAACCTTTCTGACATCATCCTCTCCGGCCAGATTGTCCTCATCTGTCTGATATGAATTCAGCTTCAGATCATAATCGTAGGTGAGCGCATCTCCGCTGGATGTCGCCGTACCGTGTGATGACATATATCTGATAGTCTCGTTCAGCTTTTCAATCTCTCCATTCAGATGGTGTACACTGTACCCAAGAAACGCTATGGCGCAGATTGAAAAAATGATCCAGACCACAAGAAAGAATATTATTAAATTTCTGGTTCTGTGTACCCTGCTTATCTGCTTCCTTTTCTTCTCGATAGCATCCTGATCATCCATCGCAAAACCCACCGTAAAACAGTAAAAGACACCATACTTCCGCAAAAATATGGTGTCTTAAAAAATCAATTCTGTGAAAAATTACTGCATCTGCTTTGCTACTTCTTCTGCAAAGTTCTCATTTCTCTTCTCAAGACCTTCACCAGTCTCGAAACGTACGAACTTCTTGATAGTAAGATCTGTTCCAGCGGCCTTTGCTACCTGGTCGAGGTACTTGGCAACTGACTGCTTTCCATCCTCAGCCTTTACATATACCTGATCCATCAGGCATACTTCCTTGAGTTCCTTATTGAGACGGCCCTTAACGATGCCTGCCTTTACCTTATCCGGCTTTGCTGCCTCCTTAGGATCGTTCTCAATCTGGGCCTTGATGATCTCAGTCTCGTGATCAAGATACTCCTGATCTACATCTGAATCACGGATATACTTAGGATTCAGAGCAGCAATCTGCATTGCTACATTATGAAGAGCTTCCCTGATATCATCATTCGGAGCCGGGCAGTCTGCATTGATCACAACGCCGATTCTTCCGCCGCCATGAATGTATGAAACAACGATTCCCTTATCAGCTGTAACCTTCTCGAAACGTCTGATGGAAAGCTTCTCTCCGATGACTGCGATCTCTTCATCAAGAGCTTCCTTTACAGTCTTGGATGAATCTGAGATCCACTTGTCTGCAAGGAATCCATCAATATCTGTAGCCTTTGTGGCAAGTGCTGCATTGGCAACTTCCTTTACATAAGCCTTGAACTTATCATTATTGGCTACGAAATCTGTCTCTGAATTGACCTCAACAATTGCTGCTGTATTTCCTTCAGTAACAATATCAACCAGACCCTCAGCTGCGATTCTGTCAGCCTTTTTCTCTGCCTTTGCCTGACCGTTCTTGCGAAGGTACTCAACGGCAGCGTCCATATCTCCATTTGTCTCATTAAGAGCCTTCTTGCAGTCCATCATTCCTGCGCCGGTCTGCTCACGAAGGTCCTTTACCATTTTTGCTGTAACAGCCATTTTTTTCTCCTTATTAAGTTCGAAGTTCGAAGTTCTGAGCTTTTAACTTAGAACTTATAACTAATTACTCTTCTGTCTTATCTTCAGTCTCGGCCTGCGCGTCCTTATCAGGAGTCTCAGCCTCAGCACCCTGCTTTGCCTCGATAACGGCATCTGCCATCTTTGATACGATAAGCTTGATGGCGCGGATTGCATCATCATTGCCCGGGATCACATAATCAAGCTCATCAGGATCACAGTTCGTATCAGCGATTCCGATGATAGTAAGACCGAGCTTATTGGCCTCATTGACGCAGAGAGATTCCTTCTTCGGATCTACTACGAAGATGGCATCCGGGATGCGATCCATATCCTTGATTCCGCCAAGGTTCTTTGTGAGCTTCTCCTGCTCCTTCTTCAGGCTGGCAACCTCCTTCTTAGGAAGAACATCAAAGGTGCCATCCTCTGCCATCTTCTCGATCTTCTTCAGACGGTCGATTCTTGAACGGATGGTGCGGAAGTTGGTAAGCATACCGCCGAGCCATCTCTCATTGACATAGTACATGCCGCAACGGGCAGCTTCCTCAGCGACTGTCTCTGAAGCCTGCTTCTTCGTGCCTACGAAAAGGATTGTGCCTCCCTGCTGTACAATGTCGAATACTGCATTGTAAGCTTCATCTACGAGACCAACTGTCTTCTGGAGATCGATGATATGGATACCATTTCTCTCTGTGTAGATGTAAGGAGCCATCTTAGGATTCCAGCGACGTGTCTGGTGTCCGAAATGAACTCCGGCCTCGAGTAACTGTTTCATTGAAATAACGCTCATTTGTAAACCTCCTATGGTTAAAGCTTGCAGCCGAATCTCCTGCATTAAGAACCCCTGCTAAAGGGCACCACTCTCTGCATTATCGACTGTGTTAAATAAAAAAGAGACCACTATGGCCTCTTTTTGAGCCTATGGTATTTTACCACAAGCCTATATACATTGCAAGCAGAAATTTAACCTGAAATCTTACCTGCTATAGACGAATATGATGAGCCCTTCTCAAAGGTATATGTACCGGAATGAATGGTCCTGTCATAGCCGTGCTGCTCAAGATAATGATTGAAGTCCGAGCCCGAATCAACTATTCCGGCACTCTGAAGCTTCTTACCTACATCGTCTGAGGTGTCTCCGCTTGAAATACTGACGGAAACCTTTGAATTCGATGGCTTAGTAGTAGTCTTTGATACCTTTTTCGTGCCATCGGTCTTTTCCTTCTTGTCATCCTGCTTCTGCTGGTCATCAAGAGCCTTGCCATCGTCCGGCTTATCACCTGAGGCGTGCTGCTTTGTGGTAGTCGTGGTAGTAGTCTTCTGACCTGTCTTTGGATCAGTGGTGACCGTAGTAGATGATGAGCTTGTGGATGAGGCTGATGAAGATTTCTTCTTATCTTCTTCATCCTGAATTTCCTTCAGCGTACGGCTGTCCGCATCACCTGATGCAGTATCAGCCTCTACCATTCCAAGCTGCCTGGCTCTGCGCCTCACCGCTGCGTCTGACATCGGATTCCCGAGTGCTATTCCTATCATGAAGAGGATGCTTGTAAAAATGATTCCGAGACCCAGGCCTCTCATATAATACTTGCGTTTCATGATCACTGATCCTCCTTGTCATCAAAGAGGTCAAGGATCATCTGGATCTCACCCATTCCCTTGCCGGTCTCCTTTGCTATTTCCAGCTCGGTATATCCCTGATGATACATGGATATTACCTTGTCCTTTACTCCTGCGAGGTCCTCTTCCGGTTCATCCTCCTGATCCGGCTGCGGAACGTCTTTGACCGCCTTATCATCGTCTTCTTCCTGAGAAGCCTCGCAAGCTTCTTCTGAGGTATCTGATGATTCCTTAGCAGGCTCAGCAGGTAAGGCCTCTTCCTGAAAGGGTACAGCAGGCTCTTCCTTTTTTTTATTAGCCACCTCTCGGACTGATGAAGCTGCGTCAAGCTGGCGGCTGGATTCCTGAAGGAGCTCCCTCACATGTGACTCCGCCTCACCTAAGGTCTTTGTCATCTTCGTCAGTGATTCCTGCTTGTCATTAAGCATCTGATAGAGAAAAAGTATTTCCTCATGGGTCTTGTCCATTGACTTGAATACAGAATCAGCGTACTCGCCAATCGACATGATCCTTTCGTTTGTCTCCTTGTCGGCACCGGCCTCGAATTCCTCGGTCTTCTCGGTAAGCTTCTCCGACAGCGTATCATCTATCCTTGATGAGGCATCCTGCAGCTTCTTCTCGATGAGGACCTTTATCTGGTCCTCGCTGATGCCCTCAATCTCGCTCATATCAGACGATGAAAGCTTTTCTGAAACAAAGAAACTCCCAATAAAAAAGACTGCACCAATTATCAACAGCCCTATCTCTAATCCGGTCATATCACAACTCCATTTACCTTATATCTTTATATCGAAGGAAACAGCCTCGCCCTTTCTAATCACGCGGCCGTCAGAATCCTCATCCTTTTTCTTCTGCTTTCTCTCCCTTTTCTCATCGGACAGAAGTGCTCCTCCATTCGAACCATTCGGATCAAGAGCGCTTTCCTTTGCTGATTCACTCTTCTTCGTCACAGAACGCTGGGCCTGCTCGGCCTCCTTTGTCACTGTGACAGCCATATTCTGCTGGTTGATCGCAGGACGGCTGTCATCAGCAGCCTTCTGTATGCTCGCCCCCTGCGTATTCTGTATCATTCCATTGAATTCTACTGGTCTGATAGACATATATTACCTCAGGAGATGACAGGATTCCTCTGTATCTCTCCATTCTTCTTCTCAAACTGGACACATGAATATTTGTCCTTTGTCGTAATTGACAGATCTGAAATAGTGATCGTGACTCCCGGAAATATCTCTCTGTGTACAGCTACCTTGGAGTGCTGACTCGTAAGAAGCTCCTGATGGAGCTCATTGAATGCTTTTCTGTGATCCTTCAGATCCTTTTTTATCTGCTCGACCTTTGATATTATATCGGACAGGTACTTGCGGTTCTTCTCATCGAGTGTCTTCCCGGTCTTGATGAACTTCTCATAGCTGTCTATAATCGGATTGACCTTCTCAAGCTGCTTCGTCTCATCGAGGATCTGCCTCTGCAGAAGTGAATACTGTCTCTTCTTCTCGGGATCGATCCCGACCTCAATCCTCGCTGCTGCACCCATTTCAGAACCAATTGTGACAGACTCGACCTTGCCGCCGGCCCTGACTGTAGAGCCTGCTATAAAGCCCTTCTTGTTCATTACCATTACATCGGTCGATGCACTCACATCACTATAAAGGATGGAACCGGTCTCTACGAATCCGCCTGCGATCACTCTGGCACTTTCTATGAAGGAAGCTATTACATTTCCCTTTGACTGGAGCAGGCCCTTATTCATTCCGTGAACGCCACGCTGCACTACTATCTGCCCACCTGCGTCTATAAAGGCTCCCTCTACGACTCCGTCTATTATAATATCGCCTGTCGCACGTACTGAGAAACCGCTTCTGACAGCACCTGTAATATGTACATTGCCATCGTACTCGACATTCCCTGTACTGTTGTCCACGTCACTTCTGACAACCAGCTCGTCTGATACATTTACCGTACCATCCTTCTCGAGAGTAACGTGCCCGTCGATATCAGAATGTATCTCTGTACCATCTGCATTGATGCTTATATTCTTACCATACTTAAGCCCTAATGACTTGACATCACGGACAGGAATGACATTGCCATAGACATCCTTGCCTGCCTTCCCGGGTTCTGACGGGATCAGCTTTGCTAGTAGATCACCGGCACTTACCGGACATATTGTATTCAGGTTCTTGTAATCTACAGAACCATCCTCAAGACGCTTGGGACGAAGAGAGGGATTTGTATTGAAATTGTATATGATCCTGGCATCATGTCCGATCACAGGCATATCACCATGTGCAAGCACATATTCTGTATTGTAATGCCTGTCAGAGATAAACGAAAGAATGGCATCCTGGTCTACTCCGTAAACAACGCCCTTATTCGTGAGTTCTTCTATTATTTCCTTCGGGCCTAATAAATCTCCACCCGAGGAAGGCGGAAAAAACCGTACCGTTGCTTTCATTTTGTCAAGGGAAATCTTTATTGACATGAGCTCCCCGAATTCGGGGCCATAATAATCAGACAGCGGTATAACGGATTCGGTATCAGCTGTCAGCTGTCTGGCAAGTGCCTCTGGATCGAAGCCCTTTACTCCGTGGTCATTGAGATAGGAAGATGCATCAGTCAGATTCATGCTCTTCCCACCGTCTGAAGGCGGGAAATACTTGGAGTAAGCTTTTTCGTCTTTGATCAATATCTGGATATAGCCATTTGAGCCACTCATCAACTACCGCCTCCTTTACAATGGAATTGTTAAACTTTTGATATTATATCATACATTTGTAAAAATTGCATTGAATTTATAATAAATCCATGTAACTTCCCATAGTCTTGCGCATCTTGAGCAGGGCACGGGTATGAAGCTGGGATACCCTGGATTCAGAGACATCGAGAACCTCACTGATCTCCTTTAGTGTCATATCCTCATAATAATACATCAGAATGACCTTCTGCTCCTTCTCTGTAAGAAGCAAAAGCGACTCCTGGAGCTTTTCCTTAAGCTCATCCCTTGATATCTTCTGCTCAGGCTCCTCAAAGAAGGTATTACGCTTCGTATCCATTGCAGGTTCATTGCCACCTGCCTCCATGAATTCATTCAGCGACACCAGATTCGTCATCTTGAGTCCTGACATGAAGCTTATATACTCTTCCTCTGAAAGCCCCATCTCTTCAGCTATCTCTGCATCATCCGGTTCCCTGCCATTCTTCTGCCAGAGATTCTTCACAGCGTCATCATACATGCGCTGCTTCTGTCTGATTGTGCGCGGAATCCAGTCCATCTTTCTGATCTGATCGAGGATCGCGCCCTTGATACGGAGAGATGCGTATGTCTCAAACTTGACATCCTTGTTGACATCAAACTTGTCTATGGCATCAATTAGTCCGAATACTCCATATCCTACCAGATCGTCGTATTCGACATTCTTGCCCAGATACATGCTCATCTTTCCGGCAACTATCTTTACCAGAGGTGAATATTCAATTATGAGCTTCTCTCTGAGTGCCTGTGATGGATGCTTGGCATATTCATCCCAGAGTGAAGAATTGAACCTTACTGCCAATCTCCTTCACCTCATTCTTTCTTTTCTTTCTCGTCTCCGTCCTGATCCTCTGAGGCCTCATCATCTGCATCCTCAGATTCCTTCTCAGCCTCTTCAGCCTTTTTTTCTTCTTCCTTCTGATCTGCCCTGAAGCCCATATCAAGAAATACACGGACCAGACTTCCGAATATTCCGAATATGATCACGGTCAGAAGCAGTCTGATCACATATTCTCTGAGAGAGGCACCCTGAAGAATGCTTATTACGCATGAAATACCTGCTGCTGCCAGTGTGATCAGAATAGGAACAGGTCTTGTATTGGGTTTGTTGTACTTCATATCTTGTATGGCGTCTTTCCAACTGCCTTTATCAGAAAATCACCGTTTTCGCTGTATAATTCAACCGTACGACCATAGTTCTTGCCACAGTCCTCGGCAATCAGCGGTATGCCAAGCTGCTTTAATTTTTCTCTGCTGGCTATGGCATTCCTTTCGCCGACATTGATTGCATTTGAAGCACCGGAAATTTCAAACATCTTTGCTCCGCCAGCAATCTTGGCACGAAGCCTTGACTTTGATGCTCCGGCCTTTATCATATCATCCACAAGCTTCTGAATACCTGTATCAGCAAACTTTGCGATATTTGAATTATTCCTGATCTGTGTACTGTCAGGAAGCATGATATGTGCAAGCCCGGTCACCTTGGTGAGTGGATCATACAGTGCTATTCCGATACAGGAGCCAAGACCTATAGTTGTAAGATTGTCTGGTGCATGACAGACCTTCAGGTCGGCCATCCCCACTTTTATCATTTCACCCAACTCTGTACCACTCCTTATACCGGAAGTCCCAGGGCCTTCAGAATCTTCTGGTATGAATCTCCCTCCGGCATCAGGATATAATATCCGGCAATGTCCAAATCATCGCCCATCTCTGTCTTTATCATAAGAGCATTGTCACCAACCATTCCGAACTGTATTGCCGGAACGGAAAGTATGGCTCCTGCCATATCTATTGCTACATACGGCACTGTAGGAGTAATCTTGAGATTCGTGAGTCCTGACAGAGCCGACAGATATGCACCTGCTATGATATTTCCTATCTCCTTGATAGCCGACAGATCCATCTCATCGAAATCACCCTTGTAATCCGGGTCTCTCATCATGAGTCTGTTGACAAGATGATGTGCAGATGGCAGATCCATAAGGAACATCATGCTACCGGTGATGTCGTTCTCGACCCCAAGCATGATCCCTACAACGACCTCATCCTCAGAGCCTATGGCACTTACGATCTTCTCTACTGGAGTCAGCTCCACATGGGGAACGCTCATATTTATCTTGACATTGAGCATATTGGCAACGGCAGTAGTCGCGTTGCCTGCACCGATATTACCTATCTCTGTAAGTACATCAGGGTACATCTTGTTGATCTGCTCTAATGACATTTTATTCATTTATTATCACTTCCTGAAAAATCATGACTTAGGATCATCCATGATCGCAGAAATATCAAAAATAGATATCAGATCATCACCTGTGGTTCCGATACCATTGATGAACATGGAATCAGGCTTGTGGGTCGTCTTGATATTGCGGTTGATCTCGGATTCACCAAGTGCAATTACTTCCTTCACCTCATCGACAAGGATTCCTACAAATCCCAGGTCCTCAAGCTTCAGGATGACTATTCTCGTCTTGTTCGTGATCACATCATCTCCGAGTCCCATCTTTCTTCTGACGGACATCACCGGAACGACTTCACCACGAATATTGATCACGCCCACATAATGGTACTGAACCTTCGGAACTCTTGTGATCTTCTGCATACGGACGATATTATCTACGTATGAAATATCGATACCGTACTTCTCATCGCCTATCTTTATTACAATGTACTGCTTCTTCTCTTCATCAACTACATTGCCTGTATCTTTGTGCCTGATCTCATTCTTATTATTTTCCATGAGTTGTCACCCCCTTAGAACATTGCATTTGAATCAAGGATCATAGCTACATCACCATCACCCAGGATTGTAGCTCCGCTTATCATCTTGTTATTATCCATTACCTTGCCGAGAGACTTGATAACGATTTCCTGCTGTCCTATCAGGCTGTCAACCACAAGGCCGGCATAGTTTTCGCCCTTCTTGACAATGACAACTATCAGATTGTCCGGCTTGTCCTCTCTAGGCTTGCAATCAAGTACCTCATCAAGGTGAACAAGAGGTATTACCAGTCCTCTGAGATAAATTACCTCCTTAGCCTGAACGTACTTGATATCTGAAACTGCAATATTCTCGATATTCATGATGCTTGCGAGGGCTATTGCATACGTCTCGTCTCTTACCTGAACCATAAGGGCCTGAATGATAGCGAGTGTAAGAGGAAGCCTGATGGTAAAGGTAGAACCCTTGCCAAGCTCTGACTTTACTTCTACATCTCCGCCAAGTGCCTCGATATTACTCTTTACTACATCGAGTCCTACACCACGTCCTGAGATATCGGTAACAACCTTTGACATTGAGAAGCTTGGCATGAACAGGAAATCAATGATATCCTTCTTTGTCAGATTCTCTGCATCCTCCTCGGATACAAGACCTCTCTCAATAGCCTTCTGCTTTACTGCCTCTGTATCGATACCGGCACCATCATCACCGACCTGGATGATGACGTTGTTTCCTTCCTGATATGCATTGAGGAAGATCTGGCCTGTCTCAGGCTTTCCTGCAGCCCTTCTGACCTCAGGAGCCTCAATACCGTGATCTGCTGAATTACGCAGCAGATGCTGGAGAGGATCACCGATCTGGTCTACTACTGTACGGTCAAGCTCTGTATCTTCACCTGTCATCACGAGCTCCATAGGCTTCTTGAGTCTTCTGGAGAGATCTCTGATCATACGAGGGAACTTGTTGACTGTGTTCTCAATAGGTACCATTCGTACCTTCATGACTGATTCATGAAGAGTTGTCGTGATACGCTCGAGATATTCTATCTGTTCCTGGAAGGTCTGTCTCGTACCCTGATCCTGACCGTTGCTGGCTGTCTCCTGGGCACTGAGGGCTACCAGTGAATTCTTTGCTATGATAAGCTCTGATACCTGATTCATCAGTGCATCAAGCTTCTCTATATCTACACGGACCGTACGGGCCGTAACAGGCTTATTGACCGTCTGCTTCTTCTTGGCATCCTTCTTTGCCGGAGCCTTTGCTGCCGGCGCTGCTGCAGGAGCCTTGGCCTCTTCCTTAGGAGCCTCTGCCGGAGCAGCTTCTGTCTCAGCTGAAGCATCAGGAATCTTGAACATATCAGGAGTTACCTTATCGCAGTCTACCGACTCTATCTCTGATACATTCTCAACTGCCTTCTTTATCGGGTCGAGCTCCTGTGGAGAAGCGAGGATAAATGAAAATGCGAGATCAAACTTTTCATCCTCGATATCCTGTGAGCTCGGTGAATAGATAAGGATCTCACCGAAATCCTCTACTGCCTTATATACAAGGAAAGCTCTTGCTGCCTTCAGCATACATTCCTTCTGTACATGAACAGTGAACCCATACAGATTCATTCCTGAGGACTGATTCTCCTCGAGAGTCTTGATATCGTTCTCCTCGAGTCTGATCTGCCTGTATGCATCCTTGGCATCTGCAGCCTCTTCCTTTGCCTGCTCCTCGGCCTTTGCATCCTCTGAAGGTGCCGGCTCTCCGCTTCCATCGCCTGCATCCTTGCCATCTGCAAGGAAATCATTCAGACGCTTGATAAGAGCGGCATTGTCCTCGTCGCCCTCATTAGAGGTCTGCTTAATCGTGTCGACATAAGCCTCGATCGCATCGAGACAGTCAAAAAGGATATCGATCAGGTTCGAATTCACCTTGATCGTATCATTTCTGATCTCTGAGAACACATTCTCCATGTCATGAGTCAGATGCTGCATCTTCTTGAAACCCATCGTGCCGGCCATACCCTTCAGTGAGTGGGCTGCACGGAAGATCTCATTGATGACATCCTTGTTCTCAGGCTCCTTCTCAAGGATCATGATGTTGTCTGACAAAGCCTGAATATGCTCATTAGCCTCATCAATAAAAATGTCAAGATACTGTCCTACATCCATTGGTTTAAACCCCCAGTTCCTTGCTGATAGCTCTTGCTATCTCCGTAATAGGTACTGTTTCATCTGACAGGCCCTTTTCCTTAACGGATCTGGGCATGCCATATACCACACAGGAGCCTTCATCCTGAGTGATCGTGTAAATGTGCTTGCATTTCTTAAGCTTTGAAATGCCCTCTGTACCGTCAGCGCCCATGCCTGTAAGTACCACACATAAGATATTGTCATGCGAGATACTGCACAGTGACTCATACATCACATCCGCGCACGGCCGTAGATTGTGGACCGGCGGAGCATCATATACATGAGCCTGCATCCTGCCTGTCCTGTCTTCCCTGATGGTAAAATGCCTGCCTCCCGGTGCGATATATACGCAGTCAGGAAGAAGCACCTCATCATTCATTGCTTCCCTTACGGCCACTCTCGACTCTGAATCGATACGGTCCGCAAGAGATGCCGTAAAGCCTTCCGGCATGTGCTGTACTATTACCACTGGTACTCCGAGATGAGCCGGAAGCATAGGTATCATCCGGTTCAGAGCCTGAGGCCCGCCTGTAGAGCAGGCAATAGCCACAAGACTGTATCTGTTCGATACCTTCCTTCTGTCTTCATCCATACCGGTTCCTGTACCCGAGAGGTGATTCCTCGTATTCCTGCTGCCGTCTGCAACTGCGCGAAGCGCATTCACAAGGCTCCTTCGGAACTTCTCGGTCTCAGCGGAATCTGAAAACCTGTATGGTCTCACGACTACCTCGACCGCACCGGCCTCCAGAGCATAGATCGTCATCTCACGGTCTTCTCTGACTGCTGATGAAATGGCTATCACCGGTATATGCCTACCCTGATCCTTCAGCTTCTTCAGGACATCAATCCCGCTTCCGTCACACAGGTAAACATTCATCACCATGCAGTCGTAGCTGTTGTGTGATAATAGTTCAAGTGCGCTTTTACCGTCGCGGGCTGTATCTGCAACGGTAAACTGCGGTACTAAATCGATTATATCACACATTCTTTTTCTCATGAGTGCAGAGTCATCTACTACAAGAACATTTAACATTTAGATTCCCTGCTCCTTCTTTCGAAGTCTTCTCTGTTCCTCAAATACATACTGTACTATCTTTTCTCTGAATCTCGGATTCCTGAATACAAACATGATCCTGTAACGGTAGTTTCCCGAGTCATTATTCCTTGTCTGCTCCAGTATCCGTCCGATTATATCAATAGAATCCTGTTTTGTATTTCCATCGCCCTCGTGAAGCACGATCCTCAGCAGAATGAATTCTGTCCCGCTGAAATCACGCCCCGTCATATACAGTGCTCCGCCACCGCTTATATTAAGTATGGTGCCTTCTGTCATCCTGACATAGTCAGGCACATTCTCAAGAAGATATTTCCGGATATCAGTGATCTGCAAAGGGTCAAAGTTCTCATCGCCAAGGGCCATGCATGTAGCCGGCAGAGAACAGTCCAGACGGAAGTATTCCCTTCTCTGGAATCTCTCCAGCGGTGAAGTGAGCACTACATCCATCAGGTAAAAATTGCCCCGCCTGTAATGACTGAGAATACTGCCATGAGCGATCAGAAATCCGTCATCTGTCGAAAACATAAAATCATAACGAAGCTTCGTGCTTAGCATCACAAGCCGCGTATGAAGAATAGGCGCCGGCATGACGAGCGTACCATCATTTTTTATATCATAGATTTCAGAAAGATATCTTGTAGCCTTCTCAGTTCCGTAATTCTGTTGTCTTGCAGCCTGCTGTGTAATGGCGATCGTTACCTTGCACCCGGCCTTTAAATCCTTAGAAGTCATGTTCGTCCCTACTTCCGCATGAAGCTTTCAAAAATCGTCCTGATTGAAAAGCTCCTGTTGATCGATGGTTCATCATCCATGAGCCTGTGTGCTATATCAGCAAAGCTCTTCGCGCTCTTCGACTGTGGATAAGCTATGCTCACTATCTTCTGGGCCCTGACCGCTTTCTCAAGCGCTGAGTCCTGAGGAACCGTACCTGCAAAATCCACATGTGTCCCAAGAAACTGGCTCACTACAGAATCGAGTCTCTCATATACCTTGTCGCCATCACTCTCGCTCTTTATACGGTTCGCAACTATCCCTACCTTGCTGAACTCCTTATTGTATAAGGGATTCAGGAAAAGTGCCTTGAGTATGGAATAAGAATCCGTAATGGAGCTCGGATCCGGTGTTGCTACCAGCAGGATCTCCGGAGACGAAACCACAAAATCCATTACATGCTTCGAAATCCCGGCACCTGTATCTACTATAATGATATCGCATAATCCTGACAGCTGTCGCAGTGAACGAACAAGCAGATGAACCTGATCCTCACTCAGATCGTTAAGCGACATTATCCCGCTTCCCGCTGATATGAAGCCTATATCCATCGGCCCCTCCGTGATCACGTCCGAGAGCTGATGTCCCTTGAATACCACATCACTCAGATTATGCTTTGGCAGGGTATTGAACATCACCTCGACATTTGCCAGACCGAAGTCTGCATCGAAAATGATGACCTTTTTTCCCATTTTTGTAAAATTAACTGCCAGATTGACAGCCAGATTCGATTTGCCGACGCCACCCTTTCCGCTTGTGACAGTGATGACTCTGGCAGACGAAATATCCCGCTGGTTCTGGGATTTTATTACATTTCTTAACCCTTCTGCCTGATCCATTAGTCACTACCTCCAAGAAGATTTTTTACCAGCTTCTGTGGATCCAGTACCGCAAAATCCTCAGGGACATTCTGACCGTTCGTAATATATGAAAGGCTCTTGCCGCAGTACTGACGGATGTTGTACAGATTTCCATAATCAGCTGTCTCGTCAAGCTTTGTAAAAAGCAGTGAGAAATCGGTAAACTCACTATATGCATCAACTATTTTCTTCAGATCATTATACTTGGTGGTAGCCGAAAGCACCAGGTATATCTGTGCCTTGTACTTCTCAGGCACCAGCGACAGAAGCTTCGCGAGAGTCTGTCTCTGCTTGTCATTCGTATGTGAAAAGCCGACAGTGTCCACAAATACGACATCATTTTCCCTGCTCTTGCCTAAGGCCGGCACGATATCATCAGGTGTCATAAGGACCGTCGATGACACATCAAGAATGTCCGCATATACAGCCAGCTGCTTAGTTGCAGCAATCCTGTAGGTATCTGCGGTAAGAAAGGCTACCTTTTTCTTCTGATTGACCTTATATGAGCTTGCAAGCTTGGCAAGCGTTGTCGTCTTTCCAACTCCGGTAGGCCCTACAAGAAAGACAACTGCCGGATATCCTGTTTCCTCATTGAGAGAAATCTGCTTCGGCTGACCGGTCTTCAGGACCATCTTCTGATATACGTTGGATATCAGATAATCTATGCTGTTGCCGGCTTCAATCATCGTATCTATATCACTGAGAAGTGCATTGATATATATCTCGTCCACCTCATGATCGACGAGAGTATTATAAAGCATTCTGGTAAAGCCGAGATAATCTCCGGCACCTTTTCCTGAAAACTCATTTTCCTGAGTCTTTGGCCTTTTCTCAGGCTGTGCTGGCTTCGGTGCAGGAGCAGGCCTCTTCTCTTCATTATGAGCTAGGGCAGCCTGGGCACTGAGCGGTATGAATTCCTTCTGCTCCGGCTTCTTAGGCTCAGCCTCTTTTCTCTCTGAGGGAGCCTTTATCACCTTTGATACCTCATCGAATACGCTCTTCAGCTCGTCTGCATCAATATCAGAACCGGCAGACTGCTTGTCTGCTGATTTCTCCTGTTTTCTGTACTGGTCGATAGCAGATGTATGTGATGCTACAGGAGGAAGCGGAGTCGCAAGATCGATCTTTTCATCTGCAACCGCCGAAAAATTAGTCTCTCCGGCCTCCTTTGTCTTTTTCTCTACAGTGAAGGGAGGCTTTTTCTCAGCAGTATCCTCATTCTTGTAATCATCCTCTATGGCTGCTGTCACCTCATAGGTGCTTTTCCTGAATATGCCAAAAATACCCCCGGGACGGATCTCCCGGACGTTCATAATGACTGTAGAAGGACCCAGGTCCTCCTTTGCTTGATTTATCGCCTCTTCTTTTGTCTTGCCTGTGTACCTGTTTATCGTCATGAATCTGTCACCATACCTACTGACTGGAGTTCGATATTCGACTCGATCTCATTATATGATACTACTATGAGATCACTGTAATAATCCTCGGAAATCTTCTTGAAATACATACGGACTATCGGAGAAAGAACTACTATAGGAGTCTTGCCTGTATCCTCCATCTTCTTGATCTCCGCACCGAGAGAATCCATGATCGCCTTCACCTTCTCCGGATCAAGCGTGATGTATGCTCCCTGCTCCGTCTGCTTCACGGAGCTCATGATCTCCTGCTCGACCTTCGGATCTACAGTGATCACCTGGTTCGGCTCACCAGGATCGAAGAACTTCGCTGAAATAGCGGGCTTTAAGCCCTGACGCACATACTCAGTAAGCACATCTGTATCCTTGGTATTCGGTGCATGATCTGCAAGTATTTCGAAAATAGATAGCAGATCCCTGATAGAAATACCCTCTGACAGGAGATTCTTGAGAACCTTCTCGATATCTCCGAGAGAAAGCTCTGCCGGAGTGAGCTCGTCGACAAGGGCCGGATTCGTCTCCTTGAGGTTATTAACGAGATTCTGTACATCCTGTCTGGTAAGAAGCTCTGCAATATGGCTTCTGATAACCTCAGTAAGGTGAGTGGCTATGATGGAAGGCGGATCTACAACCGTATAACCGAGTGACTCTGCTCTCTCACGCTGTCCCTCTGTGATCCAGAGCGCAGGCAGATGAAACGACGGCTCCGTAGTAGGAATACCTGTGATCTCCTCTTCTACATAGCCGGGATTCATGGCCATATAATGGTCGAAAAGGATCTCACCCTCTGCGACCTGTACTCCCTTTATCTTGATGATATACTGATTCGGATTCAGCTGGATATTATCACGGAGTCTGATGATGGGAACTACAGTACCAAGCTCCAGAGCAATCTGACGCCTGATCATTACCACACGGTCAAGCAGATCTCCGCCCTGGTTCACATCAGCAAGAGGGATTATCCCATATCCGAACTCAAGTTCGATAGGGTCCACATTCAGAAGCGAGACAACATTCTCAGGCTTCCTTATCTCCTCAGCCTGCGTCTCTTCCTCCTCTACCTGGTTCTTGATATCCTCCTTGCCGATCGTCTTTGACATTCTGTTTGCGATAATCAGGAAAATGACACCAAATCCAAGGAAAAGCACCTTATTCAGCGGTGTGAATAATCCAAGAAGTATCATAACGACACTGACCACATAGAGAACTCTCGGTAGTCCGAAGAGCTGATGCATCAGCTGTCCTGAGAAATCAGCCTCCTTCGCACCCTTGGTGACGAGAAGACCTGTCGCCAGGGAAATAAGGATAGATGGTATTGATGAAGAAATACCATCACCGATCGTCAGAAGTCCGTATCTGTTCAGGGCATCCTGGGCTGACATACCGTTATTTACTATGCCCATGATAGTACCGCCTGCCAGGTTTATCACTGTGATGATAAGACCTGCGGTAGCATCTCCTTTTACGAACTTCGTAGCACCATCCATTGAACCGAAGAATGATGACTCTTCCTGAAGCTTATCTCTCTGTCTCTTGGCTTCCTTCTCATCTATGGCGCCGGCTGATACATCGGCCTCAATAGCCATCTGCTTACCAGGCATGGCATCAAGGGTGAATCGTGCAGTAACCTCTGCCACTCGCTCGGTACCTTTGTTGATGACCACGAACATGATGATGAGGATGATGATATATACGATAGCACCGATTATAATATTACCGCCGCCTACGAAAGAACCGAAGGTCTCAATGACATTACCCGGCTGTCCCGTAGTAAGGATAAGACGGGTCGATGCTACATTAAGTGAAATTCGAAATATGGTGGTGAGGAGCAGCAGTGTCGGATAAAATGACATATCCAGAGGCTCTATTACGAACAGTGAATTGACAAGTACTGTCAGGGCTACTGCAATATTAAGTGCCAGACAGATATCAAGGAGCCATGAAGGGATAGGCACAATAAGAAAAATGACAGCTGCAAGAAGGTATGCTGTCACCGCAAAATCCGTAGATTTTATGCCTGTTTTCTTCGCAAGGACGTTATCCAATGCCTGACTCCTTTGTATGTTCCTGGTTAGTTAAAAGTTTAAAGTTAACAGATAGATATATACTATATTCTAAACGTTTTGCTATCAACTTTCAACTCACAAGTCATAACTTTCAACTATCATCTCTTCCTCTTTTTATTATAAATTACCGCAAGCACTTCTGCAACTGCCTGATAGAGCTCCGGCGGTATTTCTGCCCCGACATCCACCGTTGTGTATAGTGCTCTCGCAAGCGGCTTGTTTTCTACTATATCAATATTATTTTCCCTGGCAGTATCCTTTATCCTCTGAGCCACGATTTCCTCGCCCTTTGCAAGTACCACCGGTGCCTGTAAGGAGCTCTCATCATATCTGATGGCAACTGCAATATGCGTAGGGTTCGTGATGACTACATCTGCCTTCGGTACATCCTGCATCATACGCCGCTGTGACACCTCACGCATCTTCTGCTTCTGACGGCCCTTGATCTCAGGATCCCCCTCGGAGTCCTTGTACTCATCCTTTATCTCCTGCTTCGTCATCTTGATCTCATTACGGAACTTACGTCTCTGGTAAATATAGTCCAGAAAGCCCAGCCCCAGATACACTGCACTGATACGCAGTCCTGTATCAATGACAAGATTTCCGATAAGAGCGATTGCCTGATTCAGATCGAGCTCATACAGGATGAAAATATCATTCAGATGACCCTTGATGACAGAATATGCCACAAAAAAAATGATTGCGATCTTTGCGATAGACAGGAGCAGATTCACAAGAGCCTGCTTTGAAAACATCCTCTTGAATCCATTTACAGGATTGAATTTGTCAGCCTTCGGCTTTAGTGGCTCTGTAGAGATCTTGAAGGAAAACTGCAGACCATTTCCCAGCAGCGCGCTAAGGAATCCTGCAAGCATGAAAGGCAGCATGATGACAAGCATCTGCTTGTAAACCTCCTGCATGACCCAGTGCATCGATGCAATTGTCGGAAGCCCCTTCTCAGATGCCATATATGTAGGTATCAGACCGGAAAAGGTAAAGCGATATACTCCTATGAACTTTTCTGCCATCCAGCTTGAGAAGACACGAAGCATTATAAAGAGAACCAGCAGCTCTACAGCCATTCCAAGTTCCTGGCTCTTTGCTACTGATCCCTTTTTTCTTGTATCTGAAATCTTTTTGGCTGTCGGTTCCTCGGTCTTGTCCGAGAAGAAGGTAAGATCAAGAGGAAGGAGTGTTTTTTCTTTAGAAATCAAGAATGCAGTCCCTCCGCAAAATTACGCATATTTACCCGGATCTGCTCTGAAACCATGTCCACCACCTCAGGGAAAAGGAATACAAGCATGTACATGATGGCAAATCCTGCAAGGATCTTCAGCTGGACTCCGATAGTAAACATATTCATCTGTGGCGCAACCTTTGCCATGATTCCAAGGATCACATTCATGATGAGCATCACTGCAAAAACCGGCAGTATGATCCGAAATCCCAGCACGAACAGATTTCTCATGTACCGAAGCATAGCCTCCAGCAGCACATCGCTTCTGAATTCTGACATACCCACAGGTATCAGTGTAAACGAATCACACAATGCCCTGATCAGATACCTGTGCATTCCTCCAACAAGCAGAAACAGCAAGGTAAAATAATAGTACATATTGGCCGTGATCGTAATCTGCGTATTCATAGACGGATCGAATTCTGTCACCATCGAAAATCCGATGTCCATATCGATGATATTTCCTGCAAACTGCACTATTGCGCTGCAGATATATGCCGAGAATCCCAGAAGCATTCCTGTGATCGCTTCCTTGAATACTATCACCGCATATCCGATGACACTCGTGTAGGTGGCCTGATATGAATCCACTCCCAATGTGCTTATCATCATGAATGACAGAATACCTGCCAGGCCTATCTTGGTCTGGTTCGGCACTCCTCTCATCGAGAAAAAGGGTGCTGTAAAAATAAAGCAGCTGATACGAACAAGGATAAGCAGAAAATATTCTATTACATCAAGGTCAAAGGTGTAATTAACCATTGCTACTTAATATACACGTTAAAGTTCGACCACAGCGTGGTAATATAGTTTACGAGATTATTCATTATAAACGAACCGAAAATCATCAGAGCAATGAAAATCGATATGATCTTCGGCACGAATGTAAGCGTCTGCTCCTGAATGGATGTAACGGTCTGGAAAATACTTATTACCAGTCCTACAACCATAGATATCAGAAGCATTGGCGCTGAATTGACAATGACGTTGTAGAATGCGTCACGCATTATGTCAAGAACCTGTCCCTCAGTCATTTATAAGTCTCCTTAACTACTGGAAAGTCTTTACCAGACTTCCTATCACAAGATTCCATCCGTCTGCCATGATAAACAGCAGTATCTTGAACGGAAGTGAGATCGTGGTCGGCGGCAGCATCATCATACCCATCGACATAAGCACCGATGCTACCACCATATCTATTACTATGAATGGGATGTAAATAAGAAATCCCATTATAAATGCGCTTCGCAGCTCACTCAGTATGAAGCTCGGGATCAGAACATGCATAGGCACATCATCATAATCATCGTATGTGATGCCTGCAATATCGCAGAAAAGATTCAGATCCTTGGACTGGGTCTGTCCATACATGAACTCCCTGAGAGGCTCCTTCGCTCTGTTGTATGCCTCCTGCTGGGTTATCTGGCCCTTGTCCAGCGGCTGGATAGCCCTTTCGTTGATAGTAGAAAAGGTCGGCCACATGATAAACAGCGTCAGGAAAAGAGCAAGCCCTATAATAACCTGGTTCGGCGGAGACGTCTGCGTTCCTATTGCGATACGAACGAAATGAAGCACTATGATGATACGGGTGAAGCTCGTAAGCATCACAAGTATGGATGGTGCAAGTGCCAGAACCGTAAGCACGAGAAGTATTCTGACTGTTGATGAAAGTGTGCCTGAATCTCCGTCGAAATTCAGTGAGAATCCACCGGTAGACGGACCCGTTACCTCATTAGAGGTATTCGGTGAATCACCCGTGCCGCCATATTCCCTGTTTGCCGGTGCTCTTCCATCAGCCTCGGCACGTTCATTCGTCGTACCCTCTCTGGCATTATTGCTGTTCGTCGTAGATGAGGTCGCAAACGCGGGCTGCGTCGTCATAAGAAAAACGGCGCCGCAGAAAGAACCCAGACCCACGCACAGAAGTATCATGACAATAATCTTCTTAAATCTGCTCATGACTCTGGATCGTCCTTTCCACCGCGCCCTGCATATTTCCGGAACATTTCCTTGAATCTCTTGAAATCAGGCTGCTGACCATTGACTTTTGTATCATTCTTAAAGTTTATCTTTTCTTTGTCTATCTTATCGATAAATGTGATCTCATCCTTGCCTACACCTATGATGTAATAATCATCGGAACCGGCCTTGATGATAGCTATGAACTTGTTGTTGGCTATCTTCATCGAATCAATAATAGCGAAATTGCCTACTGAAATTTTTCTCTTCTGATAGCCTGCAATAAAATGGGTGGTAAAATAGCATAAAGCTACTACCACCACAAACATTATTATTGCAACCAGTAACTGTCCGACACTAGCCAGACTGCTTGCTGATAAAAAGATCATCCTACTACCTTTTTTACTGCCTCGAGAACTCGCTCCGCCTGGAAAGGCTTCACGATGAAGTCCTTGGCTCCCGATTGTATAGCCTCAATAACCATTGCCTGCTGTCCCATTGCTGAACACATGATGACATTGGCATTAGGATCCTCTGATCTGATTCCCTTGAGAGCTCCGATACCATCCATCTCCGGCATGGTAATATCCATCAGCACGAGATCAGGCTTGGTCTCCTTGTACATCTCAATAGCCTTTACGCCGTTCTCTGCCTCTCCGACTACATTATAACCATTCTTTGTGAGAATATCCTTGATCATCATCCTCATGAATGCAGCATCATCACAGATAAGTATGTTTTTTCCCATTCTTCTATCTCCTTGTTGCTTACTTAATTATCTCGGTGATCCTTACACCGAATGATTCCTCAATGACTACTACCTCGCCCTTGGCGACGTATTTCCCGTTTACGAGAATATCTACAGGTTCACCTGCAATCTTATTCAGCTCAATGATAGTACCCGGTGCAAACTCAAGTATATCATGAATTGACTTGTGTGTCCGCCCGAGCTCGACTGTCACCTCGAGAGGAACATCCATTATCAGATCGATATTTTCATTAGACATCGCAGGTGTGATGCCCTGTACAAACGGTGTAAACTGCGCTCCCTGCACATTCACCGGATTCTGTACCGGCTGTTGCGGAAGTGGTGTACTACCCATATTCTGAGCCATGTACGAAACTCCATTATTCTGTGCTTGCTGCGGCTGTGCAGATGCTGCCTGTGAAGCGTTCTGAGGTGCAGGCTCATCAAACGTGGTATCCTCGACCGTAGAGGACGAATCCTGTTCCATATTGCTTGTCACCAGATTGCACATATCCTTTGCCAGACTTACCGGATACAGCTGCATTATCTTTGAGTCCACCAGATCTCCAATGAGCATCTTGAACTCAATCTTTACAAAGGTTCCATTCAGGAAATCATCGATGTCCCCGCCATTTATCTGCTGGGTCAGGTCAATGAGATCTGACTGTGGGGGACTGATATCCACCGTCATATTGAGCATCGATGAAAGTGATGTAGAAGCTGAACCCATCATCTGGTTCATTGCCTCTGAGATAGCCGACAGATGAAGCTCGGTAATCTCACCATCTGTATTGGTTCCATCGCCACCCATCATGAGATCTGTAATGATCTTGACATCATTCTCCTTGAGGATCAGGATGTTAGATCCATGAAGTCCTTTTGTATAGCTGATCTTCACCATGACACAGGGACGCTCATACATAGCTACTATGTCGTCCCAGGTGGCCATAGAGACCACAGGGGTGGAAATCTCTACCTTTTTATTGACCAGAGAAAAAAGAGTCGTGGCAGCCGTGCCCATGCTTATATTGCCGACTTCGCCGATCGTATCGATCTCTTCCTCTGTCAGGGTATTTGTATTATCTGCAGGACTACTGTCCGCCGGGGCCTGAGTGTCAGATGAACCCTGATCACTCTGTGCCTTATTCAGAAGGGCGTTGATCTCGTCCTGGGATAGCATTGTATCCCCCATTTAACCTTCTTCCTCTCGTATAACTGATGTTATCTGGACTGCATATTTCTTATCAGAAGAGCCTGGCAAGGCAGTAAACTTCTTTATCGAGCCGACATACACGTCGAGCTCATCATCTGCCTTTCTGTCAAGCCTGATGATATCACCATTCTGCAGGGACATGAAGTCACTCACGCTGATGGTTGAATTGCCAAGAACCGCTGTAATCGGAATCTGTGCTTTATTGATGAGCGCCTCCATATCATCCGTGGAAAGCTCCTCATCATGATCCTGCATGTTCGAGTACCAGAACTTGGTATTTAGTTTATCCATTACGGGCTCAAGTGTCAAATATGGAAGACAGAAATTCATCAGACCTTCCACATCTCCGATCTTGATATTCAGTGTCACTATGGCGATCATCTCCGAAGGAGAAATGATCTGGGCGAACTGTGGATTTGTCTCGATCCTGTTGAGCTTCGGATGTATATCACATACATTCTCCCACGGCTCACGGAGCAGCTCGACACAGCTGGTCATGACTCTCTTGATGATGAGAAGCTCAATCTCTGAAAAGTCCCTGACCTTCTCGAGAGGAAGTCCCTCTCCGCCAAGCATACGGTCTACTATAGCAAACCCCAGCTTCGTGGCCATTTCCATAATGATATTGCCTTTGAGTGGTTCAACATCGACCACGCCGAGAAGAACCGGATTGGATAAGGCATTTGTAAATTCATGAAAGGTGACTGCCTCTGAATTCATCACCTCTACCTGAACATTCTTCCTCAGGTAGACCGGCAAATTCGTAGACAGAAGTCTTCCGTAATGTTCGAAAATAATCTCGAGCGTCCTTAAGTGCTCTTTGGAGAACTTCGACGGGCGGGAGAAATCATAGTCCCTGACCTGTACTTCCTTCTCCTTTGTCATCTCATCGACATCCACCTCACCTTTACTCAAGGCATTGAGAAGATTATCGATTTCTGACTGAGACAGGACATCACTCATCGTATCACCCCTGTCTGCTTACTGTGTGGTCAGGCTTGTAAATACAACTCCAACCACATAACTCTTATCGAGAACCTTCTGGACAGCAGCCGTACATTCATCCGTAATGGTCTGCTGGTCGTTTCTCACTTCATCAACGGTATGCTGTGAAAGCGTCTGCTGAACGGCCTGAATCACGAGGCTCTTCGCCGGTGAGGTGCTGTCCTCCTTGAAGGCGGCAGCGTTATCCTTGTAGCTGTCAGCCTTCTTATTCACGGTCAGTGAGAACTTAACTACAGCATAGTGCTCCTGTCCGTCATCACCGGTCTTGAGATTAACTGTAATGCCATCATCTCCGGTTATAGCTATTGACTCCTGATCAGAAAGCGCTACCTTATTGGAGCCTGAGCTTCCGCTTCCATCAGCTGAAGCACTGTCAAGATCAATAGCCGCAGCCACCTTTGATATAAGGGCATTGGCACTCTTTACCTCCGGCAGTACAGCTACAGCAAGGATTGCCGTAAGGAGCAGGTTCACAAGAACCAGTGCCAGTGTGATCATGGTTATTAAACTCTTTTTCATCTGTTCTCTCTTTTCTACCTATCTATTCTCATCTCTTTGAATTATAAGAATTATAGATCTTGATTTCAACCCTTCGGTTCCTTGCTCTTCCCTCCGGAGTCTTGTTACTGGCTACCGGATTGTATTCTCCACGACCCGAGCTGTAGATCTTCGACGGGTCAAGCTTTGAATACTTCCTGATGTCATTTGCCACATTCAGTGCTCGATACATTGACAGGACATTATTGTCCTCGTACTTCGAAGAATGTATAGGTACATTGTCTGTATATCCTTCGACCTCTATCAGGCTGTCCTTGTACGAATTCAGTATATGTGCGACTCTCCTGATGATAGGTTTTGCTGCCTTCTTTACTTCACTCTGGCCTGTATCAAAGAGGAATGCTCCGTTCAGCGTGAGCCTCACATACTGACCATTGAAGTCCACCTGGACTCTGTCCTGGATGCCATATCTCTTTGCAGATTCAGTCACCTGCTCAGCCATCTTCTCTGACTCTTCAAGCGCCTTCTGCTCTACTTCCTTCTCAGCATCCTCTGAGTTGTCATTCTTCTTTGCTGCATCACCTGAGGCAGAATCAGCTCCCTTGGGATTATCACCATTGTCATTGGCTGCCCTGCTTAGCGAATCACCGAAGTAATCTGCCACATCAGGCAGCTGGTTGATACCGGCTGATACAAGCTTGCCATCAGACACGGTAGAGCCACCATTTGACATAATAGAAAAGGCGTTATTGATGGAGGCTGCAACCTGCTCGAGCTTGTCCTGCTCAATTGTAGACATTGAGAACAGAAGCACAAAGAAACATAGAAGCAGATTCATCAGATCGGAGAAGGTCGACTGCCAGAGAGGAAAGCTCTTGGGCGGGTCAGGCTTCTTCTTGAAAGCCATTAAGCTTCACCGCCTTCCCCTGCTTTTCCGTTCATTGCATCAATGCCTACTGAGTCACGCTCTGCAGGAGCAAGGAAGGTCTTGAGCTTCTCTTCAATGATACGCGGGTTCTCACCGGCCTGGATTGAAAGAAGTCCCTCTACTGTAAGTGTCTTCACCATGATCTCGGCATCGTTATTAGCCTTGAGCTTATTTACCACAGGCACGCACAGCCAGTTCGCGAGTACCGAGCCATAGAACGTGGTGATCAGGGCAACGGCCATATTCGGTCCGATAGCTGAAGGATCACTCAGATCATTAAGCATATTGATAAGTCCGATCAGGGTACCGATCATACCCCATGCAGGACCCTGTGTACCCCAGGTATCGAAGAATCCACTGACCTTATTGTGTCGGTCAGTCATGGATGCCATGTCATTCTCGAGGATGGCGCGTACCAGATCTGCATCGGTTCCATCTACTACCAACATGACACCCTTCTTCAGGAACTCGTCCTGAATATCAGCAGCTAGGCCCTCAAGTGCAAGAAGCCCTTCCTTTCGAGCGACATTTGCCATATCAAGTATCGTACTGATGATAGCCTTCGGATCACCATTCTCCGGCTCCTTCAGAGTCTTCTGAAGACCTACCTTCAGTGCATTGATAAAGTCAGGCATCTTACTACTAGTCATAACCGTTGCAATTGATCCACCGATGGTGATGATGAGCGACGGATAATCAATATATGTAGAAATCGAGGCACCGGTTGATACGATACCGTAGATCAACATTATGACGCCAAGAACTAACCCGACTAACGAAGCTATATCCACTGTTTTGCCCCCGTAAATATTTCAGCTTTACTTTTGCCACCATATATATTACTAAAACAGGCGGCTTTTGTCTACAAGTAATTCACAACTTTTTGTGAACTTTTTCAAAAAAAATCTAGCAGTTGTGGTTGGCCCATCCAACTCCCAAAAAACACATTTCATGACTATTTTACCCTTTTTCGCCTTAAAAATAAAGACTTTATTTCAAAAAATTATAAAAATTTGCTGTTTTTACCAGAATCAAATGCTTTCAGTCTGCCCAGCTCGAGCATCTGTCTGAACAAGGCAATATCCGTTGGACGATCCTCATGTATGATCGTCATGTGTTCCGGAAGTCCGTACGGAATCGAATCCAGACCAAAAACCACATTCTCGCTGGTAACCGGTGTGCTGGTCTTTTCCTTCATAGCCGCCTTTTCATGCTTATCAGCATATTCGAGCATAGCTTCATCGCTGCCATAAAAGGCATCTGCACGGCTGAACAGGCTTCCTGTATCCTCTGAAGTGTCATATATGCCCCAGCCTTCCTTTATGAAGCTATCCCTGATGCTTTCGTATTCCTTCCTCTGCTCCTCATTCCATCTGTCAGAAAACGGCTCAGAATGCCAGATAAACAGTATTCTGTCGCTGAAATGGCTGAAATAGAAAAGTATGCTCTTTATCTTTTCGATTATGGCATCCGGACTCCTTTTCATATCGGCCGAATATACAAGAACCCTTCTCTTATCAGCCCGGAGTCTGTACTGATAATTCTCCCACGCCTGTCTGATATATTCATCAAGAGCCTTATCAAACGGCGGATATAGGCCCTCGCATTCATCAAACTTCCCAGACTCCGACGCAGCATTAAACTGCATCGCAAACTGACACTCCGGTGGAAGCACGGACGATTCCGCCTTTTCCTTAAACTGACCGGACCTGTATATCTTCCTGTAAAAGCTCTCACACTCTCTGCTATAATCAGCAAGCTTAACCGCGGCAGCCGATGGATCATCATGCAGGATGTCTGCCTCAAGAGCCTTCAGCCTGTAATATCTGAATCTGATATCATCATCGCCATCGAAGCGAGACATCATTTTTCTCACATTGGCGCTGTCTTTACCCCAATGCTTCTCCACATACCTGTCAACAGCCGTCTTCCATTTATAAACAGGGATTTCTTTGAAAATCCTCCCCAGGCCAATTTCCTTTTCATCAGCAATCTGCCACACGCTCTCATCGAGATTGAAAAAGTCATTCGTCAGCAGGATAAGCGACTCATACAGCTTCAGAAATCTGTTCCTGTCACTCCCATAGCGGGCCTCATACCTCATCCTGATGTAGTGGAGGTAGTAGTTGCTGCCGTTCTTCGTCTGACCGAGGACTCTGATGAGGTTGTCGAAATGACCCTTGTGCTCTTTTTTATCCTGTTCCTCTATAGACATAAACAGATGCGTACATTTTTCTGCAGTACTTTTATACGACAGCATCGTTTCCGCATATTCTATGAAGCCTTCATCAGATTCCTTTTCTGCAAAAGCGCTCACCAGATCCTGGAATATCAGATCAAACTGGGAGCCATCAGTCTTCACTTTATCCAGCATTGGAAAAAATTTATGAACTACTTCCATTCTGTTCAGCTTTATTCCTGATACAATAAGGGCGCTCAGCAGAACATACAGATGCCGCCTGTCAAAAACATCCCTGGTATTAAGTGTCGACATATCGGCAATCACTGAGTCAGAATCATCGCAGCCCTTGAGTTTCAGGTAAATATCAGCATACTTCTGCGAATAATTAAGGCTCCTCTCATAATCCTTTTTCTCATAAAAGGCTACCGACACAATAAAATCCATTGCAGCACGGCACAGATCATTATTGCGCCGGTCTTTCCTGTATTTATTATAGTCAGTGATCGTTTCATCATACTGATATGACTGAATTTCAGCCTGAAGCTTTCCATAATAGAAATCTCCCCTGATTTTATTGATCTCAGGTTCATCATATTTATCAAGCCTCTGTATCATATCCTCACACAGCTCCTGAAGCCCTAAAATCTCCTTAATTGAAATAAGCTCCTGCTCAAGCTGCTGATACCAGTGCAGATTTCCGGGATCCTCTTTTATCATTTCACGCAGAGGCTTTATATTCCGCATTGCCTTTGCGAAATGTTCTTCTGGTGATCTGAACACATATCCATAATGATGTGCAAAACAGTCAAGCCTTTTGAACTTCCCGGTGCAGGTCGTAAGATATTCATGTATCTTACCTTCAAATCTGGTATCACTGGTAAGCCTTGAAAGTCTTGCTCCAAAGAAATTATCATAATCACTGCCTTCCGAATCATAATAATTTCTTATATAGTAGCCGGCATAATCATAGTCTCTGTATTCTCCTGAATTGAAAAAGCTGGCAATAGCCGTAGTATCATCTAACCACTCGTCATCATCTATGTACATAAACCATTCGCCGGAGCATTCACTTAGTCCGGCATTTCTGGCTTTTGCAAAATCATCGCACCAGCTGAATGGGATTATCTGGTCTGCATACCGGCCTATCATCTCTTTCATACTGTCATCACAGCCGGTATCAACTATGATAATTTCTGTATCAATTTTTTCTTTTATTGTAAGTAGCGAATCCAGACACTTCCTTGTCTCCTCCGGCTTCTTACCGGCACATAGTAGCGAGATTGAAAGAACCGGTTTATGCACTTTATTTTCCATTAATCTGCTCTCTTTCTTACATAATAAAACGGGACAGATTCATTATAGAACCTGTCCCTTACAAATTCAATGCATTATATTTTAAACTATTACTGCACCATCTATATTGGTGAATGCCTTTTCCTTTGATTCATCACTATCGAGTGCGGTGATCACTGTGTGGCTGGGCACATTGACGATAAAAGCCAGGGAATCCATAAGTACCAGTGATTCCCTGATTCCCTTCTCTCCTGCCTTCTTTACGCCATCTGAAAGCCTCTCGGTCTGTTCATCTGAGAGACTGATGTCTCTCTGCTCAAGGCGTTCAGAGGCGTGCTTTGAGAAGCGGACATCGCTGGTCTCACCATAGACCCCTTCCAGAACTGACTGGAAGTCACTTCCCTGCGAACTCTTCTGAGTATCCTTCTTCCTGCCTGTCTGATAGGTGTTCATCACCTGCTCGATGGAAGAATATTTCTGTATTCCGCTCATTTGCACACCTCCTTTCCTATGGTGTAAATCACTTCTCTGAATCTGTATCTACGGCGTTGACTTCCGCTACTGTATCAGAGGTCTCATCATTATTATCGGACGTTTCCTCAGAAACCTTAGTATTATCAGCTGACTCTGATGCCTGAGCAGCCTGGGCTGCTGTATTATCAGAAGCCTTGTGTGCCTCAGCTGCGTCTGACTTGCCGGTTTCAGCAGTCTTTGCATCATCCGTCTTCTTTGTGCTGTCAGTATCTGTCTTCTCGTCTACAGCCTTATCATTGCCCGTGATCTTATTTGCTGCTGCTACGAGCTCTTCTATAGTCTTGACCGTAGAATTCGGGATAAACGACTGCTCATACGAGGTCATTGCGTTGTAGATATTCGCGAGATTGTAAACCTTTGTCGTATCTGCCTTTGTAAGCTTATTCGCTGCAGGCAGATTGGCCAGCTCTTCATTGATTGTCTGAAGCAGTGTATTGGCAGTGTAGTAATCACTGTCCTGGCTTCCTGTCACCTGCGACAGCTTGAAGTCCTTATCCATCAGATGCAGATATGTCTCTCCATCCTTCTGATAGGTGTACTCCACCTTGCCGGTAGTGGCATTACCCTCATCATCAGTAGCAGTGACTATCTGCCCTACAAGAGAAGTGCCATGCATCTGCTCCATATCACCGGATACATTCTCAAGTGCCTCTACCTGTGAGAAGCTAGCCATCTCCTTGACATACTCGGTATTATCAGTTGGCTCAAGGGGATTCTGATATTTCATCTCAGCTACCAGCAGCTTCATGAACATATCCTTGGTCTCCTGGGTCTTTGACTTAGAGGTCTCTGCCTTCTTATTTTTATTCTCTACTACGTCGGTAGCCTTGTTTCCTGTTACCTTACCGTCAGATACATTTACTGTAAATGCCATATGCTACCTCCTATTATCTCTTCAGATTCGTAAGTTCCTCAAGAAGGGTATCTGATACAGTGATGATACGTGAGTTGGCCTGGAATCCACGCTGGGTCGTGATCATCTCTGTGAACTCCTGAGCCAGGTCTACATTACTCATCTCCAGCTGGCCTGAGTTCATCGAGCTTCCGTCTGCGGAGATTTCCTGTCCGATTCCATCGAATGATCCGGAGTTCAGTGTCTCTCCATAGCAGTTATTACCAAGGCTTTCTAGTCCGCTCGCATTTGCAAACTGTGTCGTAGCAATCTGACCTAAGAGCTCTGTATTACCATTGGTGTATGATCCGTAAATCTTACCATCATTTGATACAGACAGACCATTCAGAGTACCAAGTTTTCTTCCTGCTCCGCTGGAGCTGTCTGTAATAGTACCTCTGTCGATGGATGCCGTCGAAGAGCCTCCATGGTTATAATTCAGTAGATTTGAGAAGTCTATATTAATTCCATCAGAATTGAACTGGGTTCCAAGAAGATTTACATTGAATGTAACAGCGTTACTGCCTGTTCCAAACGATCTTGATGGTGTAGTTCCATTTCCCTGCAGTGTACCATCACCTGTTGTCGATTCTCTTCCACTTATACTATCAAATGAACCGTCCGAAGTCTTGAAGAACACATCGTAATTGGCAGCATCTGTCTTTACCTTTAAAGTCTGTGATTTATCATCAAAGCTATATGAAGGATTCTTACCGTCAATAACTACTGAGGTACCACCCGATGTCGTATAGTAATTGCTCATTGCACTCTGAAGGCCGGAGAAGATCCTTGTCACCTGGAAGGTCTGGGTTGTGTTATTACCAGTGAACTCTATTTTAGCATTCAGACCGCCCGTTGTACCGGAAGCATTCATTGCTTTTATAATTTCCGTATAGCTTGCCGATACCTGATTTGCACCATTACCTTTTACAATCTTCTGTGATGCTGCATCATACCTGAAGTCAGATGAAGCATCAACCTTGAATGAATCTACATTATATCCATCCGGATCACCAAACAGGCTGGCCTTAATATACTTCTCTGCAAGCTGCTCACTAGTGATAGCCTGGGTATTTCCAAAAGTCTTCTCTGGAATATTAAGTGTACCACCAGAAGAATATTTAGCCTTCTGTGTATCTATATAATTCTGAAGAAGATCTATTGGATTGCCTTCAGAATCTACATTTGAATCAGATGTGATGGATGTCAGCTCAATAGTATATCCGTTGGCATCCTTTGTGGCCGTAGAACCATTTTCCATTACTGATCCATCAGTTCCCTTATCCTGTCCCTTCTTCACCGCAAACTTTGCTGTATATGCATATCCAAGATTGTCATAGAAGGTCAGGCTGATTGGTAGTCCGTCTGTGCTCTCTACATTTGAATCATTCTTATCCACGATGCCGGTGAGATGTGCCTGTGATGTATATTCAGGCTCTGAGGTCTGATTAGCAGGATCCATTATACGGAGTGCGCTTACGGTATCCTTTGTGATAGTGCCGGCCTCCTTATTCGACTGCCATCCCATTACATGATAGCCGGTAGAGGTCATTGACAGATAGCCATTACCATCTACATAGAAGCTTCCTGAACGAGTGAATACATTCTGTGCGCCGTTATTTACGATGAAGAAATTCGTAGAATTGGTATCTGACAGACGCAGATCGAAACCATCATTGGTAGTCTCTGCTGATCCTGAGGTAGTAATAGATACCTTGGTGGCAGCTGTAGTGACGCCAAGTCCGATCTGACGAGGGTTTACACCACCACGGGTAGCCGTGCCGCCAGATGCATCAGACATTGTCTGGTACATGATATCCTGGAAAGTCGTTGATGACGACTTGAATGCTGTTGTATTTACATTGGCTATATTATTACCAATTACATCCATCCTCTGCTGATGGGTCTTGAGTCCGGCAACGCCGGAAAAAAGTGAACGCATCATAGCGCATTTACCTCCAAAAGCTTTAAGCTAAATAGCTTACTGTATTTCCATTATCTCTCATGATCGAAGCCTCGAGCTCGTCCTCCTCGGTCTGTTTACCATCGAAGCCCTCTCTTACATCAATGCTTCCTGTTGTCCTGTGAGAAGCCCCTGCATTGTCCTCTCTCTCAGAAAAAGCGCCTGCATTGCTCTCATTCATGAGATTTCCATTTGTATTCTGTTCGAGATTTCTCTCAAATGCATGAGGCTCAACTGAAATAGTGACCTCATTGACCCTGACACCCTGTCTGTTCAGATTCTCCTGCAGATCTGCAAGCCTGTTCTCGAGAGCGTGCTTCACCGCTTCATTCTGTGCATACAGATGTGCCGTGACATCTCCACTCTTCTCAGCAACCTGAAGGAATATCTTACCGAGGCTCTGCGGATTGAGCTCCATCTCAAGGCTCTTCACCGTAGTACCGATAGTCTGCTTTGCCTTTTCTGCAATCTGCTGGATGATATTATCTGTATTGATATCAGTGTACTTTGTCACCTGGGTGATTGTCTCAGTAAATGATAGCTCGGTCTGGGTCATCGTCACAGTAGTCTGTGTCATATTCGTATTGACATCAGAGGTCTGCTGACTGTTCTGCTGTCTTCCGAAGAGATTCTCCTGACCCGTCATATCAGATGTATCGGTATTCTGCTGTGACTGCTGCTGTGGATTGACTAATATAGTAGTGGTCCGGGTATCTGTATTACTGTCTGTACTAATGGCAGTATCTGCTACAGGCTGTGCCTTGGCATCCTCCTGCACCGCTTCCTCAGTAACTACATTCACCACCCTGACATCCATCTGATCATCTGTATTCTGTACAGTAACAGTAGTGTCGTCCGTGACATTCTGCTGTGTATTCAGATCAGCAAGCATATCCTGCAGACCGGCTGCCTCATCATCTGTGACAGGAGTCATCTGATCCATAATGTCATCAGGTGCCTGTGAGAAAATTTCCTGCAGATCATCAAGTAATTCGATGAAATTGTCAGATGTGAGCAGATCCGACTGGCTGTCTCCGGTGATCGTCATATATAATTGTGCTGCATTTGATGGGATACTGAGATCTGTAAAGGTAAGACCTAATGACTGCATCGCTGCATTAATCGTATCATCGTCGACTCCGAGATCTTCCTTTATTGTATCAAGAATATTCGAAGTGAAGTCCTCCATGGCTCCAGCTTCATCCACTGTATTATCTTCCGTTTCCGGTCCGGATACACCCGTGTCCCTATTCTTAATGTCCTTAGTATCTGTGCTACCTGTATTCTTCCTTGTCTGCTGCGTCTCCTTTCTGTCTACCGTACTGCTGTCACTCCTGGTGACATCTGGCTTCTGTGTGCTCTTGCTGGTAGTGGTCTTTGTACTCTTCGTAGAACTGCTGTCTGACTGCTTTATCAGATGTGAGTCGCTGTCCTGTCTGTATGAGGACTTGAACTGTATATCCTTATTCTGAAAGGATATGCCCTCCTTCCTCACATCTGAAGCCCTGTCCTCCTTCGGGGGTACGCTGCTATCTGAACCCTTCTGGAAAACTGACAGATCATTCATGAAGGTCATGAAATCGGTATCAGAAACATTCTGTGCCTTCTGCTTTGCCTTGCCGCTTTTCACGACCTTTCCGTTCTGTACAGGGACCGTTACCACTCCCTGTGTCTTCATCTGCACCTTCCTTTCTGAGCAGGTAAACCTACTCTATATCTTATATCGACAACTCCGTGGAGTTGTTAATACCTTTTTTAAAAAAATCATGACGGATTCATGATCTTTGTAACTGCCGCTGCAGTATCAGCATCCATCTTGCCAAGGATGGCTCCGCGTGACTCTGTATCCATCGCATTGAGTATCTTTGCTACAAGCTTCAGGTTATTGGTCATCTTATCAAAAATATCCGCTGCCTCCTGTGGCTTCATAGCAGCATAGGTCTTCGCATAGTTCGACATATTGGTGTCGTCCTGCATGTCCTGGATCACCTGCCTGTATATCTTCTCAGCATTCTCCGGCTCTATTTCCTCGTAATAGGTCTTGTAATTGCTGATATCAGGTGCCTTGTCCGCATATACGACCTTTTCGTAGAAATCCTCCTTCTCCTGTTCGAATTTCTTCTCATTATTCTGGTATTTCTTCAGCTGCTTCTTCGCCTGTGCGAGATCAGCTGATGAATTCCCGGCTGCCTGGACCTGCTTCTTAAGCGATGCATTCTGCTTCTCAAGCTGCTTCACCCTTGCGACCGCTTCCTGCATTGATGAAAAGGCATACGGATCCTCTTTCCCGGATGTCTTTGTTGTCTCTTGGGCAGGTAGGATCTTATTTACTCCCGGTACATTCTTGAGATATGGTGATAGCATAGTGCCTATACCACCTACATCCATGTGTATAAGGATAGCTATGATAGCAAGCCATACAAGCAGTATAATGAGTCCGGCGAAAAATACGACTGCGCCTTGGCTCTTTGATTCGGTCTCGTCGTCATCGCCCTTGCCATTTTTTCCTTTTTTCTTTGAACTGGTATCTGCAGGCTGTGTATTCTCACGGGTCTGCGGTCTGTTCGCCTTCTGTGCCTGGGAATCTGCCATATATTTTCACTCCTTGACTATCTGCTGGTATATCTGTAGCTGGTCAGCTCGTCATTTGCCTTGTTGTCCTCTGCAATAAGCTCCAGTCTGAACTCATCAAAGGCCTTTTCCTTCAGCTTCTCATGGGTCTTTCTGTCCTTCATCACTTCATCAAGCTTCTGTCTCTCAAGCTCCAATGCCTGCTGGGCCTTCTTCACCTCAAACATCTGATCCCTGATCATCGACTTGATCGTCCTCTGGGCATTGCGGTAAAAATTAACCTCCTTCAGATCGATCCTATCACTGTCAAGTGACTCAGACAGACGCTTATCATAATCACCCTTTCTTGCGAAAAGGTCTGCAAGCTTTTTTCTCTCATCTGCCTCTTTTGCGGCAGCAAGTGCAAATTCAGCCTTTTCCTGAGTCTCAAGCATCTGCTTCAGATTCAGGATATTCTGCATGCGGTAAACGAACTTCGCCATTTTAGTCTCCAAAATTAAGGAAGTGTCTCAGAGTTGTCAGCCTGAGGAAAAATCTCAAGCAGCATATCAACTATCTCATCGAACGTGAACTTCTCATCTGTTGCCTGGAGCAGGAAATCATTTACCTCACCGATCTTCGATATCGCGAAGTCAATATTCGGATTCGAGCCCTGCTTGTAAGCACCGATATTTATCAGATCCTCAGCCTCTGAATATGTTGCCATTACATTCTTGAACTGTCCGGCTGCCTTCTTGTGCGTCTTCGATGCGACCGCACTCATGACCCTGGAAATGGATGCCAGTACATCAATGGCCGGATAATGATTCCTCTGGGCCAGCTTTCGGTTCAGCACTATATGTCCATCGAGAATACTTCTCGCTGTATCCGTGATAGGCTCATTGAAATCATCTCCATCTACGAGGACTGTATATAGTCCTGTGATAGAACCTCGCTCAGCGTTTCCGGCTCTTTCAAGAAGCCGTGGCAGCTGTGAATATATAGATGGCGGATAACCTCTCGTCACTGGAGGCTCTCCACTGGCCAGTCCTATCTCACGCTGGGCCATACAGAATCGTGTAAGCGAATCCATCATCAGAAGGACATCCTTTCCCTGATCACGGAAATATTCTGCAATAGCTGTAGCGGTCTTCGCTGCCTTCTGTCTGATAAGGGCAGGCTTATCAGAGGTAGCTACTACGACTACAGACCTCTTCATGCCCTCAGGACCCAGATCATGCTCTACGAACTCACGGACCTCACGGCCACGCTCTCCGATAAGGGCTATGACATTTATCTCTGCCTGTGTATTACGGGCAAACATACCCATCAGGGTGGACTTTCCTACGCCGGAACCGGCAAAGATCCCGATACGCTGTCCCTTTCCTACGGTAATGAGTCCATCAACCGCCTTCACACCAAGCGGCAGTACATCCTTAATGATGACACGGCTCATAGGATCAGGTGGATCGGCCTCTACCGGATATTCCTCGGTAAAGGTCGGATATTCTTCTCCCTCCTTCAGGTCATCAATACGTCCGATACCGTCTACAGTATGTCCCAGGAGACCTTCTCCTACAGGTATGGAAAGAGGCTTACCTGTGTTTGTCACAACCGAGCCTACACTTATGCCCTCGGTCGCTTCATAAGGCATCAGAATCAGCTTCTTATCATTAAAGCCGACCACCTCTGCCATTATCTGGGTTCCGAAGGCAGTCTCTATCCTGCACAGATCGTTAAGCTTTGCCTCAGGCCCCACGGATTCAATTGTAAGTCCTACGACCTTCGTCACTCTCCCGAGCTGGTCGTACAGAGGCTCATCAAGAGCCTGCATGAACTTAGAAACGTCCATTATTTCCTCAACTACAAAAAATGGGAAGAATCGCTTCTTCCCTATATCGATAACAGCCTGATCCTCTTGATCAGGTTCTTAAACTCTGTATCAATTGAGACATCATATACTCCGCCATCAGTCTCTATCATCCCCTGACCGTCTGTAAGAAGCGGATCTCTGGCAAACTCCACATTTACACCTTCACCCAGCTTCTCGGTGATCTCGTCCTTTCTGGACTGAAGCAGGGAGTAATTCTTATCACTGACTCTTACAAGGATATCCTTTGAATTCTCTATATGATTCAGGCAGTTATCAATCTGTGTAAGAAGCAGATCGCCGTCATCAGAATACTCTATATCAAAGGCCTTAGATACTACTTCAAGCACCGCATCAAGGACCTCCTTTTCAAGAGATGCTTCCTTCTGCTTATAATTATCCTCGAGTGAGGCCTGCCTTGTGTCAAGAGCAAAAAGCTTTGCCTGATACTCCTCCTGACCCTTCAGGAGCCCGTCACTGTAGCCCTTCTTAGAAGCCTCATCAGCTGTATGCTCAAAAATTCCGTCAGCCTCTTCCTTTGCCTTTGCTATGATGGCATCTGCATCAGCTCTTGCCTCAGAGAGGATCTGCTCTCTTTCCTCATCAGACTCCTTAGTAGAGGGCTGTTCTTCAAATGCCTCTTCATCCTGTTCCTCAGGCTCGGAAATAACCGGATGTCCATTATCATCAGCCTCAAAAAGCGGCTTACCGTCATCGCCAAAAGGAATGACGTAATTGCCATCAGAATCCTTTTCAAGCACCGGGAGACCGGAATCATCCTTTGACAGGGATGCAATAAAGGAATCAATTACTTCCTTATCTTCCCTGCGTCTCTCTTCCTCTGCCTTTCTTCTGGCTGCTTCTATGCGGCTTTTTGCCTTGGCGTTCGAGTCAATGACTACCTTGTCTTCTGATAACACGCTTCCGTGATATATATTATACAACCAGGTCGTCACCTCCACCTCTGGAGATAATGATCTCTCCTGAATCCTCGAGACGTCTGATGATACCAACGATCTTCTGCTGCGCCTCCTCTACGTCCTTCATCCTGATAGGACCCATGTATTCCATATCTTCCTTGATCATGGATGCCAGACGGCTTGACAGGTTCTTGAAGATTGCATTCTGTACATCCTCGTTTGTTCCCTTGAGGGCATATTCGAGATCCTGATTGTCCACCTCTCTGAGGACTCTCTGGATAGAACGGTCGTCGAGAAGAAGGATATCCTCGAATACGAACATCTTCTTTCGGATCTCTTCTGCAAGCTCCGGCTCCTCAATCTCGAGAGACTCCATGATACGCTTCTCGGTACCACGGTCTACTGCATTGAGAATTGATACGGTAGCATCGACGCCGCCTGCAGAGGTGTAATCCTGATTGATAAGGCTTGACAGCTTTCTTTCAAGCACTCTTTCTACCTCTTTGATGACTTCAGGAGAAGTACGATCCATCAGCGCAATACGCTTCGCTACATCAGCCTGCTTCTCAGGAGATAGCGCACTCAGGATCATAGCAGCCTGCGAAGGTGGCAGATATGAAAGTATCATTGCTATGGTCTGAGGATGCTCGTCCTGAATGAAGTTCAGCACCTGCTGAGGCTCCGTCTTCCTGATAAATTCGAACGGACGAACCTGAAGAGATGCAGTAAGCTTGTTGATAACCTCATGAGCCTTATCTGCCCCGAGTGCAGTCTCAAGAAGCTCCTTCGCATATCCGATACCACCCTCAGCGATGTACTGCTGAGCCAGGCAGATCTGATAGAACTCATTTATTACGGCATCCTTTACCTGAGGGGATACGCTTCTCGTATTTGCTATCTCAAGAGTCAGCTCCTCTATCTCATCCTCCTTCAGATGCTTGAAGATATCAGCTGATCTCTCGGGCCCTAAGGTAATGAGGAGGATTGCTGCCTTCTGTACTCCGGTAAGTCCCTCTGTACCTGTAGTATCTCCCTTAGCAGGAGTAGAGGTCTTGGAATTGGCTATGGCATTCTGTACAGCCTGGGATGGTGGATTTGTTGTATTAGCCATCTTTATTCACCCCAGTCCTCATTCAGCCAGTTACGCAGCAGGTTTGCAGCTGCCTCCGGCTTTTCTTCAACAAACTTCTCAATGAGCTGTCTGGCCTCGGACTTCTCATTGTATCCGATATCCTCGAGCTCCTCCTGCTGCTCCTGATCATGAAGGAGTGTATCAACAGTGACCTCTTCTGCCTCCTGCTCCTCCTTCTTTCCACGCAGGCTCCTGAATGCCACGAATCCGAGCAGTACGAAGATAAGCAGTGCGAGAATGATCTCCAGCCAGTCAAGCCAGGTACGTCCACCTGTAGAATAATGGAATTGTGGTACGTCATAGGCATTGATAGTGATATTGCTTGTTGGAATACCAGTAGCATTTGAGATTGCCTGGATCACCTGATTGCTCGCCCGTGTAGCAGTCATACCGCTATTCTTGGCAACAAACTCATCAAAGGTCTGATTCTTCAGCTGTCCGCTGGCCTTCATCTGATCCTCATCATAGATCACGTCATTGTATGCTGTGACTGTGATCGAGGAATTATCGTAATTCACATCTCCTGCTTCCTGCTGTGTCTCAGTCTTTGTCTCATTAGGCAGGTAGTCGTCTGTCTCTTCATTTGACTCGCTATGATTTGTAGCGCCATTCTGTGTCACATAGCTGTTGGTATCATCATTGGAATCAGTACCCGGTACTCCGGCATTGGCACCATCAGATGAAGTGCTCTTTGTAGTCTTGCTGTCGAGATAGCCCTGTGTCTGTCCTTCTGCCACAGTATATTCCCAGCTGGTTTTCTTCGTATCAGAGAAGTCCATATCGAGATTGGCTGCTACCTGGACATTGTCATAGATTGCCTTACCTGTGGCATTCTTTGCCAGAACCTTCTTTACCTGATTCTCGGTATATCTTTCTCTCTTCTGCTTGGCAGTGAGATTAGTGGAGGCAATTCCGCCTGTGGTTGCTTCATCACCGCCTGAGAAAAGGATATTGTCATCTGTATCGATGATCGTGATATTCTCTGTAGTCTTATTTCCAAGGCCGGTCGCTATGAACTTCGCTATTGCAGCAGCCTGATCATCTGACATTGAACCTGACAGCTCAAGAAGACATGAGGCTGAAGCCTCCTCCTGCTTTGCTGCGAGTGTTCCGTCATCCGAAGGTATATTGAAATTGACCTTTGCGCTCTTGACATTGGACAGAGTCGCAAGATAGGTATCCATCTGTGTCTGCAGATAATGCTGCATATTACGCTGCTTATCAGCTTCGGTCTGGGTAAAGGATCCGCTTGAAATGTCTGTATATTTATATGACTCATTGGCGTCCTTGCCGGTATATCCATTGGAATAGATGCCATTCTGTCCGAGAAGAATGGTTGCTGATGCCTCATCCTTCTTGTCAATGGTAAATGTCATACCGTCTTGTGACTGGGTGTATGCTATGCTCTGACCATCGAGCAGATCCTTGATCGTACTCGCCTCAGTAGCATCTGAAGCTGTCACGAGATCCATCTTCTCGGGTCTTGTAGCTACGACTCCTAAGATTATAAGAGCAACTACCACTACAGAGACTGAGCTTATCAAAAGTGCCTTCTGTCTGGCAGTAAACTTCTTCCACCATGCCGCTATTCTGTTAAGTATATTCTGAATTCTTTCAGGCATCTTTTACCGAACCCCTTATTAAATCTGCATGTTCATTATACTCTGGTAAGCCTGTACACAGGTCGTCCTGATCGCATTCGTGTACTGGAGTGCGATACGTGCCTTCTGCAGGGCTATCATCATATCATGAGTATTATCTGAAAGGCCCAGTGCGAACTTTACCTGCTCGGCATTGGCCTTGTTCTGCAGTGTATTCGTCTCATCTACAAGATTGACAGCTGCATCAAACACGGAACCGAAATCTGATTTCTTATCCGGATCGATACCTGACCTCTGTGGCGCTGTCTTGTATCCGGCATTTGCTGCCTCGATCGATGTCATAGCATCCATACTATCCTGCTTTTCCTTCCTTCAATCGCTTATGAATTGCCGATAGCAATCCCCTGCTGTGCCGAGCTCTTGAGTCCATTGAATACTGTCACATTGGCCTGATATGCTCTCGTGGCATCAATCAGGTTAGTCATCTCTGTAACGGTATTCACATTGGGATAGCTGACATATCCATTCTGGTCTGCATCCGGATTCGACGGGTCATAATCCATGATGAAGTCAGTCGATGTATCATCAGATACCGATGCTACACGGACTCCGTTTCCCTTGAATGAATCCCTGTACTGCTCAAGGGTAGATGAAAAAGAAGGATTAAGACTTCTCTCTTCAAAAGTCACAATCTTTCTTCTGTAAGGACCTGAGCCGTCCTCTGAATGTGTGGTATTTACATTCGCGATATTCTCGGCAATCGTATCCATACGGAATCTCTCAGCCGTCATACCGCTTCCTGCTATATTAAAAGACTGAAAAAGTGCCATAAACTACCTCCGGTCTTATGATCTCGTTACTGCGTTGAAGCACTGGAAATCACCGCTAATAGCAGTGGTGAGTGCCTGATAGCGGAGCTGTTCGCTTGCATACTCGACATTTTCATTATCAACATCGACATTATTCGTATCGAGTCTATAGTCAAACGAAGGATAATCGGTATATACCTCACCCTTCAGACTGCTGCTGTCAGTATAGTCAAGTGAATTCACTGCCTGATCCAGGTTATTATACTTAGTATTGTCGAGCTGATCCTCAAGTATATCCTGGAACCTTACATCCTGCCGCTTGTATCCGGGTGTGTCGACATTTGCTATATTATTAGAAATAGCGGTCTCACGGAGCCAGCTGGCATCTGCAGCCTTATCCATCAGACTTATATAATCAAACGCATTTGACCTTATCACGGACAGATCCTCCTGATTATTTCTTAAATAAATCTAAAAATTACATTTATAATTATTATATTTGATTTCATGAAAAAAACAACCCTTTTTTAGCTATTTCGTGACTTTTTTGTAGAAAGACGTTTCCGTAAAATACAATATGTTGTTATCAGTCAGTTCATATTGTCTTTTAGTTTTGCGAGCTCGCTGAATACAGCGTTGTTTAAAACCTTGATATAGGTTCCCTTCATTCCTGATGAACGCGATTCAATGACACCTGCTGACTCAAACTTGCGGAGAGCATTCACTATGACGCTTCGTGTAATGCCTACTCTATCCGCGATCTTCGATGCCACAAGGATTCCCTCCTTGCCATCAAGCTCATCAAAAATATGGATGATAGCCTGCTGCTCTGAGTACGAAAGGGTACTGATGGCACTCTTCACATCCTGGATCTTACGGTTTTCCTCTGCATTCTCTTCATTAACAGAACGCATCATCTCCAGCCCTACCACAGTAGTGCCATACTCTGCAAGGATTATATCATCAATGCCATACGGCTTGTCGTATCTGTAGATAAAAAGCGTGCCCAGTCTCTCACCAGCAATATCGATAGGCGTGATAAGGGCATTGTACTGTGACACATCTCCACCCTCGAAGCCAAGCGTCTCGAGATTCACATTCTCTTTAGTGGAAAGAATCCCCAGGAGCCTGTCATTCAGATCTGTATTAATGAATTCGCCAACCTTATCTGTGATCAGGTCGGTAAGTCTGTGACCGTCCTGATGGAAGCTGATACCAAGGGCCTTTCCCTTCTTGCTGATGACCATGCATGAAGAGTCGAGGATATCTGTCAGTACCCTGCATATATCATTAAATACAACCTTCGAGCGGTCATTATTATTGTGTAAAAGCTTTCCGATCTTTCTTGTCTTGTCCAGTAATTCTAGTAACTCTGCACTCATTGTCTCTATCTGACCTTCATTTGGTAAAATTCTATCAATACACTAAATTATACGCATTTATCAGAAATTATCAATCATTTTCCTTGATTTCCTCTGAATATCCGCACTCAGGATCCGAGCATACTATCTTTTTCCCGCGGATCACCATGTATTTGCCACAGCGTGGACATCTCTCTGATACCGGCCTCTGCCAGCTCATGAAGTCACAGGTAGGATAATCCTCACATCCGTAGAACTTCCTGCCCTTCTTCGTCTTTCTGATCACAATATCCTTGCCACATTTAGGGCAGGCTACGCCTATCTTCTCCAGATAAGGCTTCGTATTGCGGCATTCCGGGAATCCAGGGCATGCAAGGAACTTTCCATGAGGGCCGTACTTGATGACCATGCGTCTGCCGCATTTGTCACAGATCACATCAGTCTCTTCATCCTTTATCTCTACCTTTTCGAGCTCGTCCTCAGCCTTATGGACCTCCTTCATCAGGTCAGGATAGAAGTTCCTGATAATGGATTTCCATTCTACCTCTCCCGCTTCTACTCCATCGAGCAGACTCTCCATATTTGCGGTGAAGGTCTTGTCCACTATCTCCGGGAATGACTCTACCATTATCTTATTTACTATCTCGCCAAGCTCCGAGACGAAAAGGTTTCTCTCATCCTTTATCACATAATGCCTCTTCAGGAGAGTCGTGATAGTAGGTGAATAGGTGGACGGTCTGCCGATGCCTAATTCCTCAAGCGTATGAACGAGTGAAGCCTCAGTAAAGTGCGGCTTCGGCTGGGTGAAATGCTGCTTGTCCTCATAGCTCTTAAGAGTCAGCACATCCCCCTTTTCATAAACAGAAAAGTCCTTCGGCTTCTTCTCATCCGAATCATCACTGTCCATATATACCTTCGAGAAACCATCGAAGGTGACCACGGTACTCGATGTAGTAAACACATTCCCCTTGCATGAGAGACGCATAGACGTCGTCCTTCTCTTCTGCGGAGCCATCTGCGAGGCCATAAAGCGCTTCCAGATCAGACTGTACAGGCGGAACTGGTCTCTCGGTACCTTCTCCTTCATTTCATCCGGACGGAGAGTCAGGTCTGCCGGCCTGATTGCCTCATGCGCATCCTGCACGTTCTTCCCGCCGCTCTTCTTTGCCGGATTCCCACCAAGATAAAAAGCTCCATAATTCGCACTGATGAATGCTGCTGCCGCGGCCTTTGCCTCATCAGATACACGGGTCGAATCGGTACGGAGATATGTGATGAATCCGTTCTCATAAAGCTGCTGGGCCACAAGCATTGTCTTCGACAGGGCAAAATTGAGTGCCTTCGAGGCCTCCTGCTGCATGGTAGATGTAGTAAAGGGCAGAGGTGCCTTGCGGCTCTTCTCTGTATCCTTAATAGTATCAATAGTGAATTCTCCTCCATCTATATCAGCGATGATCGAATTCAGCTTATCCCTGGAATCAATATCCGTGCTTTTGCTATCCTTATCATAGTATGATGCCTGAAGGGTCTTTCTGCCCTTCCCTCCGAGCTCCACCTCGAGAGTGAAATACTCTTTCGGGATAAAAGCATTGATCTCATCCTCCCTGTCGCATATTATGCGGAGTGCAACTGACTGTACGCGTCCTGCGGACAGTCCTCTCTTTACCTTTGCCCAGAGAAGCGGGCTTATGCTGTAGCCCACAATACGGTCAAGAACCCTTCTGGCCTGCTGGGCATCCACAAGATTCATGTCTATGTCTCTCTGGTGCTTAAAGGATTCCTTAACGGCGTTCTTTGTGATCTCGTTGAATGTAATTCTTGAATACTTCCTGCCCTCGAGCTTCAGTGCCGGTATGAGGTGCCACGAAATAGCTTCTCCTTCACGGTCCGGGTCTGTCGCGAGATAGATCATGTCTGCCTTATTTACTTCCTTCCTGAGTGAAGCAAGCAGATCGCCCTTACCACGAATGGTAATGTACTTCGGCTCGAAATCATTGTCCACATCAATACCAAGCTGACTCTTCGGCAGATCACGTACATGACCCATAGTTGCTACGACAGTATAGTTTTTTCCAAGAAATTTCTTAATCGTTCTGACCTTTGTCGGAGACTCGACGATCACGAGATTTTTTGCCATTAAAATAAATCCTTCCTACTCTTCTAAACCGGCACATTTCTGACATAGTGGTTCATGAATACCTCCTTCAGATAACCCTTGTTGCAGAGGTTTACTACGATATTTAAAAGCTCCAGAAGGGTCATGCCGGTTACCTTCTGGACCTCATCTATGCTTTTAGCACAGAAATCGAAACAACTATACACCACCATTTCATCTTTTTCAAGATTTAATTTCTTCATCTCCTCCTCGAGATCGTTCATTTCAAACGATGCATCCTCCATTTTAAGCTGAGCCACAATAGCCTCAGATGACCTGATAATACCGGCTCCCTGCCATATCAGTCGGTTGGCTCCGGCGCTCAGCGGATCGGTGATCCGGCCAGGGAGAGCATACACATCCTTTCCCTGATCCAGTGCCATATCAGCCGTGATGAGCGAGCCGCTGCGCTCTCTTGCCTCGATCACGAGCACTGCCTGCGACATGCCGCTTATGAGTCTGTTCCTGTCCGGAAATGACTGCTTCGTGGGAGCCATTCCTCGTGGAAATTCACTGATCAGCGCCCCATGATACGGAATCTGCTCATAGATATCCCTATTTGATGGCGGATAGCATATATCTGTCCCACAGCCGAGAAACGCATACGTCCTTCCACCATGAGCCAGACAGCCTCTGTGCGAATAGCCATCGACTCCCAATGCCATCCCACTCACTACGGAAAAGCCGTTCTCTGCCAGATCTCCCGCTATCTTTTCTGACATAAGCCTTCCATAGTCACTGCATCTTCTCGCTCCGACCATAGCCACAAGCTTCTCCCCGGGCTCAGGCAGGCTTCCCCTGATGAAAAGTGCCACTGGAGGATTAGATACATGCTTAAGCTGCTCCGGAAAATCCCCATCATAGAGAAAGGTGATGCCATTGAGCTGATCTGCAAAGAAGCTCCTGTAATTCTCCTTTGTCCGTGGTGAAGAATATTCCTGCCTGAAGGACATGAGTTCATTCTTATCGATTATACCGGCCTCGACTATCCTGTCATCCTTTTCACCGATAAATTCCTGCGGAGTCCCGAATCTCTCCAGAAGCTCTCTCTTTTTCTCACGATGAAAACACCTCGTAACGGCAAATTCATATTCCTCGTATGCAGTATTCATCCTCTTACCTCCCAGAATCTCCTGTCAAGCGATCTGAAGTATCCGGCTTCCGCAATGTGAGACCTGGTCACATCCTTCTCTCCGGCGAGATCTGCAATGGTACGTGCAACCTTCAGTATTTTATAATAGCCTCTTGCGGTCAGCTCCTCGGCCACAAACAGCTGCTTCATATATTCCTTTGTCTCCGATGTCAGGCGGCAGTATTCCTCTATAACCCTCGAGGTCACCTGACTGTTGAAGGTAAATGATTCATCAGCATATCTTTCTTTCTGAATCTCCAGTGCCATGATCACTCTCTCCCTGATCTGCTCTGATGGCTCATCATCGCTTTCTCCCATGAGCTCTGCAAAGTCCACTCTCTTCGTCTGCACACACAGATCGAATCTGTCGAGAAGCGGCTGTGAGATCCTTGACAGATAATGCTGGATCGATGGTGCAGAGCAGGTACATTTCGGAGAAGGATAATATCCGCACCTGCATGGATTCATTGCCGCCACGAACAGGAACTCCGCCGGATATTCCTCCTGGTAGCGGTTCCTTACTACATTTATCTTTCCTTCCTCGAGTGGCTGCCTCAGTACCTCGAGCACATCCCTTCTGAACTCTGGCAGCTCATCAAGGAACAGGACTCCGTTGTGAGCCATAGTGATCTCACCCGGCACCACTGAATTCCCGCCTCCTGACATGGCGATCGCCGTCACCGTATGGTGTGGGCTTCTGAACGGTCGTCTGATATTGTCATACGAGAATCTCAGCCTGCCGCATATACTGTATATCTTCATGAGCTCGAGCTTCTCTGATTCGGTAAGAGGCGGCAGAATGGATGGCAGGCACTTCGCTATCATGCTCTTTCCTGCTCCGGGCGGTCCGTACATCAGCAGATTGTGCATTCCGGCTGCTGCAATCTCGCAGGCCCTTCTCGGTATCCTCTGTCCATGCAGCTCCTTAAAGTCCATATATGAGTCTTCATTAAGCTCTGCGGTCTCAGGCATCCCCTGGTCAGGAATACGTCCTGTATTGATATAATCAAGAAGCTCTGAAAATGAAGCGACGCCTATTGCCTCAATATCAGGAACGAGCATGGCCTCGCATAGATTTTCCCTCGGAATAATGCATTTTCTGATGCCATTATCCCTCGCCTCGAGAAGCATCGGAAGCATACCTCTGACAGGCAGTACCTCGCCGGACAGCCTGAGCTCTCCACAGATAAATATTCCTGCAAACTTCTGCGCATTTGCAGATCCCAGGGCGCAGAGCACCGAGCAGGCCACAGGCAGATCAAAGCCATTTCCTGATTTCCTTACATCTGCAGGTGACAGATTCACTGTGATGTGTCTTGCGGGCAGAGTATATCCTACAGTTTTCAGGACAGTCCTTACCCTTTCGCGGCATTCCTTTACCTCGCCGGACAGGGAGCCTACCATATCAAAAGCAGGCAGTCCGTCGCTAACGTCTGCCTCTACCGTCACCATAGTAGCCTTCAGCCCCCTGATGGTTCCGCATTTTATCTGACTGAACATTGTGATTCCTTTCCGGAGATAATCTGGAAAGTGAGATTTGAAAAAGATAAAAAAATGATAGCATGAATAACAGTAAAACGCAATCACTTTTTGTTCTTTAGAACATATTTTCTTATATACCTGAAGGTCTCCTCCTCGCCCTTCTCGGCATTCATCTCGAGAAGCTTGTGGAGCAGGGCGTCGGTTTCCGGGTGGATGATATAGTGCCCGCGGCCCTTCAGATAATACTTCAGGGCAGAATCGTCCCTGTACTTATCACCCATGTAGTTCTTGCTTGCAGAGAGCCTGTCGATAAACATCTCCACTACATAGTTCACCGGCATCTTCATGCCGCACAGCGGGTAGTCTCCGTCCTTTGCATTCAGGTCATAATCGATCCAGTATTCGTAATGGTGCTTATTCCTGCCCTTGTGGTGAAGCCAGGCCGTGGACAGACCGGTCTCTTCCCTTTCCTCATTATTCGGGCTTCTCGTACCCTGATAATACTTTGCCCCGATGTGGAACTCTGTCCATGAGTATTTGGACAGATCATGCAACAGTCCCTGCCTGTACAGACCTACCTTGAAGCAGCCTCTCATGACCAGATGTCTGTGATGTGTAATTGTCCTGAAATGCCTGATGGCATTAAGAAAGCTCATCTGTCACCTTTCCTGCAAGTATAGAAACCGTGCCGCCAGGCACAGACACATATCCCCTGTCACAGAGCAGCGGCTCCTCGAGGAACGCGTCATCTCCTGTATTTGCCACGAGATACCAGTTCCTGTCATCTCCTATGTCTGGAAGTGCATATGTTCTGTCATCATAGTAGAAATTGATGAGAACCATGACATCCTCCTCGCCCTCTCCTGCATAGTAGCCTATATACATAGTACCCAGACCCTTTTTCTCAGGACCGATACCCATGATCCACGGCTCAGTATCATGATACGACAGATCAGGAAGACCATAGTTCAGATAGTCAGTCTGCTTCATCGGACTCTTCATACGGATAGCACGGTGGCTCTTACGGAAGGCTGCCAGATCCTCCACGAACCTCTCCAGATTCTTCACATCCTTCCTGTTGGAAAACTGTGCCCATCCGGTTGCATTATCCTGTCCGTATGGATTGTTGTTGCCGCCGGCACTGTTCAGTGCCTCATCTCCCTCTGTGATGAGCGGAACTCCCTGCGACATGAATACACAGGCGAGTGCTGACCTGACACAGGTGATACGATTGTGCATCACATTGCGGCTGGTGGTCTTTCCCTCTATACCATGATTCGAGCTGCAGTTGTAATTGCTGCCATCCCTGTTGTCCTCGCCATTAGCCTCATTGTGCTTCTCACCATAGCTGTATGCATCAAGAAGCGTAAATCCGGTCTTCTCTGCGGCATAATTGACAAATCCGAATTCCTTCCCCTGACGCCTCATCTGGTTCGCAAGTTCTGCCACTGAGCCGTCCATATGGTTCTGCAGCCTGCGCAGCGGATATATGAAATCGTCATTGTAATAGAAAAACCTCTTGTGGTCCTCCTTATAAAGCCTGCGCTCGTCAATATGATCATAGAAGATCTTAACATTGGAGAGCATAGGATGCTTCAGCAGATACTCCACAGGTATTCCTTCTCCGATCAGATGGAAGCCGTCCACTCTGTATCTAAGATGCCACCAGACCAGTATATCTGCTATGAAACGTGGGTTGTCTATCACCTTCTCTGAGGAAAAGGAGAACTCCATCAGAAGCTCCATCCCGGCTCTGTGTACGGCATTGGACAGAGCATCCATTCCCTTCTGCGGATTCCCAGGAAAATATGATGCCTTTGGCGCAAAATACGATGCATCGCCATATCCCCAGTAATTGACTCCGAACGGCTCGCTTGTGACCTCACCGAACTTATCTCCAGGCTCAGTCACCTTATAAGTATTATACCGTATTTCTTCGAAATCATATACAGGCATAAGAAGGACTGACGTGACTCCAAGCGACTTCAGATACGGAAGTCTCCTGACAACTCCCCTGTAATTGCCCCTGATAGATGCCGGAATCTGTGCCTGCTCAGTAAAGCCCCTCACATGAAGCTTATATATCACCATATCCTCAGGCGCTATCGATACCATCTTCTCTGAATAGTCTGCTACCGTGTCACCAATGCCGCCTGCGACAAAATAGTCATTTTTCTTTCTTGATACATCGTTCCATTTCTCACGTCCCACTATAACCGGTGCGTATGGATCGAGATACTCTCCGTCAGAATCGCAAAGCCTGTATGAGAGCTCAGCCGCATCAAGCTCAGGAAAATATACAGAATATACCCGGCCCACACGGTAAGTGTCATCCACTCTGATCTCTTTTATCTTCTTCCCACTACTTTTATTATAGAAAATGACAGAAAGACCGCCCTGCCCGCGAGCCACTACCGTAAACTCGCAGCCTCTCCTGCGCCTGAAAGCACCGAAGCTTCTGAAGCTGCCTTTTTTCATTGAAAAATCCATATGCACTCTTTCTTAAAAAACGCCAATTACTAAAATAGTATAGCATACCTTGAATAAAAATACGACTTTTTTTAATTATCCCAATGCCTCTTTTATAAACGGAGACGGGTAATAGGCATGATTTCCATACCTCGCACAGACCGATATGACAAGATGCTTTCTGGCCCTGGTCATTGCGACATAGAACATCCTGCGTTCTTCCTCGAGCTTTGCCACTGTATCGGCCTTATCCGAGGGCGTGATGCCGTCACAGGCTCCTATGATGAATACATGATCGAATTCAAGTCCCTTTGATCCATGAAAGGTATAGAAGCCGATCTCACCGCTAGCTCTCTTCTCCTGAGATGACAGGGCCCCTTCCTTCTTTTCTGTCATTGCCACGCAGAATTCGCTTATACGGTGATATTTCGCCGATGCCTCGCGTATCCTTTCTGCATGATCAGAATACATGGCACTGTCCACGCCATTCCTGTATGAATAGTCACGGATGAATTTCTCATATCCCATCCGTTTCATGATATAGTTTACCGCAGAATACGGTGACAGCTGTTTCAGGAAGTCAAGCTCTCTGATGAATGCCTGTGCCTCCTTTGCGAGGATGGTCCTCTGCATATAGGAAAGCCACTTTTTCTTATCGATTATTTCATTGGCAAGGCCCATTCTCCCGACATTTCTGTCAGGATGCATGAGAGCCCTGAGAAAATCCTCACGCCTTACCTTATCCTCTGTACACCGTAGGATCGCGAGGATATCATCATACACAAAGCTCCTGTAGAAAAAGAGATCAGAATCCGACTTCATTCTGCCAATCCTTGCCATCTCTGACATCAGGGAATTTGCAGCCCTACGGTTCCTGTAGAGGACCGCGATCTCCTGTCCCGGAACTCCTGATGAGATCAGGGCTTCTATCATATCACATACCTTCACAGCCTCATCCCTGTCATTATCAGATGTCACGATTTCTACGGTTCCATCCTCCGATGAGCCCGGAACCAGATCCTTCTCGAATCTTGTTCTGTTTTCTGAAATAAGCCTTGCTGAAGAAGCAACTATTCTTCTGTCGCATCTGTAATTGCAGTTCAGGATAACCGTACGAGCATCAGGATAGTCCCCTGTGAAGCCTAGCAGGAACGAAGGATCCGATCCGCGGAATCCGTATATTGCCTGGTCATCATCGCCCACGAGAAAAAGATTTGCAGACTCCCCCGCCATAGATGTAATAATCCGGTACTGCAGCAGGTTCATGTCCTGTGCTTCATCCACAAGGATAAAAGGGAACCGTCCTCTCCAGTACTTAAGCCTGTCAGGATGCTCTTCGAAGTAGTGCTTCATCTCTACGAGCAGGTCATCAAAATCATATAAGCCTGCTTCTCTCGTAGTCCTCTGATATGCCTCAATTACCTGACGGATGTCTTCTGTTGTCGTATCTGCCGGGAAAATATTTTCATCGAGTACTCCGCAGTTCTTATAGTAGCTGATGGTTCTTATCAGCTTCGGATAAAAATTCTCATTAGCTGGCTTAATACCGCATTCATTAACCGCATACGAAAGTATGGCAAGGGATCTTCTGCCTGAAATAATGTCCCTCGCATCAAGCCTGCCTTCTCTTCGTAAGATATTGAAAAAAATGGAATGAAAGGTGCCGAATGCCGGCAGCGGATGCACCCGGAATTTCTCCGAGAACCTTTGCTGCATCGACATAGCGGCATCCCGTGTGAATGTCACCACGAGGATATTCTGCGGTGCGACTCCGTGCTCACGTATCAGATGTCCTATACGCTCCGTAAGCACCAGGGTCTTGCCGCTCCCCGGACCTGCAATGCACAGGCACGGCCCCATGAAATGTTCTACTGCTTCCTGCTGTGGAATGCTAAACTTCATACCCCGCCCCTCCTTTTATAATTTTATCCTTTCAGCTTGTCGATTCCGGCTCTGATCCTCGACAGCGACTCGTCCTTGCCGAGAATTTCCATAATCTGAGTCGCGCCGCCCGGTGTAGAAGCCTTGCCTGAGAGTGCTGTACGTAGCGGCCACATTACGAAGCCTACCTTGTAGCCCTTATCTGTGGCAAGTGCCTTAAGAGCTGCAAACAGCCCGTCATTTGAATAGTCATCCTGTGCCTCGAGTACTGGAAGAACCTCCTCGAGAAGTGCAAGGGAATTCTCTTCTGTACATTTATTCTTCTTATTGATATAGAGCGAGGTATCATACTCCGGTACTGCCTCAAAGAAATCAACAAGCTCCTTTATATCAGGGAAGATCTCGATACGTGACTGTACAAGTGCAGCGATCTTTTCCTTATCGCAGTCCCTCTTCACTACCTCATCAATATATGGCATTGCCATTTTATTAAAGACTGCCGGATCCATCCTCTTGATGTACTCGCCATTCATCCACTTAAGCTTCGTGATGTCGAATACAGCAGGGCTCTTATTGATATGGGTATAGTCAAATTTCTCGATGAGCTCAGGAAGATTCATGATCTCCTGATTGTCCTCAGGACTCCAGCCGAGAAGAGCAACAAAATTCACAATGGCATCAGTCAGATATCCCTGCTCCACCAGATCCTCAAATGATGAATGACCGCTTCTCTTGGACAGCTTCTGATGCTCCTCGTTTGTGATCAGCGGACAGTGGATGTACTTTGGTACCTCCCAGCCGAATGCCTCATACAGACGATTGTACTTCGGGGATGAAGACAGGTACTCATTTCCACGTACCACATGGGTGATTCCCATCAGATGGTCATCGACTACATTTGCGAAATTGTATGTAGGATAACCGTCGGACTTGATTAGTATCATATCATCGAGCTCACTGTTGTCAACCGTGATATCACCATATATCTCATCATGGAAGGTAGTCGTGCCTGTACGTGGATTGTTCTGTCTGATGACATAAGGCTTTCCAGCAGCCAGATTGGCCTCTACCTCTTCCTTTGACAGATGCAGGCAGTGCTTGTCATAGATAGAAATGGTCTTCTTCTCACCATTCTCATCCACCACCTCCTGCTTCAGCCCCTCAAGCCTCTCAGGAGTACAGAAGCAGTAGTATGCTTCTCCCTTATCGATAAGCTCCTTTGCATACTTCATGTATATGCCCTGCTTAACTCTCTCACTCTGGACATACGGCCCCACTCCGCCGTCCTTGTCCGGGCCCTCGTCATAGGTGAGTCCCGTATCCTTCAGGGTCTTGTATATGATATCGATAGCACCTTCTACATATCTTTCCTGATCAGTATCCTCGATACGGAGAATAAAGTCTCCGAGCGCATGCTTTGCTATAAGAAATGCATACAGCGCTGTACGGAGATTTCCTACATGCATTCTTCCTGTAGGTGATGGTGCAAATCTGGTTCTGACTTTCATTGGTTTTACTTCCTTCTGTTTTTCTTTATTATAAATATCGAGAGCAGATACCTTCCTTATCACAGGACCTTCTGCCTTTGCCTCCGGCTTCTTTTCCGGCTCACGCTTCGGTTCCGGCCTTTTCTTCTCAGGTGCCTGCTGCATCTTACTATTTTCTTCTAATTTCTTTCCTGTGTCAAGTCCGCACAGACGATCTACCGATTTCAGAATCTCAAGTATCTCCGGCACATAGAAATCCTGATGTGCCATCATCTCATCGATCTGTTCACGGTCGCTCTTCACCTGGTCTCTCTCCAGCTCGATCTGGTCTCTTAAGTCCTGACGCTTCTTCACGAGCTCATCATGAACCTCCTTCATGTCATCCTCGTGATTAAGCGCAGCCGCCTGCTTCTCCCATATATGCGGATCATAGAGCCTGAGCGGAGATAGAAGCTTCATCAGGTATGAATTCCAGTATGTCAGGTCCTCATCATCCTTTACGAATTTCTCCCGTCTGTCATTGAAATCAAGATAGCTATTGTATAGGTACTCGAGCTCTGTAGCACTATGCACATGGTACTTGTCAGAGCTAGCATTTATCGCCTTTGTCACATTAGCATATTCCATTCTCACGACATTAAGCGAACTGATCGTGGAATTCAGGTCACGCAGAAGGCCCCTTCGCTTCCTGATTGTAGAGGCCTGCCACAGGAAAAGTATCACTGCAAGCAGTGCAAATACAAGCAGGAATACTCCAATGACTCCCTGTGCTGCCTGTCCCGATGAGGACTGGCCTGCTGCAAGCAGAATGAAAAAGGTCGCCACAAAAAGCACTAGAAGAAGCCAGCAAATCTTCTGTGCAAACCCGCTGTGCTCTGTTGCTTCATCAAAGTCCATACGAAGCTCCCCTTTATCTGCCTCGAGCACATGCATCTTCGCAGAGGTCTTTTCCTGATAGGCCTCATTCTCCTTCATCCTCTGGATGTCAAGCCTGATATTGCCTTCATTTTCCTGGATCAGCTTATATGCATCATCAGACATCGGTTTCGGCGCGTCCATAAAAGTCCTGCGGCTCTTCTGGGCCTTCTCGATAGCGGCAGCGGCCCTCTTTACGGCACAAGCCTCCTTCTTATTCATCCTGCCGATGCGCCTGATATCCTCAAGGTAATTCGTGAGGACCTTTATCTCGGCCTTCTTGCCTTCTATATCCTTAGTCGCGGCAATTATCTGTTCACAGGAATCAAGTATATAATGTTCGATTTTCTTGGGATTCTGATAATTATCGATCGAATCTATCTGTCCGATCAGATCGTCAAAAATTTCATCCTCGGTCTTTTTTTCTTTTCTCTTCTTAAAGCCAAACACCTTATGCTCCGTATTTCCTGATATATTCTGATCTCAGTCTGTCATAGATATGAGGCGTGTCTGCTGCCCTCTGCTGGGCCTCCTTTACCTCAGCAGAGGAATTTGCAGCCTCGAAGACCTTCCTTGCCATATCTATCTGCTCAGGTCTGATATGATAATCTGCCACTGCCTCATCTATAGCCTTCTCGTGATCACATTCCATCAGACAGAAAAGCATCTGTGACAGGCTTCTCGTCGAGGTATTGCGCTCGTATGCCATGCGGTAATACCCGGCTGCCTCCCTGAAGAGAAAAGCCTGGGCATAGGCATATCCTATATTATGACAGACATCTCCATAAAATACTCTTGATATATCCTCCGAATCAAGTATCTCCTGATATGTAAGGATCGCCCTTCTGAACCTGCCATTACGAAGCAGCTGGTCAGCAACCTTTTTCTTCTTCTCAGCAGGAGAAAGACCAGCGAAAAGTATGACCTCCCTGACTGTATCCTTTATCTCTCCAGGCGTCAGATAGCCGCACGATGACAGCAGTGTCTCAATCTGCACATGAAAAGGAGTATCTGACTCCTTAAGCGCCCTGAGCCTGTCTGCAAGTGACGGAAACGACAGTTCCTCATCGATCCATGTGAGCAGCTCCTCTGATATGAAGTCAGGGGACAGAGTCTCTGTATTATGAAAAATATAGTAGCACAGCTCCTCAAGAGAATACACATTGAGCGAAGCATTCTCTATATAGAACGGCGTCGCAGCCATAGGCTGTCTGCAAAGTATCAGTTCACCCATCAGTCAATTCCTATCGTTGTAGTAAAGGTCTTTCCGCTACCCTTCTCTATCTCACCGAATCCGAGATCAAATATCCTTACGCTCACCTGCCTGTCTGAAAGCGGCACTGCCGTGATACGGAGTCTCGTAAGCCTTGACTCCCTCTCCGGCAGATCAGAAAGGTTCAGGACATTTTCTACTGCCTTCCTGCTGTCAGGCTTCTGGATATATAGTGACATCGAAGGATCACCATCCAGGATCACCTCACATTCACCTCGTTCCTCATACCAGCTTTTGCCTGCATTGATCAGGGTATAGAATTTCATCTGGTTCAGATCGGATACCATGAGCGAGACATTAAGCTTCAGTTCATTGTCACCAATGTAGAGGAACGGCCATTCTACCGCCTCCATCCTGACAAGTGCCGCATAGCAGGCACCATTTGTATATAGATTCTGTCCGGCAAAGACCTTGTGTCCCATCATCGCTCTCTGAAGTGATTCATTCATCCAGTCACGGGAGAATCCAGGACCTGTCAGATAGATCGTAGACACAAGAGAACCCTTAAGCATCTCCTGAAGGATATCATCAAACGAAGAATCCTTATTTTTCTCATCGAGAGTGAAGTATTTCTCATCGAGAGACACCACCCTCGGTGTAAGGGTATAATTCACATTAAGCCTGATGGCGTACACCACAGGGCCATTGTTCTCAAAGGCTATGACATCATGCTTCCTGATCTCCTCCGGCTGCGACAGGCAGTAATAATAGAAGGCCTCCTTCTTCGAGATGACCCCTACCTTACTGACCGGTATGCCAAGTCCTGCAGCACATCTGTCGATCATATCGACAAGGTCCTTATTTACCTCGGACACCGAGAAGCATACGAAATCAGTCGCTCTCACGCCCGAGAGATTCTGTGCCATTGCAAACAGCCGCTTCAGATATATTCCCAGTACCTCTTCACCTGAGAAAAGCTGCGCATCTATGATGATATTTTCATTCTTCAGTGCCTTCTGATAGAAGTCCGGGACGAGGGTGACATCGCTGTCATTTTTCCTCTCAATAGCCTCATCACCTATGAACCACTGCCCTATGCCGCTCTTCTTCGCAATCGCCATAGGAAATACATAGTTCTCCTCGCCGAATATCTTTGATACAGTGACAGGCCGTCTGTCCTTCGGATTGATATAGCTTATCAGCGCCCGTTCATCAGAAATATCAATTCCGTACACGGCACCCTCTCTCTGCTTTAATGATTCATTCTCCATAGATCACACCATTGAAAAAAGATCCTTTTCTGAAACATCAAGTCGGATATAATCATTTACATCTGCAGCAAATGCCTCATCGGATGATCTCGCATCCTCGTATATAGTACCAAGCCTTCCGAATCTGCTGTCCTTTATTTCCTCGAGATAGTCCTGGTTCGTGATATCAGCCTCCTTCAGAGTACGTCCCTTTCTGTCACAGATACGGTACGAGATCTTTTCTCCACGGAAAAGTATAAGCGTGTAAACATAGATCCCGTCATAGACCTCTGTCATATCATCAGTCCTCTCGTCTGACTCATTTCCTGAAAAGGTGATGCTTAGCGCACGCCCCGGCCTGTCATGATATTCTATTATTGTCTTCTCATATATACCGCTACGTACTATAAGCCTCAGATCAAGCCTCTTGTAGAAGGCGAAATATCTGCCTGCCATCAGATTCTCATCGAGAAGCCTGCCCGCATCAGAAAGCTCTTCTTCAGAGAGCGTCTTCTTCGCTGCATAATGCCTGAGAAGAGCATACTTCATTGGCTGATTGATGCTCTCGCGTTCATACAGCTCTGCAATATCATCAAAGAAGCTGTCATCTGTCTCTGATGGATGCTCCCTGATATATCTGTCAGAAAAATATGACAGATATGCAGTCTCTGTCTCACGGTCTTTGCCAAGAGAAGAATATGCCTTATAGACACCAGCTATAGCCGGATTATCGCCCTCCTCATATATCATCTGGCCGATGATCCGCTCGCACAGCCCGCTCACATCACATTCCCTGGCATAAGCATATCTGAAAAGAGAAAGCATATCCTCCGTAGGGCCTGAATAATATTCACACAGATAGTCCAGTGTATCCGCATTGGAGAGCAGATTCCCGAGCAGATATGAAGCAAGCGAGGTAAGGAAATCATCCTCCTCGTTCTCCCTGCACTTCCATGTAGCCAGATGCAGCAGCTGGTTGTCTGCTACATTCAGACCATTGACCTCCTGAATGGCCGAATATGCTTCGCTCATCATATTCTGAGCTATCAGATTCCTGATGATAAACGCACTCTCCAGCGGTGGGAGGTTCCTCAGGCTCCCGTTCTCATAAGGTGCTGAAAGCAGGATTGCCTCCTGATTCCTGAGGGTCTCACGGTCCACATCCATAAAGAACCGCCTGCTGTAGCCCTCGTCTGCCTCTTCACTCAGTGCGAATATTATATCAGTCTCATCATCAGCTGCTTCAGCCCTGTCATCAACTATAATGTCAGGGAGCATTACTTCTGAATAGAATGCTTCCCTTCCGAAAATGGTACCGTCCGGTGTCACAAGAACCGGGAAGAAATCCTCGTCACTTATATCTATTACCGCCGAATGATCTGACAGAAGAGTCTTCACCGGTTCCTTTTTCTTCCGGGTAAAAATATACAGCTCTCCGGACTCCTCACCCATACATATTATCTTTACTGAATTCCTGAGGCTTCGCAGTATCGCAAGCAGATTCTTATCGAAAAATCCCCTGTCATACACATCCCGGTATATGATAGCAAGATTGTCATTGATGCTTCTGCTCTGCAGCTTCTCGATCGCAAAGCGCTCGATCTGCTTCAGATACGCCTCATATACTGAAGGCCTCTTGTCCTTGTATGTCACGACATTTGCATACAGATATTCCTTCTTGTCCTCAGGGAGATTGTTCTCGTATGCAAAATACATCGTAAGCATACGCGGAAGGATCTCTGTACAATTGTCATCTACACTGTATATATAGCTTTCGAACAGTCCTGTCAGATTGAGTCCTGTCTCTATGCCGCGCTTGTACCATACCAGGTATTTATTCCCGATACATCTGTTGCGCAGCAGATAAGCCACTATTGCCTCGAGCAGTCCCGGGTCCATGAATTTCTGATAGAGTCCGTCAGCAAAATCGTAGACACTCATCTGATATGACTTCAGATCATACAGGCATTCGCATACACTCGATATGACAGACTTGCTCAGTGCATCCCTTCTTAGTCCGAATCTCATGATCGACAGTGAAAAGGAATCAAGCTGCCCTATCATGTACGGATAGGCATTTATCATATCGAGGGCCTCTGCGTAGAGTACCGGGGAATTGACTCCCTTAATGATCCACTGTCTGATGTCCTTGAGCCTCTCAAGAGGCGCATCCGTATATCTTCTCCGAAGGAAAAGAAGAAACCAGAATATCCTTGAATCATCAGGATGCATTTGCGAGATCTGTTCTATCTCCTCGGTGATCCTGTCGATGTACTCCTCATCCGGATCCATGAGGGTACACAGGTACAAAAGAAAAGCCCATTCGAACGAGGTCTTGTCGCTTATCATCTCCTTCAGCATGGAGATGGTGACTATGGCCTGCTTCTTCTCTCCGGCAACGATCTGAGCCATAGTGCGATAGCACAGCGCAAAGCAGTCCGACGGGTCCTCATTCAGGAAATATTCACAGGCCTCTGTAGCGCTCTTGAGGAAATCCGCTGCATCTGACTTACGAAGTCTGAAATCAAGATAGGCGTTCATTGCCTTTACTATTATGGCCTTCCTCTCATGATGCTTCGCATGCACCTGCTCGCCACGGCCATAGGTCGATGCAATGATGATTCTCGTAATGCTGTACCCATTGCCGCTTACAGTGAGCTCTGTATAGTTCATGCCCTCATGGAGTCTGTCCTTTTTTATGAAAAAGGGTACCTCTAGCGTGCCGCCATAGAAATCACTGTCATCTGCATCTGTAATATCAAGCTGCACAAAGCTGTCCTGCGGAACCTCAAAATGAAGATTCACATACCCCTCAGTATTCCTCGTGACACGGAAGCTTTCCTTCACATCTGCATTCACCGAATAGAATGACAGATTCTCCGGAAAAATATGGATGCTGATAGCCTCCTTCAGGTGATTGACCGTGAGGAAGCTCTCAAGAGCCAGCTTCGTATATCCCATTGTGGAGGTAATGGCCCTGTAGCTTAAATATGTATCATAGAAATGCCTTATAAGAAAATTTCTGAAATCCTCCGACGCAAATACCCCAGCAGCCCCGTCCCTATCCTTCTCAGAATACAGTGCGAACTCCTTCAGGTCTGAGATCCTTCTGCCTCCGAGGAATACCGGACGCTCCTCTACCGTAAATACATAAGGAACCCTGTTCTCATATCCGTCGGTTACTATTGTGAAACAGCCCTCTGCCTTCTCGCCCGGAAAAAAGCCATTCGTATTCGCTGTATATGATACCCTGACCTCTGATCCTGAAAACTCCGGCTCCGCCACAGTGACATACGGATTCGATGAATATATCCGTCCTGAAACGACTGCTCCGGAAGCACCTGAAATGACGAGAGTCCCCTCTATATCATTGCCCTCAGTTCCGCTCTCTTCAATTTTTTCTGGATTGAATGACGGCAGTGGGAATTCCCTCTCGAAATCACCCAAAGCTACCGCATGTATCTTCTTTTGCACCGGAAATAAAGCCTTTCTTTACTTTTTTACAAAATACAATATAATTATAAATGTTTTAGGAAATTTATTCAATAAGGAGTGGTATTTTGATAAAGCATAAGGATCATTTTCACGGCAGCGACCTTGAGCTGATCGAGAAAATATACGGAATAAAAAAAGAAGAAATAGTAAGTTTTTCAGCCAATGTCAATCCGCTCGGCATATCTCCGAAGCTCTCAAGCGACCTGGCTGACCACATCCACTGTATCGAGACTTATCCTGACCGTGACTACACTGATCTGAAGAAATCAATCGCCAGCTATGCTTCATGTGATGAGAAAAATATTATCGTGGGCAATGGTTCTACCGAGCTCATCTCTCTCTTCATCCAGGTGACTGCTCCTAAGAAGGCTCTTATCCTCGGGCCTACATACTCAGAATATGAGCGTGAGATCACCCTGAACGGCGGCCGCACCTCATACTATCCTCTCCGTGAGGAAAATGATTTCACCCTGAATGTATCTGACTTCATAGGCCGTCTGACAGATGACCTGGATCTGATCATTCTGTGCAATCCGAACAATCCGACCTCATCCGTCTTAGACACACATGAAATGCGTCTGATCCTCGATTCATGCAAGGAGCATGATATCTATGTGATGATAGATGAGACCTATGTGGAATTCTGTGACAAGGAGTCTGACATCACCTCCGTGCCTCTGACCTCTGATTACAACAATCTGATAGTCCTTCGCGGCACCTCGAAGTTCTTCGCTGCTCCAGGCCTCCGTCTCGGATACGCCGTCACAGGAAATGAGGATATCCTGAAGGAAATTAATCAGAAAAAGAACCCGTGGATGATCTCATCCCTCGCCGAGGAGGCCGGAAAGATCATGTTCTCGGATACTGACTATATCAGAGCCACGAAGGATCTCATTTTCTCTGAGAGAAAAAGACTCTATAACGCATTTAAGGATAGCAAAGCTTACAAGCCCTACTATCCTCATGCCAATTTCATGCTTATACAGATACTTGATCCTGATGAGAGCTCTCACACTCTCTTCGACCGTTGCATCCGCGAGAAGCTTATGATCCGTGACTGCTCGACCTTCCCATTCCTTTCTGACCGCTACATCCGGATCTGCTTCATGAACCCATCCGACAACGACCGTCTCCTGGGCGTCCTCCTCAGATGAAAAAGGGGACAGGTCCCTTTTTCATCTTTTTGCCAGCTTCCCCGGAATCAGAAATCCGACCTTTGCCTTCTCAAGCGCTATCACCACGACAAACAGCATGATGCTGTAAACCGGCCAGGTGATGGCGTTTTTTATAAGTCTTGGAACGAAGAGCACATTGAATGCCTGCCCGTACAGGATAGTCAGGCAGAAGGTGTTGATGATCAGATTTGTCACAACGGTAAGTAGGCCCTGTGCTGCCAGAACTTTTGGAAAAGTAATCTTTGTCCGGTACAGGAAAATCCCATAGATAAACGCTCCTGCCATTGCCCCGATCGTAAACCCGGGGAAAAATGCTCCGTCCGGCCTTACGCAATAGTTTATCACGTCTATTGCCACTGCCGAGACGCAGCCTGTCACCGGTCCGAAGAATACTGCTATGAGTGCCTGCGGAATCCATGACAGACCTATATGGATAAACTGTCCGATATTAATAGTGGATACCATATTAAGCACTGCTGACAGCGCTATAAGCATTGCTGTCGTGCATAATGCCCTGATATCCTTCAGTTCAGTTGCGGAGTCTCTTAGATTGGTAATAAATTTTTGCATAAAAATACCTCCTTTGCAGTTGTTCCTTTAACCACATAGGAGGGAATGGTCTCTTATGCAGCAGCGGGATGCGACCATAAAACCGCGGCCCTGAGGCCTTCGTACCGATGACAACTCCCTGTTCACCGGACACTTAACGCAATACAGTCTACTCTGCGTATCAATTATTAAGTTCTAATAAAGCATAGCACTTTTCTGTTATATGTCAAGCCCCGAACGTGTCCAACTCACGTCCGGGGCATTATGCAAAATCTTTTTTCTTTTTGCCTGTAAGTTATTACTGTACGGAGTACAGCAGTTCTCCGTATGTAGGATATGGCCACAGCTCGTGTGGTACGCGGCTCTCGAGCTCGTCGATGACCTCACGGAGTGAATCCATGTCTGGAAGGATCGTGTATCTGTTGTAGGATGCAAGCTCCTTCACATCTGTCATGTCATCCTCCTTTGCGATATCGGCATCGAGCTTCTGGAGTCTGTCATAGAGGACTTCTACCATGTCAGCAGCCTGCTGTAAGAGCTTCTCCTCCACTCTTGTAGGGATGCCTGTACCAGTAGCTTTCATGTCGTTTATCGTATTGGCAAGGAACTCCTCATAACGGAGTGCTGCTCCGATGATCTCGTCCTTGGTCATGTCTGAAAGAGTCTGAGCCTCGATATTGATCTGCTTGTAGTAGTTCTCAAGGCTGATCTCATATCTCGAACGGATCTCTGTCTCTGTATATACCTTGTTCTTCGTGAATACTTCGATTGATTCAGGCTCGATAAATGCCTCGGTAGCCTCAACTGTTGAAGGAAGGTTTCGAAGACCTCTCTTCTCGGCTTCCTTGACCCATTCCTCTGAATATCCGTTTCCTTCGAAGATGATCCTCATGTGGTCTGTAAGATGCTTTCTTACGAGATCTGAAAGAGCTGAATCAAAGTCAGATGCATTCTCAAGCTCATCAGCATACTCGCCAAGGACCTCTGCTACAATCGTGTTCAGAACGATGTTCGGTGTAGCGATTGAAGCATTCGAACCGAGTGAACGGAACTCGAATTTATTTCCTGTGAATGCGAACGGGCTTGTTCTGTTACGGTCTGTCGTATCCTGTGGGATATGAGGAAGAACAGATGCACCAATAGACATCATTTTCTTACTCTTATCTGTATAGTCAGTTCCATCGATTATTGACTTGATGACATTATCAAGCTCGTCACCTACATATACAGAGATGATTGCAGGAGGTGCCTCATTGGCACCGAGTCTGTGATCGTTTCCTGCAGATGCTACCGAGAATCTCAGAAGTCCCTGATACCTGTCTACGGCCTCAATTACCGCTGTAAGGAAAAGAAGGAACTGAGCGTTCTGTGAAGGTGTATCACCTGGCTCTAAGAGGTTCTTTCCTGTATCGGTAGAGATAGACCAGTTGTTGTGCTTACCTGAACCATTGACTCCATCAAATGGCTTCTCATGCAGCAGGCAGTGCATATGATGCTTCTTGGCAACCGTCTTCATGAGCTCCATTGTGAGCTGGTTGTGGTCAGTTGCTATATTAGTTGTAGAATAAATAGGAGCAAGCTCGTGCTGTGCAGGTGCAACCTCATTATGCTCTGTCTTTGCAAGTATTCCAAGCTTCCAGAGCTCCTCATCGAGATCCTTCATGAACTCCTTGACGCGAGGCTTGATCTGACCGAAGTAGTGATCATCCAGCTCCTGTCCCTTTGGAGGCTTGTTACCGAAAAGGGTACGTCCGGTATAGAGAAGATCCGGTCTCTTATGATATACATCCTCGTCAATAAGGAAATATTCCTGCTCTGGTCCTACTGTAGTGATAATCCTCTTGGTATCTGTATCACCAAAGAGACGCAGAACCCTGATTGCCTGCTTGTCAAGTGCCTGCATTGAACGAAGAAGAGGTGTCTTTTTGTCGAGTGCTTCTCCTGAATATGAGCAGAATGCTGTCGGAATGCAGAGTGTATCCTCCTTGATGAAGGCATAGCTCGTAGGGTCCCAGGCCGTATATCCTCTTGCCTCGAAGGTAGCACGGAGTCCGCCTGAAGGGAATGATGATGCATCAGGCTCACCCTTTACGAGCTCTTTTCCTGAGAATTCCATCAGGACCTTGCCGTCATCTGTCGGAGAAATGAATGAATCATGCTTCTCGGCTGTGACTCCTGTCATCGGCTGGAACCAGTGTGTGAAATGCGTGGCTCCATTCTCAATAGCCCAGTTCTTCATGGCCTCAGCTACGACATTTGCCATCTGCAGGTCGAGCTGTCTGCCCTCCTTGATCGTCTTCTGAAGTGCCTTGTAGACGTCTTTCGGAAGTCTCTGTCTCATGGCCTCGTCATTAAAGACCTTGCTTCCGAAGATTTCAGGTACATTTACCATTGTGTGTCTCCTTTCCTTATCAGATACTTAAATTCCAGATGCACCATAGTTCTTAAGAACTCGTGCGCTAGGATCATCAACGTCGCAGTTTTCCCAGTTCTTGTTTGGCATCCAGTATGCCGGGATCATCTGCGCCTGTCCCGGATAATATTTTTCAAAAAGATCTCTGTAGAGAAGAGACTCTTTTGTGAACGGTACCGGTGCACCGCCCTGCTTGCCATAGGCGGCTGCTTTTTTCTTAAACTCCTCATCTGTATATACGGTCTCTGCATATTCCTTGATGTCGTCTACCATTGAATGGCCGACTGCATCTGAGAAGGCTGCCTTCTCACGGAACAAGAGGTCATGTGGCAGATAATCTGTGCCCTCGAATGCATGGCGGAGAAGATATTTTCCTTTGTTATACTTATTCATCTTGAGCTCAGGATCGATGCTCATCACATAGCTTGCGAAATCGAGATCGCCGAACGGAACTCTTGCTTCCATTGACCAGGTTGAAATGCATCTGTCTGCACGAAGTACATCGTAGAAATACAGCTCGTGAACTCTCTTCTCTGCTTCCTTCTGGAACTCTTCTGCATTCGGAGCGTAGTCTGTGTACTTATATCCGAAGAGCTCATCTGATATCTCTCCGGTGAGAAGCACCCTGATATCACTCTGCTCGTGGATCGCCTTGCAACAGAGGTACATTCCCATGCTGGCCCTGATAGTCGTGATATCGTAGGTCCCAAGCTCTGCTATTACTTCTTCAAGAGAGTTAATAACTGTATCTCTGTCAATGATTACTTCATGATGATTTGATCCGATATAGTCAGCAGCTTCCTTAGCGTACTTCAGGTCAATGGCATCCTTTTTCATACCGATGGCATATGTCTCGATCGGCTTTCCAAGAAGCTTCTGCGAAATAGCACATACAAGCGATGAATCAAGTCCGCCTGACAGCAGGAATCCGACCGGTGCATCAGCGTCGAGTCTCTTGTCAACTGCTTCGATGAGTCTGTCCCTGATGCCCTTGCAGATATCATCTATATTTCCTGTGATATAATCATGCCTTGCTGCGATATCTCTGTACAGCTCGAATCTGCCGTCCTTGTAATAGTAGCCTGGAGGGAAAGCAATGATCTTCTTCACGAGTCCCATCAGGTTCTTGGCCTCGCTTGCGAAGCAGATGCTGCCATTCTCATCATATCCATAGAAAAGTGGTCTGATTCCGAAAGGATCTCTTGCTGCGATAAGGCTCTTTGATTTGCCATCATATATCACACAGGCAAACTCTGCATCAAGTCTTCTGAACATCCCGACTCCGTATATTTCATACATCGGAAGCAGGAGCTCGCAGTCACTGTCGCTCTTGAATGTATATCCCTTTTCCTCGAGTATCTTCTTTTCTTTTCTGAATCCGTACAGCTCGCCATTACAGACTACTGCGTTACCATTTAATGTGAAAGGCTGCATGCCCTCTGGGGTAAGACCCATGATCGACAGCCTCTGAAATCCAAGTCTTGTCTTTCCGAAATCCATGATTCTCTCATCGTCAGGACCTCTGGAATGAGTTTTTGCAAAATGCTCTCTGAAGGATGCATCAGTGATCGCTGACATATCCTCTACTGCCATGATAGAACACATTTGATTTACCTCTTTTCTTTTCTTTCCAACGGCTACACCAGCCCTACCTGATACAGGTGATGCATTATGCTTTCAGAACATAGAAAAGGCGCCACGAACCCCAATCTGGAATTCGCGGCGCCTTTGCCGTTTCTTTTTAAGTTGCTAAAAGTATAGGACTTTTGGCTTCCTTTGTCAAGGCTTATTTTTCAAAAAATTATTTTGCCTTGGCCTTCTTATCATCAGTATCGTCCTTTACTGCATCCTCTGGCTTCTCGGCTGCTGCAATAGCGGCCTTCTGCATTGGGATACGGCAGTTCTTGTTGGAACCGAACTCTACAATGATTGTATCATCATCGATATCAATTACTGTGCCATAGAATCCGCTTGTTGTAAGCACTGTATCACCTACTGCGAGTGATTCCATGAGGGCGTTTTTCTTCTTTGTCTCTTTCTGCTGCGGACGGATCATGAGAAAGTACATGAATACGAAGAGAATCACGATCCAGACGATCATTACCAGTCCGCCGCCAGCACCTGATGATGAACTGCTGCTTAAGAATACCGGGTTTACCATTTTTGCCTCCTAAAATATCAAAAAACTTATCCTATTGTAACGGATATCAGTGTAATTATCAAGTTAAATTTATCAGTTATTACGGCTCCGACGTCACAGCAAGCCGTTCGAGACGCGCTCTCGCTCTATTCTCAACGCAGCGGACGCATAGGCGGCCAAAAAACGGCCGCCAAGCGCCGGCGTTTCGAAAGGTCTCTCATGGCTTCTGTGCCGTCGTCGCCTTACTCTGTTACAGATTACTCACCTTGGTAAATTACCTGCTCAGTCAAACCAGTTGTTTTGATCTCATACTCACCATACTAAGCCGTTTCATGCGAGACTTCGTTCAGTTCGTCGAGTTTTTCGCGCTTGAAGTCTGCGTAGCGGCCGGCGTCAATGGCGTCACGAATCTGTCCCATCAGGTGGTTGTAGAAGTACAGATTGTGAAGGACACAGAGACGCATTCCCAGCATCTCTTTTGCTTTCAGAAGATGATGGATGTAGGCTCTGGAGTATGTGCGGCAGGCCGGGCACTGACAGCCCTCTTCTATCGGGCGCATATCCTTTTCATATCGGGCATTGAAGAGATTCCTCTTGCCCTTATTTGTATAGACATGTCCATGGCGGCCGTTTCTCGATGGATATACGCAGTCGAAGAAGTCTACTCCACGATCTACTGCCTCAAGGATGTTGGCCGGTGTCCCTACTCCCATCAGATATGTTGGCTTGTCCTGTGGCAGATATGGTACTGTCACATCGAGTATATGATACATCTGCTCATGCGTCTCTCCTACTGCAAGACCACCTACTGCATAGCCATCGAGATCCAGCTCGCTGATACGCTTTGCATGGTCTATTCTGATGTCCTCATAGATGGCTCCCTGATTGATACCAAACAGCAGCTGATGCTTATTTATAGTATCATCTTTCTGATTGAGCCCGGTCATCTTTTTCTTGCATCTGACGAGCCATCTGTATGTGCGGTCTACTGAATTCTGTACATAGCCTCTGTCTGCAAGTGAATTCGGACATTCATCGAAAGCCATTGCAATTGTTGATCCGAGATTAGACTGGATCTGCATCGACTCTTCCGGCCCCATGAATATCTTATGTCCATCTATATGGGATCTGAAGGTGACTCCCTCTTCCTTTATCTGTCTGAGATTTGCGAGAGAAAAGACCTGGAATCCACCGGAATCTGTGAGTATAGGCCTGTCCCATACCATGAACCTGTGCAGTCCGCCTAACTCTTTGATCACCTCATCTCCTGTACGTACATGAAGATGATAAGTGTTCGAAAGCTCTATCTGTGTTCCTATTTCTTTTAAATCATCAGTTGACACCGCGCCCTTTATCGCACCGACCGTTCCGACATTCATGAAGACCGGTGTCTCTACAGTTCCATGAATAGTCTTAAAGGTAGCACGCTTGGCGCGTCCGTCAACTTTTCGTAAAATATATTCTGCCATAAATAATCCTGCAATAGACCGACTTATAAGGTGATTTTGTCTAATTGTGAAACCTGGTTAGAAAGCAGCGCATCTGAGAGCACCAGTCCCGTCATGCATTCAACGACTACCACTGCACGCGGTACGATCACCGGGTCATGACGCCCCTTTATCTCGATCGTGGTATCATCGCCTGCATCCGTCACCGTGCTCTGCTCCTGTGCAATTGACGGAGTAGGCTTCACATACGCTCTCAGGATGATATCACTTCCATCAGAGATACCTCCCAGAATTCCGCCGGAATGATTGGTCTTCTTGTGGACTCTTCCATTCTCCATGAAAAAGGCATCATTATTCTCACTGCCCTTTGACAGAGCTGCTCTGCAACCGTCACCAATCTCAAAGCCCTTTACTGCGCCTATTGACATGATTGCATACGCAAGTCTGGCATCCAGCTTGTCAAATACAGGATCTCCAAGTCCTGCCGGAACTCCGGTCGCTATACACTCAATGACGCCGCCTGCGGAATCCTTATTCTTAATGCATTCTTTAAGATATTCTGATGCTTTTTGAAAAGCATCATGATCTGGCATGTAGAGAGAATTCATGCCGCACTCATCAAAATCAACTGACGATATCTCTACAGGTCCGATTGCCCTGGTATAGGCATGTACTTCAATTCCGAATTCATCAAGCATTTTAAGAGCAACAGCCCCGGCTGCTACTCTTGCAGCTGTCTCACGGCCTGATGAACGGCCTCCACCCCTGTAGTCACGCAGACCGTATTTCTCGAAGAAGCCATAATCAGCATGTCCTGGTCTGAACTTGTCCCTCAGATCAGAATAGTCCCTGGAATGCTGGTCATTATTCCTGATGAGAAGAGCTATCGGTGTACCCTCTGTCTTTCCTTCGAAGACACCTGACAGGATCTCGACCCTGTCGGCTTCATTTCTCTTCGTAGTAAATTCAGACTGTCCCGGCTTTCTGCGGTCCAGATATTTCTGGATGTCCTCCTCAGACAGATGCATGCCAGATGGGCATCCATCAATAACGGCGCCTATTGCAGCGCCGTGTGATTCTCCAAAGGTAGTAACTGTGAAATTTTTTCCAAATATTGATCCAGCCATCCCAATCCTTGCATTTCCAAGCTAATAACTATTAACTAAAGACTCTGAACTTTACAGCTTCTGAATCCAGATGCTGTTCGGTTTGCCGACCTTTACAGGTCTGTTCTTTAAGAGAATTGTCTCATTCTCATGATTCACGACAAAGGTACGGATCTCATTGGAATCGTGGTTCAGCATTGCGATATACTTATCTCCAGGAAGTACTGCAAGAGTCTTCGGGAAATATCCGCTCGTCGGCATCTGAGATACATGGGACAGCAGGCCTGTCTTCTTGTCACGCTTGAGCCAGCTCACACCATTGAATGCATCAATAGATACATATACATACTCCTGATCGTGCGAAAGCATAAGCTCGCATGACAGATCAGAAAGATTTGCTCCTTCCATTGACTCGATTACCTGAATGCGCTCAAAATCAGGCTCATAATCAACGACGCTGTACTTATATACCTCGATCTCATTGGTCAGCTCATCAAGAATATAGAGGAACCTGCCATCCTTTGAGAACTTCTGCGAACGAGGACCCGAATCGAGATTACATCTGATAGTATTGCAGAGAGCAAGCTTTCCATGCTTGTAGTCAATCTTATATACCTTTACCTGATTGAGACCATAGTCGGCTGCCAGAAGAAAATCCTGCTCTGGTGTCAGACGGACACTCGAAACCTTCGGGTGATCGATACGTCTGTCGTTAGCAGAAATGGCAACTCCCTGATGGAAAATACCGTCTGCAATACCGTCAATACTTCCGTCATCATTGAGCTTCATCATTGTGACTTTTCCATCATGGAAACCACCGACAAATAAGTATCTGCGTTCATAATCGGTTGTGACGCAGCAGCCTCTCATTCCATCAATGTCAGCCGAATTGATCTTTGTGATCATGCCATCCTTGTCAATAGAAAAAGATGCAACTCCCTCATCCTCTATAGAATACAGGAACTTTCCATCCCTGGATGCACAGAGATCTGAAGCGTTATTGATAGGAGCTACTCCTTTCTCAGTGAATACCCCTGTCTCAGGATCAATGTCATAGACATAGATTCCTATGCTGTTCTCATGTGTGTATGTACCTACATAAGCTACGTATTTTTCTTTACTCATATCTATACCGCCTATTCCCTGCGTCTTAAGAGATCTCCGACTTCAGCCTCCTGTGGTACCTTGAAATAAATGGTCTCCTTCGGATGTGGCGCTGATTCGACAGACTCTCTGTCCGCATTAAAAAGTTTATCGATCCTTACAGGTATATTATGCCCGTCGGGCTTCATAATTTCAATAGTTTCACCGACAGAAAATTTATTTTTTTGTGAAATCTTTGCAAAACCGTCGTTAATTTCTTCTATCTCTCCGATATATGTAGCTCCCTTCTCATAGGTATTTGCATCATATATCTGGGCCTCTTCAGACGGCTTGCCATAGAAAAATCCTGTTGTAAACTGTCTGTAAGTGCATTCTCTGATCTCAGCCTCGTACTCGGGAATATTTTTCTTATACTTATCAACTGATTCTGCAAGGTCGTCAAGTGCTCTGCGGTATGCTCTTACGACAGTTCCCACATAGAGATCAGTCTTCATACGCCCCTCAATTTTCAGAGAATCCACTCCGGCATCCACAAGGTCATCCAGATGCCCAACCATATTTAAATCTTTTGAATTAAATATAAAAGTCCCCCTGTCATTTTCCTCTATTGGCATGTACTCACCCGGACGGGTCTCCTCCATGACCGCATACTGCCAGCGGCATGGATGTGTGCAGGCACCCTGATTGGCGTCACGGCCTGTGAAATAATTCGACAGCAGACATCTGCCTGAATATGAGATGCACATGGCTCCATGAACGAAGATCTCCATCTCAAGGTCTGAAGGGATATGCTCCCTGATATCTTTTATCTCTGCCAGAGAAAGCTCACGCGCACCGACCACTCTTGAAGCTCCCAGATCATGCCAGAACTTAAATATCTCGTAGTTCGTATTATTTGCCTGAGTCGAAATATGGAAGTCAGTCTTTCCGTTGGTAACTATTTCCTTTGCCATGGAAAAAATGCCCGGATCGGCAATGAGAAGGGCATCAGGTGCTATATCATTCAGTTCCTTTAGGTAGGCCCTGACTCCATCGAGATCTCTGTCATGTGCAAAAATATTTACAGTGACATAGACTTTCTTTCCTCTTTCATGGGCAAATGCTATTCCCTCACGAATCTCGTCATTTGTGAAATTGTCTGCTCCGGCACGCAGGCCAAAACTCTCGCCTCCGAGATAAACTGCATCTGCGCCGTATCTGATGGCTGTTTTCAGCACTGACAGATTGGCTGCGGGCGCAAGAAGTTCTGAAATTTTCATAACTAACTCCTATTACGGGCAGCTGAGAATCACTGTCAATCCAACACGCTCGTTCACTGCTCACTTCGCTATGGTTGTCTTGACAGTGTTCTCATCTGCCCTTAGTTTGTACAAGTATAGATACTGCCACCCCATCTCCCACCGGCAGAATGGTCGACTGGAGACTGCCATCGTTCATGACCATATCCAGATATTCCCGGATCCGCTTGTGTATCGTCCTGTCCCTACGCTCTAAAGCTTCCCTGGGTTCCAGAATCCGGCCGTCCTGAAGGATATTATCCGCTACTATTACCGAGCCTTTAGTCAGATGATCTCTGAGCAGATGTAGATAATCAGGGTACTGTCCCTTGGCTGCATCAATGAATACGAAATCAAATGAACCATCAATTGTCTTCAGGATTTCTGATGCATCGCCTTTTAAGAATGTGACCGGTGCATCTGACCTGCCGAAATTCTCTGATGCTTCCTGAATCCTCGGCTCATAATTTTCTATCGTGACCAGTTCTTCAAGTGCATCATCAAAGTGCGCCATCAGAAGAGCTGAAAAGCCTACCGCCGTACCTATCTCGAGAATTCTGTGCGGCTGTGTCATCTTCATAAGAAAAGCCATGAATATCTGTGTATCATCCCTGATGATCGGCACATGGTCTTCTCGGGCTTTTTTTCTTATCTCTGCTAATGATGGCGGCAGCTCAAACGGGAAGCTGGACAGGAATCCAGCGAACCTGTCGTGATCCTCGAATATCATACTTCCTGGATCACCGGAAGGATCATAGGATTACGCTGGGTCTCCTTCCAGATAAAGTCAGACAGAGCAATCTTCACTTCTGTCTTTATCTTTCCCCAGTCACGGACATGAGAGTCCTCAAGCTCCATAAGTCTGTTCGTAACTATTGCCCTTGCTGAATCCATCAGATCCTCAGATTCCTTCACATATACGAATCCACGAGATACGATATCCGGCCCGGAAACTACATTTCCACTGGCCTTATCCATAGCCATGACTACTATGATGATTCCATCCTGAGCCAGATGCTGTCTGTCACGAAGCACGATGCTTCCGACATCTCCAACGCCTAGTCCGTCTACGAAGACTGTGCCTGTATGGACATGTCCTGTGACATTTGCCCTGCCCTTTTCATCGAATTCAAGCACATCTCCTGATGACAGGATCTTGATATGCTCTGTATCATATCCAAGTGCTCTTGCAATTCTCTCCTGTGCCTTCAGATGCTTGTATTCACCATGAACAGGGATTGAATACTTTGGCTTCACAAGTGAATAGATGAGCTTGATCTCCTCCTGACAGGCATGTCCCGATACATGAACATCCTGGAAAATCACATTTGCTCCCTTGCGGTAGAGCTCGTTAATGATATTCGATACATCCTTCTCATTTCCAGGAATCGGATGTGATGAGAAAATGATCGTATCTCCAGGCTTTATTGCAATCTTCTTGTGCGTGCCGTTTGCCATGCGGGAAAGAGCCGCCATTGACTCTCCCTGACTTCCTGTAGTGATAAGCACTGTCTTATTATCCGGATAGTTCTTGAGCTGATCGGTAGATATCAGCGTATTATCCGGAATCTTGATATAGCCTAGTTCCTGAGCTATGGAGATGATGGTCACCATGCTTCGTCCCTCGACTACTACTTTTCTCCCATATTTGTATGCGGTATTTATGATCTGCTGTACGCGGTCTACATTCGATGCAAATGTAGCAATGATGATCCTTGAGTCCTTGTTCTCTGCGAAAATATCATTGAACTTGACTCCGACCGTGCTCTCCGATTCGGTAAATCCGGGTCTCTCGGCATTAGTCGAATCGCACATGAGTCCGAGCACGCCCTTATTGCCGATCTCTGCAAATCTCTGAAGATCGATGGCATCGCCATATACAGGCGTGTAATCAACCTTGAAATCACCGGTGTGCATGATGACACCGACTGGTGTATAGATAGCCAGTGCTGCAGAATCCTGAATACTGTGATTCGTCTTTATGAACTCTACCCTGAACGGGCCGGCATTGATCGTCTGGCCATACTTCACGGTCTTCCTGTGAGTCTTATTCAGGTAGCCGATCTCCTCGAGCTTGTGGTCGATAAGTCCCATCGTAAGCCTTGTAGCATAGATCGGGACATTGACCTCCTTGATCACATACGGAATGGCTCCGATATGATCCTCATGTCCATGAGTGATGAAAAATCCTTTTACCTTTTCCTTGTTCTCTACCAGATAGCTGATATCAGGAATACACATATCAATTCCCAGCATATCATCTTCCGGAAAAGCCAGCCCGCAGTCTACAACGATTATCGAATCCTTGTATTCGAAGGCTGTCATATTCATACCTATCTGTTCAAGCCCGCCGAGCGGGATTATCTTTAAATGTGGTTTCTTCTGTCCTTTCAAAGGTCCTCCTAAAACTGTATTTCTGTATCTTCAAGTTCCTCGGAAAAAACCTTATAAACTGCCTTGAGAGCAGCCTCATCCTCTACCGCCTCGTATGAGACCTCATCTCCATCATCGCCTGTCTTTCTTAAAATGTAACATTCCGCTTCCTCCGCATCAGGATCGGAATCTGTCACAAGAAGATAGTCGACTTCGTTTATTACGGTTTCGTCCAGTATATAAAAATCCTGGTTTTCACCAGTGTTTTCATCTGTGAATGTTATTTTTTCCATAACCATTTACCTACGGCGTGTCAACATATGCAGTTGTCCCGCCTCTGTTCATCTGCTACTATCAAGATAAGTCTGCAGGATTAGTGCTGCCGCTGTTTCATCAACTTTGTTCTTGATTTGAACATGGTCTTTGTAGCCAGCGTCCTTCATTGCATTTTCTGCTATGACTGTTGTAAATCTCTCATCCTGGTATTTGACCGGTATTCCGGTCTTTTCAGTTAGAATTGTGCCGAATTCACGGGCTGCATGGCATTTTTCTCCTTCAATTCCATCCAGTCCCATTGGCAGTCCCACAACAAAAAGAGAAACCTCGTACTTCTCTACGAGTTCTCTGATTGCTGCAATCGTCCTGCGAAGCTTCGTAGGACGCTCTCTTCGAATTGTGGTAAGTGGCTGTGCTGTAATGAAAAGCGGGTCGGAAACTGCTACCCCGACAGTCTTCGTCCCGTAATCGAGTCCTAGTATTCTGCCCTGCATCAGTTCTCCCAGGCTTTGCGGTCGATATACTCGCGGAGTAATTCCTCGACGATCTCATCACGCTCTACCTTCATGATGAGGCTTCTTGCATTATTATGACTTGTGATGAAAGTCGGGTCACCTGACATGATATATCCTACGATCTGATTCACAGGATTGTAGCCCTTCTCGGATAATGCCTTGTAAACACGGTGGATGATCTCCTTCACTGTGATGGAATTGTCATTCTGCACCTTGAAATACTGTGTCTGACTGAGGTCTTTCATAATCTGTCTCCTTACAACCTACACTTACTCACGATTTCCATGAACCCTTTTGTCAAAAATTCATGGACAATTCAAACTTCTTTATATACTACTACAAAATCCTTAACTTTTCAAGTGCATATATCCGTCCTCGATTTGGCCGAGAGTTCCTTCTACAAAATGCCCCGACAGATCCTCATCAGAATCATATAGCACCCTGATATATTCAGGGGTGTAGCCGGTCCAGTATTCCCTGCCATTCTGAGCTTCCTTTTCTTCGAGAAGAGCTTCAGACCTCATATCTGTATGACGTTTCAGATAATCCATCTTTAGCTGTGTTGCCTCATCACGCAGCACCCTTGTACGCTCTGCCTTCTGTTTCTTCGACAGCTGGCCCGGCATCCTCTCTGCTCTTGTACCCTGTCTGACCGAATACGGAAATACATGAATCTCATAAAAGCCGACTTCTTTTGCGAAGTCCAGAGACTCATGAAATTCATCTTCAGTCTCTCCCGGAAATCCGCATATCATATCTGCTGTGATTGCGGGATCATCGAAATACTGTCTCAGATAGCCTATTGCTTCCATGAATTCATCAGGTGTATAGTTCCTGTTCATCCGCTTGAGAACCGTAGCCGAGCCACTCTGAAGCGACATATGAAAATGCGGGCACATATTCGGAAGCGCTGAAAGCCTCTTCGCAAAATCCTCGGTAACTGCTGATGGTTCGAGCGATCCGAGTCTGATCCTGCGTACTCCGTTCACTCTGCTCACTTCTTCGATCAGATCAACCAGTGTGAGGCCTTCGTATGAATAGCTCGTGAGCCTGATCCCTGTGAGTACGAATTCAGAAAATCCCTGCTTCACAAGTCCCTGCACCTCTTCTACTACCTTCTGCGGGTCACGGCTTCTCTCACGGCCTCTTGCAAAAGGAATGATACAGTATGAGCAGAACTGGTTACAGCCATCCTCAACCTTGATAAAGGCTCTGGTATGCTCCTCTTTTATTGAAAAGCCCGTCTCTTCGAAATCGAATTTTCCTTTATTTATATCCGGAACAAAGGTCTCCTTTGCATCTGCATCCGTGGATCTTTTTGCACGCAGCTTTTCTATCTCTTCATTCAGATGACTCTTCTCATTATTGCCCAGAATCAGGTCTGCGACTCCGTCCCTGATCAGGACATCCTTTCCAGTATTGGCATAGCAGCCACATGCAACGACTATGGCATCAGGGTTAAGCGTCTTGGCCCTGCTGATCATCTGCCTGGACTTCTGGTCTGCAACCCGCGTGACTGTACAGGTATTTATCACATATACATCTGCCTTCTCTGAAAAAGGCACGATCTCGTACCCTGCATTGCGCAGAGCTTCCTCCATCCCCTCCATTTCGTATGCATTTACCTTGCAGCCGAGATTATGAAAGGCTGCGGTTCTCTTTTCCATCAGTAACTCCAGAAGATGAAAAAGGGGACAGGTCCCTTTTTCATCTTTTTGCAAAAATAAAGCTCCCTCTGCAATGGAGGGAGCCACGTTTCATTTTCCTGAAAAAATTATCACTGCTCGATAATATATGGCTTCAGTGCCTCAAGAATATCAGCGTCATTGTCTGCATGGATCGTAAGATCGATCGGGCTGGACAGATCAAGTGAGAAGATCCCCATGATCGACTTCGCATCGATCACATAACGTCCTGAGATCAGATCGAAATCGCTGTCAAACTGGCTGATAGTATTGACGAAGCTCTTTACCTTGTCGATTGAATTGAGTGATATCTTTACTGTCTTCATGATGTATTTTCCTCCTGTAAATATATCCGACATTGTGCTTCTGTTCTTACTTTCCTATGTTAAAACAAGACCGCTGAAATGTCAACCCGGTTATTCACCGACGAGCCTGTCGAGAACAAATTCCCGGCCGTGGATCATCCTCGAATGGATGCTGTCACATTCAGGACATCTGTACTCATTTTCTCTCGATGGCGTATATTCTGCACCGCAGTCATCGCACTTTGCAGTGACTGGAATATAATTCACCTTTAGCATGGAACCCTCAAGAATTGTATCCTTTACACACTGCGGATAATAGTCCTCAAGGTAATGAGGAATAAGCCCGGTCGCCTCGCCGACGCTTATCTCCATCGTCTGCACAGTCTTCAGATCATTGTCGTGACAGGCCTGTAGAGCGGTATCTACCATACGCATCATATAGCTTAGTTCATGCATTTTTTACTCCTGAAAAAGATGAAAAAGGGACCCGTCCCCAATTTCATCTTTTTGCGACTATTGAGACCCACTCGCCCTCGTGGTTGATTTCCAAAATGGTAAAGCCCTGCGACTCCAGTGCCTGCCTGACTTCATTTTCCTTGAAATCTATGATACCGGAGGTAAGCAGAACTCCATCTCTTTTAATGGCCTTCGCTATCTGAGGAAGCATCCCTATTATGATGTCTGCGAGGATATTAGCACATACTATATCATAGCCTGTTCCAACCTCTTCCTGCACCTCTGAGTCAGATGACAGGTCACCGATCACGAGATGCATCTTATCAATCGGCAGATCATTTCTCTCGAAGTTCTCCTTCACAGCATCCCTGGTAGCAGGATCTATATCAGTCGCAGTGACTGAAGCTGCCCCCTCTCTTAGTGCAACCATTGACAGGATTCCGCTGCCAGTTCCCAGATCAAGAACCCTTTCACCGCCATTGATATATCCCGGCAGCTCCTCGATGATCATCTTCGTGCTCTCATGCTGACCGGTACCAAAGGTAATGCCCGGGTCCATCCTGATGATATGAGCCGCATCAGTATCTGTATCAGCAGCTTCCCAGCTTGGAATGATCGTGTAATCTCCGACCGTGAATGTATGGAAGAATTCCTTCCACTTGTCACGCCAGTCCTTCTCGTCGGTTGAAGAAATCGTGATCGTTCCTGCACCGATATCAGTCCTCGTGCCCAGGTCCGCGAGTCCGAACCTGATATCCTCTATCAGCTTCCCATAATCAGTGCCTTCCTCGACATAGAAGGATACTCTGCTCCTGCCGTCATCAGCACCCTGGTCAGGAACCAGCTCCTCGTAATCCTCTCCCTCAAGCGGAGTCACCGGAGCTCTGTCCTCGATCTCAATATTCGTAATTCCATAATCGTACAGAAGAGCACTTACCAGATCCTCTGCCTCTTCCGTCGTATCAATCGTAAATCTCGTCCAGCGCATATCAGAATCTCCTGTACTTAAGCAGTACCGGTATCAGCTCATGCATCACATCACTCGCATAATCGACCTGCTCCATCGTATTGTAGATTGAAAACGAAAAACGAACTGTCGATTCCAGAAGGCTGTCCTTAAGGCCGATTGACTTAAGAGTCCTTGATATTGACGGCCTGTTCGATGAGCATGCACTTCCGGCTGACACATAGATTCCTTTATCTTCTAAAGCATGAAGCAGTACCTCTGCCCTGACCCCATCAACACTGACCGAAAGGATCTGCGGAGCAGAATTCTCATCAAGTCCTGAATTGAAGCTGACTGCATCAATATCTGAGAGCTTCTCTGCCAGATGATCCCTGAGCTCGAAGAGATGCTTCCTGTGTCCATCAAAGTCTGCAAACATCTCCTGCACAGCTAGGCCCAGTCCTGCTATCGCAGGTACATTCTCGGTGCCGCTCCTGTATCCATATTCCTGACCGCCGCCAAAAATGATAGGATCAAGCTTTACCTTGCCTCTCTTATACAGGAAACCGCTGCCCTTCGGTCCATGAATCTTGTGGCCACTGACAGAAAGCATATCAATTCCCATTTTCTTAGGGATTATCTGCACCTTGCCATATGACTGGATCGCATCTACGAAAAATAATGCATCAGGACATTTTTCATGAATGAGCTTTCCTGCCTCAGCTATAGGCATCACTGAACCAATCTCATTGTTCACATGCATCATCGCCACAAGAACAGTATCATCGGTCAGGGCATTTTCCAGATCCTCAAGTCTTATGACACCCTTTTCATCGTTCGGGAGAAAAGTCACGTCATAGCCCTGCTTTTCAAGCTCCTTGAAAGGCATATACACAGCCGCATGCTCGACAGCAGTTGTGATGATATGCTTCCCGACTCTTTTATTCGCTCTTACAGACCCGAAGATAGCGAGATTATTGCTCTCTGAGCCGCCAGAGGTAAAAATAATCTCCTTCGGCTCACATTTAAGAGTCTTCGCGATTATCTCCCGGCTCTCCTTCACATAGTTCTCAGCCTGCATTCCCTTGCCATGAAGTGATGAAGGATTTCCGAAATCAGTAAGAAGCACCTGTCTCATTTTATCAGCGGCAGCATCTGAGCATACAGTAGTTGCTGAATTATCAAAATAGCATTCCATTTATTTCACCAAGACAGTCTCTGTCGTATCATACGCGGTCTGAAGCATATCATCTATCACATCAGCCAGATGCGTCTCCGATTTCTCAATCACATCAAGTCTCGGCTTCGTTACCGGATGCTTGGCTACGAATATTGTGCAGCAATCCTCGTATGGAAGAATCGAGGTCTCGTATGTACCGATCTTCTCTGATATCTCTATAATATCCTGCTTGTCAAAGCCTATGAGCGGCCTGAATACAGGAAGTGTAGCTGCGTGGTCTGTCACATAGAGTGACTGCATTGTCTGTGATGCCACCTGCCCCAGGCTCTCGCCGGTGATCAGTGCCTGGCATCCATCAGCATTTGCGAAGTGCTCTGCAATTATCATCATGTAGCGGCGCATGATGATAGTCAGCTGGTCATGAGGGCACTTCTGATAGATGGCCATCTGTATATCGGTAAAATTCACCACATGAAGCCTGATCGGTCCGGTATATTTTGAAAGAATCTTTGCCAGATCTACTACCTTCTGCTTTGCCCTCTCAGAAGTATACGGAGGTGCATGGAAATATGTCGCATCGATCGTCACACCACGTCTTGCAATCATATATCCTGCAACTGGTGAATCGATTCCACCTGACAGTAAAAGCTCTGCACGACCAGAAGTACCGACAGGCATTCCACCTACACCTTTGTGGTAGAAAATATGGAAGTTAATCCTCTCTCTTATCTCTACCTCTACCAGATGCTCAGGATTATGCACATCCACCTTCGCATTAGGGAAGGCATCAAGGATTCTGCCTCCAAGCTCACGGTTTATCTCCATTGAGTTCAGAGGATAGTTCTTCCTTGCACGACGGGCATCTACCTTGAAGGTAAAAGGCTTATCTCCAAGCTCTTCCTTCAGGTATTCGATCACCTGCTGCGAGAGATCATCGAATCCCGTGTCCTCTGTCATGATGCACGGACAGATCCATATAACTCCGAAGACCTTTGACAGGGCATCAATTACCTCGTCCTCATCGAAGCCCTCACCCTCGACAAAGATTCTTCCCTGAGGTCTCGTAACCTTGAAGGTGCCGTCAATCTTTTCCAGAGCCTCTTCTATCCTCTTCACCAGAGTCTCCTCAAAGAAGTGCCGGTTCTTGCCTTTCAGGCCTATTTCACCGTATTTTACTAAAAAAGCTTTCTCCATAATTACCTTTCAAAAAGATGAAAAAGGGACCCGTCCCCTTTTTCATCTCACTCAAATCGCTCGTCGATGACACGCTTCGACTTCTTCTCTGAACGTGGAAGCACGCCGATCTCGACTACCTTAACTATCGGAGTGAAGCCTATGCGGGCCTTGACTGCCTCTGCAACCTCCTCGGACATCTTATCGAAGTCCACCAGTCCTGTCGTGGCCTCAACATAGATACGCATAGTATCCTTGCCGTCGAGATGAGAGATGCGGATCTGGTACTCACTTGAGAGATCATCGAATGTCGCCAGGATTTCCTCAATCTGCTTCGGGAATACATTGACACCCTTTATCTTCATCATGTCATCAGAACGTCCCATGATGGTATCGATACGCGGATATTTGCTGCCGCATGCGCAGTCACCCGGGATGATACGTGAAATATCATGGGTCCTGAATCTGATCAGCGGCGCACCTTCCTTCACGAGGGTCGTGATCACGATCTCACCCCAGGTACCGTCAGGCACATTCTCACCTGTCTCAGGATTGATGATCTCGAGATAGATGTAGTCATCCCAGTAATGCATACCGCACTCATACTTGCAGCTGATGCCAATTCCAGGGCCATAGATCTCAGTTAGTCCGTAGATATCATATATCTCAATACCAAGCTCACCCTTGATACGGTTTCTCATCTTTTCGCCCCAGCGCTCGGAACCGATGATACCCTTCTTCAGATAAATCCTGTCTCCGAGATCTTCCTTCTCTATCTCCTCTGCAAGAAGAAGTGCGTATGATGAAGTGGAGCACAGAACTGTCGTCTTCATGTCCTGCATGAACTGCAGCTGCTTCTTCGTATTGCCAGGACCCATAGGAACTGCCATTGCTCCAAGCCTCTCACAGCCAGCCTGAAATCCGATTCCGGCAGTCCAGAGTCCGTATCCCGGTGTGATCTGTACTCTGTCCTTATTTGTGACGCCTGCCATCTCATAGCAGCGTTTAAACATCTCAGCCCAGTCGTCTACATCCTTTGCTGTATAAGGGATGATGACAGGGGTTCCTGTCGTACCACTTGAAGAGTGAATACGCACAATCTTCTCCTCAGGAACTGCCATGAGTCCAAGCGGATATGCATCACGCAGGTCCTGCTTCTGTGAGAAAGGAAGAGCCTTGAATTCCTCTATCGACTTTACTTCCCTGATACCGGCCTCACGTAATTTTTTCCCATAAAAATTATCCGATTTCTCCAGGCGTTTCACCTGGTCATTAACCATTGCCAGCTGTTCGTCATTAATTTCCATAGTCTAATGCCCTCTCATTGACTTCCCAGAGCTTCTCAGGAAGCCTCTCATGTATTGCCGTCTCAATATCATCTGTCTCAAGTCCCAGCTCCCCGGAACGTACAGCCGCTCCAAGAAGCAGGACGTTAAGAACTTTTGAATTACCAATTTTCTCAAGCGCTTCATCGGTTTCTATTACTGTGAGATTATCTACTTCTTTTTTCAGATAATCTATCTGAGCCTGGTCATTGTATTCTGCTATTCCAATCATCGCAGATACAGGTTCCACCGGTCTGCGGCTTACTACTACGGCTCCATCTTTTTTAAGAAATGGCAGCTGTCTTACTGCCTCTCCCGGCTCGAAAGCTATGATGAGATCTGCCTGGCCCTTTCCGATAAGGGGTCCGTTGATGCCGTCACCAATCTTTACATGAGAAAAAACCGAGCCGCCACGCTGAGCCATTCCGATTGTCTCTGCTGTCTCTACATGCATTCCACGCTTCATTGCAGCTGCTGCTATCAGCTTGCTTGCCAGTATGGTTCCCTGGCCTCCGACTCCACAGAGGATTATGTTTTTACTCATTATGTCCACCTCCGCTTATCGCCTGTACCGGACAGATCTGCTCGCAGAGAGTACATCCGGTGCAGAGAGTCTCATCGATTGAAGCCTTGCCACCTTTAAAAATAAGTGCCGGACAGCCGAGCTCATTGATACATCTCTTACATCCGATGCACTTTTCAGGATCAATATGAGACTGTCCTGACTTCGGCTTGAATTTCACAATACAAGGCGACTTGAAGATGATAGCCTTGATACCTGGTTCATCAGCTACTCTCTTTACAGTCTCAACCGCTGTGTCAAAGTCAAGCGGATCCACAGTCTCTACTGTCGTGAGTCCGATTGCACGGAGTATCTTCTCAATGCTTACCTTGTCTACGACATCTCCCATCAGGGTATGTCCTGTACCCGGATGCGGCTGATGACCAGTCATGGCAGTCGTTGAATTATCAAGAACGACAAGAGTCATATCGGCCTGATTGTAGAAAGCATTGATTGTTCCTGTGATTCCTGATGCGAAAAATGTCGAGTCTCCGACAAATGCAAACGCCTTCGTATCAGGCTCCATACGGTTAAGGCCCTGAGCCATGTTGATGCCTGCACCCATGCACAGACACGTATCTGTCATATCAAGAGGATGAGCATTGCCGAGAGTATAGCATCCTATATCTCCGCAGTATATGGTCTTCTTGCCCTTCATTGCCTGCTTTACAGCATAGAAGCTGGCACGATGCGGACAGCCTGCACAGAGCACAGGAGGTCTGACTGCAAGTTCCGGAGGATCATCTCGCTTGGCTTCATCAGAAGCTGCGCCGGTTCCCAGGAACTTCGCAATATCTTCCTTTACAGAATCAACTGAGTTCTCGCCAGATGGTTTCACATCACCTGTGAGCTTTCCACGTATCTTTACATTGAGTCCGTATTTACCACAGATAAAAATAAGATTTCTCTCGATCACAGGATCAAGCTCCTCGATACATAGAACCTCTTCTTTATCCTTCAGGAATTCAACGGCCAGTTCTTCAGGGAATGGAAACGGAGTTGCAACCCTTAATATATCTGGGGCTTCACTATCTCCAATCGCATCAAGCGTATACTCATAGTTGATTCCATGAGTAGCTATCCCCTTTTTCCTATTCCCTATCCCCTTTTTAACGAAGTTTCTCTTATATTCTGAGAATACCTTAGTCAGGTCTGCATTTCTCTTCTCTATAAGAGCATGATTCTTTACAGATAATCTCGGGAAAATAACCCACTTCGAAGCGTCTTTTACGAATCCTTCTGGCTTTGTCTGATAATACTCAGAAGGTTCTTTTACATCTATCGATTCATAGCCATGATCGACTCTCGTCGTAGGTCTGAAAAATACTGGAGTATGATATTTCTCTGAGAAGTCAAAGGCCTCCTGTATCATCTCATAGGCTTCATGCACCGATGACGGATCGAATACGGGCACCTTCGAATACATACTGAAGGTTCTCGTATCCTGCTCAGTCTGGCTCGATATCGGGCCCGGATCATCAGCTACTACGATCACCATTCCACCCTTGACACCTATATACTCAAGGCTCATCAGAGGGTCGGATGCGACATTGAGTCCTACCTGCTTCATAGTGACAAGAGACCTTGCACCCGCAAGTGACGCTCCAGCCGCCATCTCAAGGCCCGCCTTTTCATTAACAGACCACTCCACATATACATCGCCGGGATTACGCTTCGCTATCGTCTCAAGGATCTCCGTAGACGGAGTCCCCGGATACCCAGAAGCCGCATCTACACCGGCTGCAAGGGCACCAAGGGCGATGGCCTCGTTTCCCATTAGGAATTCTTTATGCATACATACCTTTCCAATATTACAAGCTTATGATTCCAAAAGCATTTGCTACTGCTGAAACTAATATGATCAGGCAGAACAGCGGGCAGAGCCACTTGATCATGAAGTTGAAGATCTTTTTTCTATCGAACTTCGCTCCGCCAAGCGTCACTTCCTCATCTATTTTATCAAGTCCTATGACCTTCGACACTAAGAGGCAGGTCGCAATTGCTGCAAGCGGCATCATGACTGAGTTCGTGATGAAATCGAAGAAATCAAGGAACTGCATTCCGATTATCTTTACATTTGCAAGGACTCCGTAGCCAAGAGCTGAAAGTGTTCCAAGGCAAAGCATTATAGCTCCGATCACAATCGTTGCTTTTTTTCTTGACCAGCCCAGCTCATCCTCAAGTGTTGATACCGCTGACTCCATCAACGCTATTGATGATGTAAGAGCTGCAAATAGCACCAGCATGAAAAACAGCAGCCCGAATACTCTTCCACCAGGGAATGATGCGAAGGTCTTCGGCATCGTGATAAACATAAGTGACGGACCTGCGTCAAGGTTCTTGCCTGCGTCTGCTCCTGAAAATGCGAATACTGCGGGGATTATCATGAGACCTGCAAGGAATGCAATCAGGGTATCGAATATCTCGACCTGATCAGTGCTTTCCTCAATTGACACATCCTTTTTCATATAGCTGCCGAACGTGATCAGGATTCCCATTGCGATAGACAGCGAATAGAACATCTGCTGCATTGCGGTAACTACCGTCATCCATGAGAAACGCTCTGTGCTAGGCACTAGCAGGTACTTTATTCCTGCACCGGCTCCTGGTCTTGTCATTGTATAGATACAGATGATAAAAGCCAGAACTACAAGGATCGGCATCAGAATCTTCGATACTCTCTCGATTCCGCCCTGCACTCCCATGTAGACGATCACAGTCGTAAGCAGTGCAAAAACTATGAACCATACCTCAGGCGATACTCCGCTGATGAAGCTGCTGAAATACCCATCAACTGCGATATCCTTCGCCGGCTTTGTGATATAGTCCACCATGTATTTGATGACCCATCCACCGATTACTGAATAATACGGCACAATAAGCATCGGGACTATCGCATTGATCCAGCCTCCGAGACGATATCCTTTTTTCTTCGTGAAATGATTGAATGCTCCTACCGGACTCTTCTGGCTCATTCGGCCAATTGCCGTCTCCGCCATGATCATCGTATAACCAAATGTCGCCGCAAGGATGATATAGCAGATCAGATACGTTCCACCGCCGTACTTCGCACACAGATACGGGAATCTCCATATATTTCCCAGTCCCACTGAGGCTCCTGCTGCTGACAGCACGAAGCCGAGTTTTCCTGTAAAACTGGCCCTCTTCTTACTACTCACGTCTGTTAATTGAGCGGAATATTAAATACACCGTTCTTCTCCTTTCTTTTCCAAAATATAACTTTGATATTATAACACACTCATAATTAAAGACAAGGGCAAGACAAGGGGACGGTTCTCCTGTCCGTACTTATTTAAAAATCAGACAGCATCAAAGCCCAGCTTCAGACAGCCCATGATTCCCTGGTCATCGTGAAGACTTGCCGGAACAATGTATTGATCCATGTCATTTACTGTATCATTTTTTATGTAGCCATTCAGCAGCTCCCTCGTCTTCTCTCTTACTAAAGGGAAGAGCTGTGTCTGATGCATGACTCCGCCACCCAGAATGATGATCTTCGGTGAGAGCATGAGTGTAGTCGTCACCATACACTGTGCCAGATAATATGCCTCAAGGTCCCAGACCTTTGCATCATCCTGCATCTCTATTGCCTTCTTTCCCCATCTTTTCTCTATTGAAGGTCCTGCTGCCATACCCTCGAGACAGGCTCCATGGAACGGACATATTCCTTCAGGCATCGGATCATCTTCTCTCACTCTAAGAAGCATGTGACCCGCTTCAGGATGCATGGCCCCATGCACCAGCTTTCCTCCACTCATCACACCTGCGCCGACTCCTGTTCCTATAGTGTAGTATACAGCGTCTCCCAGGCCTTTTGCCTGACCATATGTCACTTCACCAAGCAGCGAGCCATTCACATCTGTATCGAATCCGACTGGCACATTCAGACCATTGGCAAAATATCCGGCTATATCGGTGTTCATCCACGCTGTCTTTGGTGTTGTCGTGATATATCCATAGGTATCTGAATCCCTGTCAAGATCAATCGGTCCGAAACACGCTATACCCAGGGCTTCGATTTCTTTTCCTTTGAAATAATCCAGTAGCTGTGGCAGCGTCTCTTCCGGTGTCACAGTTGGAAAAGACTCCTGCTCATAGATCTTTCCTGTCTCATCTCCAATTGCGCAGACCATCTTGGTCCCGCCTGCTTCAAGTGCTCCAATCCTCATTATGCTTCCTCCTTTAGAATCCACAGGTTCTCACCTGCATCCGGTATCTCTCCCGCCTCATTAAATCCCAGTTTCTGCGCAAGTGCAGCAGATGCTTTATTTAAAGGCGCAATCTGTGCGAAAAACTGATGATGTCCCTTGCTGCGTGCCAGTTCCAGAACTGCTCTGGTAGTCTCGAGTCCATATCCCTGATGCCATAGATCAGGATCTGTCACATAGCCCAGTTCAAGCCAGTTATCATCACTATGCAATACTGCCTCGTCTACGGTTTTTTCTGACTTTATGACCGGCAATACCTTATACTCCAGTCCGCATCTGCCGATCAGTCTGCCATCTGATTTCAGAAATACATTCCACATTCCAAAATCATAGAATCTGTATATATTGTCGAAGTAATCCTGCTCGTATGCCTTCTCCTCGAGATACGGATACAGCGGCTCCATGAACTCCGTCACTCCTGGCTTGTCATACAGATCAAAAAGCTTCAGAACATCATTTTCCGGATCCATCTGCTTTATTACTGTCCGCCCTGTCTCCAGAATAACCCTTGGGATCCTGTAATACAAGTCATGTACTTCTTTTATATAATCATCGTAAAGAGCATCAGGAGATGTAATGATAAAATCCGTCCGAAGCCTGATACCATCATGCTCGTATCCTATTACAGCTATGCCTTCCTCTGAAGCTTTATCGATTTCCCCTTGGGAATCAGTGATTATGACAGGCCGTGGACAGTTAATTTTTTTCAAAAACATTGTAAAGTTCTTTTTTCAGAAGCTCCATTGCACTCTGAGTCTTCTGATTATTGCTCTGAAAAGAAACAAGCTTCTGCAGATATCCCTGTCTCTTCGTAATCTCACGACTCATCGGATACACGAGTTCAAACGCCAGACAGCTGTGGCTTATCACATGATCAACAGATGTCGGCTTATAGTCCGGACTTCGCTCCACGCAGATATGCTTCCTTATTGCATCAACTGCCTGATCAGATACACAAGCATCCTTCAGCTGATTCTCAGATACATTGTAAATATCCTCAATGGATTCCTCTACATTTACCCTGAATATATCGACTTTGTCAGCATCTCTTATGATATTGCTAAACATCGTATGCCGCTCATCGAGATCATCAGGGATCCGGTATTTTGAATGATTCCAGATTGCAGTCCTTATCAGGTCATAATCCTCTTCTGTCCCTTCTTCGATAAAGTCCCTTATCTGCCCGAACCGGCCATTTGGCATCTCATCAAAAAACTTCTGATCCACATTGTAAAAATCAGGAAACAGCACCTCACATGACAGATGTGCATGCGACATCGACTTAGCGTCATTAAAAGTCCCGTATCTCCTGATCTGCTCGAATCTTCCCAAATCATGAAGCATCCCGAGAAGCCATGCCAGATCAGTGTCCGAATCAGACAGATCCAGCGATCTCGCAATCTCATCAGCATCTTCTGCTACATGATAGGTGTGTATTATCTTAAGATTGATCTTCGGATCTGATGAATCATAGGCATCTGTATATTTTCTGAATGTCTCACGTACGTGATCTCTAATGAGCTTCATGATTCATTTACCAGCTTTCCGGTCATATGCTCCGGCACGAGTTCAAGACAGTTTACTCGTGGAAACGCATGCCCTAGCTCATGCTGCAGATACTCATTATCATCGGTAAATTTTTTGGCCAGGTTCGTACAGATCTGTCTCTTTTTATCTTCATCTGTCACTTCATGGATTCGGCCGAATATCACGACGCTATTAATATTGAGAGCCCATTCGCCATCTTTTCTGTATCCCTGATCAAAAACACAGTAGCTCACCTTGTCATTTGCTCTTATAGCATCGAGCTTGTGTCCTTCCTTTGCACAGTGAAAATACAGATGTCCGTCATCCTCACAGTACCAGTGATCCATTGGAATCCCATATGGATAACCGTCATCACCTATCATAGAAAGAACTCCTCTTGGCTGTTCCTTTAGTATCTTTACACACTCCTCATCACTGATCTGCTGCCTGAAACGGCGCATTTTTCTAAACATAAAAATCTCCTTTTCAATATTACGATTATAAAATGAAAAGACATCTTCGTCAACTTCTGAAAGTATCCGTAAATGTACAATTTTTATCTTGACTTTCAGAAAAAAAAGAGTAAGATAAAAGCATAAACAGTAATGATAATCATTACTGATAAGGAGTGATTAACAGTGAAGAGGTTTTCAAAACGACGGCAATGCATCCTTGATGATCTCGAGAGCAGAACAGATCACCCTACAGCAGAAATGGTTTACTGCTCAGTCAGGAATGAGATACCGAGTATCAGTCTTGGTACAGTATATCGTAATCTGAAAGAGCTTGCAGATGAGGGTTCCATCATCTCCTTCACCCAGAATGGCAAGGAGCATTTCGATGGGAACAATCATCCTCACATCCATGTATGCTGTTCGGTATGCGGGAAGATTGGGGATCATCCTCTTCCTAAGGGACTGTTTCAGCCAGAGAATGATCCTGACTTTGATATCACGAATGTGATCATTCAGGGAATCTGCAGTGACTGCGCTTCGAAGCAGTCAGAGGAAAGTGCATGATATCTACTCTCCTATTCGGAGTGATATGATATAAGGTAACAAAGGTGTGTAAATATTTTTAATTAACCAGGAGGTAAAGGTTATGGCAAAGTGGGTATGCAGTGTTTGCGGCTATGTTTATGAGGGCGAAGAGCCACCAAAGCAGTGTCCTGTATGTAAAGCACCGGCAGAGAAGTTCATCAAGCAGGAGGGTGAGAAGACCTGGGCTGCTGAGCATGTAATTGGTGTAGCTAAGGACGCTCCGGAGGATATCAAGGCTGACCTTCGCGCTAACTTCGAGGGTGAGTGCTCAGAGGTTGGTATGTATCTTGCTATGAGCCGCGCTGCTTTCCGCGAGGGATATCCTGAGATCGGTCTTTACTATGAGAAGGCTGCTCATGAAGAGGCTGAGCATGCTGCTAAGTTTGCAGAGCTTCTCGGTGAGGTAGTTTCTCCTTCTACAGAGCAGAACCTGAAGGTAAGAGTTGAGGCTGAGAACGGTGCTACAGCTGGAAAGACTGATCTGGCTAAGCGCGCCAAGGCATTAAATCTCGACGCAATCCATGACACCGTTCATGAGATGGCTCGTGATGAGGCAAGACACGGCAAGGCATTTGAAGGCCTTCTGAAGAGATATTTCGGAAAGTAATCCAAATACATTTCAATAAAATAAAAGAGCTGGGCGGAAATTCAATTCCACTCAGCTTTTATTATAATCTTGATTCAGTTATGACGGAATCGCATTATCCAGACGTTTTAACAGCCATGACATCATAACTGCTGCAGCTATCATCATAATAAACACATATGGTATATATAGCGGTATATCTTTATCAGTCATTAGCTTCCTTATGACAATATGACACATATAAATCTCAAGCGAATATTTTCCTACAAGACGAAGAAATCTCATAAAAACAGAACTCCGCCTGATCAGCTGCAATAAAGATACAGCCACTATCACGACTCCTAATGCAAACAGAGGGGTAAAAATCCTTTCGAATGTAGCAAGTTCAAAATAGACTTTTGACATTATACCGATCAGTATAAATATAACAGATACAATTGCTGCATTAAATGGTCTGATTTCTTTATCATCCTGAATATACTTTCCAAGGAATACCCCGATAACAAAGTCAGGAGCACGGCCATATGCAATGCTTATGTTTTCTCCGATCTCAGGGAAATATTTTCTGATCAGGATCATGGTCACATCAAGGATTGCAATAAGGATACACATATTACTGACATCGTGCGTACCTCTTTTTCCCACAAGAGCATAGACAACCGGGAAGACAAGATACATGGCTGTGATAAATCCTATAAACCATAGTGTATTGGTTCCATCAGAGAAAAAAGTATAAAAGGAGATATCTTTTATTGTCTCAATAGCGCCATCAGCCCGGAATACATTATCACTTATAACCCAGAAAGGAACTGCTACTATCAGGTAAGGAATCACAACCCTGCGTAATCTTCTCTTGTAAAAGTATCCAAGATTATGATTCTTTTCAAAAGAGTAAAAAAGTCCCATTCCTGACAGGATCACAAAGATCTCGACTCCGATACTTCCAATATAATCATGAAAGTTATTAAGAAAACTTACTATAGGAGTCGAGTCCGGATCCAGAATCCCATCATTTATCGCATTACTTATATTTTCTGTATAATGAAAAAATATAAGCTCAAGCATAGAAAGGCCGAATAACTCATTTCTATACTTACTGAACCACGCCAGATGAAAATTGTTTTTATTCATACTAACGTCTGTCGACCTTTGCTATATCTATTGGTGTTACCTTATCAGGCTCGCTTTCCAGTGCGTGTGCCAGGGCATTTGCGGTATCCATTGCTGTGATACAGTAAACTCCTGTCTCTATCGCATTACGTCTGATCAGAAATCCGTCACGGGTCTTGTCACCGTGACCTTCTGTCGGTGTATCGATTACGAGGTCTATCTTGTGACCAAGTATTAAATCCATGACATTTGGTGATTCCTGATTTATCTTATTGACCCAGAGGGCCTCAACTCCATGGTCATTTAAGTACTTTGCAGTAGATCTCGTTGCGTAAATCTTGTATCCAAGAGCCTTGAAACGCTTTGCGACTCCTACAGCCTCAGCTTTGTCCTTATCATTTACAGTCATTATCATCTGCTTGTACTTCGGCAGATCAAGGCCCGCGCCTGTGAAGGCCTTGTACAGAGCTTCATTGAAGGTCGGTGCAATTCCAAGGCACTCACCGGTACTCTTCATCTCAGGTCCAAGAGAAATCTCTGCTCCACGGAGCTTCTCAAATGAGAATACAGGCATCTTGATAGCCACATAGTCAGCCTCTGGCTGGAGTCCTGGCTTGTACCCCATCTCACGAAGAGTATGACCACACATTACCTTTGCAGCGAGGTCTACGATAGGAATTCCTGTTACCTTGCTGATGTATGGCACAGTACGTGATGAACGAGGATTTACCTCAATGACATATACCTCTCCGTCCATATCGATGAACTGGATATTGATGAGACCTATGACATGAAGCTCCTTTGCGAGCTTTATCGTAGCATCTTCGATCTTCTTCTTGACCTCATCACCGATAGTCGGAGCAGGATATACAGAGATAGAATCTCCTGAATGGATTCCTGTACGCTCGATATGCTCCATGATACCAGGGATCAGGATATCGGTTCCGTCACAGACAGCATCGACTTCGACTTCTTTACCCTGAAGATACTTATCTACAAGGATCGGGTGCTCCTGGGCGATACGATTGATGATGCCCATGAACTGCTCAATATCCTCGTCATTGAATGCAATCTGCATTCCCTGACCACCTAGTACGTATGAAGGACGGACAAGTACAGGATAGCCGACCTTGTTGGCTACCTTCTTTGCCTCTTCTGCTGTGAATACAGTACCGCCTGAAGCTCTTGGAATACCTGTCTTCTGAAGGACTTCATCGAAGAGCTCACGGTCTTCTGCCCTGTCGACATCCTTTGCATCTGTTCCGTAGATGGTGACTCCCATCTCCATCAGATCCTGGGTGAGCTTAATTGCCGTCTGTCCACCGAACTGGACTACAGCTCCATCCGGCTTCTCCTGACGAACGATATTTTCTACATCCTCTTTTGTCAGAGGCTCGAAATAGAGCTTGTCTGCAATATCGAAATCAGTAGATACGGTCTCAGGGTTATTATTTACGATGATGGTCTCGAAACCTTCCTTCTCAAAGGCCCAGGTCGCATGTACCGAGCAGTAATCGAACTCGATACCCTGTCCGATACGGATAGGACCGGATCCAAGTACGAGAACCTTTTTCTTTCCTGAAGTCTCAAGAGCCTCGTTCTCACCGCCACTGTACACTGAATAGTAATACGGAGTCTCTGCCTTGAACTCAGCAGCACAGGTATCAACCATTCGGTAGGATGCTACTATACCATTATCAAGGCGCATCTTCTTTACTTCGTCCTCTGAGAGCTTGCCATTCAGATTAGCAATGATATAATCAGGGAACTCGATTCTCTTTGCTTCACGCAGAAGCTCAGGAGTCAGCTCCTCAGTCTTGAGTCTCTTCTCTATCTCAGTGATATATGCGATCCTGTCGATAAACCACAGGTCAATCATCGTCACATCATGCATCTTCTGATGAGAGAACTTACGACGGCAGCCCTCTGCTATACGGTAGATACGGCGGTCATCGACTATCTCCATCTCTTTCCAGAGCTCATCATCAGTCCTGTCTGTAAAGTCGTAGCTCATGAGTGAGTCTACATGCTGCTCAAGAGACCTTATGGCCTTCATCAGGGCTCCGCAGAAGTTGTCGCAGATACTCATGACCTCACCGGTAGCCTTCATCTGTGTAGTAAGGGTACGCTTTGCCGTGATGAATTTATCAAACGGCAGACGAGGAATCTTGACCACGCAGTAGTCGAGCATCGGCTCGAATGAAGCATATGTCTTCTTTGTGATGGCATTCTTGATCTCATCGAGATTGTAGCCAAGAGCGATCTTTGCAGCAACCTTTGCTATAGGATATCCTGTTGCCTTTGATGCAAGAGCTGAAGAACGTGATACACGAGGATTTACCTCGATGACACAGTACTCGAATGAATCTGGATTCAGTGCATACTGTACGTTACAGCCGCCTGTGATTCCAAGCTCTGTGATGATATTTAATGCAGATGTACGAAGCATCTGGTAATCTTTATCTGAGAGAGTCTGTGAAGGAGCAACTACGATAGAGTCTCCTGTGTGGACACCGACCGGGTCGATATTTTCCATGTTGCAGACTGTGATACAGTTGCCTGCGGCATCACGCATCACCTCGTACTCGATTTCCTTCCAGCCTGCGATACAGCGCTCTACAAGCACTTCATGCACACGGGAAAGGCGGAGTCCGTTCTCGAGGATCTCACGAAGCTCAGTCTCATTATGAGCGATACCACCGCCTGAACCGCCAAGGGTATATGCAGGACGAAGAACTACCGGGTATCCGATAGTATTGGTAAATCTGACACCAGCCTCTACATCGTGAACGACCTCTGATGGAGCGACAGGCTCGCCGATCTTTTCCATCGTGTCCTTGAATTCCTGTCTGTCCTCGGCCTTCTTGATGGTCTGAGCAGTCGTACCGATAAGGCGCACGCCCTGTTCCTTCAGAAATCCCGATTCTTCAAGCTCCATACCGAGGTTCAGTCCAGCCTGACCACCAAGTGTAGGAAGGATTGAATCCGGCTTTTCCTTCTTGATAATTGCCTCAAGTGACTTAATAGTCAGAGGCTCGATATAGACTTCATCTGCTATATCCTTATCAGTCATGATGGTAGCAGGATTCGAGTTCACGAGGCATACCTCTACGCCTTCTTCCTTTAATGATCTGCATGCCTGCGTACCGGCATAGTCAAACTCGGCAGCCTGACCTATGACGATAGGTCCTGAGCCGATTACCATTACCTTCTTGATACTGTTATCGCGTGGCATTACAGTCCTCCTTCCATCATCCTGATGAATCTGTCAAAAAGAAATGCACTATCCTGTGGGCCCGGACAGGCTTCAGGATGAAACTGCACTGTATAAATATTTTTGCCTGTGTACATGAGACCCTCGTTCGTGCCATCATTTACATTTGTAAAAGATGGAGTAGCGATCTTTGGATCGAGTCCGTCGGTATCCACCACATATCCATGGTTCTGGGAAGAAATATATACTCTTCCTGTAATAGAATCCTTGACAGGATGATTGCCTCCTCTATGGCCGTACTTGAGCTTCTTCGTATCAATGCCATTTGCAAGAGCCATCAGCTGATGTCCAAGGCATATAGCAAAAATAGGGATATCAGTATCGTATAGCTTCTTTATCTCTCCTATGATAGACGTACAGGTCTTTGGATCTCCAGGACCGTTTGAGAGCATGATTCCATCCGGATTCATGGCAATGATCTCATCAGCTGTAGTAGATGCCGGTACTATTGTCACATCACATCCACGCTCATTTAAGCTCTCACCGATATGTCTCTTGGCTCCGAGATCAAGGAGAACTACCTTCTTGCCCTTTCCTGGCAGATGCTTTCTCTCTTTGCAGGTCACCTGACTTACTACATCACCGACTTCGTAGGCCTTTATCTTTTCAAGAATCGGTCCGAGGTCATCATACTTCGTAGTAGAGATCATTCCATTCATAGTTCCCTGATCCCTGAGCTTTTTCGTAAGGCCTCTGGTATCTATTCCCTGGATTCCAGGAATATCCTGCTCCACAAGGAAATCATTGAGATTCCCCTTACAGCGGAAATTGCTCGGAACCCTTGCCAGCTCTCTTACTATATATCCACCTACATACGACCGCTCTGACTCTGCATCATCCGTGACACCGTAGTTACCGATCAGCGGATATGTCATTGTAACAGCCTGTCCTGCGTATGACGGATCGGTAAGCACCTCAAGATACCCAGTCATCGAAGTGTTGAACACGACTTCGCTTATGGACTCTCTTGTAGAGCCAATGCTCTCACCTGTGAAAACCGTACCGTCTTCGAGGTAAAGATATGCTTTCATTCTTTTCCTTTCTTTATTTGAGGATTTAGGATTTAGGGGATAGGGGTTAGAAACAAATCCTATCCCCTATATCCTATCCTTTGAAATACCTGCTTCTGTTATACGAGACTACTCGAAGGTTAGAAACAAATCCTATCCCCTATATCCTATCCCCTGTATCCTATTTACTTAAAGTAGCTAACTCCTGACTCGAAGACCTTCATATCCAGATTGCCATAGATATTCTTCGATACGCCGTCTCCGATACGCTCGCAGTGGCACATCTTTCCGAGGATTCGTCCATCCTCGCTAGTGATTCCTTCGACTGCTCTGTAGGAACCATTGATGTTCCACTCTGGATCCATTGAGCAGTTGCCGTCGATATCGACGTACTGCGTAGCAACCTGCCCGTTTGCGAACAGCTTGTCAAGCCACTCATCATCTGCTACGAATCTTCCTTCACCGTGTGATGCTGGAATTCCATAGACATTTCCAAGGCCTGCCAGACGCAGCCATGGGCTCTTATTTGATACGACCTTCGTATAGGCAATCTTACTGATATGACGACCTATTGTATTGTAGGTAAGTGTAGGAGAATCCTCCTTCTGCTCAGTCACCTTGCCATATGGTACGAGTCCCAGCTTGATAAGGGCCTGGAATCCATTGCAGATTCCAAGTACGAGACCATCTCTCTTTGTGATAAGATCTTCTATTGCCTCAGTAATCTTTTCATTTCTGAATGCTGTAGCGAAGAATTTCGCACTACCCTCAGGCTCGTCACCTGCTGAGAAGCCACCAGGGAACATCACGATCTGAGCGTTGTTAATACCCTTTACGAAATCATCTACTGAAAGCCTTATGTCCTCTGCATTCTGGTTTCTGAATACTACCGTATTTGTCGTAGCCCCTGCCTGCTCGAAGGCCCTGGCTGAATCATACTCGCAGTTCGTTCCAGGGAATACAGGAATGAATACGTTTGGCTTAGCAACCTTATTCTTGCAGACGTAGATATTTTTCTCATCATGAAGCTCTGACTTCACAGGTGTCTTATCATCATCAGCCTTTGTCGCAAATACTCCTTCAAGTGGAGCCTTCCATGCATCAAGCGCCTCGCTTGCTGTAAATGATACATCATCTATTGCAAACATTCTGTCATCAGTGACTTCACCGATCACACTGTAGAAATCCGAAAGACCGTTTTCTGTCATTGCCTGATCGATCGCATCCATATTTTCATCAGGTACCTCGGCAATAATGCAGCATGGATAAGCTTTGAAAGCGTTTGTTGGCGAACCACCGTCTACATGAAGCTTCACTCCGAGCTTGTTTCCGAATGCCATCTTTGAAATCGCTGCAACAGGTCCATAGCAGTCAGTCACATATGCTGAAACTATTGCCTTTCCCTTTATCAGCTTATGAACTGTATCATACAGCTTCATTACCTGTTCATAATCAGGCAGATCATAGAGATCCTTTGCGATCCAGAAATGTACGAGCTTGTCTCCTGCAATCTTTAGCTCAGGAGTGATGATGTCATGGACATCCGCTGTATCTACTGCAAAAGAGCAGAGTGTCGGCGGAACATCTATATCATTGAATGTTCCTGACATTGAATCCTTACCACCGATTGATGGAAGGCCATATCTCATCTGTGCTTCAAATGCACCGAGCAGTGCTGAGAATGGCTGACTCCATCTCTTAGGATCTTCATTCATTCTGCGGAAATATTCCTGGAATGTAAATCTGATCTTTCTGAAATCACCACCGGCAGCGACAATCTTTGCCATAGACTCAGTGATAGAATAAATAGCTCCATGATATGGGCTCCACTTCGACAGGTATGGGTCGAATCCATATGCCATCATCGATACTGTATCGCACTTATGGTTTCCGACCGGAAGCTTTGCTACCATGCTCTGAGCCTCGGTCAGCTGATACTTTCCTCCGAATGGCATAAATACTGATGCTGCTCCGATTGAACCGTCGAACATCTCGACAAGTCCCTTCTGTGAACATACATTGAGATCTGATAAGGTATCAAGCCATGCTGCCTTCAGATCGTTTCTGTCAAGATCTGCAGCTACCTTGTCTGACGCATATTTCTCGAGATAATCGTCTTCCTTCTTCGGAATCTCAACCGTGACTGCTGTCTCCTGGTGTGCACCGTTCGTATTAAGGAATGCACGTGAGAGATCAACGATGGTCTTTCCTCTCCAGTCGAGGCGGAGTCTAGGCTCTTCTGTTACCTCAGCGACTACAGTTGCCTCGAGATTTTCCTCTCTTGCATAGCCTAAGAATTTATCTACATCCTGAGGTGATACAACTACTGCCATTCTCTCCTGAGACTCTGAGATGGCAAGCTCTGTTCCGTCAAGTCCTGCGTACTTCTTCGGTACGAGGTCGAGATTTACACGAAGTCCGTCCGCTAATTCTCCGATTGCTACAGATACACCGCCTGCTCCGAAGTCATTACACTTCTTGATGAGATAAGCAACCTCCTCTCTCTTGAAGAGTCTCTGCAGCTTTCTCTCTGTAGGTGGATTACCTTTCTGGACCTCTGCTCCGCAGAGTGCTGTTGACTTTGTATTGTGTGCCTTTGAAGAACCGGTAGCTCCACCGATTCCGTCACGTCCTGTACGTCCGCCGAGGAGAATGATCTTATCTCCCGGATCTGAATTCAGACGTCTTACTGCGCGTCTTGGAGCGGCTGCTATTACAGCTCCAATCTCCATTCTCTTTGCTACATAGTCTGGATGATATAATTCCTTGACATAGCCTGTTGCCAGTCCTATCTGGTTACCATATGAGCTGTAGCCATGAGCAGCCTCACGGACGAGCTTCTTCTGAGGGAGCTTGCCTTCAAGCGTCTCGCTGACAGGTCTTGTAGGATCTGCTGCTCCCGTAATTCTCATTGCCTGATATACATATGTTCTGCCTGAAAGAGGATCTCTGATAGCACCGCCAAGACAGGTTGCTGCGCCACCGAACGGTTCGATCTCAGTCGGGTGATTGTGCGTCTCATTTTTAAAATTGAGAAGCCACTCCTCAGTCTTGCCGTCGACCTCGATAGGAATTATGATAGAGCAGGCATTGATCTCGTCTGACTCCTCCTGATCCTTCAGAAGTCCCTTTTTCTTAAGGATCTTCGCACCTATTGTAGCCAGATCCATCAGACAGACGAACTTGTCATCACGGTCCTTGTAGAGCACCCTGTAATTGTCCAGATACTTATCATAAGAATCCTTGATTGGCTTCTTATAGAATCCGTCCTCGAAATTCACATTGGTAAGCTCCGTGGAAAATGTCGTGTGACGGCAGTGGTCTGACCAGTATGTATCAAGAACCCTGATCTCTGTAATTGTCGGATCCCTGTGCTCATCAGCCCTGAAATAATCCCTGATATGCAAGAAATCCTTATATGTCATTGCGAGATTCAGTGAATCGTATCTCTTTCTGAAATCCTCATCACTCTCATCGCAGAAGCCGTCGAGAATCTCTACGTCTGCCGGCTCCTCGAAGTTATCTTCAAGAGTTTCCGGCTTCACCTCATCTGTGACCCTTGAATCTACAGGGTTCACACAGTGCTTCTTGATCCTCTCGAAATCATCATCTGAAATATCGCCCTCGATGACATATGTCGTAGCCGTCTTGATGATCGGCTCTGACTCATCATCGAGAAGCTTCATACACTGCTCTGCTGAATCCGCTCTCTGATCGAACTGTCCCGGAAGGAATTCCACAGAAAAAATCCGCCCGGTATAATCAAAGCTCTCTTCATAGACATAATCTACAGGAGGCTCAGAAAATACTGTGCGGACTGCTTTATCAAATACTTCGTCCTTTAGATTCTCCACGTCATAACGAATAAGAACCCTTACCCCGGTAATACCACTGATACCGACGAAATGACGTAACTCATGTGAAAGCTGCTTCGCAGTAACCGCAAAATCAGGCTTCTTTTCTACATATACGCGTCTTACTTTTCCCATGCTTTTTCCTTTCGTAAAAACGGAAACAACAGTCATCAGATGTCAAAAATCTACATCCGTATGATTATAGCACAAAGGGACGTATAATCAAAACGATTTTTTGTATTTTTATGAAAAATCATTCCTCGCCAGTCAGTTCCACAGGAATGTAATCATGATGCACTGCTGGCAGATATTTCTCAAAGACATCCTTTGTGAGCAGCTTGAGCGAAGACGTATTGACACACGGATGACAGCCAAGATACTCCTCTGCAAGTACATCCTTGTCTACCAGAAGCTGCACATTATTATCATGATCATTCATAAGTCCCATGATGCTTACCGATCCAGGCTTAATGTCAAGGAACTCCTCCATCTTATCCTCAGGTGCGAAGGAAAGTCTTGCGGAATTGATCTGCTTCGACAGTTCCTTTGTCTTAAAGGGCTTATGCCCCGGCATCATAAGAAGGTAGAACTTAGTCTTCTGCCTGTTGCATAGAAACAGATTCTTGCAGATCAGACAGTCAAGCACTGCGTCTATTACATCGCAAACTTCCATCGTAGTGGCAGGGGCATGATCCGTTCGCTGATACTTTATCCCAAGCGAATCCAGTAAATCATATACTCTTATTTCTTTTTCTTCTCTTCCTGTTGTGTCAGTTGGACGACCGTCATATAAAGTCATTTTACATTTTCCTCATCAATTCATTGTCTGATGCACCAGATTATACATCACATTGACCTGATAATGCAAAAATCCCCCTGCGGTAATGAAACCACAGGAGGGTGAGTCACACTATTACAAATGAAAAGCTGCACTTCACTGCGAGCTTATTCCCTACGTAGGCTTCGCCTTCTGCCATGCCTACATTTGCCTTCATATTCGTAAGCTCTGTCTTTATCGTGAGAACATCTCCCGGACGGACCTGCGACTTGAAGCGGGCATTCTTTATTGAACCGAACATAGGCATTTTGCCCTTGAACTTATCCGATGTAAGGAGAGCACATGCACCACACTGTGCAATCGCCTCAAGTGATAGCACTCCCGGAAATACCGGATAGCCCGGAAAGTGCCCGGCAAATACAGGCTCATTCCTGCTCATCATCCTGACCCCTATCGCCCATTTCTCTGGCTCATAGTCAAGGATCTTATCAACCATTATCATCGGCTGCCTGTGCGGCAGGATCTTCTCGATATCATCACATGTCAGCACATTCGCATTTTCTCTTACATCAAATTCATTCATTCTCAAACCTCAAGTTTATCTGCTCATCAGTATACATGCGTTGTGACCGCCGAATCCCAGTGAATCACTCATTCCTACCCTGACATCTGATTTGATGCCTTTCTGTGGAACATAGTCCAGATCACACTCTGGATCTATCTCAGTGAGGTTCGCTGTCGGTGGGATAAATCCTTCTTCGATAGTCTTCGCGAGGAAGACTGCCTCGACTCCACCTGCACCTCCGAGGAGATGACCAGTCATCGACTTCGTGGATGAGATCTTAAGAGATGATGCATGATCTCCGAATGCTTTGTGAATGGCCTTTGTCTCTACCACATCATTGATATGGGTAGATGTGCCGTGGGCATTGATATAGTCCACATCTGACGGTGCAAGTCCTGCATCCTCGAGTGTCAGTGTAAATACATCTGCTGCACCCTCTGCTGACGGATCAGGGGAAGTGATATGGTATGCGTCGCAGTTGGCTCCATAACCCTTTATCTCACAGATAATATGAGCTCCACGAGCCTTCGCATGCTCATATTCCTCGAGTACCAGGAGTCCACAGCCTTCACCCATTACGAAACCGCTTCTCTTCACATCAAATGGAACAGAAGCCTGGTTCGGGTCATCAGCCTTTGTCAGGGCTCCCATATTTGAAAATCCACCCATTGCAAGTGGCGTAATGCAGCTCTCCGTACCGCCGCAGATCATCAGGTCTTCATATCCGTCTCTTATCAGATGAAAGCTGTCACCGACCGCATTAGTGCCGCCTGCACATGCAGCTACTGGGCAGGTAGCCTCACCCTTGAGCCCATATCTGATGGCGACCTGGCCTGCAGCCATATTTCCAATAGACATCGGAATAAAGAAAGGTGAAACTCTCTCGAAGCCCTTCTCCAGGCCTCTGATATGCTGCTCCTCGATGGTATTCAGACCACCGATCCCGGAAGATATATCAGTACCGAATCTCTTTGCATCGATTCCGTCTATCAGCTTCTTATCTTCGTCGATCAGGCCTGCGCTCGTCATAGCTTCATCAGCTGCTGCAATAGCAAACTGTGTGAAACGATCCATGTGGCGGGCATCCTTCTTTGCCATGTATTTAAGCGGGTCAAAGTTTTTTACCTCTCCAGCCAGCTTCACTGAAAAGTCATCAATCTGAAAAGCGGTGATAGGACCGATTCCGACTTTGCCATTCTTTACATTTGAAAAGCTCTCCTCGACAGAAAGCCCACACGGATTTACAGTTCCAAGTCCCGTGACAACTACTCTTCTTCTATCCATCTTATCCTCACATTCCGCCGCTCACTTCAACGACAGCACCAGTAATATACGAAGCTCGCTCATCTGCAAGAGCTGCAGCGATATAAGCAATTTCCTCAGGCCTTCCCATTCTCTTCATAGGGATCTGCGAAAGTAGCGCATCCCTGGCCTTGTCAGAAAGCACCTGTGTCATCTCGGTATCAATTGCACCTGGTGCGATGCAGTTTACTGTGATATTTCTTGAAGCGACTTCCTTTGCCAGAGACTTAGAAAAACCGATGATACCGGCCTTTGCAGCAGCATAGTTCGACTGACCGGCATTGCCATAGATCCCACTTACACTTGTGAGATTGATGATGCGGCCGTATCTCTGCTTTATCATCGGCCTTATTACAGCCTTAGACATCAGATAGACACTCTTCAGATCAGCTTCTATCACCTTATCGAAATCCTCTTCCTTCATGGTCATCAGGAGTCCGTCTCTGGTAATTCCAGCATTATTTATAAGAACATCAACTGGTCCGGCCTCTTCAATAATTCTATCTACATCTTCCTGCTTCGACAGGTCGCCTACAACGATCACAGGTTTAAAAACCTCTGGCCCTTCTCCCCTATCACCTATCCCCTTTATCCTATCCCCTAGTTCCTCACACTTCTCCTTATTCTTATGACAGTGAAGAACCAGATTATATCCTCTCTCTGCGAATTCAAGAGCAATTGCCTGACCGATTCCACCGCTTGCTCCGGTAATTAGTGCAGTCTTCATAAAGCCTCAATATCCTCCACAGTATTCAGTGTCCTAACCCCTATACCCTTAATTCCCTTGGCCTTTGCACACTTCTTCACAAATCCTGAAAGTGTCTTACCCGGTCCTATCTCGATGAAGTCATCAAATCCTTCATCAAGCAGCAGATCAAGGCTCTTCTCCATCAGCACAGGATTCTGAACCTGACGAACTAAGAGATCTACTATTTTTTCTTTTTCATTCTCAAAAGGCTTTACATCGCCATCATCACCAGTAGCATTAAAGATGATCTGGCACTTCGCCGGACCCATCCCGACTGTCGGCAGGAACTCTGCCAGCGCATCACCTGCGCTCTTCATATACGGTGTATGGAAGGGACCACTTACAGCGAGTGGTATCACTCTCTTTGCACCGGCTTCTTTTAAAAGCTCTCCTGCCTTATCTACGCTCTCCTTTTCGCCCGATATCACTATCTGTCCGGGACAGTTAAAATTCGTAGGATAACATCCGGCTTCCTGACAGGCTTTTCTTATATCATCTTCACTCATTCCGAGAACAGCTGACATTCCCCAGTCACCGCCGGCTCCGGCTTCCTTCATTTTCTTTCCGCGGAAGGTCACAGCCTTCAGTACATTTTCAGGAGAAAATACACCAGCACCTGCAAGTGCTGAATACTCACCGAGAGAGAGTCCAAGCACTGCCTCAGGGAAAATATTTTTCTCCTCGAGAATCTTCGTCACCCCGACTGCAAAAGCAGCAAGAGCCGGCTGGGTATTCTCTGTATCCAGAAGTGCATCATCCTTATTTTCAAAAATTATATCCTTGAGACCAGGCTTGATGGTATCTGCCATATCGTACACGGCTTTGAAAACCGGATACTTCTCATAGAGATCCTGCCCCATTCCGGCCTGCTGTGCTCCCTGTCCTGCATATAAAAAAGCTGTCTTCATGAGTCCTCCTTTCCTGTACAGATGTCTTCTATTATTGAACGAAGCGTTCTTATCTCTTTTACCTGTCCGGCAGTCTGTCCTGCCATCAGGCTTCCTGTCTTCGTATCACCCTCGAATACGGCTCTGCGTAGACTGCCAAGAGTAAACTTCTCAAGCTCTTCAAGAGATGCACCGGCTTTCTCGTTCTGTATATACTCCTTTGTCATGCGGTTCTTAAGTACCCTGACCGGAGTACCACCGATTCGGCCCGTAACTACGGCATCAGTTCCCTTGGCCTTGATCACTGCTTTCTTGTAGTTCTCATGGATCGGACATTCCTCTGAGCACAGAAGCGCTGTACCTACCTGCACTCCGCAGGCTCCCAGGTCATGAGCTGCCAGAAACTGCCTGTGATCTGCAATACCGCCGGCAGCTATTACAGGAATATTTACCGCATCGCACACCTGTGGTACCAGAGTCATAGTAGCCATCTCTCCGATGTGACCGCCGCTCTCGCTTCCCTCAGCGATTACCGCGTCAGCTCCGTCACGTTCCATAAGGATTGCAAGTGTAGGTGAAGCGACAACAGGGAAGACCTTGATTCCGGCTTTTTTCCACTTTTCCATGAATCGTCCCGGATTGCCTGCACCGGTCGTAAGGAACTTTACTCCTTCCTCTATCACAAGGTCTGAAAGTGCTTCTATATCAGGATGCATGAGCATCAGATTCACTCCGAAAGGCTTATCAGTATTTTCTTTTGCAATGGCGATTTCCTGCTTCATCCGATCAACTGAAAAACCACCCGATGCAATAAGTCCCAGGCCGCCTGCATTTGCAACGGCTGCGGCGAATTTACCATCGGCTATATTTGCCATTCCACCCTGGATCAGTGGAAACTCAGTCCCTGTAAGATCTCTTAAATCCATAATGTCCTTTCTACCTGTAATGTACTATGCAGCTTCCCCAGGTCAGTCCGCTTCCGAAGCCCGCGAGAATAAGTGTATCTCCTTCATGCAGAAGTCCCTTCTCGTCCATCTCTGCAAGGCAGATCGGGATTGAAGCACCTGAGGTATTTCCATAACGGTCTATATTGCAATAGAACTTTTCCTTTGGCAGCTTCATTGCCTTTACGACATGATCGACAATTCTCTTATTAGCCTGATGACAGACGAACCAGTCGATATCATCGGCTGTAAGACCTGCCTTCTCAAGCGTAGTATTTATCAAATATGGCAGAATCCTTACCGCAAAACGGAACACTTCTTTTCCATCCATCCTGATATAGGACTCATCCGATTTGGCTCCGAGGCAGTTTATCGCGAGTGAGCTCTCTGCTCCGAGAACCTGTGCATAGCTGTCATCACAGAGGCTTACTAATACAGATCCGGCTCCGTCTCCGAATAAGATATTTGTACTCCTGTCATCCTTGTCAAGCAGCTTCGACAGCTCCTCAACTCCTGTCACAAGTGCATATTTATGCGTGGGATTGGCCACCAGATATGACCTGGCCATCTCAATAGCATAGGGGAATCCTGAGCAGGCTGCATTCATATCAAAGAACGGAATATCCTTTGGAAGTCCGAGCCTTTCCTGCATCTGCGTCGCCACAGACGGCGTAGAGTAATCACCTGAAAGGGTAGCCACTATCACTGCTCCCAGTTCATCCAGGCTGATTCCGGATTTTTCCAAAGCCTTACGAGCCGCCTCCCTTGCCAGAGAATTTGCTGTCTCGCCATCGGCTGTAAATCTTCTATCGTGGATGCCCGTTCTTTTCATTATCCACTCATCACTCGTCTCCTCCATCGCTGCGAGGTCGTCATTTGTCACGACCCTCGACGGGAGAGCAAGTCCAGTGGAAATTATCTGAACTGAATTCATATTTATATCTTTCTGAATTTGCGATGTCTGTCAGCCACGATCTCACGCGGCGACATTTTCATAAGTTCCTTCAGGTTCTTATAGATAGCCTTGTCCATCGCATCATATACGCTTACCGGATCTGCCGAAGCTCCGCCTGCCGGTTCAGGAATGATCTCGTCAGCCATTCCGTCCTTGTACATATCATCTGCTGTTAAGTGCATGAGTCTGCAGGCTTCTTTTTTCCTCGAAGTGTCTTTGAAAAGAATACTGCAGAAGCCTTCTGGTGACAGTACTGAATATACTGCGTACTGAAGCATCAGCAGACGGTTTGCAACTGAAAGTGCAAGAGCTCCACCGGAATTACCTTCTCCCGTGACTACTGCAATCACCGGTACCTTCAGATGACTCATCATCGCAAGTGACTTCGCAATTGCCTCACCCTGTCCGTGTGCCTCTGCTTCCATTCCCGGATATGCTCCCGGAGTATCGATAAAGGTGATGATCGGTCGGTTGAACTTCTCTGCCTGCTCGAACATTCTCATGGCCTTACGGTATCCTTCCGGAGATGGCATTCCAAAATTGCACTTCATATTCTCATCAAGAGTAGCGCCCTTCCTGTGGCCAAGCACAGTGACCGGGATCTTGTGATACAGAGCGATCCCGCCGTAGATGGCATCATCATTGTCATAGAGATGATCGCCTCTCTGCTCGAAGAAATCTGTAAAAAGCGCATCGATGAAATCCTTGATATGAGGTCTCTCAGCGAATCTCGCAATATATACGTGATCACAAGGCTCGAGGTCACGGCACTGCTCTAACAGGTCGCTTCTTAGTCCCTCTAAATGCTCAAGTTCTTCCTGCTTATCGTAATACTCAAAACCAACAGCCTCACCGTTCATATCAGCGAGAGCCTGCTTTACCTCAGCTATCTGCTTGTCGGTCTTTGCGACGAGATCCAATACCTTATCTACCATTCTTACCTCCCGTCACCTTGTATCCATGAAGCATCAGAAGCTCTGTAAGCGTGGGCTTAAGCTCATCACGTGGAACTATTGCATCTACGAATCCATGCTCATAGAGATATTCTGCTCTCTGGAATCCCTTTGGCAACTTCTTGCCGATCGTCTGCTCTATGACACGAGGCCCTGCAAATCCTATGAGCGCTCCAGGCTCTGCAAGAGTGATGTCACCAAGTGTAGCAAAGGATGCCGTGACACCGCCAGTGGTAGGATGCGTGAGTACACTTATGTACAGACCACCATCCCTTGAGAACTGCTCTACTGCATCGGCTGTCTTTGCCATCTGCCAGAGAGAGAACATTCCTTCCTGCATTCTGGCTCCGCCTGATGCTGAAAAAATAACGAGCGGCAGCTTATGCCTGTCTGCATACTCTATGGCCTTCGTGATCTTCTCACCACAGGCCCTGCTCATCGATCCCATGAAAAATCTGCTGTCAAGAACTATGCAGACGGTCTTTACTCCTGAGATCTTTCCGACAGCCGTAACCGCCGTTTCCTTAAGTCCTGTCTTCTCCTCGGCTTCTTTCAGCTTTTCCTTATATCCTGGGAAATCCAGCGGGTCCTCCGATGAAAGACTGGCATTTGCAATCTTCATCGTCCCGCTATCGAAGACTATTGAAAGTCTGTACGGAGCTGAAATATTTTTTAATTTTCCACATACCGGACAGGTGTAATAGTGGCTTTCCCACTGGCTCTTTCTCGAGCGGCGGTGGCAGCCCTTACACATGATAAAAGGATCTTTTTCTGTATCCATTACTCTGCCTTTTTGATAGCGTCAAAAATGTCCTGAACTGTAATGAGCTTCTGTACATCCTCTTCAGGAATCTTCACTCCGCTCTCGTCCTCGATTGACATCTGAAGCTCTACGATAGAAAGTGAATCGGCGCCAAGGTCATCAATAAGCTTTGCCTCCGGCTTCACCTCATCCTTGTCTACATCAAGCTCGTCTGCAATAATCTCCTGTAACTTCTCGAAATCCATTTGTTTCTCCTTTCAAACTATATCAGTACGATTTAGCTAAGTATGCAATAGCTAAATATTAATTAGCTAAATTATACTTGACTAAATTGGTTTTTACTATATACTATTACAGAATCAATGTCAAGCACAAAATTTCTTTTGTGTTTTTAACTAAAGAATGATAGAATAAAAACAGTTTTGTAAAATAAGAGAGGAAAATATGTTAGACCTGAAGGAAGTTCTACACAACGTATATGGAAAGCTCAGGCTGCATTTCTATATGCAGGTATATTCCAGGTTTGAAAACAGAGAGGCGACCCTCACAACGGTCGAGACCTTCAGCATGGAAGCCATCACGACACTCGATCACCCTACCGTGGCACAGTTCGCGAAGGCCATGAATATATCTACATCGAATGCAGCATACAGGGTTTCAAGCCTGATAAAGAAGGGGTACCTGAAGAAGATCCAGAGCAAGGATGATCTGCGCACCTTCTATCTCGAGCCTACCCCGAAGTACCAGAAGTATAACCGCATCAATGAGGCCTATATCAAGGTCATTGCCGACAGGGTTAAGAAGCGCCTGTCGCCCGAGGACTATGAGAAATTCACGGAGACGCTTGATATGATAGATAAGGAACTGATGACGGATGTTAGTTTTACAGGGATTGAAAAGAAAGATTCCGGGAGCAGAAAATGATAAATAAAAAAAGAATCGTAGTAAAGGTAGGAACCTCTTCACTCACAAATGAAATCGGAAACCCGAATCTGAAAGCATTCGATAGCTTAGCTCTCGTGCTTTCTGACGTTCACAATATGGGATACGACATAGTGCTCGTATCATCCGGCGCAATCGCAGTAGGTGCGAGCAAGCTGCACCTCAAAGAAAAGCCGACAGAGCTTCGCTACAAGCAGGCCTGCGCTGCTGTCGGACAGTGCTCCAATATGTTCTGGTATGATAAGTTCTTCAGCGAATATAATCAGGAGGTAGCCCAGATTCTCTTCAACGCTGATGATCTGGAGAATGAAGAAAAGAAGGAAAATCTGTCAAATACGATAAATACCCTTCTTGAGATGGGTATCATCCCTATCGTAAATGAAAATGACTCCGTCAGCTACACGGAGATTGATTCCGAAGAGCATCTCTTCAGTGATAATGACAAGCTCTCTGCTATCGTTGCAATCCTCTGCAAGGCGGGAAAGCTCGTAATCTTCTCAGATATTGATGGATTTTTCGACAAGGACCCGCGTCTCTATTCTGACGCGAAGCTTATCGACAGAATTGATGAAATAACCGACGATACCTTCCAGCTCGCCGGTGGTGCCGGCTCACGCCGTGGTACCGGCGGCATGCGCACGAAGCTCGAAGCCGCCCGCCTCGCCACCGCCCAGGGCATCAGCACTATAGTCACAAATGGAGCTCATCCGGATGCACTGTACAGCGTAGTCGCCGGGCGAAAGGTCGGAACCCTCTTCAAGGGTAACAGAAGATGAAAAAGGGGACGGGTCCCTTTTTCATCTTTTTTAAGAATATTATGAATTTGCCATCACCTTTACTGATGCCATAGCATTTCTTACTGGCTTGATTGCCAGAAGTACCAGCGTGATTGCTGCCTCTGCTCCGATATAGATTCCGTTATACACGAGCGAATACAGTGCCGGGCCGAAGAATCCGGTAAAGCCATACTCTGCTGCACTTGAGCTGAAGAATATGACTCCTGACAGGAAGGCAAAGAAATATCTGCCAATCACGCCAAGAATATATCCTTTCACAAGACCGTTCTTCGATTTTGAAAATACTCCTGAAAGTCCGAGTGCTCCGAAAGCCAGAATGTAGTCAACTATCGGCTGCACAGGATTGATGATGTATGATCCGAGGATGAGCTGAAGCAGGCCATATGCTACTGCTGCCGTGATCCCCATTCTAGTCCCATACCAGTATCCTACAAGTGTCACGAAAAGCATTGAGAAAAGTGTCATTGCACCGCCCATCGGGAACTCGAAGAGCTTGATCATAGATGTCACGGTTCCAAGCGCAATCGCCACTCCTGAGAATGCAATCTGCTTTGCCGTGAACCTTTTCCCTCTCCCTGACAATGCCGCTCCTACGATAAGCAGTGCTAAGATAATAACTACCAGCAGGACATATCCGGCCATATTCGGCACATAATAGTCATCCTGCTTCTGTAAAAAAATAGACATATGATTTCCTTTCTGCAGATTTACTGCCGTACAATTATTTTTCTTTCAGTGCGAACTGCTTTGCCTCGTCTATTTATAAGGTTCTAAGTTCATACTGTCAAACGAATGCGCTGTATTATAGACCGACAGTGTCTGGTCTAATAATTGAAAAAGCATCACTGCTCCGGTTCCTTCACCAAGACTTAAGTCTGCATGGATTGGTGCTGTGAGGCCAAGCTCATGGAGAATCAGTGGAGAGATTTTCTCTCTGCCCTGGTGCGAGGCAAGCATATATTCCCTGGTTCCCGGCACCATTTCTTCTGCCAATAATGCGGCAGATAAGCTTACTGCTCCGTCTGCTATCATCGGCTTATGAAAAATGGCTCCGCCGATAAAAGCTCCGGTCATAGCCGCGATTTCTGCTCCACCTGCTATACAAAGGAGTTCTGATGGCTTCACATGGTACAGGTCGTATTTCTTTATGGTGTCGTCTATGACCCTTTTCTTAAAAGCCAGACCCTCGTTTGAAAGTCCAGCCCCACGTCCACAGACATCATCAGCGGTCAGATGCAGAAGTGATGCAGTAATAACCGATGCGCAGGTAGTGTCTGCAATTCCCATCTCTCCGACCGCTATGATATCAGCGTCGGATTCTCTGAGCGCATTTGTGCCTGCTTCAAGGCACTTCTCCGCTTCATCAGGCGTCATAGCTGGTTCATTGATAAAGTTCTTCGTTCCTCTAATCACATTTCTATGTATTATATTAAAGGAATGTGTGGCATCCTTTATCCCAACATCTATGCATGACACCTCAGCTCCTGCCACGTCAGCCATTCTATTAACGGAACTTTTTCCTTCTGCAATTTCATCTGCCACCATTGCAGTGACGCTGCTGTCGCTCTGTGAAACTGCTGTCTCAGAAATGCCATTGTCTCCGCAGAAAACAAAAACCTGCTTTTTGTCAAGAGAAATGTCTGCACTCCCGGTAATTCCAGCAATCTGCACTACCATATCTTCCATCAGGCCCAAACCATGAAGTGGATGTGCGACATTGTCCCATTTTTCCCTGGCCTGCTGCATTGCAGATTCATTAAGAGATGTCATCAGAGAATCGCCTCGAGACAGGTGAACTGTGGCTTCAAGCCCATTTTCTCATAGAAGGCCGCTGCATTGTCATTGCCTTCCCACACATGAAGGGTGATATTGTAGAATCCGTTCTCTTTCGCATACCTCTTCACATGCTCATAGAGAGTGGCTCCAACATGCTGTCCACGGATATTTTCATCGACGCAGAGATCATCGATGTATAAAGTCTTCACTCCAGTTCGGATCGTATCTCCGATTATCTGCTCGAACCACGTCATGCAGTATCCAGCCAGCCTGTCATCGTCATCCACGGCTACAAATATAGGACGACTGTCATCTTTTACTATTTTCTGCAGCTCATCATCCGTATATTTTCTTCCAACATTGAACAGGTCAGGGCGGATATTGTGATGCACCAGATTCACCTGATTCAGGAGCATGTCTATATCAGGAATGTCCTTTTCTTCTGCGCGTCTTACAGTGATCATCAGCCTATACCCCCAAGAATTGCACCAACTATGAGTACTACGAAGCATACCGGTGTGAAGACATATTTTGCAAGCGGATAAAACCATTTGCCAATTGACTTCTTCGTACCCTTATTGACTTGGCCCTCGACTTCTTTTCTGTCACAGAAATAGAAGAACATGATTGCCATGAGTCCGGCGCCAAGCGGGCAGCCATAAGTACTCGTGACATCCATCCAGCCTGATACGATTCCCTGAATGAAGATGGCGACCACAAGTCCGATTCCGCAGACGATGACGCAGGAGACTTTTCTTCCGAGATGAAGCTTCTCCTGAACCGTTGCTATTGGTGTTTCATAGAGATTGATAAGGGAACTTAAGCCGGCGAAAAATACTGCAACGAAAAATATGATTGCAAAAATTCTTCCGCCCGGCATTCCGTGAAACAGATGCGGTAGATAGATAAACATGAGTCCCGGACCACCCTGGTCGAGCTTTGCTCCGGTAGTAGCCATTGCAGGAATTATGACAAATGATGCAATAATAGCTGCAAGCGTATCAAAAACTGCAACCATTCGTGCGGAATAAGGGATACTATCATCTTCACCTAAGTATGAACCATAGATCAGCGTCCCGCTTCCTGCTATCGACAGTGAGAAAAATGCCTGACCCATTGCATAGATCCAGGTATCTGCATCCTTCAGTTCTTCCGGATCTATACGAAAAATATATTTATATCCTTCGATCGCTCCCGGCTGAAAAGCCGTATAGATTGCAAGCCCTACAAACATCGCAAAGAACACTGGCATTATGACCTTATTCGTCTTCTCAATACCTGCGGACACTCCGAATATCAGGATTAGCATTGCAATAAGAAGTGCTATGATAAGCCAGAAATTATTGCCGAATGAAGAAGCAACTGTACCGAAATCACCTGCATAATCACTGATATCTGAGGATGCGATATCAGCCCCTGTGAACATGCCGACCATATACTTCATGATCCAGCTCATGACAACGGTATATCCAATCGCCATTCCCCATGACACAATAGCCGGGAACATTCCGATAGCGTTTCCAGCCTTTTCTCTGCCGAAACGCCTCTTCATGACTGAGCCAGCTGCATCGACCGGACCGCTCCTCGTGGCGCGTCCGAATGCCATTTCTCCAATTACTCCTGTATTTGCCAGAAGCACGACAAAGATCAGATACGGAATCAGGAAGCTGCCGCCGCCATACAGTGAGATACGGGTCGGGAACATCCATATATTTCCCATCCCGACAGCAGATCCTATACAGGCTAAAATAAAGCCTCTGTTACTTGTGAAGTTATCTCTTTTCTTATTTTCCATAATGAGAAAATTTTACCACAAGAGACCTGTATTTGCAAAGAAAAAAATTCAAATTTTTGAATCAGACAGGAGAACCGTCCCCCTGTCTGTTTACCACAATGATTCCGAGTGATACCAGAATCAGTGAGAATAGTGACGCAAGTCTGAATGCCTGTGAATATTCTCCGAGAATTATCGCTGATAACAGTACTCCTATCACAGGATTCATGAATCCATATACAGTAATCTTACTTACCGGATTGTACTTTAAGAGCAGTCCCCAGAGCGTATACGCACATGCCGAGATAAATGCCATGTATGTAAGAAGTGCAATTCCTGCAATGCCTGCTGCCTGGGTATCCAGATGCCCACCTGCTGCCGCTCCACCGATTGCCAGGATCAGACCTCCCACCATGAACTGGTATCCTGAAAGTGCGACCGTATCTTCTGATGCCGACCACATCTTTATAAAAGACGAAGATAATGCTCCAAGCAGAGCCGATATCAGCACGAATCCTTCTCCCAGAAGCGTGAAGTGAAATGACAGAGTAACCCCATTAAGCTGGATCAGGATCACCCCAGCGAATCCGAGAATGCATCCTAGTATTTTTCTTATAGTCAGATTCTCTGTCCTGAATATAAGAGCTGCAATAAGTATCGCAAAGAACGTATTAGAAGCTTCAATTACTGAAGAGCTGACCCCGCTTGCATGTGCGAGTCCTATATAGAAAAAGAAATACTGTCCGAATGTCTGGAACATAGAAAGTGCTAGAACCTTCGGGATTCCTTTTACACTTATGGTGAGAAATCTCTTCTGTATCAGACTCCCGGCAATAATAACCATTACCCCTGCAAAGAAGAATCTGATTCCTGCAAAAAGTATCTGAGAAGCAGTATCATCACCAGCCACATTAAACAATGCATATCCTGACTTGATACTTGGAAACGCACTACTCCAGAGGAAGCAGCAGATAAAAGCAAATAAAATTACAAATGGTGTTTTAGTCCATACGGACATTTTTTCTGACATAAAAAATGAACTCCTTTTCTTTCGATCAGGAGTCCATTATAAATGTTTCAAAGAAATTATTCCATTCAAAACTTCAGTTCCACCTTGAACAGATCCCCATCAATCGTAAGCAAAAACTGTCCTCCCATCAGTTCTGTCAGATTCTTTGCTATCGAGAGACCGAGTCCTGAGCCTTCGGTGGTACGGGATCTGTCGCCACGCACAAAGCGTTCAGTGAGTTCATCTGCCGTGATATGAAGGCGCTCTAATGAAATATTTCGGAAGATAACAGTCACTTTATTGTCAGATGATTCGATATCGACATAAGCTCTTGTTCCCGGCTGCGTGTATTTTACCATATTCCCAAACAGATTCTGGAATACACGTCCCAGATAGTTCGGATCAGCTTTTATCGTAGTATCATCCTCAAGTCCTGTGACTTCCAGAGTGACGTTCTTCTTAGAAAGCTTTTCCTCATATTCGCCTGCCATCATGGAGAGCATTGTGCCGGCATTTATATCTTCAGGATGCATATCTATCTTACCACTTTCAGCCTTACTTGCATCAATCAGGTCGTTTATCAGCTTCTTTAGCTTGTTGCTCTGCTTCTTAAGTACTGCAAGGTACTCATTTTTCTGCTCATCAGTGGTATCAGTCTTTGACAGAAGGTCCGTGTAATTGATGATTGAGGTGAGTGGCGTCCTGATATCATGTGACACATTAGTGATAAGTTCCGTCTGCATATGTTCCGACTTCATTCTCTCATCAACTGCCTTATCTATAGAATTGCTTATCGAATTCAGATCATCCACAATCTGCTTCTCATCGACAGGCAGTCCTGCACTTCCTACCTCGTAATTCATATTACCTGCGGCAATCTCTGCTGCTGCCTTTTTGATCACAGCGAATCCGCCTGCAAAGTCATTAAGCCTGCTATGCTTTCTTACCTCTTTAGCCACGAACACAATCAACGCAATCAGGATAAAGATTACACTCCTGTATAGGGCTCCATACAGAACCATAAAACCGATGACAACATTTATTACCACATCAGACCAGTATATAATCTTACCTCTCCTGTAAAAATCCTTAACAGTCCGTCTCTTCTCTTCTGCCAGTCTTGATCTTTTTATGCGATCACTTAGAGAATTATAGAGTCTGTAGATTATAGTTCTTTTTCCTGCGCAACCCGACTTGATATTTACAGCCAGTGAAGTCAGGTAAATCGATGATACTACAAAGAGCAGGTAAATAATGGCAACAAAGATTATAGCTCCGGTCAGATCAAAACCTATCATACCAGAAGCTGATGTGTCTATAATTATCACAGCCAGAATAATATAGATTACAGTTGCCAGATCGAGCGGAATATTTGCAAAAGCTTTTCTCTCAATGTAATCATTATCCGATATCCTGCGATAATGATCTGTCCTGTCAGGAAAGTCAGGTCTTTCTGTATGGCCTGCTGCTACGATAAACATCACTACGCCCGCTAAGAAAGCTACAATTCCTGCTATTACGAGAACTATTCCAAGAGCAGCTAGTTCCATCACTCCTGTAACTGCCGGCCATATCCTGCTGAAGAGACTTGACGGATCGTTAAGCTTAGACGGCACATATGATATGACTACATAGTGATCTGACGGATTCTCATTATCACTGACTGCGAGATTACCAGAGTCGTCAATCGACATGAGCCTTCCAGAAATAACTGTCTTATCATTTAACTCTCTTACCTTATCACCATCTATAGATGTTATTGGTTCTCCTACATATGGATTACCATAGGAATCGGTCGCCGGACTTATATCTATATACCATTCGTAATCTTCTTTATTATCAGCATCATACTTTTTAAATTCACTCTCTGCCTTATTCTTTGCTTCAATAAGAGAATAATCATTGCATGAATAATGCACTGTACGAAGTTTATTATTTAATATTTTCCTGAATACAAATTCACAGTCACATATTTTTTCAGGTGCCTCATACCACTTGCGACCAACCTGAGTATAGATGTAAGCACCCTCCTTGTCCGGATACACTCCGATCTTGCCTAAGTAGTCTGGTCCGTCATTTTCGCCCTGTGTGATATAGTCGAGTCCGAGTGCATATGGCCATTCGAGTCTGTCTTCATCAACTGTCAGTCTGTAATAACTATTGGCACCATAAGTATATTCATTAATACTGACCTTTCCATCTACAGAGTCACCCTCGAGTGATCTCTTCACTGTTTCAAGATCAGAATTATCCATATTGGTCTTTCTGATAAGTGAGCTGTCTGTAGTACCATTTAATATATCCTTTTTTATCGCTTCAGCACCAGCTCCGTTGAAAAGCATATATTTATAATCGTTTGTATCATAATCAAAATCTTTATCCTGCGTCACAAGAGCCATTGAATATTTTTCAATAGCGTTGTCGTAGAACCGATTCGTGATATATGCTCTGCTCTTACCGATATAGCTGCCGAAATACAGACATATTGCGGTTCCGATAACCACCAGCACATATCCTGCGCTCGCAAGCACATACAGTGATGCCTTGACTGACAGCCTTGTGCGCCAGTTCTTTTTTTCTGTTGCCTTATCCATTACTTCCTCCTAACCGATAACCTCTGCCCCAGACCATCACGATATATCTCGGGTCCGAAGGATTTATCTCAATCTTTTCTCTTAGGTGCCTGATATGCACAGCTACTGATGCTTCCTGTCCTGATGGTGTCTCGTGCCATACTTCGCGTATGATATCTTTTGGTGAAAAAACCTTTCCCTGATTCTCCATCAGAAGCTTCATGATATCGTATTCAGTCGGTGTCAGCGACACCTCCTCGCCATCTACCGTGAATTTCTTCGCCCTGTCATCAAGACACAGACCTCCACAATAGATGCAGTCACTCTCTTCCCTTTTGCCACCTATACCACCAAGGATTTTGTACCTTCTCAGTGCACTCCTGACACGTGCCAGAAGCTCAGCAGGATTGAACGGCTTCGTGATATAGTCATCAGCACCGACATTGAGTCCGACTACCTTGTCCGTATCCTCGGCCTTCGCCGTAAGGAAAATCACCGGTATATTCGACTGCTTTCTCATCTCAGTTATCGTCTGGATCCCATCCATTTCAGGCATCATCACATCTAGAAGTACAAGGTCACACTCACTGTATTTATCTAGTGCCTCATTTCCGTTATAAGCCTTCACCGTCTCATATCCATCACCCTGCAGATAGATGCAGATAGCATTTACAATATCCCTGTCGTCATCAACGACCAGTATCTTACTCATAAAAATCCTTTCAAAAAAAGAACCGCTGCAACTGAACTTTATGCTCATATTGTAGCGGAAAATATATTAAGAAAAAAGAGGGGAAACCTTTAAGGATTTCTTAAGAATGCCAGAAAGAATGTATAGCATCTGTAATATTATCAGGTGTCACATTCACGATATCATCCCATTCTCTTGGAAACAGGTTCCTGTAATCAGCTTTTAAATATCTGTCATCCAGAAGCGCTATAACTCCTCTGTCAGTCTCAGTACGGATCAGTCTGCCAGCCGACTGCAGTACTTTATTTATGGCCGGATATAGGTAGGCATAGTCGAATCCTTCGCCATATTTCCTGTCGAAATAGTCACTTAATATCCTCTGCTCGATGCTCACCTGTGGAAGCGGAACTCCTGCTATGATGACTCCGATAAGACTCTCTCCGGTAAGGTCTACGCCCTCTCCGAATATCCCGCCTGCAATGCAGAATGCGACCATACTCTTTTCTCTTTCAGAAGAGAATTCCTTAAGAAAGGCATCCCTGTCCTCCTCCTTCATCTCAGGAGTCTGCTTTATGATATCAAAATCCGTTTCATCAATCTTCTCACTTATCCTGTCCATTATCGCATAGGAAGGCGTGAATACCATGTAGTTCCCGAGCTTTGCTGACACAATCCTCCTGATATATGAAGCATACCTTTCGTACATCTCATCCGTTCTTTTCTTATAGACGCTGGTGACTCCGCTGCCTGCGATAATCAGTCTGTTCTCTGATGGGAATGAGCTTTTCGCATAAATGGCATAGGGCTTCTCGATAGTACATGACAGATTTCTGTAATACCTGAATGGCAGAAGTGTCGCAGAGAAAAGCACAGCAGACCTTGCCATAGACAGCTTCTGCTGAAGCCTCGATGACGGATCAATGCAGTAGAGAGTAATATCGGTATATCTGTCATCTGTATGCACCCTTATCACATAGCTGTCATCAAGCTCCTCATACACCTCCAGGAAAAATGACAGATCAAAATACAGCTCCCGAAGGCTCTCGATCCCCTCATATCTGTTCTTTTCATCGTCCAGGAATTCATCGAGATTCGCCTTTAGTCTCAGAAGTTTTGGCATCAGGATATTCAGATTATCAGCTATAAAGTCATTCTCATGTCCACAAGCCGTATCCTTAATAGCTCTCTGAACAGAACTGATGCGGGATTTTAGTTTTGAAAAAGCTTTTGGAATCGGCTTCTTTGCAGCCGCAATCTCTCCTGTACTAATCTTTGCAGAAAACATCTTTCTGCCACGTTCTGGCAGATTATGAGCCTCATCAATCAGAAATACATAGTTGTCCTTATTCTCTGCTGCGAAAAAGCGTTTCAGATATGCCTTCGGATCGAATACATAGTTGAAATCCCCGACTATATTATCACACCAGTCACAGAGATCGTATTCGAGAAGATATGGACATACCATATTTTTCTCACCGGTCTGCCTTATTACCTCTCTGGAAAAAATATCATGGCTCTGCAGCAGATCATACATCGCATCATTTATCCTGTCGAAATGTCCCTTCGCATATGGACAGCTCTCCGGATTACATTCCACAGTCTCATTGATGCACATTTTCTCTTTTGCGGTAAGAGCAACCGTCTTTCCGCGATATCCGCCTTTTTCAAAAAGCTCAAAGGCAGACAGAGCATTTCTTGCAGTCATCGTCTTCGCAGTCAGATAGAAAATCTTGTCTGCAAGCCCCTGTCCCATCGCCATGACAGATGGAAACAGCGTAGACAGAGTCTTCCCGGTACCGGTCGGAGCCATAAGGAACAGAAGGCCATTATGCACAATGCTCCTGTACACCGATGACAGGAGGTCAAACTGACCCTCACGATATTCAAATGGGAATTTAAGCTGGTGAATGGATTCAGTTCTTGTATTTGCAAAATAATAGGTAAAGTCCGACCATCTGCGATAGCTTTCAACAAGCCCTGTAAAAAATGATGTCAGTTCTTCTCTCTTATATTTTTTCGTGAATTTTTTTATGACTTCTGTCTCGATATTGCAGTATGTAACAGTGATATCACATTCATCAAGTCCGTTTGCGCACAGGAAAATAAACCCATAGCATTCTGCCTGGGCCAGGTGTAGAGGTTCCGGCTCCTTCTTGAATCTGAGTTCCTGATATGTCCCCTTTATCTCGTCAATTTCTATTTTATTGCTTGTCTTTATATGTGGGAAAAAACCTTTTTCAAAAGTGTACTTTTCAAGTCCCTCGTATGCAGCAGGCTCCTTGTTCTTCTGCATCTTCTCACTGTAGATCAGGCCGTCAGCCCTGCCCTGCACCACAAGGTCATAATCACCCATATCGATGCGTACTACAAGCGGTACCTCGGCATGATAATCATTGCCTGAACTCTTCTGTATCTTCTTGTGGATCCTGCTGCCAGCCTGCATTGACTCAAGCGTATCGCGGACTTCCATCCCCTCTGTGATGTCCCCGCTTCGCAGGATAAACTCTGCCAGGCGTCTGACTGAAATTCTGATCTGTGGCTTCTCTGTACTCATATCTACAGATTGTACCAAGTCGCTTGCGCGACGGCAAACGTTAGTCTCATAATCTAGTTCTCA